>OKWQ01000013.1_pt1 | contig 347523 bp, 290 predicted proteins | sample 1607071 | NCBI WGS metagenome assembly OKWQ01 (sample SAMN07501039, study PRJEB24779) | human gut metagenome | reverse complement strand
TATCCACACACTCAATTACAAGCTAGTGGATTATATGTTGGATTACCAGATGGACAAATGGGTAACTCAGAAGTTGGTCATTTAAATATAGGTGCAGGAAGAATTATATACCAAGAATTAACTAGAATAACTAAAGAAATTAGTGAAGGTGGATTCTTCAAAAATGATGCATTAACTCTTGCTGTTAACAATGCTAAAGAAAATAATGCAGCACTTCACTTAATGGGATTATTATCAGATGGTGGAGTTCACTCACATATAGATCACTTAAAAGGATTATTGAAGCTAGCTAAAGAAGCTGGATTACAAAATGTATATGTTCACTGCTTCATGGATGGAAGAGACGTTCCACCATCATCAGGAAAAGATTTTATAATAGAACTAGAAAACTACATGAAGGAAATTGGTGTAGGTAAGATAGCTACTGTTGCAGGAAGATACTATGCAATGGATAGAGATAACAGATGGGAAAGAGTTGAACTTGCTTACAATGCAATGGTACTTGGAAAAGGTGAAATTGCAGCTTCAGCAGTAGAAGCAATAGAAAAATCATACCACGATAATAAAACAGATGAGTTTGTATTACCTGCTGTTGTAGATTCAAATGGAATGATTAAAAATGGAGATTCAGTAATATTCTTTAACTTTAGACCAGATAGAGCTAGAGAAATAACTAGAGCAATAAATGATAAAGAGTTTGCAGGATTTAAGAGAGAAACTTTAAACTTAACATTTGTAACAATGACTCAATATGATAAAACTTTAGAAGGAGTTAATGTTGCATATAGACCAGAAAGCATCAACAATACTTTAGGAGAATATGTTTCAAATCATGGCTTAAATCAATTAAGAATTGCAGAAACAGAAAAATATGCTCACGTTACATTTTTCTTTAATGGTGGAGTTGAAAAGGAAAATCCAGGTGAAGATAGAGCTCTTATAGCATCACCTAAGGTTGCTACTTATGACTTAAAACCAGAAATGAGTGCTTATGAAGTAACAGAAGAATTAATTAATAGAATTAATGAAGATAAGTATGATATGATTATTCTAAACTATGCTAACCCAGATATGGTTGGACATACAGGAGTAATGGAAGCAGCTGTAAAAGCTATTGAAGTTGTAGATGAATGCTTAGGAAAGGTTGCAAATAAGATTCTAGAAAAAGACGGAACTTTATTTATAACTGCTGACCACGGTAATGCAGAAACTATGATAGATTTCTCAACAGGAAATCCATTTACAGCACATACTACAGATCCAGTTCCATTCATTTGGGTTTCAAACAGAACTGAAGGAAGAACATTAAAAGAAGGTAAGCTAGCAGATATAGCTCCTACTATGTTAAATGAAATGGGTCTTTCAAAACCAGAAGAAATGACTGGAGAATGTTTAATAGTAAATAAGTAATAAGAATAAAAAGTAAAAGGACACCCACTATAAAGGAGTGTCCTTTTACTTTTGTTAAAATTTAAGAAGTCAAATTTATAGAGTGTTATCAAAGCAATAAAAAGGTATTCCTTCAGTAGGTAGTCTTAAGGTGGAATCAATTATTGAATCACTTACGTTAATTTTTGTAACCATATCTTTTAAAAGCTCTATGATATTTTCCATTATTAATTATTATATGAAAGTATCCATGTATTCTAAATTTCTATTAGCAAAAACAATTTAAATTTATACATAATTAAATATAAATAAGTAAGTTATCTGGATAATAAAATAATATTTGGTATAAATATGATATAATTAATTTTGAGTGATAGATTTTAAAAGAATACTATTTGGAATTATATTAATCATGAAATTTAGAAATAAAGGAGATGGGAAAAACGAAATTTATAGAGCAATATTTTAAGGGTGAATCAATAATTTTAGAAGAATCAAATTTAAAAAGCTTCTGGTATGAATCTATGAAAAATATTACAATTGGCTTCATGTTTACTTTAATTACTTTTGATTTTTTTTATTTACAATATATTTTACCGTGTATAGGAGCAGTACTTTTATATATTGGATTTCACAACTTGCGAAAGGAAAATAAATCTCTTAACTTAGCTTGGATCTTTTCCATAATAAATATGATATTTCGAGTGTTAAATTTGATATATTTAAATACACCATTAAATGTTAACGTTAAAGGTATTGGTATATTAGCATTTGTATCTACAGTTTTTCAATTAAGTTTTCTTGTTATTTTTAGATTAGGTTTAAAGAAAATTTTTCAGGAATCAGGAGTTATCTTAAAAAAAGATATTATTTTAAGGATAATTATTTGGAGAATTGTAATTATTATTTGTGCATTAACAGAATTAGGACAAATTTGGGTTATATCTATTCCAATAATTATTTATTACTTTTATATATTTAAATCCTTATATAAATTAAGTTACGACATTGAAGCTATTATTTACATAGATTCGAGGAAGATTGAAATACTTAATAAGAAAAAGCTTACTTATACATATATGCTATTTTCTACTTTTGTAGTTGGAGTTTGTTGTGTATTTTCTAATCATATTAGTCTAGATTCAAGTGAGGTTATTTCTGTTAAGGAATTTGGATTTAGAAATACGCTGATTGATAAAGGAGTCCCAATAGAAATTGTTAAGGATATAGAAGACGAGGATATTAGTAAACTTAAAAATTTAATAAATATTGAAACTTTTAGTGAAGATTTAAAATTTAATTCTATTTTAAATGATTTTGGAATTGATGTTCAAGTAACAACTATATTTTTTGAACTTTATGGTAATGAAATGTATGCAATTGAATATTTTAACTGGGGGGAAGAAGGACCTTATTGGCAAGATGGTTTTGATATAAGTAACACAAGACCTTTAAAAGTTATAAATGGAAGATTATTATATGAAAAAGATGGGGTTAATTATTCAGCTGAAATACCTAGGTTAAATGGTGGAATGGTTACAAGTAGGGATATATTTGGAGATGAAAGGCAAGAAGAAAAAATTACAGGTGCTATAAATTATCCTTATAAATCTCAAAAACAAAGAGGGTATATTTTCTATAAAATAGATATTACTCAAGAATCTTTAGCTGGAACAAATATAGTAAATTATATGCATTATAATCATCCTTTTAGAATTCCTTATACTGAACCAGAAAAGAAAATTATAATGTTTAGTAATAAGTTAAGACAACATGGGACGAATTTTAGCACTAATCTAAGTAAGGAACTGTTTAGTAATTAAAAAATTTTTATTAATTATTGTTATTATGTATGCATGGTTTATTTAATTTAAAATACATAAGAAATTTGCAAATTTAAGGGCTAACGAATTATATTGTTTAGTATATTAGAGATGTATATCATCCTTTACTGACTTACTTTTGGGTTGACAATAAAGGTAATATATATCTATAGAATATTTTGATATTCAAAGGATTTGACAATGAAAAAATTTGAATGTATAATATCAATTACTAAAACGAAAGTAATTGTAGGAGTTGAATATTATGAAAGTTAGACTTATAACTGATTCAGCATGTGATTTGCCTTTAGATTATATTAAACAAAACAATATAGAAGTAGTACCACTTATGGTTAATATAAATGGAGAATTTATACCTGATGATCTAGGACAAACTTTAAAGCACCAAGATTTTTATAAAATGATAAAAGAAGGTGCAATGCCATCTACGACTCAAGTAAATGTTGGAACTTTTTTAGAAGTATTTAAGAAGTATGTAGAGCAAGGAGAGTCGATAATTTATATAGGATTATCTTCGGCACTAAGTGGAACTTATAATAGTGCGTATACTGCTAAAGAAATGATTTTAGAAGAATATCCAGAGGCGAATATAAAAGTTATTGATTCATTAAGTGTATCTCTTGGAGAAGGTTCTTTAGTTTATAAAGCAAATGAAATGATAAAAAATAATATAGATATTAATAAAATTGTAGAGTATATAGAATCTATTAAAAAGAAAGTTATTCATGCAATTACTGTAGATGATTTAAATCACTTAAAAAGAGGTGGACGTATTTCGGGTACAGTAGCAGCAGTAGGAGGATTACTTGGAATAAAACCAACTTTAAAAATAGATGATGATGGAAAAGTTATACCAGGAGATAAAATAAAGGGAAGAAAAAAAGCTTTAAAATCTTTAGTTCAACAATTAAAAGAAAAGGCAATAAATCCAGAGAATCAAGTAATATTTATATGTCATGCAGATTGTTTAGAAGATGCTGAAGATATAAAAAGAATGATACTTGAGGAAGTTAAAGTTAAAGATGTTATTATTAACTCTATAGGTGCAGTAATAGGAACTCATGGTGGACCTGGAACTTTAGGAGTAGTATTTATAGGTAATGAAAGATAAAAAATAAATCTTAATATATTTAGGTTTGTTTTTCAGTTTATAAAAAAGCCCGCTATTTAAAAATAGAGGGCTTTTTTATTTCACTATCTACAGTTCGTAGGTCTAGATAAAAAATCTTTAAGGCTTATTGTCTCTCATCATATATCAATTATCAGGATCTGGAATACTTTTCTTAATTTGCCTTGTTTCCTTGCTTTTAAAGATTTCTAAAACTTTGGAAGCAGTCTGTAAAAAATTAATATGATAAAATCTTAAATAATGTTAAAATATAATTGAGTTTTATTAGTAATAAATTATAAGGGGAGGATAATTAATGGCATTGAATATAATTGATATTGCTAAATTAGCAGGTGTTTCAAAATCTACAGTATCTAGATATTTAAATGATGGATATGTAAGTGATGAAAATAGAGATAAAATTAAAAAGGTTATTGATGAAACAGGGTTTACTCCTCAAAGGCAAGCAAAAGGAATGAGAACAAAGAAGACAAATTTAATAGGGGTAATAGTTCCTAAGATAAGTAGTGAAACTCCAGCGAGGGTAGTTGAAGGTATAACAGAGGTATTATCACCTAATGGATATGATATACTAATAGCAAATACAAATTTAGATATTGAAAAAGAATTAGAATATCTTAATATTTTTAAGTATAATCAAGTTGATGGAATAATATTTATGGCAACTAAAATAACAGATAAACATATTGAAATAATGAATAATTTAGAGGTACCAATCGTTATTGTAGCTCAAGATATAGAGGGATTTTCTTCAGTTTTCTTTAACGAATTTAATGCAACTTCTGATATTACCAAATGTGTAATTGAAAAAGGTCATAAGAATATAGGCTTTATTGGAGTTTATGAAGATGATAAAGCTGTTGGACTATATAGAAAAGAGGCGTATATAAAAACATTAAAAGAAAATAATATAAAGGTAGTCGAGGAAAATATTAAGATTGGAGATTTTAACGAGAGTAGTGGATACATACTAGCAAAAGAACTGATGGAAGGAAATGATAAGCCTACTGCAATTGTAGCTGTAACTGATAATTTAGCATTGGGAGCTATTAAGTATTTAAGGGAAGAAAACTATAGAATTCCAGAAGATGTAGCAGTTGTAGGGATGGGAGATTCGAGAATATCTAGATTTATTACTCCAAGTTTAACTACAGTACATTACCATTATAAAACTGCTGGAAAAAGGTCTGCAGAGATTGTTTTAAGAAAATTAAATATAATTAATAAAATGGGAAAAAGTAACAAGGAAAAAGTTGAATTAGACTGTTTACTTGTAGAAAGAAATAGTATATAATGAGCGTGTGAAAAGGTTTAATAGTTTTGATGTGGGAATGTTCCTACATCAAAATGTTAAATAGTAACAAGTAAATATTATTTTTACTGTAACATCTATAATATAAATTACAAGAAAGTATATAAAAATAGATTTAAATATGAACTATATATTCGTTTATACTAAGCAAACTATTTATAATTGTTACTAAAAATAATAAATCTTTTTGTGAAATGTGTGGGAACATTACCACTTTTAATGAGTACATGGGAACATTACCACAATATGAAAGCCTTTTGTACCAAATATTAATAAAAAAATTTTGCGGAGGAATTAAAATGAAGTCAAACAATTATTATGAAGCAGCTCAAGATATATTAAAGTATATCGGTGGACCAAATAACATAACTAGTGCTGCACACTGTGCAACAAGATTGAGATTAGTTTTAAAGGATCAAAAATTAGTTAATAAGGAAGAACTAGAGAAACTAGAAATTGTTAAAGGTGTATTTTTAAATGGTGGACAGTTCCAAATTATAATTGGTCAAGGTACTGTTAATAAGGTATATACAGAACTTACTAACATTGCTGGAATTAAGGAAATGAGCACTGCGGAAGTAAAACAAGAAGCAAGTAAGAATCTAAATGCTATTCAAAAATTAGCTAAGTTATTATCAGATATATTTGTTCCGATTATCCCAGCTATAGTTGCAGCAGGTCTATTAATGGGATTATTGGGATTAGCAGGTAAGTTTGGATTAGAAGAGTATTCAGGAACTTGGTGGTGGATAATGCTTGATATGTTTAGTTCAGCAGCATTCAACTTCTTACCAATATTAGTTGCTATTAGTGCAGCAAAAGTATTTGGATGTAATACATTTTTAGCTGCAACTGTTGCGGGAATTATGATTCACCCTTCACTTCAAAATGCATGGACACAAGGTACTGGATATGAAACTGTTAAAGTTTTAGGCATGATTGATATGCCATTACTTGGATATCAAGGAACAGTATTACCGATATTATTAGTTATATTTGTTATGTCTTATATAGAAAAAGGTACAAGAAAAATTGTTCCTGAAATTTTAGATATTTTATTAACTCCATTAATAACTGTATTATTAACTGGATTCTTAGCATTAGCAGTTATAGGGCCAGCAGCTAACGTAATTGGAGCTGGAATAAGTACATTCTTAACATTTGCAATAGATAAACTTGGAATTATAGCGGGGCTTTTATTTGGTGGTGCATATTCATCAATAGTTATCACAGGCATACATCATAGCTTCCATGCTGTAGAGCTTAATTTATTAGCTGAAACAGGTGTTAATACATTATTACCAATTTGGGCAATGGCAAATGTAGCACAAGGTGGAGCATGTTTTGCAGCCTTCTTATTAACGAAGAATAAGAAAATGAAAGCTATTGCACTTCCTTCAGCAATAAGTACTTTATTTGGTATAACTGAAGCAGCTATTTTTGGTGTAAACTTAAGATATAAGACTCCTTTCATAGGAGCAGCTATTGGTGGAGCCGTTGGAGGAGCTTATGTTGTAGCAATGAAAGTTGGAATGACTGCAGTTGGTGTTACTGGAATTCCAGGTATAGCTATAACAAATTCTACATCAATGCTTAACTATATAATTGGTATGGTTATAGCAATAGCTGTTGCATTTGTAGCTACTATGATGATGGGAGTTAAAGAGGAAGCTGCTTAAGATTAGAAAATATAGTTAGGGCTTAAAATATACCTATTATTAAATGAAGTAAAAATAGTAGGATAATTTAAAAGATGATTTCTATATTAATAGAAATCATCTTTTATTAATTAACGTTTTTAACATAGGCATTATTAGAAAGTAATTCTATATTTTTATTTTAAAATAAATTCTTGCTAAATATGTTTATATCAAACTGATAATAAAAATTGGGTATTAAAAATATATACATTATGAAAAGAGTAATGATATAATTAACTTATATAAATAATACAAATTATGAAGTATAAATATAAAAAAGTTATTTTTAAGCAATGAGGGAACGTTCCCTTGTGTGATTTTAAGGAGGATAAGAATGAAAAAGGTAATTTCAATAGGAGAAGCTTTAATAGATTTTATACCACAAGAAAAAGGTGTTGCTTTAAAAGATGTTAGCAATTTTTTAAGAGTTGCAGGTGGAGCTCCACTTAATGTTGCAGCTGTTATAGCAAAATTAGGTGGAAAATCACAAATGCTTACTAAACTTGGTATGGATGGTTTTGGTGATCATATTTTAGAAGAAGTTACACCACTTGGGGTTGATGTTTCAAAAATTTTAAGAACTAATGAGGCTAATACTGCACTAGCATTTGTTTCATTAAAGGAAGATGGGGAAAGAGATTTTTCATTTTATAGAAACCCAAGTGCAGATATGTTGTTAAATGAGACAGAAATAGAAGAAGAGATTTTTATAGACGGTGGAATATTACATTTTTGTTCTGTAAGTTTAATAGATGCTCCAATAAAAAATGCACATAAAAAAGCAATAGAATTTGCAAAGAAGAATAACTGCTTAATTAGCTTTGATCCAAACGTTAGATTGCCATTATGGAAAACAGCAGAAGAGTGTAAAAAAGCTATTTTAGAATTCTTGCCACTTGCTAATATAGTTAAAATTAGTGATGAAGAATTAGAATTTATAACTGGAATATCTGATGAAGAAAAAGCTTTAAAGAGCTTATTACAAGGGGATGTTGAAATTATAATTTATACTAAAGGTAGTAATGGAGCAGAGTTTATAACTAAGAAAGGAAAAGTATTTTCAGAGTCCTTTAAAGTTAATCCTCAAGATACTACAGGAGCGGGAGATTCATTTATAGGATCATTTTTATATCAAGTTGCAGAAGGAAATCATACCTTAGAAAGTCTAATTGATTTATCAGAAGAAACAATAAAGGAATTTCTAACATTTTCAAATGCAACTGCGGCTTTAACAGTTTGTAGGAAGGGTGCTATTGGAGCATTACCAAATAAGGAAGAAGTTTTAGGTTTAGTAAAAGGGAGATAGATATGTTAAGAGCTAAATTTAATAAGCAAATAAAGGAATGCATAAGTGAAAATTTAGAGTTAGTTAATAATGATAAATGGAGAAATAAATATCATATAATGCCACCAGTAGGATGGATAAATGATCCAAATGGATTATGTGAATTTAAGGGGGTATATCATTGTTTTTATCAATACTCTCCATTAAATCCTTTAGGAGGAGAAAAATTTTGGGGGCATGCTGTTTCTAAAGATTTAGCTAATTGGGAACAAAGAGATATTGCGCTTTATCCAGATATAAAGGAAGATATAAATGGAGTATATTCAGGATCTGCATTAGTTAAAGATGATACAGTATATTTTTTCTATACAGGTAATGTAAAATATCCCGGAGATCATGATTATACATTAACTGGAAGAGAACAAAATGTTATTCTAGTAACTAGTAAGGATTGTGTAAATTTTTCAGAAAAGAAAGTTCTTCTTAGAAATAGTGATTTTCCAAGTAATATGTCTTTACACGTTAGAGATCCAAAGGTTTGGGAAGAAAATGGTGTTTATTATATGGTTCTAGGGGCTAGAACAAAAGATGATAGAGGATGTATTTTATTATATAAATCAACTGATCTTTACAATTGGGAGTTCCATTCTGTGCCAGCTGGAAATATAGATAATATGGGATATATGTGGGAATGTCCAGATATATTTAATCTAGGTGATAAATATATATTAATGTTCTCTCCACAAGGAATGGAAGCAGAAGGTTATAAGTATAATAATGTATATCAAAGTGGATATGCTGTTGGAGATTTTATTAATGATAAAAAACAACTTAAGTTAGGTGATTTTGTTGAAATAGATAGAGGATTTGATTTCTATGCACCACAGACATTTGAAGATTCTAAGGGAAGAAGAATAGTTATAGGATGGATGGGGGTACCTGATGCAGTTGATCATAAAAATCCTACTATAGATAAGTTTTGGCAACATCAATTAACAATTCCAAGAAAGTTAATTTTAAAGAATGATAAGATATATCAAATTCCTGTTGAAGAATTAGAAGTTTTAAGAAAAGATAATTCATATAAGAATGAAATTTCTTTAAATGATAAGTCTATATTAGAGATATTTGAAAGTAATACTTTTGAACTAAAAATTGATTTTATAAACTCAAAAGAATTCCAAATTTCACTGAGAGAAGACTGTACTCTTTCCTATAAGAATAAAGTATTTAAATTAGAACTTGGAAAATCAGGATATGGTAGAGATATGAGGGCAGTAGAAATTGATGCTGTTAATTCTATAAGAATATTCTCTGATAATTCTTCTTTAGAAATATTCTTAAATGATGGAGAAGAAGTATTTAGCACTAGAATTTATAATGATTATATAGATAGAACCTTAACATTAATAGGTGAAGGAATAGTAAAAATTGAAAAATGGAATCTATAAAAAAAGGCAGAAAATAAAAAAAGGCTATATGAACATAAAGTTTGATACTAGTTGATAAAAAGGGAAGTTCGACTTAGAACTTCCCTTTTTTGCAGTAACAAAATTTTATTTTAAAATATTTAGTTTTATGCATATATAAATGATAGGTGAAAATTTCTATTTAAGTATAAAAATTATTTTAAGTAAGTCAAATTAATGGTTTAAAAGGATATCACGTTTCGTGATATCCTTTAGAAAAAAATAATTGGGAATTAAAAAAGGGAGGCGCTAAACGCGATGCCTTTTATGAAAATAAGAGATTAAATTTAATAAATTATATTTTATATAAAATAGGTTTTGAGACTGTATATTATTTCTTAGGAAATTATAGAAGATTTATTAGGAAATTTTTATAAAGCTTCCTATAGAAATTTTCCTATAAAAATGAACTATTTATTATCGTTAACATATATTAAAATTAAAATTCTAAAAATAGAAAAACCTTAATAAATAAATGGAAAAAATATTGACAAATAAACGAAATAAAGTATAATTTAATTAAACATATCGGAATAGTAGGAAAAACTGAGATGAAGAAAGTAGTATATTAATAGTGCTTACAGAGAGAAGGAGTTACTGAGATCCTTTGGCAAAGTAATATATGAAGTGCACTTCGGAGTTTAAAGTATGAAATATTAGTAGTACTTTAACGGGTCGCCGTTTATAGCGAAGTTTAAGGTGGAACTATGTTCAATTAGAGTGGAACCGCGGAGTATGACTTCGTCTCTTATAAAGTATAAGAGACGAAGTTTTTTTATTTATATAAATTCTCTTAAGAATATTATATTTAAATCTAATATAAAATTTGATTGATCTAAGAGAATTTAGTATTTTGAAAACTTTTATAAAGGCTTTAAGATTTAGGGGGGATTTTATGGAGCTAGATTTCAATTTTATTATTAGGAGTTTACCAGATTTTTTTCAAGCAACAGCTATCACTATAAAATTAGCAATTATATCAATTATCTTATCTATTTTAATTGGAGTAATAATAGAAGTGGCCAGATATTTTAATATAAAATGGGTAAATGTAATATCTAAAGGATATATAGAATTTTCAAGGAATACACCACTTTTAATACAAGTATTTTTTCTCTATTATGGCTTAACTAAGCTTGGAGTAAAGTTAAGTGGATTTGCTTGCGGCGTTATAGGTCTATCATTTTTAGGTGGGGCCTATATGGCAGAATCCTTTAGAGGAGGAATAGATGCAGTTGCTAAATCACAAATAGAAAGCGGACAAGCTTTAGGATTAAGTAAAACACAAATTTTAAGATATATAGTGATGCCAATGAGCTTTTCTATATCAATTCCATCTATAGTAGCAAATTGTATATTCTTAGTAAAGGAAACATCTATAATAGGCTCAATAGCAGTTGCAGAGCTTATGTTTGTTACTAAAGATGTTATAGGAATGTACTATAAAACAAATGAAGCATTAATCTTAGTTGTAGTATTTTACCTTATGATATTACTTCCTATTTCAATAATCAGTAGGATTTTAGAGAGGAGGTTAAGGCATGGAGAATTTGGGCAATAATATAATTTTTAATGTGGACAATATGAAAAGGCTTATGGAGGGGTTACTAGTAACTTTAAATGTGGCTATTATATCTGTTGTTTTATCAACTATATTAGGAGTTATATTTGGAATAATTATGACAAGTAGAAGAAAGGTTGTAAAAGTAATATCAACTATATATTTAGAAAGTATAAGAATAATTCCATTAATGGTGTGGTTATTTTTGTTTTACTTTGGAGTACCTACACTTTTAAATATTCATTTAGAATCTACAATAGTTGGATATATTGTTTTTACTTTATGGGGAACAGCAGAAATTGGAGATTTAGTAAGAGGAGCAATTACTTCAATTCCTAAAATATATTATGAATCAGCCATGGCATTATCTTTAAATAAGATAAAAACTTATAGATATATTATTATTCCAATTAGTATAAGAAGAGTTCTGCCAGGTATTATAAATTTAAGTACTAGAATGATTAAAACAACTACATTAATGACTTTAATAGGTGCAGTTGATTTAGTTAAAGTTGGACAGCAAATTATAGAAAGAACAGTATTAACAGAGCCGCTAGCATCATTTTGGATTTATGGTGTGTTGCTTATAATATATTTTTTGATTTGTTTTCCAATTTCTTTGGGAGCAAAGGCATTAGAGAAAAAACTAAACTAGGGGGGATTTTATGAGCGGAGAAATATTGCTTAATGTAAAAAATATAAAGAAAAAATACGGGAAAATAGAAGCATTAAAAGGGATAGACTTAGAAGTTAAAAAAGGCGAAGTGGTAGTAATTTTGGGACCTTCAGGCTGTGGGAAAAGTACATTTTTAAGATGTTTAAATGGCTTAGAAGATATATCTGAAGGAGAAATCATCTTACACAATTATGGGATTTTAGGTAAAGAGGTAGAATTTGAAAAGGTAAGAGGAACAATAGGAATGGTTTTTCAAAGCTATGAATTATTTCCTCATATGAATGTTATAAATAATATTTTGCTTGGACCGACTAAGGCCCAAAATAGAAATAAAGAAGAGGCTGAAAAACAAGCAGATGAACTTTTAAAAAGAGTTGGATTATTTAATAGAAAATATGCTTATCCAAGAGAACTTTCAGGAGGTCAAAAGCAAAGAATAGCAATAGTTAGGGCTTTGTGTATGAATCCAGAAATAATGCTTTTTGATGAAGTTACAGCAGCGTTAGATCCAGAAATGGTTAGAGAAGTTCTAATGGTATTATTAGAGCTTGCTCAAAATGGTATGACTATGGTGGTAGTTACTCATGAATTAGAATTTGCAAAACATGTAGCAGATAAGATTGTATTTATGGAAGAAGGTAAAATAGTAGAAATATCTTCTCCAAAAGAGTTTTTTGAAAATCCAAAAACTGAAAGAGCAAAAAGCTTTTTATCATCATTTGATTTTTATAAATAATAAAAAGGAAGGGGTAAATAAAATGAAAAAGTTTTTATCATTAATTTTAACATTAGTAATAGTATTGGGGGCATTAGTTGGATGTGGAAGTAAGGCAGAAGAAAATAAGTCATCAATAGATGCAATCAAAAAAGCAGGTAAGATAAGAATCGGAGTGTTTAGCGATAAGCCACCATTTGGATTTGTAGATGAAAAAGGAGCAAACCAAGGATATGATGTCTATTTAGCAAAGAGATTAGCAAAGGATTTATTGGGGGATGAAAATAAAGTTGAATTTGTATTGGTTGAAGCTGCAAATAGAGTAGAATATTTACAATCAAACAAAGTTGATATAATCTTAGCTAACTTTACAGTTACACCGGAAAGAAAAGAAAAAGTAGATTTTGCAACTCCATATATGAAGGTTTCATTAGGCGTGGTTTCACCAGATGGAGCACCAATAAAATCAGTAGATGATTTAAAAGGCAAAAAGTTACTTGTAAATAAGGGAACAACAGCAGAAAGTTATTTTACAAAAAACTATCCTGATATTGAACTAGTTAAGTTTGAACAAAACACTGAAACATTTGCTGCATTAAAAGATGGAAGAGGAGCTGCATTAGCTCATGATAATACTTTATTATTTGCTTGGGCAAGAGAAAATGAAGGGTATGAAACTTATATTTCAAGTCTAGGTGAAGAAGATGCAATAGCACCAGCTGTTAAAAAAGGAGATGCAGAGTTATTAGAATGGCTTAATAAAGAAGTAGATACCCTTATTAAAGAAGGATTCTTTAAGGCAGCTTATGATGCAACACTTGCACCTGTTTATGGAGATACTGTAAAACCAGAAACAGTAATATTTAATTAATGAAAGAGAAAAGAATGAAAAAGTGAAAAAATTAAGGAAATAATTCTCCTACGTAGAGTTATGAAGAATTATTAAAAATAATTTGCACTAATTGAATAATTAGTAAGGTGCAGAGTTATAAAATTGATCTTAGTATAAAAACCCATCTACTAAAAAGTGTCTTAAGTAGATGGGTTTATTAATATATGGAAGAACTACTGTGTAAAAGTCTTGGTTAAAATTGCTATGCTAAAAGAGACTAATAATATAGGTCTAGAAGTTATTCCTTTAATCTTTCTCTTTTAATTAATAAGCCATTTGTTAATAAATAAAAAAGAAACTTGTTATAATATTTAAGTTTAAATAATAAGATGTAATAATAATATTTTTATGGGAGAGTTATATGGCTAGGACTTATTCTTATTCAGCAGACTTTGATGCTGAAACTGAAGAGCTTTTTAAGGAAGCCGTTTTTCTTGGTGAGGGTCATAATGGTATTGTTTATGAGTTACCTGATAATAAAGCAGTAAAGATATTTCAAGAATCGAAATGTTGCAAAGAAGAAGGGGAGATACTTAAAAAAGTAAGTAGATCTAAGTATTTTCCAAAGGTATATAATATGGGGAAGTTTTATATAGTAAGGGATAAGGTTGAAGGACATAGGTTAGACCATTATATCAAGAAAAAAGGTTTTAATTATGAAATTGCAGAAAATCTATATTATTTAATAGAAGAATTTAAAAGGCTTAAATTCACTAAATTAGATGCTAGATGTAGAGATATTTACATAACAAGGGATAATAAGGTTATGGTTATAGATCCAAAGCAATGCTACAAAAGAAAGGTAAACTATCCAAGGCATCTAATGAAGGGACTTGATAAAGTTGGAGTTTTAGAAAGTTTTTTAGAGGATATTAGATTGGTTGATAAAAAGGTTGCAAGGGAATGGGAAAAGAAATATAAGCAATACTTACAAAATGATGAAGTAGAGTAAAAAGAGCCTAGAAAGGCTCTTTTTGTTTTATAAAATAATTATATATCGATATATATAAATTAAATCAATTATGGAAAACTCCTTTTGATAATCAATTAGTTTAGGTAACCTAATTAAAAATCAAAAGGAGAAATTTAAATGGATAAATATAGTTTATCATATAATAATAAAAATTGTTAAGAAATAAACTTAAAATTTAAATTATTTTAAAATTTAAATAGGAAATATTTAAGAATAAGGATGGTAATAGTAAGATTTAGAATAGTAAAATATTAAAAGTACAAAAATAATTATTTTTAAATGATTACACAAATAAATAAATATTGAAAATTATGGGCAAAGTGGTATAATAATAATGAAAATGTGATAATGATTATTATTTGCTAGAAAATGTTATTTCTTTCATAAAACCCTAGATACGTGTCGATTTATGAATAAATTATTATTCATAAGAAATAATATAAAGGTATAGTTATAGGTGAAGAAATTAAACATTTCGAATATAAGGAGGAAAAAGTAATGAAAAATTATTGTGAAATAGTAGACGTTGTAGCAAGACAAATTCTTGACTCAAGATGTTTCCCTACAGTAGAAGTTGAAGTATACTTAGAAGATGGTACTGTAGGAAGAGCAGCAGTTCCATCAGGAGCATCAACTGGTATGTATGAAGCAGTTGAATTAAGAGATGGAGATAAAGATAACTACCTAGGAAAAGGTGTTTTAAAGGCTGTTCAAAACGTAAATGATACAATTGCTGAAGAATTAATTGGATGCAACGTATATGATCAACCATATATAGATAAAATGCTTATTGAATTAGATGGAACTCCAAACAAAGCAAAATTAGGTGCTAACGCTATATTAGGTGTTTCTCTTGCTGTTGCTAATGCAGCTGCAAAATCATTAGATTTACCATTATACCAATATGTAGGTGGAGTAAATGCAAAAGTTTTACCAGTACCTATGATGAACATAATCAATGGTGGGTCACATGCTGATAACTCAGTTGATTTACAAGAATTTATGGTTATGCCAGTTGGAGCTAAGACATTTAGCGATGCATTAAAGATGTGTGCTGAAGTTTACCATACATTAAAGAAAACTTTACATGATAAGGGATATTCAACAGCTATCGGTGATGAAGGTGGATTTGCTCCAGACCTTAAGTCAAACGAAGAAGCTATTGAAGTTATTATAGAAGCTATAACTAAAGCTGGTTACAAAGCTGGAGAAGACATGTTTATAGCTATAGATGCTGCTTCATCAGAATATTACAAAGATGGAAAGTATGTATTAGAACATGAAGGAAAAACTTTAACTGCAGCTGAAATGGTTGACTTCTTAGAAGATTGGGTTAACAAATATCCAATTATCTCAATCGAAGATGGTATGGCTGAAGAAGATTGGGAAGGTTGGAAGCTAATAACTGAAAGATTAGGTAAGAAAGTTCAATTAGTTGGTGATGATTTATTTGTTACTAATACTGAAAGATTAGAAAGAGGAATCGACATGGGAGTTGGTAACTCAATCCTAATCAAGTTAAACCAAATCGGTACTTTAACTGAAACTTTAAATGCTATCGAAATGGCTAACAGAGCTGGTTATACAGCAGTTATTTCTCACAGATCTGGTGAAACAGAAGATACTACAATTGCTGATTTAGTTGTAGCTGTTAACGCTGGTCAAATCAAGACTGGTGCTCCAGCAAGATCTGAAAGAGTTGCTAAGTACAACCAATTAATAAGAATTGAAGAAGAATTAGACGATGTAGCTGAATACAGAGGAAGAAAAGCATTCTTCAACATTAAGAAATAATTTATTTAATAAATAAGGATGAGATTATAAAATCTTATCCTTATTTTTATTCAAGATTTTTATGTAAGAGTATGATTTTGTAACTATTTACTTGTAATGTAGCATTTAATATGTTAATATAAATTTATGTAAATATGACCGTTTTGAGTAACCATGGGAGGTATAAAAATGAAAGATGTTTTATTAATATTAGAAGTGATCTTAGGGTTAGCAATTATAATATCAGTATTATTACAACCAAGTAAAACAGATGCATTAAGTGGACTTATTCAAGGAAGCAAAAATGAAACTTTCTTTTCAAAAAATAAAGCTAGAACAAAGGAAGCTATGCTATTAAAAGTAACAATTGTAACAATGACTTTATTTGCTGTGAATACAGTAGTATTAAATTTAATATAATGTTATAACAAGAGCTGCTTTTTATAATAGGTGGCTCTTTATATTTATTTAGTATTTAAAATAAAAGGAGTGTTTTTATGGGTATATTTAATGGATTAATGGGAAATGCTTCAGAAGTTAATCTAGAAGCTTTAAAAAAAGAATATGGAAAAATATTAGCATCAACTGAAACTATAGAAAAAGCTTATAAGTTAGTAAGAGATATGTTTATCTTTACAAATAAGAGACTTATTTTAGTTGATAAGCAAGGAATGACAGGAAAGAAGACTGAATATCATTCAATTCCATACAAATCAATAACTCATTTTAGCATTGAAACTGCTGGACATTTTGACTTGGATGCGGAATTAAAGATATGGATTTCAGGAACAGCTTTGCCAATAGAAAAGCAATTTAATAGTAGCTTGAACATTTATGAGTTACAAACTGTATTAGCAGAATACTGCCTTAGATAAATGGGAAGAGTGAAAGAATTAAGTAAATAATTCATCTTCTTTGAATTATGCAAAGGGATTTGTTTGTAGATAAATCTACAAAGGCAGAGGAGATTAATGTATAACAGATAAGTGTAGGGATAATTTAGCACTCTGAATTATAGAGAAAAGTGAAATAGTATAGGAAATAATTCGCCTTTGCTGAGTTATGGAGAAGGGATTGTTTGTAGGATAAATCTACAATAATCAGAGTATTAAGAGATAATTTATAGTTGATAATTGGTGTGGACAATTGACAATGATGGTTGTTGAATGTCCATTTTTTTGATTTAATATATTTTGGTAATTAAATTATTTAGAGGGAAATTAGTGAAGTAATTAGGAAAGTACTTTGAAATTGTGTAATATAAAGAGAAGATGGATAAACTAGAGAATAGTGAAGAGTTAAAAAATAAGTTCATGAAGAGTTTAATAAATAATAAATAATAAATAATAGATAATGAAAAGTTTAGAAAATAATTTAGACGAGCTGAATTATAGAAAAATGAAAGAGTTAATTATTTATGTTCTGTAGTTTTATAAATTATATAGATTTAAGAATTTACATATAATAAATATAAGCTACTAAGAGAAAAGATTAAAATAGATTTAAAGTATTATGGAGGAAACGTATATATGGGAATTAAACAAACGTTATTAAGTTTTATGAGAGAGGAAGCATACAGACCAATGGATATTCAAGAGTTGGTTGCAGTATTTGATATAAATCCTGATGAGTATAAATCTTTCAAAAAAGTTTTAAAATCAATGGAAAGGGAAGGCCTAATTGTTAGAACTAAAAAGGATAAGTTTGGTGTGCCTGAAAGACTTGGGTTAATAACTGGTAAGTTACAAGTGCATCAAAAGGGATTTGGATTTTTACTTCCTGAAGCCGAAGGCGAGAAGGATGTCTTTATTCCAAGTTCGTCTATGAATGGAGCTATGAATGGAGATAAGGTTTTAGTTCAAATAACAAGGGAAGATTTAAATGGTAAAAAGAGAGAAGGAGAAGTAAGAGAGGTTTTAGAAAGATCTAATAGTAAAATCATAGGTGTATATGAAGATAGTAGAAACTTCGGCTTTGTAGTTCCAGAAGATACAAGATTAAATCAAGATATCTTTATTTCTAAAAAAGACAGAAATGGAGCTAAAGATGGAGATGTAGTAATTTGTGAAATAGTTAAATGGGCGGATAAAAGAAGAAGTCCAGAAGGAATAGTTAAGGAAGTATTAGGCAGAAAGGGAGATAAGGGGTTAGACATTCTTACAATTATTAAGAAGTATGGTTTACCAGAAGAGTTCTCAGAAAAGGTTCTAAATTATGCTGAAAATATTGAAGAAGAAATAGAAGCTAAGGAATATGCAAGAAGAAAAGATCTGAGAAATTTAAGAATGGTAACAATAGATGGAGAAGATGCTAAGGATTTAGATGATGCTGTTTCAATAGAAAGACTCGATAATGGTAAATTTAGATTAGGAGTTCATATTGCAGACGTATCCCATTACGTAAGAGAAAAGAATCCTCTAGATAAAGAAGCTTTAAAAAGAGGTACTTCAGTTTATTTAATAGATAGAGTAATTCCAATGCTACCTAAGAAGTTATCTAATGGTATTTGTTCATTAAATCCTAAGGTAGATAGATTAGCGTTAAGTTGCTTTATGGTTATTGATAAGAATGGAAAAGTGATTCAACATGAAATCGAAGAATCAGTTATTAAGACTAGTGAAAGAATGACATATACAGATGTAACAAAAATTCTAGAAAATAATGATGAAGAACTTATAAAAAGATACGATTACTTAGTAGATGACTTTAAAGCTATGGAAGAACTATGTAATATTCTTCGTGAAAAGAGAATAAAGAGAGGAGCTATAGACTTTAATTTTGAAGAATCTAAGATAATATTAAATGATTTAGGAAAACCAATAGATATTAAGCCTTATGACAGAGCTATTGCAAATAGAATAATAGAAGAATTTATGCTTGTATGTAATGAAACAATAGCTGAGCATATGTTCTGGACTAATCTTCCATTTGTTTATAGAATTCACGAAGAGCCAGATGAAGAAAAGTTAGAAAAATTTAAAGAGTTTGTATATAACTTAGGTTATATTGTAAGATGGGGGCAAGAAGCTCATCCAAGAGCTCTTCAAGATATTTTAGAAAAAGTAAAGGGGAAAAAGGAAGAAACAGTAGTAAGTACTCTTTTATTACGTTCAATGATGCAAGCTAAATATTCACCAGAATGTGTAGGCCACTTTGGACTTGCAGCTAAATATTATTGTCACTTTACATCCCCAATAAGAAGATATCCAGATTTACAAATCCATAGGATTATAAAAGAACAATTAAACGGCAAGATAGATGAAAAGAGAGCAGGAAGATTAACAAATATAGTTGAAATAGCATCAAAACAATCATCAGAAATGGAAAGATTAGCTCAAGAAGCTGAAAGAGAAGTTGATGATTTAAAGAAAGCAGAATATATGCAAGAAAGAATTGGAGAAGAATTTACAGCAATTATATCTTCAGTTACATCCTTTGGTTTATTTGCAGAATTACCAAATACAATAGAAGGATTAATTCATATAACAGCTTTAGATGATGATTACTATATTTATGATGAGGCTCATTTATGCTTAATTGGTGAAAGAACTAAAAAAGTATATAGATTAGGTGACGAAATCAAAGTTAGATGTACTAGAGTTGATATAGATAACAGAGAAGTTTATTTTGATTTAATTGAAGAAGAACAACCTAAAGAAGAAATAGTTCCTAGTGAAAAGCTTAGTGAAAAAATTCAAGAAGCAAAAGATGAAATGAAAAGTGAACTAGTTAATGAAGATGATAATGAAGAGAGTGAAGAACTGTAATATTTTGCGAAGCAAAATAGTGAAAAAATGAAAGAATGAAAAAGTGAAAGAATTAAGGAGATTTTGATCTGCAAAACTTAAATTTAATTGTGCAAAGCACTATTTATTCAAAAATCCTTAAGGATTTTTTACCTTAATTTTTTCATTCTTTCATTTCTTAATTATTTCATTAAAAATAAATTGCTTCGCAATTTATAAATATTTTGTTATACTAAAATAAAAATAAAATGAGTGGTGAGAGTATGGTAAGGAAGAAAAATAGTAATACATTAGCTGAAAATAGAAAAGCTAGACACGATTATTTTGTAGAAGAAACCATAGAAGCTGGAATAGCTTTAGTTGGAACTGAAGTTAAATCAATAAGAGCAGGAAAATGTAATTTAAAAGAATCTTATGCAGATGTAGAAAATGGTGAAATTACAATCAAAGGTATGCATATAAGTCCTTATGAACAAGGAAATATATTTAATGTTGATCCATTAAGGGAAAGAAAGCTTTTACTTCATAAAGAGCAAATATCAAGATTTGCAGGACTTGTATCACAGCAAGGATTTACTTTAGTACCATTATCATTATATTTAAAAGATGGTAAGGTAAAGGTTGCACTTGGATTGTGTAGAGGTAAAAAGAATTATGATAAGAGAGATTCTATGTTAGAAAAAGCTCATAAGAGAGATATAGAAAGACAATTGAAAAATTCTACAAGATATTAATAAAATATAGCTTTCAAAATTTATATACGTAAAGTTTAGGTGAGCGCTAATTAAGATGGGATTTAGATTATAAATTTGGAAATGGGGAATTTATGTGATAAATAAAATCTTAGAAGTTATAGAGGGTGAGGATAAGAAAAATCCTTATACTGATGAGGAGTTAGCTGAAAAGCTTAATGTAGATAGAAAAGTTATTACTAAATGTAGAAAAAATAATCATGTCCAATCTTCGAGGGATAGACAAAAAGATCATGCTATTAAGGATGCTATAGATATATTAAAAGTAAATAAGAATATTTCTGAAAGAGCATTTACAACTGAATTAAATAAATTAGGCTATAATATAGCTAGATATTCATCAAATAGTATAAGGAAAACTGTGCTTGAACAGTTTTCCTATATGTTTGATAATAATGAATGTTTAGAGAAATATTCCGAAGAAAAAGATAGCAAGCAAGTCTATGAAAACGATACCTTTAAAAGGCTAATAGGATATAATGGAAGTTTGAGTATTCAAATAAGTCAAGCAAAAGCAGCAGTTCTATATCCACCCAAAGGTCTTCATACTTTACTTTTAGGACCATCTGGAGTTGGTAAAAGTCAAGTTGCAGAATGTATGTATGAGTTTGCAAGGACTAGTAAAGTTATTTCTGAGAATGCTCCATTTGTTGTTTTTAACTGTGCAGATTATGCAGATAATCCACAGCTATTACTTTCTCAACTATTTGGATATGAAAAAGGGGCTTTTACAGGTGCTAATAATGATAAACAGGGGCTTGTAGAAAAGTGTAATGGGGGAATACTTTTTTTAGATGAAGTTCATAGGCTTCCTAATGAAGGCCAAGAAATGTTGTTTTATCTTTTGGATAAGGGGAAATTTAGAAGATTAGGAGAGTCTGAATCACTTCATGAAAGTGATATTATGATAATCGCTGCAACTACAGAGGATGTTAAGGCATCATTATTGTTGACATTTAGAAGAAGAATACCTATGGTAATTGAGTTGCCTGCATTAAGCGAAAGGCCAGTAGAAGAACGCTTTGAAATAATAAAAAAGTTTTTGGTAGAAGAGAGTTTAAGAGTTAGGAAGGATATATTAGTTAAAGGAGAAGTTATTAATGCATTAATGAGTTATGATTGTATAGGAAATATAGGTGAGTTGAAAAGTGATATCCAGGTTTCTTGTGCAAGAGGCTTTCTTACTTCGAAAATTAATAATATTGAACAAATAACAATATCACTTCAAGAAATATCAAGCCATATCAAAGAATCTAAAAACGTTAATAAATTTCAGTGGGAAGATGTAATTTTTACTTCTTGTGGAAGTAAAGAAATAAAAGATACTAAAGATAAATATGAATTTGATTTTGAAATATATGACTTTATAGAAAAAAAATATAATGAGTTAAAAGAATTAGATTACGCAAAAAAAAGTATTGATAGAATACTTGGAGAACAAGTTGAGCGAGAATTAAATAAATTTGCGTTTAAATTTAAAGTAAAACCTGAAATAAGTAAAGAGGAACTCTATGGAATAGTTAATTATAAAATAATATATGCGGTAGAAGAGGCTATTAAAGTAGCAAACATATATATAAAAGATTTACTTCCTAAATTATTTTATCCGTTGGTTATACATTTAAATTCTGCCTATGAAAGAATAATAAATATAAAAGAAATAACAAATCCTCAATTAGATTATGTTAAAGAAAATTATAATATTGAATTTAAGACGGCAAAGGCAATGGCAAAGGTAATTAATAAAAATTTAAATGTTGAACTTCCGGAAGATGAAATAGGATTTATAGCAATGTACCTAAAAAACTTTAGACAAAAAATTAATGGAATTAAAGGCAAAGTTTCAGTAGTAATTTTATCTCATGGGCATGTTGCAAAAGGAATGGCTGATGTAGTGAATAAGCTTTTAGGAGTAAGCCATGCTGTAGGACTTGAAATGAATTTAACTGATTCGCCAACTGTTTTTCTTGGGAGAGTTATAGAACTTGTAAAGAAAGTCGATGATGGCAAAGGATGTATATTGTTAATTGATATGGGATCACTGGCCAATTTTGGCAGGATAATAACTAATAGGACAGGTATAAAGACTGAAGTTATAGATAGGGTAGATACAGTTTTGGCCTTAGAGGTTGTAAGAAGGGCTATATTACCAGAATCAACTTTAAAAGATATAGTAATAGCCTTAAAAGCAGATAAGAAACTTATAAAAAATAATTATGAAGGACAGAAAAAATTTCCTTTAGCTATTATTACACTATGTATTACTGGAGAAGGTACTGCATTGAAGATTAAAAACTATATTGAGGAATCTATTCCTGATAAAGCTAATAAAGTTAGTATAATACCTATAGGTATTATTAGTAGTGATAATGTAACAGATTCAATTGAAAAACTTAGAATTAACTATAATATTATAGCTATTGTGGGAACAATAGATTCAGAATATCCAGATATACCATTTATATCTATAGATAATTTAGTTAATGGTAGGGGATTAATAGAATTAAAAAAACTTATAAATAGAGAATTTGAACAACAAAATGATTTACAAGAAATAATAACTTCAAAGTTAATATTTAATAATGTTACTTCAAAGTTTAAAGATGAAATTCTAGATATGATGATAAAATCACTCATAAATTATGGGTATGTTAAAAAAGAATATTTTTTAAGCGTTTATAAGAGGGAGGCGGTAAGTAATACTTTTATAAAAGGGGGAATAGCTATACCTCATGGAGAGGCACAGTTTGTAGCTAAACCAACCATAGCTATAGCAAAATTAGCCAAGCCAATTATTTGGGATGGAACTAATAGTGTTGATCTAATTTTTTTGATAGCTATAAATAAAAATTCAAAAAAATATATTGAGCAATTATATAGGCTTATCTCAATGAATAACGTATTAGATAGCTTAAGAAAAGCAAAAAAAAATGAAGAAATTGAAGCAATATTAACAAATAATACGTTTTCAACCAAGTGATTTGGCATAATAGTTGCATTAAACAATAGTGTACCTAAGGAGATGGTATAAAAATCTCCAAAGGACACTATTTTATTTTATAAGGAGGGATATATAGATTTACAAAAAAATATGTCTAACAATATGAAAAACTGTTAATTAGGAGCTGAAATTATGAACTTTGATTTTTATTTTGGAAAAGAACTAATATTTAATAAGTTAAGATTCAAGTCTAATGAAGAGGCACTTATATTTTTGTCTAGAAAACTATATGAAAAAGGTTATGTAAAAGAGGAATTTAAGGATGCTGTTATTAGTAGAGAAAGACAATATCCAACAGGCCTTGCGTCTAAATCAGTAAAAATTGCTATACCGCATGCTGATCATACAATGGTAAATAAGTCAGCCATAACGGTTGCGATACTAAAAGAGCCAATTGAATTTAGATCTATGGAAAATTCAGAGGATATTTTAGATGTAAAAATAATAATAATGCTTGCAATTGATAAACCACATGGGCATATAGAAATGCTTCAAAAAATAGCAGTTCTTATAAGAGATGAAAATGCTTTAGTAAAATCTTTAGAAGCTAATACACCAGAAGAGATAGAAAGTATATTTAGTGAATTTTTAAGGTAGAAAATAAATTATAAAGCTTAATTATAAAGGGGGAAAATAAAAATGAAAAATATTATTATTGCTTGTGGAGCGGGATTAGCTACTTCAACAATGGTTTCACAAAAGGTTTCAAACTTATTAGACGAGAACTGGATACCACATAAGATTACTCAATGTATATTAGCTGAGGTGAAAGACAACGCAAACAATGCTGATTTAATTATTACTACAATGAAAATAGATGAAGATTATGGAGTACCGTATATTCATGGCGGAGCATTTTTAACAGGGATTAACGAAGAAGAGGTTTCTCAGCAAATATTAGATATATTAAGAGATTAATTAAGAAAATTATACAAATATAAGTTTATAAATTGTAAATATTAGGAGGGGACTATTATGGAATTTATAAAATACCTATTAGATTTAGGTGGATTCATATTTGTACCAATGGTAATGATTATAATAGGTTTGATTTTTAGATTAAATTTTAGAAGAGCAATTAAGGCAGGGATAACTGTTGGAATAGGGCTTATAGGAATGGGACTTGTATCAACACTTACTGAAAATTCTTTATCGCCAGTTGTTAAGATTCTAGTTGAAAAGCTTAATTTGAATTTAATAGCGATAGATGTTGGAGGCGGACCAGCAGCAGCTGTAGGTTTTGCATCAGCATTAGGAGGAATACTTATACCTATAATACTAGGAGTTAACTTTATAATGATACTTTTAAGGCTAACTAAGACAATGAATGTTGATATTTATAATTTCTGGTATTTTGCAATAACAGCTGGAATTGTTCAAATTACTACAGGAAGCACAATGATTGCTATACTAGCAGCTATAACACATGCAGTTTTAAGTTTAAAGATGGCGGATTTAACTGCAAAAAGATTACAAAAAGTTGTTGGAATAGATAAGATATCAATACCACATGGATTTGCGGCAGCAAGTGTTCCATTATTTATAGTACTTGAAAAAATATATTCAAAAATTTCATTCTTAAATAAAGAAAAGGTAGATAAAAAGAAAGATTCTAAGCCAAGTAAATTTAAACCAATTGGAGATATAATTGCAGATCCAGTTTTACTTGGAGTTATTTTAGGAGCTATTTTTGGAATAGTTGCAGGATATGATCTTAAGGGAATATTAACTACAACAATGAATACAGCAGGAATAATGATGCTATTTCCAAGAATGGTTAAATTGATAGTAGAAGGTTTAATGCCAATATCAGAAGCAGCTAAGAAATTTCTTAATAAAAAATTTGCAGATAGAGAACTTTATATTGGTTTAGATTCAGCAGTTACTCTTGGGCATCCAACAACAGTAAATATCGGTATGCTTATGATACCTATATTTTTAATATTTGCAGCTATATTACCAGGAAATACAACACTTCCTCTAGGAGAAGTACCATTTGCACCATTTTATGTATGTATGGCAACAGTAGTTCATAAAGGAGATAAATTAAAAACATTTATATCAAGCTTAATCTTCTTACCACTAGTATTATATATTTCTAGTTGGGCAGCTCCATTCTTTACAGAAATGGCAACTGCACAAGGATATACACTTGTTCAGTCAGGACAATTAGCTGTAACTACAGCTTTAGGAAACTTATTTATATTAATACCATCACTTCTTGCAAAGATACCAGTTATAGGAGCAGTATTACTAGTAGCAATAATGGCAGTTGTAATTTTCTTCTCATTAAAGGCAGAGAAATTAGAAGAAAAGAATTTGGAAGAAAGAAATATTGAAAAAAGTTTAAATGCTTAGTTAGTAATTATAAATATTTATATACAATCATCTATTAAAGATATTATATAATACAGAATTTAAGGAGGATATATTTATGGCAAAGTTAAAATCAGGAGTTGTTGGAGCAGGTATTTATGGACTTCATCATGTAAAAACTTATTTATTTAATGATGATATTGAAAAAGTTGTATTCTGCGATTTAAATAAAGATTTAAGAGAAAAAGTTGAAAAAGAATATAATATTAAAGGGTATGAAAGTGTTAGTGATATGTTAGATAATGAGGATTTAGATATTGTATCTATAGCGACTCCAGATCCATATCATTTTGAACCAGCTAAATTAGTTATAGAGAGAGGCATAGATGTTTTAATAGAGAAGCCGTTAGCTACTTCGGTTGAAGAATGTGAAGAGTTAGTAAGATTAGCTAAGGAAAAAAATGTTAGAGTAGCAGTAGATTTTCATAAAAGATGGGATCCAGCTTATATTGCAATAAAAGATGAAGCAAAAAAAGAAGAATCAGGAAAGTTTATAAGAGGATATATGTCTCTAGATGATGTTATAGATGTCCCTATGAAATGGTTTAACTGGGCACATAAATCATCACCAGCTTGGTTTTTAGGAGTTCATTGTTATGATATTATTAGATTTATAACTGATAGTGAGGTAAAAGAAGTATTTGCAGTTGGGAATAAAGGACTTTTAGAAAGTAAGGGAATTGATAGCTATGATTCTGTACAAGCCATATTAAAGATGGAAGATGGTTCAAATTGGGTTGTTGAAAATTCATGGATTATACCAAATGGTTTTCCAAAAGCAAATGATGGACAACTAGTTATTTTGACTGAAAATAGATATTTCAAGAATGAATCATATAGAGGACTAAATTATTATACTCCAAATACACCAAAGATTCCTAATTATATATTTATGGATTATAAAAATGGAAAAGCATCAGGATTTGGTTTGGATCCTATAAAGGATTTTATTAAGGATGTAAAGAGTGGTAATAAATTTATTGCTGATGAAATAGATGGATTAAAGGCAACATTAATTGCAGCAGCCGTTCATAAGTCTCTAGAAACAGGAGAAGTAGTAAAGCTATGATAAAGGAAGTGGCTATAGGAAACATATCACAGGGATTAGAATTTGATACTAAAAATGCTGATAGATATGAGCTTTGTGATAATATGCTAGAAGGTGGAACAACCCCTTCATATGGAACAATTAAAGCAGCAATAGAACAATTAAAAGCTCCATCAATGGTAATGATAAGACCGAGAGGAGGAGATTTTGTTTATAGAGATTATGAGCTAGAGATAATGATAAATGATATAAAGGTTTGTAAAGAATTAGGGGCCAAAGGTATAGTTTTAGGGATTTTGACAGAAGAAAATGAAATAGATTATGAAAGAACAAAAATGTTAATTGATTTAGCTAAACCAATGGAGGTTGTATTTCATAAGGCTATAGATTTAACAAAAGATCCTGTTAAGGAAGTGAAAAAATTGGCTGAATTAGGGATAGATAGAATACTAACTTCTGGTGGCGAAAATACAGCATTAGAAGGGATAGAAGTATTAAAGTCTATGATTGAGGAGTCTAAAGGAACTTCATTAAAGATAGTAGTTGCAGGAAAGGTATCTAATGATAATATTGACTTTTTAAGTGAACATTTAAATACAGATGAGTTTCATGGTAGTACTATAATTTAACATAAGGAGATATAATATGAGAGAATTTTTTGGAATTAATGAAGCTGTGTTAGTTGAAAAAAAAGCTTTTAATACAGCTGTTGAGATAAGTCAGCAGCCAGAATTATGGCAAGAAACATTTGAAAAAATAAATAGAGAAAAAGAAAAAATAGCTAAATTTATAAATGAAAAATTAAAAAATAAAGACTTAAGAATAATATTAACAGGAGCAGGAACATCAGCGTATATAGGAGATACTTTATATCCATATATAATGAATAGTACAAATAAAAGAGTAGAAAGCATTCCAACAACTACATTAGTGACAAATGCTAAAGAATTATTACAAAAAGACAAACCAACATTAGTTATATCATTTGCAAGATCTGGAAACTCACCTGAAAGTGTTGGAGTCTATGAAATTTGTGAAAAGTTAATAGATGAGTGCTATCAAATAATTATAACATGTGCAGCTGATGGAGCTTTAGCAAAAAGGGCTGAAAATAGTAAAAATTCCTTAGTTATTTTAATGCCAGAAAGAAGTAATGATAAAGGCTTTGCAATGACAGGAGCGTTTACTTGCATGGTTTTAGCTACAGTGCTTATTTTTAATATCAATAATCTGGGAGATATAGAAAATAATGTTAAGAATATAATTATTAATGCTAGAAGAATTATAGATAAAGAATTTAGTTCGATTAAGAAATTAGTTGATAAAGAATATGAAAGAGTTGTTTATTTAGGTTCAGGTTCTCTTTATGGACTTTCAAAAGAAGCAGCTTTAAAAAATCTTGAACTTACTAGTGGAAAAGTAGATACCTACTCTGAATCTGTCTTAGGTTTTAGGCATGGACCAAAATCTATAATGAATGATAGGACTTTAGTAGTAGTATTCATATCAAATGATGAATATATAAGACTTTATGATAGAGATATTGCAAGAGAAATTTTTGGAGATAATGGAAATCATAAAGTAGTAGCCATTGGATACAAGTATAATAAAGAAATAAAAGATGTTTGTGATGAGTATTACTATTTAGATGAAAAAGAAGATGTTATAGATATATTAGCAGTTCTTGATTATATTTTGTTTGCACAAATATTTGCATTCTTTAACTCTTTAAGAAATGGAGTATATCCTGATGATCCAAAGCCAGATGGGACAGTTAATAGAGTAGTTCAAGGAGTTAATATATACGACATTTAATAAAATTATGTGTAAGTATAGTAGTACTTAGAAAAACTATTTATTATAAAATAAGTAGTTAATAGATTAAGTTATATAAAAAGGGTACTATATGATATACGGAGATTATTTAGAAAAAATTAAGATACTGATTTACTAGTTATATACCGAGATATAATATCTAAAGAGTATTTATAAGTGGAGAAGAAATATGTTTGAATCAAAGTTAAAAAATGTTAGGAATATTATCTTTGATATGGATGGGACATTGGTTGATACATCAAAGATTACTGTAGAAGCATGTCAAAGGACGGCAAAAGAATTTAGTCTTCCAGTGAGAAAATATAATGAAATAGCTGGACTTATAGGGTACGCAGATCCAGAGTTTTTTTTCAGAATGTATCCAAAAGTAAATAGGAACTATATAATTAGTTTCGGAAAAGCTGTGGCTAAAAGAGAGCATGAATATATGATTGCACATAAAGAAGAGATACTATTTGATGGAGTTAAAGAATTGTTAATCGATCTTAAGAAAAGAGGATATTATCTTTCTATTGCTAGTACGGGATCTTTAGATCATGTTAATACTGCTTTAAAGGCCTCCAATATATATAATATATTTAATGATATTAAATGTAATGAAGCAATTAAAATAGAAATGGTAAAAAAAATAATTAGTAGTGGACCAGAAGGCGAATGGCTTATTTTAGGGGATAGACGTAAGGATTTTGAAGCAGGAAACTCTAATAATATCATAACAGTAGGGGCTGAATATGGATTTGGAGATGAAGAAGAAATGAAGTTATTTGATTTAACAATTGATAGTCCTAAAAAATTATTTAAGTTAATAGAAGATACTGTAATACGTTAATTAAATTAAATTAAATAGTAAAAAGCAATAAACATTATGAGAAAAACTTAAAATTTGAATATATGAATACTATTAATAAATATAGACTATAATCTTATTTTTAGAAAAATTTAAGATTATAGTCTTATTATTTTGTAGAAAATTTATCAATCTAATAGTAAACTTATATTATATGAAATAAAAATTAAAGAAAAAGGGTCAAGAGGTATAGTGCTATGTATAATAAAAGTTTGTTAATCGAAAATTCGCATAAAAGAAGTGAAGATTACGGAGTTGAAAAAAGTAGTGATCATTCAAAAACTATGGTAAATGGAGAAGAACTAAAAAAAGTACTCGAGATAAATAAAGAATTAATAGAAATATCTAAGCCATATATAGATATGGTAGTCGAATCTGTAGAAGATAATGACTTTATAATAATTTTAACAGACAATAATGGATGCATACTTTACATAAAGGGCGCTAATGCTATTAAGGATGAACTAGAAAAATTAAATTTAAAAGTTGGTGCTTATATGGATGAAAAAAATATAGGTACAAATGCAATGGGAACAGCTATAACGGAAAATAGATGTATTCAAATAACTGCTAATGAGCATTATGCTACTATATTTCAAAGTTTAACTTGTTCAGCTGCTCCTATTCATAATAGCAAGGGAGAAATAATAGGAACTTTAAACTTAACAGGAAAAAGTAATATGAAGCATCCACACACCCTAGGATTGGTTATTTTTGGAGTTACAGCAATAGAAAATGAGCTTTATAGAATAAAAACTAATTATATCTTAAATCAAACCTATAATTATATGAAAACTGTTATAGAAAATGTTGATAAAGGAATAATGATTATTGATATACATGGAAAAATTATAAATATAAATGAATTAGGATTAAATATTTTAGATAAAAGAAATCAAAACTTAATTAATGAATATATAAGCCATATAATTCCGAATTTTCAAAATATAGTAGATAGAATATCAAAAAATAATGAAACTATAACAAAAGAAATAAAATTAAGTCATGCAAGCAAATATAAAACTGAAATTACTCTTAAAGGAATTAAATGTAACGAAAAAATAATAGGGATTGTAGCAACATTAACAGAATTAAAAGAAAAGAAAAAAGAAAATAATTTTACAGGAGCATTTTTTACTTTTAATGATATTATAGGAGAAAGTGATGCTATAAAAAATGTTATAATAAATTGTAAGATTATAGCTAACAGCCCTTCAACAGTATTAATTCAAGGAGAAAGTGGGACAGGTAAAGAAGTACTAGCACAATCTATTCATAATTATAGTATAAGAAAAAATAATAAATTTATTGCTATAAATTGTGGAGCCATACCTGCTAATATAATTGAAAGTGAGCTTTTTGGATATGAAGATGGAACTTTCACTGGAGGAAAGAAAGGTGGTAAAATAGGGAAAATAGAACTTGCTAATGGTGGAACTTTATTTTTAGATGAAATAGGTGAAATGCCACTTGATATGCAAGTAAAGCTACTTAGAGTATTACAAGAGGGGAGAGTAACTAGACTTGGAGGCAGCAGAGAAATTCCTGTAGATATGAGAGTAATAGCAGCTACAAATAAAAATCTAAAGAAGGAAATTAAAAAAGGAACTTTTAGAGAAGATTTATATTATAGACTATGTGTTATTCCAATAAAACTACCACCTCTTAGAGAAAGAAAAGGCGATATAAGAAAGTTTATTGAATATTTCTTTAGCATGAAATCAATAAAATTAGAAAAGGAAATTCCTGAAATAACTAAAGACTTATTTAATAGATTACAAGGATATAATTGGCCAGGGAATATTAGACAATTAGAAAACTGTATAGAAAATATAGTGAATTTAAATGGTGAGTTATCAGATGATATATTAGAAGAATCGGAAGAAAAAATAAATGAAATATTAGATATAGATAGCAAAAATATAAGTTTAGATGAAGTAAAAAAAGAAGAGTGTTTTAATTTAGAGGAAATTGAGAAAGTAACTATAAGAAATGCTATAGAATATAATAAATATAATATGACAAAGACTGCAAGAGCATTGGGGATAAGTAGGAATACTTTATATCTTAAGGTAAAAAAATATAAGATAGAAATATAATGTTGTGTAATAAATTAAGACAATGTCCTAAAATATAACAGTGGAAAATAAATAAGCTGTTATATTTTAGGACATTTTTAATTGAAATATTTTAACATTTTGAAAGAAAGGTTAATATTTTAACGATATTGTTAAATAAAACACATTTGGCATGACTTTTGCTTATTATATTTATGTAAAAAAGTAAAGAATAAATTATATAAATTTAGGAGGTTTTATTATGGCTCGTTTTACATTACCAAGAGATTTATATCATGGAGAAGGATCACTAGAGGCATTAAAGACATTAAAAGGAAAGAAAGCATTTGTTGTAGTTGGTGGAGGCTCAATGAAGCGCTTTGGATTCTTAGATAAAGTTGAAACATACTTAAAAGAAGCTGGAATGGAAGTTGAACTTTTTGAAGGAGTTGAACCGGATCCATCAGTAGAAACTGTTATGAGTGGAGCAGAAGCAATGAGAAAATTCGAGCCGGATTGGATCGTTGCAATGGGTGGAGGATCACCAATAGATGCTGCAAAAGCAATGTGGATTTTCTACGAATACCCAGATTTTACATTTGAACAAGCAGTTATTCCATTTGGATTACCTGAACTTAGACAAAAGGCTAAATTTGTAGCAATACCATCAACAAGTGGTACAGCTACAGAAGTAACAGCATTTTCTGTTATAACAGATTACAAGGCAAAAATTAAATATCCTCTAGCAGACTTTAATATAACTCCAGATATTGCCATAGTAGATCCAGATTTAGCACAAACTATGCCAGCTAAACTTGTGGCACACACTGGAATGGATGCATTAACTCATGCTATAGAAGCTTACACTGCATCATTAAGATCAAACTTCTCAGATCCATTAGCTATGAAAGCTATTGAAATGGTTAGAGAAAATTTAGTTGCTTCATATAGTGGAGACAAGCAAGCTAGAAACTTAATGCACGAAGCTCAATGCTTAGCAGGAATGGCATTTTCTAATGCATTACTTGGAATAGTTCACTCAATGGCTCATAAGACAGGAGCAGTATTTCATATTCCTCATGGATGTGCAAATGCAATTTTCTTACCATATGTAATTCAATATAATAGAACTAAATGTGAAGATAGATATGCAGATATAGCAAGAGCATTAAAATTAAAAGGTGAAACTGATGCAGAATTAACAGATTCATTAATAGAAATGATTAATGATTTAAATACAGAGTTAAACATTCCACATACAGTTAAAGAATACGGAGTAACAGAAGAAGACTTTAAAGCTAATCTAGAATTTATTTCTCATAATGCAGTTTTAGATGCATGTACTGGATCTAATCCAAGAGAAATTGATGATGCAACAATGGAAAAATTATTTGAATGCACATATTATGGAACTAAAGTTAATTTCTAAAAAACTTTAAGTTTTATAAGTTAATAGATTGAATTTTTTAAGGTTATCTTAAACTGAAATAATTTTCTTTTTGAGGTAACCTTAATTTGAAAAGGTAGAAATATATAATCTGGATAAAAATGCGGTAATCTAGATAAAAATATGGTAATAATAAAGGCATGTAATTAATATAAATAAAATAGTTGATATAAATAAAATAATTGAAATGAATCAAAGTACAATATTTAGTAATACAGAATAATATTTACATTAAGTAATTGTGTGAATATTTAAAAAATGATAAGATAAGATTGATATGAAAATAAGCCAGGGGGGAACAATCATGTATAAGATAGTGAATAAAAGAGAACTTACAGACAATATATATCTTATGGATATAGAAGCACCAAGAGTTGCTAAATCTGCTAAGCCAGGACAATTTATAATTATTAAAAATAATGAAAAAGGGGAAAGAATTCCTCTAACAATAGCTGATTATGATAAAGTTAAAGGAACTGTTACTATAGTATTCCAAGCTGTAGGAAGAGGAACAAAAGAATTAGCTAATTTTGAAGAAGGAGATTATGTAAGTGATTTTGTTGGGCCTTTAGGACAACCAAGTGAGTTTATACATGAAGACCTAGAAGAGCTTAAAAAGAAGAATATAATATTTATAGCAGGTGGTGTGGGGGCAGCACCGGTATATCCTCAAGTTAAATGGATGCATGAAAATGGTATTGCTTGTGATGTAATAGTAGGAAGTAGAACTAAGGACTTATTAATATTAGAAGATGAAATGAAAGAAGTTGCAGGCAATTTATATATAGCAACAGATGATGGAACATATGGATTTAATGGTAGAGTAACAGATTGTTTAAAGCACTTAGTTGAAGAAAAGGGAAATAAATATGATCATGCAGTGGTAATTGGACCTATGATAATGATGAAATTTATGGCAATGCTAACTAAGGAATTAAATATACCAACAACAGTAAGCTTAAATCCAATAATGGTAGATGGAACTGGAATGTGTGGAGCATGTAGAGTTACTGTAGGTGGAAAAGTAAAATTTGCATGTGTTGATGGACCAGAATTTGATGGTCACTTAGTTGATTTTGATGAATCAATGAGAAGACAAGCAATGTATAAGAGCGAAGAAGGAAGAGCTCAACTAAAAATCGAGGAAGGGGACACTCATAATCACGGCGGTTGTGGATGCAAGGTGGAATAGTTATGAATATGCAAGATAGAATGAAAAGAGTACCTGTTTCAGAACAAGCTCCAGAAGTAAGAGCAAAAAACTTTGAAGAAGTATGTTTAGGATATATAGACGAAGAAGCAATACAAGAAGCAAATAGATGTTTAACTTGTAAAAATCCAAAATGCGTAGATGGATGTCCAGTATCAATAAATATTCCAGGTTTTATATCATATATGAAAAATGGAGAATTTGAAAAAGCAGCTAAAGAAGTAGCGAAATATAGTGCATTACCAGCTGTTTGTGGTAGAGTATGTCCACAAGAAAGTCAATGTGAAGGTAAATGCGTATTAGGAATTAAAGGGGAACCAGTTTCAATTGGTAAGTTGGAAAGATTTATAGCAGACTGGTCAAGAAAACATAACGTAGAATTAGCAGATAGAGAAGAAGATAAAAATAAAAAGGTAGCAGTTATAGGTAGTGGTCCAGCTGGATTAACTTGTGCAGGAGATTTAGCTAAAAAGGGATATGATGTAACTATTTTTGAAGCTTTACATGAGCCAGGTGGAGTTTTAGTTTATGGAATTCCTGAGTTTAGATTACCTAAGGATGACGTAGTAAGAGCAGAAATTGAAAACATAAAAAAACTTGGAGTAAAGATTGAAACTAATGTTATCATAGGAAGAACTATAACTATAGACGAGCTTATGGAAGATGAAGGTTTTGAAGCAGTATTTATAGGATCAGGGGCAGGGCTTCCTAAGTTTATGGGAATTTCAGGTGAAAATGCAAATGGAGTTTTATCTGCAAATGAATTTTTAACAAGAGTAAACTTAATGAAGGCATTTAAAGAAGAATATCATACACCGGTTAAAGTAGGCAAGAAAGTAGCAGTAGTAGGCGGAGGAAACGTTGCTATGGATGCTGCAAGAACTGCTTTAAGACTAGGAGCTGAAACTCACATTGTTTATAGAAGAAGTGAATCTGAACTTCCAGCAAGAGTTGAAGAAGTACATCATGCTAAAGAAGAAGGTGTAATATTTGATATATTAACTAACCCAACAGAAATTTTAGTAGATGAAAATGGTTGGGTAAAGGGAATGAAATGTGTTCAAATGGAGCTTGGTGAACCAGATGAATCAGGAAGAAGAAAGCCAGTAGTTAAAGAAGGTTCAGAATATGTTATGGATGTTGATACTGTAATTATGTCACTTGGAACTTCACCAAATCCACTTATATCATCAACAACAAAAGGTCTTGAAACTAATAAGTGGAAATGTATAGTTGCAGATGAGCATGGACTTACAACCAAAGAAGGAGTTTATGCAGGGGGAGATGCTGTAACTGGAGCAGCAACCGTTATTTTAGCAATGGGAGCTGGTAAAAAGGCAGCTGAAGCTATAGATGAATATTTAAATAAATAATATTAAAGAGTTATTTCTAACGAGACTTTATTGGGCTTAATGACTTAATATGTTAGAAAATAACTCTTTTTATATATATTCATAACTGGTTATGTTAATAAAAAATAAACTTTGTTAAAAAACTGTAAATATTGTACATCTTTTTGAGTAGTTTTATGTGAAAATATAGTATAATTTAAAGGAGTGGTTTTTGTATAAAATATAAGTATAAAGGTTAAATATTTGTTAAGTATAAAATCTTTATTTTATACAAATATAAAGATTACTAGAAATTATTAATAAGGTTATTATAATAATTATACGAAAGAGAGGAATTTTCATGTACTTATCAAAATTTACCGATTACTCATTTAGAGCTTTAGTATATTTAGCTGAGAATAGAGACAAGCTATGTACTGTTGAAGAATTAGCAAAAAAATTAGAGATTTCAGAGCATCATTTAAAGAAAATAATACACAAACTTGCTAAAACAGATTTAGTTATATCTATGAAAGGTAGAACTGGTGGATTAAAATTAGGTTTAGAACCTCAAGATATAAATTTAGGAGAAGTTGTTCGTATAACAGAAGATAACCTAAATATTGCACAATGCTTTAGTAAGGAAGATTGTTGTCCATTTATAACTTCAGGCTGTAAGTTAAAGGGAATAATGAATGAATCTTTAAGTGCATTTCTTCATGAATTTTCAAGATATACATTACAAGATTTGCTTGTTTAAATTTTAGTTATTTAAAGTTATATGGTTAAAACTAGGCTATAAGTTAAATTTAAAATTAACTTTAGCCTAGTTTATTTTTATAATTTATTTTAAGGACACTATGTAAAATTCGGAAGTATCGTTGTTCCAACCTAAATCAAAAGGCATTTTAAACTTATCAATAGAATTAGAATTAACTAAAGGATACCCAGCATTATCAAAACCTGTAATTATAGCACTATGTTCAATATAATCACCTTGCTTATATATAACTAAATCACCTAAGTTTATTTCATTACTTGATTTAGACATACTATCTAAAATTTCATTAAAAGATCCTGAAAAAGATATAAATGCTTTATTACTAGATAAAAGATATTCTAAAAGTTTCTCAGAGTTAACCCAAGTTTCACTTGCCATTACTCCTTTAGATTCATTAAATTTATAAGACCAATTTTTATCTTGTGGTATTCCACCACCTTCAAGGCTATCAGCTAAGCATTGGGATATGAAATTAGTACAATTTCCAGATCCAGCAACATAGGTATAATAATTTGAATTATATTTACTATCCAAGTTATTTGCAAAAGATATTCCAGAATACTTATTAGCATAATTTACAGCAGCTTCCCTATTATAAGTAGAGCTATTTTTAGGTGTAGGATTAATTTTAAAGTTTAAATTATAAGCCCTATATTTAGTTATTGGAATATTCTTTTCAGTTAAATTAAAATCATATTGCCCTAGACCACCATCAAAGCAATCTTGATAGTAATCTTTAGTAACTATAAAAGAGTTTCCAAATGTCTTTAACTCTAATGTGTGTATTAAAGAGACACCAAAATTATTAATCTTTTCTGCTGCATCATTATATATGTAATCAAGTTTATATTCTTCACTTAATGTTAGACTATATGTGTTATCATTTTCTTTTAAATACAATATTTTAGGTGTGGATTCTATATTTTTAAAACTTATATTCCTTTCACTTGCCCAATCTCTTAAAAAAGCAATCCTTTTAAATTCATGTTTCAATGAGTAACTACTAAAGGTTTGAGAAATATCATAAAACTTATAAAGATATTCAACATTACCAGTAGTAAAAGATTTATTACGAGTACTATATAAATCATTCAAAAATGAAATTATAGAAGTTTCTAAATTTTCATCACTATCGGTTATAAAAGTACCAGCATGCGCAATTGGTTCATTTTCATAGCCTTCACTGAAAAATACAGAAGGCACAAAAGACGAATTTGAGGTCTTAGAAATAAAAAATACAAAATTAGTTATAAGAAAAATTGGAAATAGTAAATAACTACTTGCTTTTAATATCTTTTTTTTATCTATATCTTTAAAGATATTTCGCATATAAAAAACCTCCCTGTTATTGACCATATTTGAATATAATCAAGCTTTCCTATGTTTTTAAAACTATATAAATAAAAAACTAAGAATTTAATAATAGTAGTATGCGCAGTTAGAAAATAAATATGAGGAGAAATGAAAAGTGAAAGAGTGAAAAGTGAAAAAGTTGAGGAAATAATTCACATTCATTGAATTATGGAAAATGGGAGTTGTTTGGAGATGAATCTACAAAGGCCTGGGGATAATGGAGAATTAATAATGAACAATAGATAATTAAGGAGATAATTTGTTTTTGTTGAGTTATGGAAAATGAGAGAATGGAGTTAATATATAATTGAATGGTTAGTCTTGATAGAAAATATTAGTAATATAATATATAATTGAAATAAGCAAATAAAAGGTACTAATGAGTTGGAGGGATTATTAATGATTAATATTGGTGTTATAGGAACTAATTTTATAACTGAATGGTTAATAGCTGGAGCAAGGGAAGTTGAAGGTGTAAATATATCTGCTGTTTATTCAAGAACTGGGGAAAGGGCAAGGGAGTTTGCCAATAAGTTTAATATAGAAAATATATTTACAGATTTAGAGGAAATGGCTAATAGTGATTTAATAGATGCTGTTTATATAGCTTCACCTAATGCTTTGCATGCTGAACAAGCTATATTATTTTTAAATCATAAAAAGCATGTGCTTGGAGAAAAGGCTTTTGCTTCAAATACAAAGGAAGCTGATGCAATGATAAAAGTAGCAAAGGAAAATGATGTTGTCTTAATGGAAGCAATGAAAACGACTTTACTTCCAAACTTTAAAGTTATTAAAGATAATCTTCATAAGATTGGTAAGGTTAGAAAGTATTTTGCAAGCTACTGCCAATACTCTTCAAGATATGATAAATATAAGGCTGGAGAAGTGTTAAATGCATTCAAGAAGGAATTATCAAATGGAGCTATTATGGATATAGGAGTTTATTGTATAGCACCAATGGTGAATCTTTTCGGAAAGCCAAATACAGTAAAAGCAAATGGAATAATGCTAGAAACTGGAGTTGATGGAGAAGGTAGCGTAGTATTTGGCTATGATGATATGGAGGGAGTTGTAATATACTCTAAAATAAGCAATTCATATCTTCCATCAGAAATCCAAGGGGAAGAGGGTAGCATTATAATAGATAGAATTAATACATTTAATAATGTAAAAATAATATATAGAGATGGTAGAGAAGAAAATTTAACATTAGAACATAAAGAAGCAAATATGTGCTATGAAGTAGAAGAATTTGCTAACTTAATTAAAAATGGAGAAAGAGAATCTAAGATTAATTCATTAGAAGTTTCTAGGAATGTGGTTGAAGTTATTGAAGAGGCTAGGAAGCAAATAGGGGTAAATTATCCGGCGGATAATAATTAAAGAATGAAAAAAATTAATACCATATGGACTTAAAGATGTGCATGGAAAATTTTTTGAATCAAAAGTATTTGAAAATCTAGATCAAGAAAAGGTAGAAGAATTTGATAACCAATTTCCTTATATGCAAAAACTGAAATTACCAGGACAATGGGAATAGTATTTATATAGGTTGGCTATTACAATGAAGCATATTCTTTAGAAATTAGTGACAAAATAAGCAAACTTATATATAACTACTTTTTATTAAGAAATTAATTATAAAAATAGCAATATAAGAAGCTTTTTCACTTAATGCTAATAAGATTGGGTTTAAATTAAGTTGAATTTGTTATAATATAAGTATGTAGAAATTGTGTATTATATAAAGTTAAATTTAGATTAGTAATAAACTTTAATTTTCATTAAATGTTAGCTAGTCTTGTTAATGAAGAAAAATTAATAAGATAGTTATAATTTTAAAATTTTTAAAAGAAAATTGTGGAAAGTAAGGATTAAATCTAAGTTGACATAGAAATCTATATAATATATAATTTACACGTAGTCAAAATTGAATATTTCGCGTTAAACTAATTCTTAACCTGGGGGCGTTTTGGCTTCGACGGGGGTAAGATGGGTTTGATAAGCGAGCCGAGGCAAGCATGTCACCTCGATAATAAAGTATGCATTAAAGATAAACGCAGAAGACAATTTTGCATTAGCAGCTTAATATAGCCGCTCATCAGCCCAGGGTGCCCACGCTCTGGATCACTGGTGTCATAAAAGTGGGAAACGAAGTTTAGCAAAGCTTTGAGCTAAAGGGGTATTCATGAAGCTAGGGAATTAGGAGTTTGTTTGTGAGCGAACTAAGGACCGAAATTTTAGTCACAAACTACGCTCGTAGAAAGTCAGGCTGGTCTGCTTTCGGACAGGGGTTCGATTCGTAAGATGAGTCGCCTTATGAAGTGATTCATAAGTGATAACTTGGCTTTATCGGTGAACCTGTAGCAAGTAATGTTGACGGCAATACCGAGAGGTATGTGAAGAAATTCAACAGCCTCGTATCGACTTATAGGTTCCTAAAGCGAAAGCTATGGAATACTAGGATAGAAGACATAAACTATACTGAGCTTCTATAAGACGCCAAGAGTGTATAAGTTTTATACACTAAGATATAGTCAGTGCCATTAAGAAATTATGGATGCACATGACCCCTCGCCTCCACCATGAAACCCACGAAAATCAACTATGATTTTCGTGGGTTATTTATTGTATTTAGAATAGCACAGGTTTGACCTGTGGTTCCAGAAAGCTTCTAGCGGTGAGTAGAAATTAAAAAACCTCCGTTGTAAGATTATAGTAGGTTTTCCGACCATAACTATAATACAAGGAGGTATCCAATATGGATAATAGTAGTCTAGCACATAGTAAATGGAATTGTAAAGATCACATAGTTTTTGCACCAAAGTATAGAAGACAAATAATTTATGGGATATTTAAAAGGTAAAAGTTCATTGATGATCTTTGATCGACATGCAAATTTAAAATGCAAATACGGAAATAGGCGGCTTTGGTGTAAGGAATATTATGTTTATACAGTAGGAAGAAATAAAAAATAATAGAAGAATATATGAATTTAAGAGGATATATTTTAGATGAAAAAATTTAAAAGATATATGCAAGAATATAAAAGAATAATATTAAAGTAGTTATGGAAGAGGGAAAATGTTTATGAAGGAAAAAGTCTTAGAGTTAGTCAATGAACTATCATTAAAGTTAAGCGATAATTCAAATGCAAAATTCATAAGTAATGAGTTACAATTGAGCAGAAATATGGTGAGTCAATATCTCAATGAGTTTTATAATAAAGGACTATTTATTAAGATTAATACAAGACCTGTATTATTTTATAATAGGTCAATATTACAAAGCAAAAATAATATTTATATAGAAAAGAATATATTTAGTTCAAAATTAGAGTTTGAAGGGTTTATTGAGAATAAAAGACACAAAGATTTTCGTAAAATGATAGGTTGGAACAAAAGTTTATTAGGGGCTATAGATCAGATAAAAGCTGCCATTTCGTATCCGGATTTAGGTTTGCCAGTATTGATTACTGGGGAATCAGGAGTTGGTAAAAGCTATTTGGCATCGTTAGCATATGAATACCTAGTAAATAAGAAAATAATAAGTATAGATGCTCCATTTACAACTATAAATTGTAGTGAGTATTCTAATAATCCAGAGCTTTTATTAGCGAATTTATTTGGACATAAAAAAGGGGCATATACAGGTGCAGTTTCTGATAATAAGGGCATATTAGAGACAACCAATAATGGAGTTTTGTTTCTTGATGAAATACATGCATTAAGAGAGGAAAGTCAAGAAAAGTTATTTCAGTTTATGGATAAGGGGAGGTTCCATAGATTAGGAGAAAATGATAAGTGGTATGAATCTAAATTAAGGTTAATATTTGCGACTACCGAAGATCCACAGAAGTGTTTATTAAAGACATTGCTAAGAAGAATACCAGTAATAGCTGAAATACCTTCATTAGATGAGAGAAGTGAAAATGAACGTGTTGAATTAGTATGCTCATTTTTTAAAGATGAAGAAGTGTATCTAAATAAAAAGATAGAGATAAGTGATTGCATTTATAAAATGCTTATTAAAAATCATTTTTCTGAAAATGTTGGGAGTTTAAAGAATACAATTAAGGTTCTTTGTGCTAATGCATTAATTAAGCAAAAAGATGATAAGATATTAAGGATCCAAGTACCTCTTCTTCCGAAAGAAATATTAGAAACGTATAAAATGGATTTAAATAATAGAAATGATAGGAAGTTTTATAGCGTTGATTCAATAGAAAAGAAAAATATAGAAATAAAAAAATACAATTTGGAAGAAACCATAGCGAAATATTACATAGATAATCATAAAGAAATATCGATTGATATGATAATAAAATTTTGCGACAAATTAATAAAAGATAATTTTAGTTATCAAGGTTTTAAGATACAAAATAATAGTAGTGCTGATATATATATAAGCAAAAATGTGAATATGTTTTTTATGGAGGTATGCAAAAAGTATAGCATGAGTTATAATGCCTTTTATGAAAAAGTAATTATTAATTTTTTATGCTCATGGATAAACAATGAAGAGGAAAATAATATTATAGATGAAGACAGTATTAACTTTGATCGATATGTATGTAAGTATTTTAATAAAGAGGTAACTATAGTCCAAAGTTTATGTAAGAGTTTAGATATAGAACTTTCAAAGAGAAAATGTTGTTTATTAGCAATTATTTTTAAACTTATGATTAAAGAAAGTAGTAAGAAAAATACTATAGCATTAATATTAGCACATGGAGATTCTACAGCAACTTCGATGGCAAATCTCACAAATGATTTATTAGGTGAATTTATTTTCGATGCAATTGATATGCCTTTAAGAACAACTGTGGCAGATATGATATTAGAACTTGAAATGTATTTAGACCAAATTCCATCATATGATTCAATAATTTTATTAGTAGATATGGGCTCTCTTGAGCAAATACATAAAGGAGTAAGGCAGTTTGAGAATAAAACAGTTTTTGTATTGAATAATGTAACGACACAAATATTATTAGATTTAGGAACCAGATTGCAAAATGAGGAAGATATTGAGAGATCAATAAAGAGAGTTACTTCAGAAAATAAATTTTCATATATTCATAGCCCTAAAAAAATAAAAGAAAAGTTAATTTTATGTAGTTGTGCAAGTGGAATAAGAACAGCAAACAGAATAAAATCTATCTTAATTAATAGTTTAAACAAAGATATCGACATAAAAATTAAATCATATGATTATTATTCAATAGTAGACAAACAGTACTTAAGCAATATTTCAAACGAGTATAATATTTTATGTATTGTTGGAACTTTAAATCCAGAAATCAAGAATATAAATTTTATTTCATTAGAAGATCTAGTTATGGGAGAAGATATTGATAACTTTTATAGTATTTTTAGTGAATATTTAACTAATGATGAAATTGAAGAATTAAAGAAAAGGATAGTAAAGAACTTTAGTTTAACAAATTTAATGGAACAATTAACAATATTAAATCCTAGTAAATTACTAGAACAAGTGTCAGAGGCAATTAATCAACTACAACTACAACTTAATGAGTCATTTAGTAATAGTATATGCATAGGTTTATACGTACATATATCTTGTTTAATAGAAAGACTATTAATGAGTAAAGGTAAAGGATTGATAAATGATATTACTGTTCCTATGCATATAGATAAAGATTTCGAAAGAATATTTAAAAAAGCATTTACTGTCGTTGAAAATTACTATAGTGTCGAGATTGACAGTGTTGAAATAAAATATGTACAAGACTATATAAGAAAAGCCTAGTAAAATAGGCTTTTTTTATTTTGGCATTATAATTGCTATTAATAATATTGCAAATAAAAATTTGGAGGGATTAAAAATGAGTGTAGTACTATCAAGAATTGACAATCGTTTATTACATGGAATCATAGTAACACAATGGGCACCTATATCAGGGGCAACAAGAGTAATGGTAATCGATGATAAGGTAGCTAATGATGAATTAGCGAAGGCTAGTATGAGATTAGCAAAGCCAGCAGGAATGACAGTTTCTATTATTACTGAAGAAACTGCACTTAATAATTTCAAAGCAGGAAAGTATGACAATCAAAAAGTATTTATTATTGTCAAATCACCTGATATTATATTGAGATTACTAGAGAATGGAATAAAAATTCCACGTTTAGTAGTAGGTGGAACTGTTGTAAAACAAGATGGAATTAAATTATCTAATAGGGCATATGCGACTGAACAAGAAGTTAAAGAATACAAACAAATATTAGACATGGGGGTAACGGTAGTTACACAGTTTGTACCTCAAGAGAAAGAAGTACCAATACAAAATATAATATAAATTCTATTAAAAATCAGGAGGATAGAAATGGATTTTTCAGTATTACAGATTATTTTATTAACGATTTTGGCTTTTATTAAACATGTTGACTATTATGGAATACCAATGTTATTTGTAAATTATCCGGTATTCTGGGGATTATTTACAGGGGTGATTGTAGGTGATATTCAAACTGGTTTAGTAGTTGGTGGAACTATTCAATTAATGGCATTAGGTGTAGCAGGTTTTGGAGGCTCATCAGTACCTGATTATGGAACAACAGCAATAATTGCAACAGCACTTGGTTCAATAGTAGGGATAGAAGCAGGACTTGCATTAGGAATACCAGTTGGCATGTTGGGGGTACAATTTGATGTAATAGTAAAAATATTAAATGGGTTTGTTGTTAAAAAGGCACAAGATTATGCTAATAAAAGAGAGTTCAAAAAGATGAACAGAGTTTTATGGTTAGGACCAATCTTTTTTGGATTATCAGCAGCTATTCCTGTTTTAATATCATTAACACTAGGTAAGGCAGCCGTTGATCTATTATTAAATAATATGCCTTTATGGTTTATATCAGGATTGACATTAGCAGGTAGAATGTTACCAGCAGTAGGTATTGCGATGTTACTAAGGTATATGCCAGTAAAAAAATATATTAATTATCTACTTATAGGTTTTGCTATTGCAGCATTTTTAAAAGTACCAATAGTATGTGTTGCAATTATAGGATTCGCATTAGCTTTCGATCTATTTAAGAGAAGAGAAAGGGAATTGCAGTTAATATATAGTAGTGGAGGAGATTATGAAGATGAATAAAGATGTAAAATTAGATATAGAGCAAGGCGTAATAACTAAAAAAGACTTAAGAAGGGCAAATTATAGATGGTTAATGAGTGTTTGTACATTCAATTATCAAACGCAACAAGGGGCCTCAGCTGCTTATGCGCTTTCACCAATATTACGAAAAATATATAAAAATGATGATGATTATGTTGAAGCATTAAATAATCATTTCCAATATTTTAATACACAACCATGGTTAGCTTCAATAGTACTCGGAGCAACCGTAGCTATGGAAGAAAAAGAAGGGTTAAAAGCTAAGCAAGCAATACAGGATTTTAAGGTAGGTGTCATGGGTCCTTTGGCGGGAATTGGAGATTCGTTATTAATGGTAATGATTCCAACGATAATGGGTTCTATAGCAGCATATATGGCTAAAGAGGGGAATCCTATTGGAGTACTGCTTTGGATGATATTAATTTTTATAATATTTGCTTTACGTATGAGGGGATTTGAATTTGGATATAAGCAAGGGATTAAAATTATAACAGAATATGGAGAAAAATTAAATAATCTTACTGAAGCTGCATCTGTATTAGGATTAACTGTTGTAGGTGCATTAATTCCTTCAGTAATATCAGTTGTAGTACCTATTAAATTTACCTTTGGTGAAGTGGCAATGGAGATACAACCATTATTAGATCAAATAATGCCATCTTTAGTACCAGTAATACTTACTTTTGTTGTTTATAGATTACTAGGATATAAGAGGATGTCAGTGACTAAGATAATTCTATTAGTTATTCTATTTGCTATGGTTGCAGCTGCATTTGGATTTTTAGCATAAAGTATAGTAAGTAATTCAGAGAAGGAGAAATAAATGAAGAAGATAATTATTGCAACACATGGAAACATGGCAGAAGGACTAAAAGATACATTAGAATTTCTTGTAGGTAAAATGAATAATCTTTATATAGTAACAGCATATGTGAATGATGTTGATATCGATAAGGAAATAGGAAAATTGATGGAAAACGATGATGAAATATATGTGTTAACAGATTTAATGGCTGGTAGCGTAACGCAAAAGTTTTATAAATATATGAGTAATAATATTCACATAATAAGTGGTATTAATTTACCCTTAGCATTAACAATAGCTATTCAAATTAATACTGATAATGAGATAAAAATAGAAAGAATAATTAAAGAGGCAAAAGAGCAAATAGTCTATGTAAATAAATCTTTATTAGATATATCTAATGATGATGAATAATAATAAGTAAGGAATGGAGAATTATGGATTATTTAAAGAGAGTTTTGAAACATTCAGGGGAAGAGAGTAGAACTATTTCACCAGAGAATATGACTGGAGAAAAGGGAAAGAGTTGTATGGAAAGCAGTTTCTTAGGAAAGGGAAGAAAAGGAAGAGCGTCTGTACCGTTAAACGCTGGTGAAACAATAACTATAGCGCAGATTGAAGGACCAGGTTCAATAAGACATATGTGGATGACACTTACAGACAAAACTACTTCAGGTAGTTTTGTTTTAAGAGATGTTATATTAAGAATATATTGGGATGATGAAGAGGAGGCATCGGTAGAATGTCCAATAGGAGATTTCTTTTGTAATGGATTTGGAACACGTTGTGAAATAAATTCTCTTCCTATTGTTGTAAATCCTAATGGAGGGATGAACTGTTATTTTGAAATGCCATTTAGAAAGAAAGCGAAAATTACTATTACAAATGAACATCCTGAATTTATTAAACATTTCTTCTATACAATTAATTATGTATTAATGGATGAAATAAGTGAAGATACGTTATACTTCCATGCAAAATGGACTCGTGAGAAGATAACTACTTTAGGAAAAGACTATACATTAATAGATAATATCATAGGAAAAGGATACTATGTAGGGACATATATTGGACTAGCAGCTTTAGAAAGGTATTGGTGGGGGGAAGGCGAGTTTAAGTTCTATATTGATGGAGATAATGAATATCCAACTGTATCCTCTACTGGAGCAGAAGATTATTTTGGAGGGGCTTGGGCATTCCATGAAAAAAAATATGGGGAGTTACCTCATGCAAAAAATTATTGTACAGCCTTTATGGGATATCCATTTCAAAGTAAAAGGGATCATACAAGAGATTTTTTTAATAATGGAAAGCCAAATCCTAATCCTGTACATGCGTTTGGCGATGATTCAGTTCCAATGCATGGATTGTATAGGTGGCATTTACCAGACCCAATCTCTTTTAAGAAGGATTTAAAAGTAACATTTCAACAGCTTGGGAATGACGATATTAGTTTATTTGAAAGACAAGATGATGTATCTTCAGTCGCATATTGGTATCAATTAGAACCACATAATAAGTTTAAGGAATTACCATGTAGAAAAGATAGGTTACCTAGATAAAGTTAATATTGAAATATACATAAATCTATAACTAGATTTATGTATATTTTGAAGTTATGAGTATATATAATTTAATTTGATTATTAGATATAAATTTTGGTATATTGATGAGATTATCTAAAGATTTATAGGTCTTAAAGTACTAATTATAAATTCAAATATAGATTAGCTTTTGAATAACATTTGATATATAAATTTTTAATGGATGGAGAAAGGAATGGATAGATGAATAAAGTGTTTGGAGCTATTGAAGCAGGAGGGACGAAATTTGTTTGTGCTATAGGAGATAAAGATTTAAACATTATAGACAGAGTAAGTATAAAAACAACGATACCAGAAGAAACAATGAATCAAGTATTCAAGTTTTTTGATAAATATAATTTACTATCTATAGGGATTGGATCGTTTGGGCCTATAGATATTAATAAGAAATCTAATAAGTATGGATATATTACAAATACACCTAAATCAGGATGGAATAATTATAATTTTGTTGGAGCGATAAAAAGTAAATATAATATTCCGATAGAATGGACGACAGATGTAAATGCAGCTGCATATGGAGAGGTATATAGAGGTAATGCTAAGGGAAAGAATAGTTGTATATATATTACAGTTGGAACTGGAATAGGTGGAGGAGTCGTAGTAAATGGTAAGATACTTGAAGGGAATGGACATCCTGAGATGGGACATATATTAGTTAGAAAGAATGAAAATGATAAATTTGAAGGAATATGCCCTTATCATTCTAATTGTCTTGAAGGAATGGCATCTGGACCAGCAATAGAAAAACGTTGGGGGAATAAGGCATTTAATCTTTCAGAAAAAGAAAAGGTTTGGGAGAATGAAGCGTATTATTTAGCACAAGGTATAATGAATTTTTCATTAGTTCTTAATCCGGAATGTATTATATTAGGGGGAGGGGTAATGAAGCAAAAACAATTATTTTCACTTGTTAGAATAGAATTAGAAAAGTTAATGAATGGGTATTTGATATTACCTAAGTTAGATGAATATATATTATCGCCTGGGCTTGGAGATGATGCAGGAATAACAGGCTGTTTATTACTTGCAAAAGATATTGTTAATAAGTATGCTAATTTTTAATAAGATTAGGCTGTCTCGTAAATAATTTTTAATTATTTATGTAGATGCTTTTTATTTCTATTTTCATATTTATTCATTATATTCATAACAATAATTATCATATATGTGTATTAATTGTAATAGTGTATTTTTGATTGAATAAAAAATATATTATTAAGCTATTTTTAATGACTCGAAAATTTTTTCAAGCGGCGTACTACTTGTGGCAGCTTCGTAAATATATATTGTTTTAGATTTTTCTAAGTCTTTCTTAGCAGCTTTATATCTAGTATTAAAGTGATAAGAATTATTAGAATATATTTTACAAGAAAGTACAATTTACTAACATTATTGTTAAATATCTATTGATGCTTTTTTCACTTCTTACTTGATATTAATCTAGACCTAAGTAAGTTTTACAATCTCTAAATAATAGCTCTATAGCCCAATGGTCTATATATTGAGTTAAAATCTCTAACGGTGTTAATGATTCATTTAAAGAAATAAAAGCTTTCAATACTTTATCTTTTTGAAAAGAGTCTCTAGTATAACTTAAAATAATGGAAATATTTTTTCTATCTTTTAAATTGACGACATAATTGTAAATATAATATTGTTTGCCTTTAACTGTGATAAGGTCAAAGTATTCAATATTCAATGATGTAGCAAATTAATGATATTAATATATCAAAGATGAATATAGTTGATAATAAAAAGTATCCATTATTGAATAGACCATTAAGAGACTAGTTAACATATTTATATATAAGGCTTAAGGTATAAGATGTAATTGTGAATAAGTTTTACATTAATACACGTAAATATGATATGTTAGGATCAATAATTAGTCAAGCTTTCTATGTCGTTACCCATACGGCACACTTCCTATGATTAATTTGTTTTACGATTGTCAGTCGTTTCAATTATATCATAGTAGTTTTTTCTGTGCAGAGCTTAGGCCATTTTATCCACCGGCATAGTCAGTAGTTTTCAATAATAAGAAAAAGCACGATAATGCTATCGTGTTTTTTTACTTTATCTCTATAAACTCCTTATAAAACTCATCTTTCGCAATTAGCATCTCATCAGTGTAGTACCAATTTCTAGGAGTAATAGATTTATATTTATTTATAATTAATTCTGATCTTTTTTTATTAGTGTTAATTATTAAATATGGATATATATCATTTAGTAATTGAATAGCATCATTTCTTCTTAAAACATAACTATAGCAATCGTTATGTTTTTCTATATTATAATTTTTCTTAGAAATGATTCTTCCTTTTCCTACAGTGTTTTTTATCCATTCTAATAATTCTAATGTTGTTGAAGCAATCGATACACAAGGGGATGGGTGTTCATTTTTATGTATTCTTTGTAACATTATACTACCTTCACCGTCAATAATTCCAGCAATATAGGCTTTTTCTGTTTCAGTCATAAAATATCCTTTTTTAAAACTAATATCTTATAATGATAGTTTGCGATTATTAGTAAAAAATATTATGGCTAATTATTGAATAAAACTCAAGGTATTTTTAGAGAATTATTTAGAGCCTAATATGTTTGTAGGGGTATAAGTCAAATCGATCCATTTCATTATTATTTAATAGATAAATGTAGTTACTTTATCTAAAAACATGGTAACTACAAAAACATTTATAAAATGTGAAGATATGATATGTAGTTGAAAGTATAACAGAACAAAGATAGATCGATTATTTAAAGACTGGAAATAAAATAGCTGTATTTTGGAATTACATGAGGAAATACCAGCAAAGATGATTAATAAAGCGAATAAATCAATCATAATTTAAACAATAAATGTAGTTACCTTATTTAAGAATGCAGTAACTACAAAATTAGTGGGATAATAATCTTATCATTAAATGATAAATGTAGTTACTTTATTTTAGAACACGGTAACTACATTTTTATTTAGCAAATAGAAAGAAACTTTATATTAAAGGTATATGTATTTTAATATAATTCCGTCTAATAATATTAATAAATAAAATATTAATGTTTAAGGAAGCAATTATGAGTAAAATAACTAGAAGAGGTTATGTACCTACAGATGAAAAGGAATTTAAAAATGAAAATATAAATAAATTATATGAAGCATCGGAGGATTTATTGTATCTTTTAAATAGAGGATACAAAATTAAGGGAGCTTCAACTTTCATAGGTAATCATTATCTGTTATCTTAAAGGCAAAGACTTGCATTGGTTAGAGGAATATCTAGATATGATGATGTTATAAAAAGAAAGTCTAAGGAAATTACTAATCTTTCAAATATTGAAGAAGTACATATAGATGGGTTTAATACAATAATAACTTTAGAGGTTGCTTTATCTAATTCTTTAATTATTAAGTCTATGGATGAAACTATAAGAGATTTGGCAGGACTTAGGGGTACTTACTCAGTTATAGAAAAAACTGAAGTTGCAATTAAGTTAATAGGTGAATTTTTATTAGAGCATAAAATTAAAAAAGCTATATTTTATTTAGATAAGCCAGTTTCTAATTCTGGTAGATTAAAAATGAAGATTCTGGAGATACTTGAAGGTTTAGAATTTCAAATTGAAGTATGGAATATTGATAATGTGGATAGCGTTTTAAAATCAAAAGAAAATGTGGTATCTAGTGATGCGATAATTCTTGATAATTGTATTAGTTGGATTAATTTAAATATGCATATTATAAAAGATAAGATAGCAAATGACAACTGCATAGATTTTAATAAGTTATAGTATGTTTGCTGGCCACAACTATAATACAAGAAGGTATCAAATATGGATAATAGTAGGTTAGCATATCGTAAATAGAATTGTAAATATCACATAGTTTTACATAAAAGTATAGAAGATAAATAATTTATGTGGATATATTAGGGTCATTTTTTCATGGATTTTTAGCAAAGGGAATAAATTAAATAGTATAATATAAAATAAAAAGTATTAAATAAAAAAGGGTATGAATTGGAAGCGGAAAGAGCAGAAGCTTCTTTTATAGGGAATATTTCAGGTGGCTTTAATACTCTTTTAGGTAGAGGAGGGTTAACTTATCAGGAGGACAAAAGCAAAGAATTTCTATTGAACGTGTAATTATTAAGGATTCTAAAATTATTATTTTAGATGAGGCAACTAGTAGTGTTGATACTAAGACAGAGAAGGATATTCAAAATGCTTTGTTCGATTAATGAAAAATAGAACCAGCTTCTTAATTGCTCATAGACTTTCTACTATTAGAGATGCGGATAATATTATGCTTATTGATGATGGCAAAATACTTGAAAGTGGAGATCATAAAACTTTAATGGAGAATAAGGGGAATTACTTCCAAATGATAATAAGTCATATTGGAAAGTTAAATGTTGGAAATGAATAAATTATATAGTGATAATTAGAAGTAAAAAGTTAGAAACTTTATATAAAATAGAGTTTCTAACTTTTTATTATTTATTGATAGGAGTGCTTATTTGCTATATAAGAATCCTTGCACTATAATAGCTAAAAATATAGAAGAAAGTTTTTATTTAATAGGAAAAGATAAAAATGCTATTGTAAAAAATATATCATAGCTAGTGGTAAGATAGAAGCCCCTTCTCCATTAGATACGTGGAAAAAATAAATGTATCTAAATAGATATGTAATAAAGTCACAGAAGGATATATATTAATCTGTATAATTAAATAGTAAAACTGTCATAAATAAATTTAAGGGGGATATGCATGAGCAGTTTAATTAAAATTTGGAAAAAGTGGTCGTATGTAATTCTAATAACTTTTTTGATTTTGGGTATGTTTGATTTTAGAATTGGATTGATTGCATCAATTTGTATGGTTGCACCTATAATAGTTGCTATATTTAGAGGTAGATTTTGGTGTGGAAATTTATGTCCTAGGGGAAGCTTTTATGATAATGTAGTATCTAAGTTTAGTAATAAAAAGAAAGTTCCTAAATTTATTAAATCAGTATATTTCAGGCTAGTTGCTATAGCACTAATGCTTACTGTATTTACTACTGGTATGATAAAAAATTGGGGGGATTTATATGGAATGGGATTTGTAATATACAGACTTATAGTAATAACAACTATTATAGGTTTAATATTAGCTCCATTTTACAATGAAAGAGCATGGTGTAATTTTTGCCCAATGGGAAGTATAGCTGCATTTATATCAAAATTTAGAAATAAGCAGAATAAAAATATTTTATTAAGCATTAATGATGCTTGTGTATCATGTAAGTTATGTACAAAAACGTGTCCTATGGGAATAAATGTTCATGAATATAAAGGGGAAAGTATAACTTATTATGATTGCATACAATGTGGTAGGTGTGTAAATAAATGTCCTAAAAAATCTATAGGATATAAAAAATAAAAATATATAAATTCTTTAAGTGGAGTGTACTTTTTTATAAGTAATTCCTAACATTAAGAGATTTAGAGTTATACAAAAGGTTAGAGAATTCTGTAGAGAAAATGATATTCAAGTTGAAGCTTGGTCACCTTTAATGGCTGGAAATGGATTGCTAGAAAATGAGACATTAAAAGAAATAACTAATAAGTACAATAAAACAGCAGCACAAGTAAGTACTATGTTGGGATTTACAAAGTCGAATAGTAACTATCCATAAATCTACAAACGAAAGAAGATTAATTGAAAATATAGATATATTTGATTTTAATATAAGTGACGATGATATGGAAAAGATAGATAGCTTAAATAAAGATTTAAGAGTAGGACGAGACCCAGATAATTTTGATTTCTAATTTATAATTAATAGAGTGTGGCTAAATTATTTATAGTTACTTGAAATTATTAATTAGTAATGGAACAAAGGGAATATTAAGTAATAGGTTTTGAAGTAAATAACACAAAACAAGAACCGCACAGATTTTTCTGTACGGTTTTTTTCGTTTTATCACTTTTGATTAAACCCATTATATTTTTAAGCGTTGTGACTTTTCCATATACATTACTGTATCCAGGAAATTACTTTATAGTTCAAGGTAATAATCTATAAGTTCAAAAGAAGTCTCTTGTCAATTTACCAAGAAATTTTATGATTTTGTTTTAGAGAGGACTCTATATTTAAATCTAAGACATCAAAATCAGTAGCACAATAAATGTTCATGAATAATATATATTATGAAAACCGATAAGGATAGGTAAGTAAAATGAAAGTAAAGATATTAAAAGGTACAAGTCCAAAAAAATTGGAATGTGAAATTAATGAGTTTATAAAAGATAAATGTATTATAAATATAAGTCATGAGATAGTTACTTCAAATATGTATGATAGGTGTGTAATTACTTTGGTAGTTATAATTTTATACGATGAATACAAACATTGTGGATATTCAGACCTTGATTCAATACTAGATTTGAAAAATAAAAAAACGAATTAAAAGAAAAGTAATGGAGGGACAAAAGATGAAAGTTGTTATACTTGCTGGAGGAAAAGGAATTAGAATGAGTCAGTTAACAATGAATATTCCCAAACCTTTATGTGAGGTTGGGGGTATGCCTATAGTATGGCACATAATGAAAATATATAGTCATTATGGATTTAATGACTATATGTTTTTGTTAGGCTATAAAGGGGAAAAAATAAAAGAATATTTTATAGATTATTCATGGAAGACTAGAAGTTTTCTTTTAGATATGAAAAGTGGAGATATTAATATAGATTCTGAACCAGAACCATGGATGATAAACTTTATTGATACAGGTATTGAAACTATGACAGGTGGAAGATTAAAAAAAGCTCAAAAGTATATTGGAAATGAAACATTTATGTTAACTTATGGAGATGGACTAGCTGACATAAATATAGATGAATTATTAAAATTTCATAAAGCGCAGGGAAAAATAGCAACAGTTACAGGCATATATAAGAAAAGCCAATATGGAATTTTAACTGTAGAAGATGGATTAGCTAAGTCTTTTGAGGAAAAAAAGAATATTGATGAAATAATAAATGGTGGATTTTTTGTTTTTGAACCAGAAATATTTGACTATTTAGAAAACGATACAACATGCGTTTTAGAACAAAATCCATTAAAAAAATTAGTTAAAGATAATCAATTAGCAGTATATATTCATAATGGATTTTGGACTGCTATGGACACTTTAAATGATATAAATAATGTAAATAAAATTTGGAACGAAGGAAAAGGAGCGTGGAAAATATGGTAAGTACGTTTTGGAATAATAAAAATGTTTTTATAACTGGTGGCACTGGATTTTTAGGAAGTTACTTAGTTAAAAAACTAGTAAACTATGGAGCTAATGTAACTATCTTAGTAAGAGATTATATACCACAATCAAATATATATCGAGGAGAAGAATATAAAAAGGTTAATGTTGTACACGGTACCTTAGAAGATTATTTATTAATAGAAAGGACACTTGGAGAATATGAAATAGATACAGTATTTCATTTAGCTGCTCAGGCCATTGTTGGAGTTGCAAATAGAAATCCACTTGGAACTTTTAAATCTAATATAGAAGGAACTTGGAATATACTTGAGGCAGCAAGAAAAAGTCCATTAATTAAACGAGTAATAGTAGCATCTAGTGATAAAGCTTATGGAGATCAAGAAAAACTTCCATATGATGAAAATATGCCGCTTCAAGGAAAGCACCCTTATGATGTTTCAAAAAGTTGTGCAGATTTAATTGCTCAAACTTATTATGAAACTTACAAATTGCCAGTATGTATTACAAGATGTGGAAATCTTTATGGTGGTGGAGATTTAAATTTCAATAGAATCATTCCACAAAGTATCCAATCTATATTAAATAATAAAGCTCCAGTAATAAGAAGTGATGGAAGTTTTATTCGTGATTATTTTTATATAGAGGATGCAGTAGATGCATATATTAATTTAGCTGAAAAGGTTGTTGAACTTAATTTAGGGGGACAAGCTTTTAATTTTAGTAATGAAATACAATTAACAGTTTTAGAGCTAGTTAATAAAATATTGAAGATTATGGGAAGTTGCATGAAGCCTATAATATTAAATCAAGGGAGTAATGAAATAATACATCAATATTTATCAGCAAAGAAAGCAAGAACTGTATTAGGATGGAGTCCAAATTATACGATTGATGAAGGTCTAAGTAAAACTATAGAATGGTATAAGGATTTCCTTAAAAAGGAGATATAAATGATGCAAAATAGTGTTTTTTGTATGGTTGTATCAAGAACTAGATTAATTCAGGCAATTGCATGTTTTTTATCTTTATATAAAAATATGGAAAACTTTAAAGTATATATCCTTTGTGTAGATGAAAAATGCTATGAATTTCTTAAAGAAATAAATTTAGATAAAATAGTGTTAGTAACAATTGCTGAATTAAATAGAGAAGATTTGTTAGAAATTAAGGCTTCGAGAAAATTAAACCAATATTGTTGGACATTAAAGCCTGGATTTATAAAGCATATATTTACTTTAGATGATTCAATTAATAGAGTAACTTATATAGATTCAGATTTATTCTTTTATCAAAATCCTAATGTAATATTTGAAAATCAACCAGATGCTTCCGTTTTACTATCTAGTGGAGAAATATTTTTGCCTATGTATTCGAAAGAATTTAATCAAACTATGCAAACTCTCACTGGAAATTTTAACTCAGGGTTTATTAGCTTTAAAAAAGATATTAACGGATTACAGTGTGTTAATTGGTGGGATAAAATGTGTGTAGATAGTTGTACTTCAAATCCTGAAGATAATAAATTTGGAGATCAAAAATATCTTGATGACATGCCATTCCTATTTAATAATGTTTACGAAATAACAACTCAAGGAATAAATATAGGGCATTGGAATTATTTGAAATATAAGTTTACAGTTTCAAATGATAATGTAATGGTTAATAATAACAAATTAATATTTTATCATTTTAGTGGATTTAGAATAATTAGTAAATATGATATTAGGCAGGTTCATGAAGAAGATAGAGTGAATATACCATTTATTTATCAAATATACAAAAGAGCACTTGGAAAAATTATTGATGATGTTGAAAAGATAGATCCAAATTTTAAGGAATATATTACAGTAGCTGCTATTGATGATAATTAAAAAAGAAATCTGTTAAGAGTAAGGAGGGAAGAAAAAGATATGAAAGCAAGTGTTATAATACCATCATATAATTCTAAAGAGCGATTATACTACAATCTTATATCCTTAAATAATCAAGATTGTGACTTAAATATTTTTGAAGTTATTGTAGTTGATAATGGATCTATCGATAATACTCTAGAAATGTTAGAAAATTTTAATGCTAAATTTGCCTTTAAATTTGTGAGACTTGAAAAAAATAGAGGAATTGCTCGCGGAAGAAATGAAGGCATAAAAAGAGCAGTTGGTGATATTTTAATATTTCATGATAGTGACATGATAGCTAGTAAAGATTTTATAACTAGGCATTTAAAGCATCATGAAGAAAAAGATATAGTTGTATGTGGAGTTCCATGGAAAAGAATTTTTACTTTTTATTATAAAGAATTAGCTTCAAGCATTGAAAATTATTTAGATCAAACTGTGACTAAACAAGATGAAAAGCTTAATATGGTAGATAAGTCGCCATTAATAGATGTTGAATCAATAATTGATGGAAGTTATATAAATAAGGCTTTTGACTTAGATGCAGAATTTATGAGAGGGCTAAAAAATATATTAAAAAATCATAATGAAGAATTAAAAGATTATCGTCTGCCATGGAGATTTTTTATAACTAATAATGCTTCAGCAGAAAGAAACAGAGTAATAGAAGTGGGAATGTTTGATGAAAGTATAGTTGGATATGGATTTGAAGATTATGATTTAGGAATAAGGCTATATAAATCTGGGAGCAAATTTATATTTGATAAAAATATATTAAATGTTCATCAAGAACACCCTACAAATATTAATATACCTGAAACACGTGAAAATATAAATTATATATGTGAAAAATACAATAATAATTATTTTTTAGATGTGATATTAGTTTGTACCTCTGGTATAACATCAATTAATGATTATGATTTTAATGAATTAACTAAAGATATAAATAATATGATATCTGTAAGCTATTTCAAACCTCTTTTAGATATATTTTTAGAATTACTTCAGACATGTAGACGTCGCTACGTTAGAGAGGATTTTATAAGTATAAACAAAGTTATTCCAACTATAGATACTGATGTAAACAAATTAATTATGGAAGTTAAAATTTTAAGAGATAAATTTGGAATTAAACACTTTACAGAAGCCATGTTAGCTTTAATAAGAGACGTTTATAATGTTTATTATTAAATTCTAAAAATATACTGAAGAGGAGGGTAGGTATGAGTAAATATCATTTATCAATGATTTTATCGGAATCAAATTTATTTAAATTAATACCAATGTATGTTTCTTTAGAAAACTGTTGTAGTGATTTTAAGTTATTTATTCTATGTATGAATGATTCGGTTTACCATATACTAAATAAAATAGGATTTAAAAATATTGTTTTAGTACAATTAAAGGATGTAGAGGAAAATAATTATGATTTAGAAATGGCTAAGTCTAATAGAATATTTCATGAATATTGTTGGACACTAAAACCTATATTTTTATATTATGTAATTAATAAATATGACAATGCGAAATATTATGCACATGTAGATGCAGATTTATTCTTTTTTTCTGACTTAGATTATATTTTTAATGAGAATCCTGATGCATCAATTTTTCTAATAGATCATAGAAACTCAGAAGAGTTTAAGATGTATTATGAATTAAGTGGATTATATAATACAGGATTTGTAGGATTTAAAAATAATGATGAAGCAAAAGCTGCACTTAGGCTTTGGGGAGATAGGTGCTTAAAGAAATGTACAGTTGAATATGATGTAGCTAATAAAACTTTTGGAGACCAAAGGTATGTAGAAGATTGGCCTAGTATATTTAAAAATGTGCATATAATAAACTCTATTGGAGCAAATGTTGCATTGTGGAATGTAAAAAATTATAAAATTTCAAAAAAGAATAATGTTGTTTATGTAGATGATTCACCTCTATTATTTTACCATTTTTCTGGTGTACTGTTATTGGGATCAAGAGAATTTGATTTATGTCCTTATTATCATATAGAGGATGAAAAGTTAATAAAATATATATATGATCCTTATGTTAGATGGCTTTCACAATCAATAGAAAATGTAACTAAAGAGTTTCCATGGTTTAATGCAGGATTTGTTGATAAAGCTAATATTGTGAATTTGCATAACTATAAAATATAATTTATATAATAGAAAAAGATACAGATTATAAATTTTTAAACTGAGGAAAATAAAAGCAAAACTACTTTACGTGCATGGATAATAATTTAGCATCATTCACGAAGGAATCTACTAAAAAGGTATATATAGTTTATTTTTAGTAAAATATGAAAAGGCGAGCTTAAGTTTTAAGCTTGTCTTTTTATTATATAGAAACCATAATGCATTAAAGTTTATGGAAAGCTTGTGTAATAGAGATATTTAAAATTTTATGGTAACCAAATTCTTTACCAATGAAAACAGAGTATATCTGCATGTTATAATAGTTTAAAATAATGAACGAAAGGTGGATGAATGCATATGAAATATCAACATATAATTGAAGTTAATAAGGATCTTTGTATTGGATGTGAACTTTGTAAAAATGATTATCCAGTAAATAACATAATTATAGAAAATAAAAAATCAGTAATAAAAAATCAAGATTGTCTAATGTGTGGACATTGTGCAGCAATCTGTCCAAAAGAAGCTATTACAATAACAGGATTTGATGAACCACCAATAGAACTTACAAATAAGCCAAATTTAGATTCAGATGAATTACTAATGGCAATTAAAGCTAGAAGAAGTATTCGTAAATTTAAAGATAAAGAAGTTTCTTCAGAAATAGTAAAGCAAATTATTGAGGTAGGTAGATATACACCTAGTGCTAAGAATTCACAAGATGTATCATATATTGTGTTGGATAATAAAAAAGGAACATATGAAAAGGAAGCTGTGAAATTTTTTAGAAAAATAAAACCTATTGCAGATATTGTAGTTAAACATTCAAAGCAAGTTCCAATTGATGATAATTTTTTCTTCAAGCATGCCCCTATTGCAATAATGATAGTTACTAAGGATAAGATTAGCGGTTCACTTGCAGCATCAAACATGGCGCTAATGGCAGAGTCTTACGGTTTAGGAGTTTTGTTTAGTGGATATTTTTCAGATGTAGCTAATAATTCGCTAAAGTTAAAAAAGCTTTTAAGTTTAAAGCATAGAGATCATGTTGTTACAACTCTAGTTATAGGATATCCAGATGTTAAATATAGACGTACTGTACAAAAAGAAGCAGCGAATGTTAGATACTTATAATTAATGGAGGATTTTATGGAAAAGGAATGCCAGCAAATAATACAAGAAATCACATTTAAATTTAAAGAATGTCGTAAAGCTATTTCTGCTATGGGTGATGAAACCAGACAATTAATTTTAATTGCACTCCTAGAGAGTGACTTTAATGGTATACGAGTGGGGGAAATTACTAAAAAAACACATCTTTCTCGTCCAGCTGTATCTCATCATCTTAAAATATTGAAAGAAGCAGAAATTGTTAATGTACGTAGAGAGGGAACAAAAAATTATTATTATCTTGATTCAAAGAAATCACAATGGAAATCACTAACAGAACTAATAAATCTTATATTTGTAGGAATACAACATATTGGTGAAGATGATGAAAGAGAAGGAGAGTGAATGAAAGAGATTTAGCAAAAAAAGCCAGTAAAAATTAATTTAACTGGCTTTTATAATGGGTTAAATGCTTAAAACGTATTATTTCAAATAGTATCTTTCTTTATTTTGAGTATTATTTTTATACTCAATAGCCTGAGTAGGGCAACCACAAATACATGCCATACAATGAGTACAGTTATTTCCCCAAACTGGCTTTTGATTTTTTAAATTAATATTATTTAAAGGACATAGTGCTACGCATTTTCCACAGCTAATGCATTTATCAGTATAATGAAATCCTTTTGCATGAACAAATAGTTTATAAAAAGCTACATTTGTTATGCCACTTTTAATTGTACCACCTAAGCCGCTAGGAGTAATAGTTTTGAATTCATTTTCATCATTTATATCAGAAATAATTTTAGATATTTGTTTATCTGCTTCTTTAATAATTTGTTTTGATGTTTCTTTATCTGGTATAGGAAATAGAGCTATATAATTCTCTGGCATTTTAATTTCTGCCATACCTTTTAATTGCCACTCTTTATATTTACATAGCTTTTGAATATAGTTTACGGCTTTGGCTGTATCCCCTCCACAAGTCATTATAAAGTAAACCTTATTATTTCCTGAAAACTTTATTTTTCTTATAAAATCCGTCACTACGATTGGCAATCTCCATGCATAAGTAGGGCATACGAAAATAAATGGTTTATCTTTTGATATTAATTCATCTGCTTTTTCTTCTTTTATGAGTTGATTTAGTGATATAAGTTCATCATTTAATTCTTTTGCAATTTTGCGAGCTACATATCTGCTATTACCAGTACCGCTAAAATATAAAATCATAAGTATATCCCCTTAATTATTTTTTAATTTTAAATTTTAATCTTTGTACCCTAATAAAGTAAATTATAGATATATTGTATTTTAATAAATACAAAATTTACTGGTAAAAAAATTATAGCACATTAATATTTCCTAGAGTTATTGGTAAAGAATTTGATTACCATTAAATTTTAAACTTTAAAATATTTAGGGGCTATTTAGAAATAATAATGAAAGTACAAATATAAAATAATTAATCGGAAGAGTCTTAAATTCTGTTATTTGGTTGATATGGATTAATTTAAATATAGTATTATAGAAGAGAAAATATAATTTGATAAGTGTATATATTATAGTGAATTAATATATAATATATATATGGGAACAGGTTCGAAAAATGTAGAAAAAAGTTGGATGTAAGCGTTGACTCTTTTAAAAAGTTATATTATAATCAGCTTAGAAAAGAAACTAGTAGTAACAAAGCAGTTACTACTTGAGTATGTTACTGGTAAGCAGGCAGAACTCAGATTACGTAGAAAATGTCCTTTTTCTACGTAATCTGAGTTTTTTTTCTAGAAAGGAGTATTTTAACATGAAAGTAAGTCAGATCCTAAATAACAATGTAGCAGTTGTCAAAAGAGGAAATAATGAGGTAATAGTTTATTCTAGGGGAATATCTTTCAAAAAAAAAGTAGGGCAAACAATTACTGAAAGTGAAATTGAAAAGACATATGTATTAGATTCAAATGATATGTTAGAGCATTTTAGTTATCTTTTATCTAATACAGATGAAGAAGAAATTATAATGGTAAATGATATTATTGAGTATGGTGAAAATCTACTGAATGAAAAAGCAAGTGATTATTTAAGTCTGACATTGCTAGATCATATTAACTTTGCACTTAAACGTGCTGCTAAAGGACAATTTATTCGAAGCCCATTAACTTGGGAAGTGAAGAAGTTTTATCCGAAGCATTTCAAAATAGGAATTTATGCCTTAAATCAGATGAATAAAAAATATAATGTTGAGTTTCCAGAGGATGAAGCTGTTTCTATAGCATTACACTTTGTTAATTTACAAGAGGGAAAAAGTAATTTAAAAGAAACAGTTCAAGTTATGGAGACATTAAGAGATATTGTTTCTATTATTCAATATCATTACGGGACAGAGATTGATGAATCATCATTAAATTATATGCGTCTTATAACTCATCTTCAATATTTTATTCATAGAATACAGAACGGTAAAACTTATAGTGATAATGATAAAGAATTAAACTCTCAAATTAGAGGCCTTTATCCTGAAGCATATGAATGTATAAAGAAGATAGAACTTTATGTAAAGGAGCAATACAAATGTGAATTATCAATTGATGAGGAAACTTATTTGATGCTTCATATTCATAGAGTTACAAACAGAAATAAAAGAGAGGGACAGTAATGAAGTATAAAGATTTTAATACAAAAATTATTGAATTAGTGGGTGGCAAGGACAATGTTCAAGCGGTTGTTCACTGTATGACAAGACTTAGATTTACATTAAAGGATCGTTCAAAAGCAAAAACAGAAGAAATTAAAAAGCTGGATGGAGTAGTTGACGTTGTTTCAAATGATGTTGCTTATCAAATCATCGTAGGAACTCATGTAAGTGAAGTTCATAGTGAATTAATTTCTATGCTTGGAATTAGTGGAGAAGCAGCTTCTTCAGAAGACAAGGTTAAAAAGAATCCAGTAAAGGCAGTATTAGATTTATTTTCAGAATCTATGACTCCAATACTAGAACCAATTATTGCTGCAGGTATGTTAGCTGGGGTTTTATCATTACTTTCTTTAACAGGAATAATATCAGCAGAGAGTCCAACTTACATGCTATTAGATAATATTCGTTCATCGGTATTTTTCTTCTTACCAATTTTTATGGCAATGTCTTGTGCAAAGCGTTTAAATGCAAGTCCATATTTGGCAGTAGCATTAGCTGCAACGCTTTTATCAACAGGAATTAATGGAGTTGAGGGATTAAGCTTTTTTGGAATTACACTTCCTGCGACTACTTACTCTAACTCCTTTATTCCAATAATTTTAGCTGTATGGTTTATGGGATATGTGCAAAAATTTGCAAAGAAGGTATTGCCTAAATTTTTACATTATTTCTTAGTACCAGTAGTTACTTTAATTATTTGTTTACCAATTACTTTAATGTTCTTTGGACCAGTGGGTGCATGGATTGGTAGTGCTATGAGCTGGATTTCTATGTTCTTAATGAATACTTTAGGTAACTGGAGTGTTATTGCTTTATATGCTGCAGTTCAACCATTCTTAATTATGTTTGGTGCTGGAAACTTTATTATTCCTATAGTAGTTCAATTCCATGCAGAACTTGGTTATGACCCAATTTTCTATGCTGCATGTACAATTTCAGATATAGCTGTTGCTGGTGCAATGCTTGGATATTTCTTAAGAACGAAGAATGAAAAGCAAAAACAATTATTTGGTACTTTTAGTTTTAGTGCATTAATGGGAGTTACAGAACCAGCTATATATGGAGCTTTTGTTAAGTTTAGAAACTTATTCCTTGCAGTAGCTATTGGTGGTGGACTTGGAGGATTATTTGCAGGTATCATGAATGTAAAAACATATGCAATGGCTTGGGGATTAGCAGGGCTACCTTCTTATATTGGAAATAATGACTATAAGAATTTCTATTCAATGATTATAGCAGTTATAATAGGTTTTGTAGCAGCAGCAGTTGCAGCGTATGTTTTAGGTATTCCTAAAGATAGTGAAGAAGCTGAAGCTTCAAATGAAAAAGTTGAAAGTTCAAGTGAAAAAGCTGTATCTTCTGAAAGTGATGATTCTATGATGAATAAAATCGTAGTTAATGGATGTGCTACTGGAAAATTAGTTAAGCTATCTGAAGTTAATGATAAAGCATTTTCAACTGGAGCTCTTGGAAGTGGTGTAGGTATAGTAGCTGATAATAATTTAGTAGTTGCACCAGTTGATGGAGAAGTTACTTGTGTATTCCCAACTAAACATGCTTTTGGACTTAAGACAGAGTCTGGAGCAGAACTTTTAATTCACATTGGTATAGATACTGTACAATTAGAAGGGAAGCATTTCTCTACAATGGTAAATCAAGGGGATAAGGTAAAAACAGGACAACCATTAGTACAAGTTGATTTTGATAAAGTAAAAGAAGATGGCTTTGATCCAACTATTATAATGGTGGTTACAAATACTCACGAGTATCTTGATGTAATTCCAGTATCTAAAGATACTATAAGTAACAAGGAAGAATGTATTAATATAGTTATATAAATTTAGAGTGAGGTTTTTATTATGAAATTAAGAGAAGATTTTTTATGGGGAGGAAGCATAGCTGCGCACCAATGTGAAGGTGCTTGGAATGTTGATGGTAAGGGAATCGGTATAATGGATTTAGTTACTAGTGGTTCCTATGAAGTACCTCGTGAAATATGTAAAGATATAGAAGAGGGCAAGAGATATCCTTCTCATGATGGAATTGATTTTTATCACAGATTTAGAGAAGACATTGCTCTATTTGGAGAAATGGGTTTTAAGGCACTTAGAATTTCTATTGACTGGTCAAGAATCTATCCAAATGGTGATGATGAAGAACCAAATAAAAAAGGAATAGAATATTATCAAAGTGTTGTAGATGAATTAATTAAAAATGGTATAGAACCAATTGTTACATTATATCATTTTGAAATGCCAGTAAATCTAGTAAGAAAATATGGATCATGGACAAATAGAAAGGTAATTGATTTTTACCTAAAGTATTGCAAAACTATGTTTGAAGCATTGAAAGGTAAAGTTAAGTATTGGGTTACTTTTAATGAAATGAACCATATTGATCCACAAACTGAGGCATCGGATATTTTTACATATATAATCGCAGGGCTTAAGTTTAGTGAGATGGTAGAAAAGAAACAAACATTAGCTACTATTGGCTATAATATGACACTTGCAGGGGTAAAAGCTGTAGAGTTAGCTCATGAAATTGATCCTAATAATAAGGTAGGATGTGTTTTTGGATTAACACCTGTTTATCCTATAAATTGTAATCCAGTTAACGTTATGAATGCCTTTAAAGAAATGGATCGTGATTTCTATCAAATTGATGCAATGTGTAATGGAAGATTCCCTCAATATAAGTTAAAAGAATATAAAGATTCAAATATACAACTTGAAATCTCTAATGAGGATAAAGAATCCTTCTATAATGGTAAGTTAGATTTCATAGGAGTAAACTACTATTCAACTAGTGTTGCTCATTATGAAGGTGATGATGATGGAGAAGAAACTCTTTTTGGAGGAGTGCAAAATCCTTACCTAGAAAAGAGTAAATGGGGATGGTCAATTGACCCAATTGGACTTAGATATTTATTAAATTATGTTTACCGTAAATATGAGTTGCCTATTATTGTTTCAGAAAATGGTCTTGGAGCTATGGATAAGGTAGAAGAAGATGGAAGCATAAATGATGATTATAGAATTGATTACTTAAATCAGCATTTAATTCAATTGAAAAAAGCAGCTGAAGAAGATGGCGTAGATTGTTTTGGATATTTAATGTGGGGACCAATTGATTTAATAAGTGCAACTACTGGTGAAATGAAGAAGAGGTATGGTTTTATTTATGTGGATAAGCAAGATGATGGTACTGGAGACTATTCACGTAAGAAGAAAAAATCATTTGATTGGTTTAAGGAAGTTATAGAGTCAAATGGAGAAAGCTTAAAATAAAGTAATATATAAAAGCACTAATCATTTATGGTTAGTGCTTTTTGTATATTAACATTTTAATATGAATTTCATATAATGCTTATGAAAAACTATCATAGGATGTGTACAAATATGTCCATAATAAGTAAGGTACTTTATAGGACAATTATTGGTTGTGGAGGAATCGTCGAAAGAAATTTTAATAAAGAAACTAAAAACTTTAAGAAAGTTAATAATGACTTGTTGTTTGATATCTTATCAAAAAATACTAGGAGTGAAATAGGGGACAAATTTAAATTTAAAAATATACTTTCTGTAAGTGATTTTAAGAAAAAAGTCCCCTTAACTGACTATTCGTATTATGATAATTATATTGAACGTATGGCTAATGGTGAAAAAAATATATTAACAACACAGAATGTTGAGTATTTTGGAAATACTTCAGGAACTACAGGTAAACAAAAATTAATTCCAGTAACAAAGTCTAGCAGAATGAAAGCTGCAAAATATATGGCATTATTGATGACTAGATTTTCTTATAATAATTTTAAAGAAAATTGGAATTATGGTAGGGGATTAATGATTGCAGATGTAGTAATGAATACTTATACTGATGGGGGAATACCAATTTGTTCAGCTACTTCAGGCGGGATCAATGGCATGAAAAGTTTTTTACCATATTTATATACTTCACCTTATGAAGTGATGAAAATTAAAGATAAGGAAGTATCACTTTATTTACATGTACTTTTTGGATTAATAGAGAAGAAGCTATTATATATATCTGGTATTTTTATTTCAAACATATTAGATTTATTAAGGGTTATGGAGAAAAATTCAGATAAATTAGTGAGGGATATTTGTAGAGGGAAAGTAAGCAAAACATTAAATATTGATGAAGAAACTAGAAATGCATTAAATAAATATTTATCTCCAAATGCTAGTAGGGCAGATGAATTAGAAAAAGAATTTAAAAAGGGATTTAAGGGAATTTGCATGAGAGTTTGGCCAGAGCTACAATATATAGCAGCAGTTACAGGAGCTAATTTTACAATTTATGATGAGATGGTTAATTATTATTCAGGATCAATTCCAATACATTCACCTTGTTATGCAGCATCAGAAGGTATCATAGGTATAAATCCATATGTTAAAAGTATAAGATATGTAATAATACCAGATACAGTTTTTTATGAGTTTATTCCATCAGAAGAATTAAATAAAAATAACCCAATAACATTATGTGCTGATGAATTAGAAATAGGAAAAAGCTATGAATTAGTTATTACTACTTATACAGGACTTTATAGATATAGGTTAGGTGATGTTATTAAAGTTATAGGTTTTTATAACAATTCACCTGAAATAGAATTTTTATATAGAAGAAATCAAGTGTTAAATATGGTATCAGAAAAAACAACTGAAGAGCATTTAACAGCTGCAATTAATAATACGAAAAATAAGCTTAAACTTAATTTAATAGATTATACAACAGTTGCTGATAATTCAAGAACACCTGGAAGATATCAATTTTATTTTGAAATTAAGGGGAAGGTTACAAAAGAATTAGTTAGAAATATTGAAACCACTTTAGATGAGGAGTTAAAAAGTTGTAATTTAGCATATAAGAGATTTAGAGGCAAACGTGGACTAGCTATACCAAAGGTAATAATACTTAAAGAGGGAACTTTTAATAAGGTAAAGGAATTTTTACTTATGAAAGGAATTTCAAAAAATCAAATTAAGATACCAAGAGTAGCTACTACAAATAAAAATGTTTTATATACAATTGAAGGTAACAAATTGCACTATTAGAATACTAATAGTTAAAAATAGTGTTATAAATAGTTATTTAATGGTTTAATAGATATTTTTAAAAGGAATTTAGAGACCATTTTAGATGCGAGTATCTTTAAACAAAATAATTTTTAATAACTATGTTTTTTCAATAAGAGGATGTACCAAAATGAATTGATACTACCTCTTATTTTTGTTTTAATAAAGTTTTAATTTCATTTAATTCTTTTGTTAATTCCTGAATTTGTTTTTCTAAACTTTCTATTTTAGCTGTGCTAATATCATTACTTTTTGAACTAGAAGTACTTGAAGAAGTTGAGGTGCTTGAATCATTGCCATTTGTGTTTGTAGAATTATTACTACAAAAAGGATTACTAATATTATAATTCTTTGGATCATAGTATCTACCTGGCCCTGATTCGAAATATTGTTGTTGAGCATTAAATACTAAAATAACTTGACCAATTAATTCCAACCAGTTTCCAATAAGGTTTTGAACATTAAAAGGAATATTTCCAGCTATTATATTACCAATTATTTCACTTATTATTGCAAAAAGCTCTGGTGGTATGGTTTGGAATGGGCTTGGTGGTATGTCATTACAGTTAGTAGTATTATTATTGTTATTATTATTATTATTATTATTATTATTATTGCTATTATTAGCATTGTTATTAGTAGTATTATTATTACTACTATTATTACTATAAGATCTTATTAAATCTTCAAAATTTCCCCAACCATTAAAATTCATATTTTACCTCAATAAAAGTGATTATATTTATTATATTAGATATATACTAAAAAGTACTAGATTAAAATATTATCTTTCAAAAATATTAAATATTATTTATGAAGATTCTATTGAATTTGTGCTGATAAAAGAAATTTTTTATTGAGCAAATAGAAACTTACTTAGTGCAAAATAGTTCACAAATATATAAAATATTAAAGGTATATAATTTATTATTATAAAAGAAAAGTCATCTACATAGTACAAAAGCACTGTAGATGACTTTTTAAATTTATTACTTTGTATAATTATCGAAATAACCTTGAATGAATATAATAGGAGTTCCTTTATCTCCACTTCCTGATGTTAAGTCAGATAATGATCCTATAAGGTCAGTAAGTCTTCTTGGAGTAGTACCTTGGGCTTCCATAGCTCCAACTAAATCTGATTCCTTATTTTTAATATATTCTGATATTGCTTTCTTAAGTTCTTCACCTTTTAAATCAGCAAAGTTATTATCAGCAAGATATTTTAATTTTATTTCATTTGGTGTACCATTTAAGCCTGCTGTATATGCAGGGGATACTACTGGGTCAGCAAGTTCCCAAATCTTACCCACTGGATCTTTGAAGGCTCCATCTCCATAAATCATAACTTCAACATCTTTTCCTGTTTTTTCTTTAAGAATAGCGTGTATATTATCAACTACAGGTTGACAGTTACGAGGGAAAAGTTTAACAGTTTCTTCTGTTGATTTGTTTGAACCTAATAATCCATAAGCTTCATTACATCCACTTCCATCGATAGATTCACATAATATATTATCAAGGCTATAAATTTTTTCTCCGCCATTTGCTTTTAAAATTTTCTTAGTTCTAAATCTTGTATGAATATCACAAGTAAGAACACTCTTTGTATAATTTAATATAGTTTTAGGATTGTTTGAGAATATTACTTCACATTCAACACCATATTCTTGAATTAAAGATTTATAATAATCAATATAATCAACACCTGTAAAAGGATGTTTATTATATCCAAATAGATTACGGAATTCTTGTTCTGTTAAAACATCTGTCCAAGGATTAACACCTTTATCATCTAACATATCTAAATCAACTAAGTGATTTCCAACTTCATCAGATGGATAGCTTAACATTAATACTATTTTCTTAGCTCCTTTTGCTATACCACGAAGGCAAATTGCAAAACGGTTACGACTTAAGATAGGGAAGATTACACCAATAGTATCGTCACCAAATTTAGCTTTAACGTCCTTAGCAATATTATCTATAGAAGCATAATTTCCTTGTGCACGTGCAACTATTGATTCAGTTACAGTAACAATATCTTTATCATTTATAGTAAAGCCTTCAGCTTCTGAAGCTTTAAGTACGCTTTCTACAACAATATCTTCAATTTTATCGCCTTCTTTAATGATTGGGCAACGAAGTCCTCTAACAACTGTACCAACAACTCTTTCCAAAATAATCTCTCCTAACAATTTAAATTTATTTTCAAATATTTCACACTATTGTAATATACCTCAAAAGATGATATAAGTAAAATAAATAGAATGAATATATAGTATAAGGAGTACTTATATGGTTACTAAGTTAGATTTATATAAGGTGTTTTGTCAGGTAGGAAAAAGTAAAAGCTTCTCTAAAGCATCAAAGGAGCTTTACATGACACAGCCAGCAGTTAGTCAGGCTATAATGCAATTAGAAGGAGAACTAGATATTAGACTTTTTAATAGAACATCAAAGGGTGTAACCTTAACTAATGAGGGAAGTCTATTATATGAATATGTAAATTCAGCAATTAATTTAATTAATGTTGGAGAAGAAAAAATACTAGAATTTAAAGATTTAACTATAGGAGAGTTAAAGATTGGTGTGGGAGACACTATATCTAAATATTTTCTACTTCCATACTTAGAAGAATTTCATAATAGATATCCTAATCTTAAGTTTAAGATTATAAATGGAACTACATTAGAATTATGTGCTTTAATTAAGTCAGGAGAAATTGATATAGCAATTTGTAATTTACCAATTGATGATCCTTCATTAGAATTTATAACTTGTGGGGAAGTTAGAGATATTTTTGTTTGTGGAGAGAAGTATAAGGGTTTAACAAAGAAGAAAATTTCATTAGAAGAAATGGTTAAATATCCTTTAATATTTCTAGAACCTAATTCAAATTCAAGAAAATATGTAGAGAATTTCATGCTATCAAATGGGATAAAAATCTCACCAGAATTTGAGCTTGGATCTTTTGATTTATTATTGGAATTTGCAAAGATAAATTTAGGTATTGCTTGTGTAGTAAAGGAGTTCTCAAAGGATTATTTAGAACAAGGATTATTATATGAGGTTAAAGTATTAGAAGAAATACCTAGTAGAAGTATTGGAGTTTGTTATTTAAAGAGCGTATCACTTTCATTAGCTTCTACAAAATTTGTTGAGATATTAGAAGGTTAATTAATGTTAGTAGATATCAAGAGTAAATAGATAGCATAATTAAGAAGAGAAAATAGAAATTATGAAAAATAAGATGATAATATGGAACAGCATTAAGTATAAAATCAAGAAGAGAAATAAGTAGATTAATTGAAGATAAAAGAATAGTGGTTAATGGATAATTGTGTGTGCAAGGATAGCGAGTTTAAGAAAGTGATGATATATTATTAGATAGGAGTTTAGAGAAACAGAAAATAACAATGAAAGATTAATAGTATTTGAAAATAACGAAGTGGGCAGAATTAATGTTTTAAAAAATGAAGAACAGAATATAATAATAGGTGTAAATATATATGATAAAAAGGAAGAGTTTGAGATAAATAATCCTGTAAGAACATACAATATAATTTCATTTATAAATACTAATTTTAATTATAAGTAAAAGTTTAGAGAACATGATATTTTATCATGTTCTTTGTTTTTGATAGAAGCCTTTGGTATAATAATACATAAATGAAATTATTTGATTTTTATAACAAATAGTAAGTTGATGTTAGTATTTATTGATATCAGAATAAGGAGAACTTTATGAAATTAAAAGAATGCTTAGACTATTCAATTAAGAATAACAAAGAGTTGTTGATAGAAGGTAAAAATGGCAGATCATTTTATATTAAAGTTTCACGATATGATTCGGTTAAGATTTTTTATAAATTTTCTAATAGTGGAAGAGATGGAACTATAAAATTTGAAAATGTTAAAAGTTTTAGATTTAAAGATAAAGAAGATGAAAAAGATTTTTCTTATATTGAGTTAGGAAAGGAATATAATCAAAAAGATATTAAGACTATTGTTGAAAATTTTAAAAAATATTATTTGGAAATTTTAGATATTATATCTGGAAAAGAAGATAATGAATATGGTAATTATAAAAAGAAAACTTACGAAAAGATTTTTAATAGGTTACATAAACAAGAAGATAACCTCTTACTTGATTATTTTACGGGTATGAAAAGAATAAAGGTAGAAGAGTTAGATAAAGAGGAGCATAATAAAAATATTGATCCAGTTATATTACTTCAACCTTCAAATAAGTCTCAGAAAAAATCTATTGAAGCAGCCATTAAGCATAAGATATCAATAATTGAAGGACCACCTGGAACAGGAAAGACTACCACTATTTTGAGTGTTGTGGCTAATATGATATATGAAAATAAGAAGGTTGTTGTTGTATCAAAAAATAATTCTGCTATTAATAATGTCCTTAATGAGCTAAATAAAATTTCAATTACAGAGTGCTTTATACGATTAGGAAGACAAACGGTTATTGATGAATTAACTCCTAGGTTAGAAGAAAAGATTAAGAATTATGAAAAAGAAATAAAGAATATTTCTGTAAATGAAAAAGATAATTCTAAAAAAGAAATGAAGAAGTTATGTGATAAATTAGATAAATTAGAAAATGATTTAGAAGAATTAATTAAAATAAAAAATATATTAATTGAATTAAAAAATAATTATAGACATTTAATTAAAAGAAATGAAGCCTATGGATTTGATAACTATAAGGAGATTATTAAGAAAGTAGATAGAACAAAAAACTCTAGTTCAGCAAAGAGGAGTTTAAATATAGTTTCAGAAGTGTTAGTTAATATTTCTGAAGGAAAGAAAGTAGGAATAATAAAGAAACTTTTAACTTATATTAATTCTAAGTTTTTATTTAAAGAATTAAGGGATAATGGGATTATAATTCAAGGTTTATTAGAACAGAAATTTTTAGAGTATGAAATAACAGATATGAAGAATAAACTAGAAAAAGGTAATTTAGATAAATTACAAAATGAGATAAGTAAAATATACAATGGCGATTATATAAGTTTATCAAAAGAGCTTGTATTGAAAAGTTTAAAGAATAGATATAGTAAAGAAGATTATGAGAATATTTATAAAAAAATACAAGAGAACGGAACTTTAGACTTTAGTAAAATTAAAAGAGAAATTATAAATTTATATCCAGTTATAATGACAACAGTGGATGCCTTTATATATAATTTTAATTATTTATTTGATAAGGATGAAAAAATAGATTGCATAATAATAGATGAAGCATCTCAATGTGATATTATGTCTGCATTACCATTACTTTATGTTGCTAAAAAAATAGTAGTTGTTGGAGATAATAAGCAATTATCAGCAATTATTAATATGGAAGATAATGAAATAAAAACTAAAGTTGAAGCAAAATATGATTATAGAAAAGGTAATTTTTTAAACACTATATCAAAAGCAATTGCCCCTCCATCTAATATGTTATTAGAACATTATAGATGTGACTATAATATTATAAATTATTGTAATAAGTATTTTTATGATAATAAATTAATTGTTTATAAAGAGGCTAAAAAAGATTCTATGATATTGGTATATAATGACAAAGGAAAATACGTTGATTCAGATAAGGTATCATTTGTTAATTTAAGAGAGATTATAACAATTGAAGGGCTAATAAATTCAGATATAGCTAATAAATTTATAATAACACCTTTTAAGAATCAAGCTAATAATCTGTGTGAAAAGTATAGTAAAGAACGATGTGGAACAATTCATACTTTTCAGGGAAAAGGAGAAAAAGAAGTTTATTTTACGACAGTTTTAAATAATACAAGTGAAGGAAGAAAGCATCTTCAAGGTAATCATAATTTATTTACTAATGAATTAATAAATGTAGCTGTATCAAGAGCTAAAGACAAGTTTGTCTTAGTAACAGATAGAAACTTCTTTTTTGAAAACGATAAGAATGTGAAAAACTTAATTGAATATATAGAAGCTTATGGAGAAATTATTCCAGATAAAACTGTTTGTATTTTTGATTATTTATATAAAGAAATGAAAACATATACTGTAATTGATAATTGCGACAATATTTTTGAAAAAAAAGTTAAGGAGTGCATTGATAAATACATAGAAAAGCATAATGAGTATAGAGTTGTTGTTAAGCTTCCTCTAGCTAATTTAGTAACGGATAAAGGATTTTTAGAGAAAAGAAATGATATAAAAAAGTTCATTTTAAATAATGCACATTTAGATTTTACTATATATGATAAAAGGATTAATAAGCCTGTTATGGTAATTGAGCTTGATGGAAAATATCATAAAGAAGAAATTCAAAAGGAAAGAGATAAAAAGAAAAATGAAGCTCTTAATTATATGGAAATTCCGTTATGGAGATTAAATTCAAAGGATGCAATAACATCTCAAGATTTTGAAGATTATATTGATAATAATATAAAATAATAGGAAAGTGATAATTAAATAATAATATTTAATTTAATTATGTAGAAAGAATTATGGAGGAGTAGAAAATTTTACATATAAATAATAATTTTTAGATAACATAAAAAGATATAAATATTATTTAGATTAGATATTGGTTATATTATCATCAGTGGGTGATATTGTAGTTTAACAATATCACAGGCAAATAGAATGCAATCTACTATGAGTATATAATTGCTAGATTCTAGAGGGGATACTTTGACGCTATTATAGCGCATTAAAGTGAAAGTTCATACATTAGTGCCGCTTTTTATTTCACTTAAATTATCCTCAAAGATGCATATATGATAAAATATTTATAGATATATGAATAAAACTGGTGGTGAATTTATTGAAGCAAGGTCTATATGAACAAATAATTAACACAGAGATACAAGAGCAGCTTAAAGCTCTAGAAAATGAAAAGTTTATTATAGAAAAAAGTAAAATAGATAATGAAGAAGCAAAGGTAATTCTTTCTCAATACATATCTAAAGTTATTAGAAAATCTCTAAATTATATAAGAGATAAAGAAAAGGAAGATAGTGATAAACTATTAAAGCAAATAGAAGCTTGCAATGATATTATTAACATATTAAGTGAAGTGTCAAATGAGGATGATATTAAGAAATATGAAATAGATAAAAATGGGCAAATGCTTAATGCTTTATATAGTAAGATTAATAATAAAAAAGCGTTAAGGAAAGAAAAGTCAGTAAGGCCAGCAACCCCATTATCTCAAAGTTCTTTATTTACAGGGGCTTCCTTAGAGCCTAATATGCTTGGAGAGTTAAATAAGGAGATATTAACTTCAGACTCAATAGATTTATTGGTTTCTTTTATAAAGTGGAGTGGACTAAGATGTATAATTGAAAGTTTAAAAGAAGCCACAATAGCTGGAAAGAAGCTAAGGATAATTACAACTTCTTATATGGGGGCTACTGATGTAAAGGCAATAGAGGAGTTAAGTAAGCTACCAAATACGAAAATTAAGATATCTTATGATACAGAAAGAACTAGACTTCATGCAAAGGCTTATATGTTCAAAAGAAATACAGGTTTTACTACTGCATATATTGGTTCTTCTAATCTTTCTAATGCTGCTTTAACTTCTGGTTTAGAGTGGAATATTAAAATAACAGAGCAGGATTCTTCTGATATTATAAAGAAGTTTGAAGCTACTTTTGAAAGTTATTGGAATGATGGAGAGTTCGTATCCTACTTAGGAAGTGAAGAAGATAAAAATATATTAAAGAAATCATTATATAAGGAAAAAAGAATAGATGAAGAGGAATTTAAATTTTCTTTTGATATAAGACCATATGCGTATCAAAAGGAGATTTTAGATAAATTAAGAGTTGAAAGAGAAATATTTAATAAAAATAAAAATCTTGTTATTGCAGCAACAGGAGTAGGTAAAACAGTAATTTCAGCTTTTGATTATAAAAATTTTTGCAAAGGAAATAAGAAACAGCCAAATAGATTATTGTTTGTTGTTCATCGTGAGGAAATCCTCAAGCAAGCAAGGGATACCTTTAGAGCAATTCTTAAGGATAATAACTTTGGAGATCTAATGGTAGGTAGTAACGTTCCAGATAGTTTAGAGCATTTATTTGTATCTATTCAAAGCTTAAATAGTAAGGATTTATGTGAAATAACAACAGAGGATTATTATGATTTTATCATAGTAGATGAATTTCATCATGCAGCAGCTCCATCTTATCAAAGATTATTAAGTTATTATAAACCTAAAGTTTTATTAGGATTAACATCAACTCCAGAAAGAGCTGATAGTAAGTATATATTTAAATATTTTGAAGATAGAATATCAGGAGAAATAAGATTGCCAGAAGCCATTGATAGAAAGTTATTAAGTCCATTTCAGTATTTTGCAGTATCTGACTCTGTTGATTTAACTAAAATAAAATGGCAAATGAAGGGCTATAATTTATCTGAGTTAAGTAATGTTTATACAGGAAATTATATAAGAGTAAATGAAATAGTAAGTGCCTTAAAAAAATATGTAACAGATATTGAAGATGTTACAGGTTTAGGATTTTGTGTAAGCAAAGAACATGCAAAGTTTATGGCTAAAAGGTTTAATGAGCTTGGAATTGCCTCTATAGCATTAACTGATGAAAGTAGGAAAGATGAAAGAGCACATGCTAAGAAAAAGTTAGTAAGTAAAGAAATTAAATTCATATTTGTTGTTGATTTATATAATGAAGGTGTGGATATTCCAGAAATTAATACAATATTATTTTTAAGACCAACTGAAAGTTTAACAGTATTTTTGCAACAGCTTGGAAGAGGTTTAAGATTACATGAAGAAAAAGAATGTTTAACTGTTTTAGACTTTGTAGGGCAAGCACATAAAAATTATGATTTTGAAGAAAAGTTTAGAGCTTTAATTGGAAGAAGTAAAAGTTCAGTAAAAGAGTATATTGAAAATGGATTCTTAACTTTACCTAAAGGTTGCTATATACAATTAGAAAAAGAAGCTAAAGATTATATACTAAGAAATATAAAGTCTGCAACCAATTCTAAAATAAATTTAATTAATAAGCTCAAAGCATTTAAAATAGATACAGATTTAGATCTAACTCTAGAAAACTTTTTAGACTATTATAATTTATCTTTAACAGATTTTTATGGTAGCACTAGAAATAGAAGCTTTTTTAGGATGTGTGTATTGGCAGAGCAAAGAAAAGATTTTAATGATGATAATGAAGAAGAAATAACCAAGAAGCTATACAATTTATTATTTATAAACTCTAGAAGATTTATAGCCTTTATAATAGATTTAATAAGCAATAATAGTGATATTAGCAATACTCAATTTACTGAAGAAGAAGAGTTAATGCTAAATATGATGTATTTTACTTTTTATAATGATTCACCAGAAAAGGTTGGTTTATCTTCATTAAAGGAAGGAATTAATAGACTTCTTAATAATAAGACTATGATGAAGGAAGTTTGTGATATATTAAGTTATAATTATAGACATCTTGAATTTATAGATAAAAAGGTAGAGTTAGGTTTTGAATGTCCTTTAGATTTACATTGTGATTATTCAACTGATGTAATAATGGCTGCCTTTGGTTATTATAATGAATATAAAAAGCCAGCCCTTAGAGAAGGAGTTAAATACTTTGAAGATAAGAAGTTAGATATATTCTTTATTACATTAAACAAAAGTGATAAAGACTTTTCACCTTCAACATTATATGAAGATTATGCCATAAATGAAAGGCTGTTTCATTGGCAAACTCAATCAAGGACCTCAGTTGAAAGTACAACAGGACAAAGATATATTAATCACTTAAAAACAGGAAATAAGATTGCTCTTTTCGTTAGAGAATATAAATCAAAGGATGGTTTAACATCACCATTTACTTATTTAGGAATTTGTAAATATAGAAGTTATACTGGAAATAAACCAATAAGCTTTGTATGGGAATTAGATGAAGAAATTCCTCCTAAGTTAATTAATAAAGCAAACAAATCAATTATTATTTAATTAATAAATGTAGTTACCTCATTAAAATTTGAGGTAACTACAAAACTATTTAGAAAAGGAAGTAAAATATGAAAGTAATAGAAGTAGTTGCAGCAATAATAAAAAACGAAGATAAGATATTTATAACTCGTAGGAGCTACGGTGAATTTGCAGATATGTGGGAATTCCCTGGTGGAAAGATAGAAAAAGGAGAATCACAAGAAGAGGCATTGATAAGAGAAATCAAGGAAGAGCTTGAGCTAGATATAAATAACTTAGAATATTTAACAACAGTGGATTATGACTATACTAAATTTCATTTAACCATGTATTGTTTTATTTGCGAAATATGTGGAGGAACATTGAATTTGAATGCACATAATGACGTAAAGTGGGTATCAATAAATGAGTTATCATTATATAAGTGGGTCCCTGCAGATGTTGAGGTAGTTCAGGAATTATTAAGAAGTTACTAGTAATAAATTTAATATTATTAATGGAAACATAGCATATTTGTTTTTCCATCTAAGTAATATTTATTAATTAGATATTTTAGGGGACTAATTTTTGAAAAACAAAATTTATAAAATATGATTAAATTTTGATTTATAACCAATAATTAATAATGATATATGCATTTTATGGAAGAAGGAGAAGTCGAAATTGATGTAGCAAAAGAGAAGTATATTGAAAAATCATCTGAAATTATTAGGTATCGAAGCAATTTATATTAGAACAGTTAATAAAAAAGTTAATTTATAATTTGAAATAATATTGACAACCATTACATATGGTGGTATCATTTAATTATAGATACGGATTGTTACTCTTTGAGGCATTACCAGTTTAAGTTTTAATTTTGGTATGCTTTGGAGAGTTTTTTTTGCATAAAGGAGAGTATAAATGAAGGCTATAAGAAAAATTAATAATAATGTTGCGATATGTATTGATAATAATGATAAGGAATTAATAGCTTTTGGAAAAGGAATCGGTTTTCCTAAAATGCCTTATGAAATAACAGATTTATCAATAATTCAAATGACCTTCTATAGAATTGATTCGAACTTATACAAGATGATAGAAGAAATACCAGATGAAATTTTACAAGTATCTGCACAGATTGTTGCTATAGCTCAAAATACATTAAATTGTAATTTAAATCCTAATTTAGTAGTAAGCTTAGCAGATCATATTAATTTTGCAATGGTTAGACTCAAAAAGTATAAGGAAATGAAGCTTGCTTTTTCATTTGAAATTGAGAGATTATATCCTAAAGAAACAGAGCTTGGGAGAATGGCAGTTAATTTAATTCAGAAAAAGTTAATGGTTAATTTACCAGAAAGTGAAATTACTAATATAGCTATGCATTTTATTAGTGCAGAAGAAGAAAATGAAAGCATCGATAAAGACGTAAATAGTGAAGATTTAATTGATGAAGTTACTGCAATTATACAAGATTATTTTAATATGGAAATTAATCGTAAGGACTTTATATTTAATAGGTTTGCTAATCACCTTAGATATTATTTAAATAGGGTTCAAAACAAAGAACAATTTGTTGATAATGTTGGAAGTCTGATGGAAAAATTAAAAAATGATAATCCTAAAGCTTACGAATGTTCTATTCTAGTTGCAAATTATATAGATAAAAAGTTAAAGTCTAAGCATACAGCTGATGAATTGTTTTACTTAATGATTCATATAAATAGGATTAGTAAAAAAGTGAATAATTAAACTTATAAGGATTGTTACTTGTAATGGAGGCATAACCAAAGTGAAATAAGATTATCTTATTTTTGCTTTGGTTTTTTTATATTTTAAGGAGGAATAATAATGAGTAAAAAGAAAAATTATGATGAATTAGCTAAAAGAATTCTAGAAGAGGTTGGTGGTAAGGAAAATGTAATGCATGTAGCTCATTGTGCTACAAGATTACGTTTTAACTTAAAGGATGAGAGTATACCTAATGATGAAAGATTAAAAGCCTTGTCAGGAGTCATTGGGGTTATGCACGCAGGTGGACAACTTCAAATTATAATTGGTCAAGATGTTTCAATACTTTATAAAGAAGTATGTAATATTGGAAACTTTTCAGCTGATATTAAATTAAGTGGCCAATCAGAAAATGAAAAGAAGAAGATTACTTTAAAATCAATAGGAAATGGAATACTTGATGCATTATCAGGAAGTTTAACACCAGCTATTCCAATTATAACAATAGCAGCATTCTTTAAGATGATACCTGCTATTTTTGGACCAACAATGTTAAATTTAATTTCTGAAACAAGTGATTTATATGTTCTTGCAACTTTCGTAGGTGATGCTGGATTTTATTTCTTCCCAATAATAATTGGATATACTTCTGCTAAGAAATTTAAAACTAATCCTTTATTAGGAATATTATTAGGTGCTATCATGCTTCATCCTACATTTATGAATATGGTTGAAGAGGGAAGAGCATTTAGTGTATTTGGTATTCCAAGTACTGTAGAAAACTATTCAAGCACTATGTTACCAATAATTATGAGCGTATGGGTTATGTCTTATGTTGAGAAATTCTTTAATAAATACTTACATTCTGCTATAAAAAGCGTTTTAGCTCCAGCTCTTACAATTGCTGTTATGTTACCTATAACTCTATGTGCTGTAGGACCAGCTGGTGCATGGATTGGTGCTTCAATTAGCCAAGGTATATTAAATTTAAATGGTGTTGCTGGATTTATAGGAGTTGCACTTATTGGAGCTACATTTGAATTATTAGTTTTAACAGGAATGCATATTATTTTAATCACAGCTTTAATTCAAACATTTATGATAAATGGAAGTGAATCCTTTGTTGCGCCAGGTATGGCTGCTGCAACCTTTGCAGTTCTTGGTATGTGTTTAGGAGCGGCTTTAAGACTTAAAGATAAAGAAGAAAAATCATTATCATGGGGATATTTTATTTCATTAATTGTTGGTGGTATTACTGAACCAGGTCTTTATGGAGTAGCAATTAGATATAAGAAACCTTTATTAGGAATGATTGCAGGTGGATTTGCAGGTGGATTATACTTTGGTATTTTAAATATAGGTCACTATACTTTAATTCCAGTTACAAATATAATTAGTCTATTATGCTTTACAGGACATACAACTGCAAATACAGTTCATGGTATTATAGGTTCTTTAATTTCTGTTATTGTCGCAGCGGCAGTTACTTATTTCTTTGGATTTAGTAAGGAACAAATAAATGGTGAAAAATAATATTAGTGATGATAAAGTAAAAAAAATATTAATAAGAGCTGATGATCTTGGATATAGTGAAGCAGTAAATTATGGGATAGAAAAAACTATAAAAGATGGATTAGTTAAATCAGTAGGCATGATGACAAATATGCCTGCTGCTAATCATGGCTTTAATTTAATAAAAGAATATAATATATGCTTAGGGCAACATACTAATATTTGTGTAGGAAAACCTGTTAGTGACCCTAAATTAATTCCGAGTCTAGTTAATGAAAATGGGGAATTTAAGGGATCTAGTAATTATCGCAATTCAAATGAAGATATTGTTGATTTAGATGAAGTTATAATTGAAATTGAAGCACAATATAAGAGATTTATTGAATTAACAGGATATAAGCCTAGATATTTAGATGGGCATGCTATTAAAAGCGAAAACTTTTTTAAGGGATTAGAAATAGTTGCTAAAAAATATGGATTAAAATATTCAGGATTAACTTTTGGAGAAATTCCTATGTTAGTTGGTAATACTAATGTTTATGTTCATATAGCAACTTCAAGTGAGCAAAAATCTATTGATCCATTAATAGAAGCTGTTGAACATAATCATGTTGGTGATTGTGATATAGTTATTACACATCCTGGATATATTGATGCATATATATTGGAAAATTCCTCAGTTAATATTCCAAGAGTTTATGAAGTTGAAATGTTATGCGATATAAAAACAAAAGAATATTTAGAAGAAAATAATATTTCATTAATAACATATGATGATTTATAGAAAGGAGTTAATATGAAAAAAGAAGATTATTCAATTTATGAATACAGAATGCAAAAAGAAATACAAAATCATGAAGTAGTATATAATGAAAGATTAAATGGAAAATTTGAAAAAATTTCTGTAAGAACGAGTATTTCTGGATATGTAGATGGATATATATATAGACCCGAAGTTTGTGATAAAGATGAAGTTTTACCAGTTATGTTTAATTTCCATGGCGGTGGAAATGTTCTTGGATATGCAGAAGTAGATGGAATTTACTGTCAAAGGTTAGCTAATGAGGCTCATTGTGCAGTAATCAATATTGATTACTGCCTAGCACCAGAATTTAAATTTCCAAAACCAATTTATTCAACATATGAAGCAATAGTAAAAATAAAAGAAAATAGTTATTTATATAAAATCGATCCTAATAGAATTGTTGTAGGTGGTCATAGTGCTGGAGGATATATTTCAGCTGCATTATGCTTATTAGATCGTAAAAGAAAAGAAATTGGAATAAGTGGACAAATTATAGATTATGCTCCTTTAAAACAATCCTTAAGTGAAGAAGATAGGAAGGCGCTTGATCCTAGTAAAGCAATGAGTCCAAGTAGAATAGCACAATATATAAATTGGTATTTTGAAGATCTTAATGATTTAGATGATCCACTAGCTTCTCCATTATTAGCAGATTTAAGTAATCTTCCAAGAATGCTTATATTAGCTGCAGAATATGATTCTTTGTTAAAAGAAGAAAAGGATTTTGCAGATAAGGCTAAAGCTCAAGGTAATAACGTTAAATTTGAGATATTTAAGGATTGTCAGCATGGTTTTACTCATAAATGGCTTAAAGAATATAATGAGAAAGAAGCTGAAAGAGCATGGAAGATGATGGCTGACTTTTTAAAAGAGATATTTTTTGAGTGATTTTTAGATGGGAGAAAAATATGATATTTGAAATGAAATATACTTATGAAGAAATGCCGAAAGTTATTAATTATCCAGAAGGGACTAAGGTTATTAAGGGAGATAAAAATAATATAAGAGCATTTATCCGAAAAGATGTTGTATATTGCAAGAAAGATGGAATTGACTTAAAGTTAAGGCTTGTATATCCAGAGAACCTTGATGAAAATAAAAAGTATCCTTTATTCTTCCATGTTCAAGGTTCAGCTTGGCTGAAACAAAATCTAAATGCTCATATTTTAGATTTTAAGGATATTGTAACTAAAGGATACATTTTAGCTGTTGTAGAATATCGTCCTAGTGATGTAGCCTTATTTCCTGGACAGATATTAGATGCAAAGTGTGCAATGAGGTATATTAGAGAACATAGTGAAGAACTAAAAATTGATATGAATAATGTATTTGTGTCAGGGGAATCAAGTGGAGGACATACATCTTCTATGTGTTGGGCTACTTGGAAGAATTATAAACTAGATTATACAGATGAACCATTATGTGAAGTAGGAGGATTTATAAACTTATATGGTATAAGTAATTTATCAACGATGCATAAATACTGTTCAGCTTTTGATCATGATAAATCTTCACCAGGAACTATGATTCTTGGAGTAGATAGGATTTCAGATAATTTAGATATAGCTTTAAAGGCATCCCCTATATATTATGTTAATGAAAATTCTAATGATGACCCATTACTAATAATTCATGGGAATAAAGATCGTGTTGTTCCATTTGAACAAAGTATAGAGCTATATGAAAAATGCGTTAATTATAATAAAAATGTTGATTTTTATTGCGTAGATGATGGGGATCATGGAGGAAATGTTTTTTATTGTAAGGAAACAATTGATGTAATTATTGATTTTTTAGAAAATAATAAAAAGTAGCAAAATTATTAAGAGGTTATCACAATAGAGGATTAAATTCTAATTGTGGTAACTTTTTTACAAAAGCTTATAAATCATATATACAAGTTTAATTTGTTATTATATATAATTGGATTAGTGAAATATATTAACTATAATTAATATTAATAATAAATTTTTGTAATTTAATAATAATTATAATGCAAATAGTAATTATAATTAAAAATTTTGAAAAATAAAAAACAGAATAATTTAGAAGTAATAGATGTTGATTTTTAAGGAAATGTTCCCCGGGTGTTGTTAGGAGGATAATAGATGAAAAAGATGATTTCAATAGGAGAAGCTTTAATTGATTTTATTCCACATGAAAAGGGAGTAGCATTAAGGGATGTAAATAACTTTTTAAGAGTTGCAGGTGGATCTCCACTTAATGTTGCAGCAGCAGTTGCAAAGCTAGGTGGTAAGTCTCAAATGATTACTAATCTAGGTATGGATGAATTCGGAGACCATATATTAGAGGAAGTTAAGTCTTTAGGAGTAGACATTTCAAAGGTTTTAAGAACAAAAGAAGCAAATACTGCATTAGCTTTTGTTTCGTTAAAAGAAGATGGGGAAAGAGATTTTTCATTTTATAGAAATCCAAGTGCAGATATGTTATTAAATGAATCTGAAATAGATGAAGATGTTTTTAAAGATGAAGGAATATTACATTTTTGTTCAGTAAGTTTAATAGATGCACCAATTAAAGAGGCTCATAGAAAAGCAATAGAATTTGCTAAAAAACATAACTGTTTAATTAGCTTTGATCCAAATGTTAGATTACCATTATGGGAAAGCAAGGAAGCGCAGAGAGGCGATATTAGAATTCATACCACTTTCAAATATAGTTAAAATTAGTGATGAAGAATTAGAATTTATAACTGGAATATCAGATGAAACAGAGGCATTAAACTTCTTATTTCAAGAAGATGTTGAGGTAATAATATATACTAAGGGAGCTAATGGTGCAGAATATATAACTAATGAAAGAAAAGTTTTTTCTCCATCATTTAAGGTAGAAGCTCAAGATACAACAGGGGCTGGAGATTCATTTATAGGATCATTTTTATACCAGATAGCTGAAGGAAATAATACTTTAGAGAGTTTAGTTGCTCTAGAAGAGGAAAAGATAAAAGAAATATTAACTTTTTCTAATGTAACAGCAGCATTAACAGTATGTAAAAGAGAGGCTATATAGGATCCCTGCCAAATAAAGATGAAGTATTAGCATTAATAAAAGGAAGATAATTTTATGTTAAAAGAAAAATTTGATGCAAGAATTAAAGAGTGTATGGATAAAAATTTAGAATTAGTTAATAGTGATAAATGGAGAAATAAATATAATATAATATAATGGCACCAATAGGATGGATAAATGATCCTAATGGGTTATGTGAATTTATATCCAGATATAAAAGAAGATAAAGATGGTGTGTACTCAGGTTCATTATTTGTTAAAGGTGATACAAGTTACTTTTTCTATACAGGAAATGTAAAGAATCCAGGAAATCATGACTATATATTAACAGGAAGAGAATAAAATTTTATCTTAGTAACGAGTAAAGATGGTATAAATTTTTCGGAAAAGAAGGTATTACTTAGAAATGAAGATTTCCAGGGAAATATGTCTTTACATGTTAGAGATTCTAAAGTTTGGGGAAAAATGGTGCTTGTTATATGGTTTTTGGCGCTAGAACTAAGGATTATAAGGGATGTATATTATTATATAAATCAAAAGACCTTCATAATTGGGAGTTTGTTTCAGTACCAGCAGGAGAATTAGATAATATGGGGTATATGTGGGAATGTCCTGATACTTTTAAATTAGGTAATAAGGATGTGTTACTATTATCACCATCTGCTGCTTTAAAATTATCGTATAAAATAGATAAAGGGAATATAGTTACCATTTTACCTGATAGAGGAGATAGATATTTCAGCAAAAATATATACTGATTAGTTAATAGTAAAATGCAATAGTTAAATTCAACATGACTTAATAGATAGATGTAGTTACTTAATTAAAATATGTAGTAACTACAAAACTATTTAAAAAGGGAATAAAAAATAAGAAGGAAATAGGGTAGTTGTAGAAATAATAAAAATATAATATTAAATTTATACAAAAAAGGAGCTGTCACAAAAAGCGATTTAATTATGTGACAGCCCTTTTATTTTAATTCATATATATAATATGAATAATATTATGCAACTTTTTCTACAAGCTTAGAACTACGTTTAACTTTTTGATGTGATTTTACAGTTTGTATTGTAGAAGCTAAAACTATTGATATTAAGCATAGGGCTCCAATAACTATGAATGTGGATTTAAAGCCTCCTGTTAATGATGATATAAATGATCCTGAAATTGCTCCTAAACCAAATCCTTGGTATATAACTCCATAGTTTTTAGTTTGATTGTTAACACCAAAGAAATCTCCTACTATGGCAGGGAATACTGTAATATTTCCTCCGAAACAAAATGCAATTGATGCAACACAAGTAAAGAATATCGCAAAGTTTAAATGTATAAAGCTTAGTGCAAATACTGCAACAGTTGTAATTGAAAGTGATAAAATTACTACTTTTAATCTACCAAACTTATCTGATAAAGCACCTAATATAATTCTTCCAGCTGTATTGAATATTGCTACCATTGCAACTGCATTTGCTGCTACATCAGGTGTAAGTCCAACTAGCTCAACACCAATATCTTTAACTATACCTATTAGATATAATCCACTCATACATGCTGAGAAGAATATTAGAAATAAAGCATAAGCTTCTTTTGTTTTAAGCATTTCTTTTACTGTAAACTCTTTTACATTTTTACTATTTATAGAATTACTGACTACTAATGGAGCATCCTTTAAAAGTTGAGAACCTATTAGGATTAAAGCCATTGCTATAAGTCCCCAGTATAAAAATGCTTTTGAAACTCCTACATTATTAATTAAGCTTCCATTTATATATTTAAAAATTAAACTACCTGTTCCATAAGCTCCTACTGAAATACCAGAAATAAGTCCTTTTTTATCAGGGAACCATTTAATACAATTTGAAAGTGTTGTAATATATGCTATACCATCTGCAGCCCCAACTATTACACCTGCTGTAATATAAAGCATAGGTAATGAAGAATCAAATGATGTTAATATCAAGCCAAGCCCTAATATTAAACCTGCAAATGAAGTAAGTTTTCTAATTCCTAGCTTGTCTTGAAGTTTACCAGCAGCTAATGTAGATACTGCTAAAGCAAAACTAGTTATAGAAAAGGTAATAGCAACCTTATTTAATTGAAATCCAAATTTATTTACTAGGGGTTGGTTAAATAGACTCCAAGTATAAATAGTCCCTAATCCAAGTTGAGTAATTATTGAACCTATAACTATTAACCAACGATTTTCTGATACTTTTTTCATTTCATTCACCTCTAATTTTATTTTCATATATAACCTTTATATTTGTTTTTTATAACGAAACACTGTTTATGGTTTCATTATAAATTTGTAAAAGATAAAATTATTATTTTATGAATGAAATACAAAAAAGTTTGAATAGAATGCAATTATATGTGCATGAGTTGCTTGAATTCTTTTACATTGCTTCTGCTTACAGGAACTTCATAATCAATATCTTGAAGTTTCAAATTATAAGTACTATTAAACCAAGGTATTATTTCTCTTATTTTATTGATATTTACTACATAGGATCTATGGCATCTAAAGAATATTTCTTTAGGTAGTTTTTCGTAAAAATCAGATATGCTTAGGTTAACTGAATATTCCTCATTTTTAGTAAAAACATAAGTTATTCTTTCTCTTGCCACGCAATAATATATATCATTAATATCTACAACTATTATTTTTTCATTTTTCCATAGATTTATCTTATTTGATATGCTGCGTTTAGGAAAATTACTTTTTGAGCTATTATCAACATTTTCTAATTTTTTTAGCATTGAGACAATTCTAGATTCTGAATAAGGCTTTAATATATAATCAAATGCTTCAACTTCAAATGCTTCAACAGCATGTTCTTTATATGCTGTTATAAAAACTATATAAGGTTTTTTAGTAAACTTGCTTATACTTTGAGCAAGTAAAACACCATCTAATGAAGGAATATTTATATCTAAAAATATAACATCAATTTCATTATTTTGAATAAATTTAAGAACTTCTATTCCGTCTGAAAATTCTGAGACTATATCTATTTTACTGTAATTTTGAATAAAATATTTAAGTTCTTCTCTTGCTAAGAATTCATCATCAACGATTATTGCTTTCATATATCTCACCCTCTTATATTTTTCTTTATATAAAACTCTATCATAGTTCCTTTATCTAGTCTTTTTATCTTAAGACCATCCCCATAAATAAGTTTGATTCTTGAATGAACATTATAAAGACCTATTTTCTTTTCAGGAACATTATCAGTATAAATATTATTTATCATTTCTTCACTTATTCCTACACCACTATCTATTATAGAAATCTTCACTTTTTCACCTTCGTCCTTTAAACTTATTTTAACTGTTCCATTATGGTTATCCTTTAAAATCCCATGGACTATAGCATTTTCTACTAAAGGTTGTATTGTAAGGCTTGGTATCTTAATATCAACATCATCTATATCATAGATAATATTTAATTTATCACCAAATCGAGCCTTTTCTATTTCAATATAATCTTTTACTTGTTTAAGTTCTTTTTTTACATCTATAAATTCACTGTTTAATTCTAAATTAAATCTTAAATAACTTGATAAATTTATTATAAGTTCTCTTGCATTATTAGGATTTATTCTTATAGAAGAAGCTATAGCATTTAATGCATTAAATAAAAAGTGAGGATTAATTTGTGTTTGAAGGGCTTTAAGCTCTGCCTTATTAGCCATTTCCTTCATTTCTTCAACTTTTGATACCTCCATAAGAGTTGAAATAATTTGTGAAAGTCCCACAGCAAGAGTTTCTACAGTATAAGTTATGTTATTAGAAGCTCTATAGTATATTTTTAAAGCACCGATAACTTCATTTTTCTCTTTAAGAGGTATAATAATTGCTGATTTTAAAAGTGATGTTTTTTCTTTAAAACCAGTATTTTTTATAACTATTTTACCGCTACTAATAGCTTCTTTTGTTTCTGCATTTATAATTTCATGACCAATATTATAATATTCTTTACCAATACCACTATAAGCTAATATATTTTTTGTGTCAGTTATTGAAACAGCATCAGCTTTAATATCCTCTTTTATAATTGTACATATTTTATTTAAAGACTCACTATTTATTTTTCTAAAATAAGGAAGAGTTTTATTTGCTATATCTAGTGCTAATTTTGCTTGTTTAGCGGAAATTTTTTCTTTATCATTTTCTATACTTTGAACTAATAAAACAATAAATCCAACAGATATTTGCCCAATAATCATTGGAGCTGCGATTTTAGATACTATGTCATAACCCAATGAGTGGGGTCTACTTAATAGAAGTATAAGTATCATTGTAATGGTCTCGGAAAACATTCCAGCTATTATTCCTGCTATCCATCTATAGTTTCTTTTTACCTTTCTATTAATATACCCAGAGATTATTCCAGCACATATACTGCTTATTAGGCAGGGAATAGAAGTTATCCCTCCTATATCTATTAGATATCTATGAACTCCGGATATTACTCCTGTTACTATTCCAACAACTGGACCAAATATTATTCCTCCAGATACTATAGTGATAGTTCTAACATTTACCAAAGACCCTTCTACATTAAGGCCTGTATAGGTTGATAGTATTGCAAAGACAGAAAAAACTGTACATGCAATAAAGTAATCCTTTTTTCTATAGGTATCTCTTTGAAATACATTTCTGAAACTTTGTAATCTAGTTATAGTAAATAAACATGCAAGAAGTAATACGGCTCTATCCATAAATTGAATTAATATATTAATTATGTAATCCAAGTTAACATCTTCTCCTTTCTTAAGATAATTTATCTATATATAATTCTACTTTTTTTCTTATTATTTGTTAAGCAAATAAAAAAATAACAAAATATAAGTTATTAATATTAACAAAGAAGATGTAGATGAACATAATATTAAAATTTATAAAATAAGGTGATAATATCTGCAGAGCATTAAGTATTAAATTAAATAATAGATAACTTTTTTAGGAATATGGATTTAGAATATAATTTTAACTATAATAAAAATAATTGCCTTTATTTTTATAAAATTTGTATTATGTCAATTTGGCAGAAAATTATAATTATTAAAAAAAGAATGAAAAATGAGAAAAAATGTTTACAGAAATACGTTTTCATTATATAATATAGAACAAAAGGAAATATTTGTGTATATTTTGTATAGCGTGTTACCAATTGGGCATTAGCTTTCTTACAAGATTTGTAAGAGAGCTTTTTTTTGTATAAATATATATATTTTAAATGAATTTATATAAAGGATAATATAAATGGGGAAAAATAGGTAACAACAATACAAGATATCATTTAAAACCTTTTAATATTATTTATTAGGGAGGAAATAGTATGAGGATTAAAGGTAAGAAATTACTGAGTTCTATTTTAGCTGTTGCTATGACTTTCGGTTTGGTTCAACCATCTGTGGTTCGTGGGACAACAAGAGTAGAGGAAAATGAAGAAAAAGTTGGATATGAAATTTATCCAAACCCTCATGAAGTAAAATACACAGGAGATGAATTTGTAATACGTAAAGATGTTAATGTAGTATATGATAGTACAATTGATGATGCTACTAAAAATCGTATGACTGAAGTTTTAGAATCAAAGGATAAGAATATTACAGTTTCAGATGAAATTACAAATGGGAAAACAAATATACTAGTAGGAACATATTCATCAGGTGAATATGTAGACAAGTATGTACAAAGTAATCATGAATTAGATAGTAATTTATTTGAAAAATATGATTCTTATTATATAGCATCAGAAAATGGGACAATTTCTATTTTAGGAAAAAATACAGATGCTGCATTTTATGGAATCACATCATTAAAACATATATTTAGTCAAATGGATGGATCAACAATTCTTAATTTTGAAATGAAGGATTATGCGGACACACCAATTCGTGGATTTATCGAAGGATATTATGGTATTCCATGGACTAATGAAGATCGTATGTCTTTAATGGAGTTTGGTGGAGAGTTTAAGATGACATCTTATATCTTTGCACCTAAAGATGATTTATATCATACACGTAAGTGGAGAGAATTATACCCAGAAGAAGAATTAGCAGCAATTGCTGAAATGGTAGAAGTAGGGGTTAAGAGTAAAACAAAATTTGTTTGGACAGCGCATCCTTTTATGGGTGGATTTAATACAAATGATTATGACAATGAAATGATTAAATTAAAAGCAAAATTTGATCAATTATACTCAGTTGGTGTTAGACAATTTGGTATTCTAGGAGATGATGTTGGTAACCTTGATAAACAAATTGTTGTTAATATGATGAATGAACTATCAGAATGGGGTAAAGAAAAAGGTGATGTATACGATTTTGTATTCTGTCCTGCAGGTTATAATGCTAGTTGGCAAGGGGATTACTCAGAATTAAATATTTATGATGCCCAATTCCCAGAGGATGTTCAAATTTTCTGGACAGGTAATTCAGTATGTGCACCAGTTAGCCAAGACACTTTAACTAACTTTAAAACACATAGACTAGAAGAAGGTAAAGACAGTAGAAGAAGTCCTTTATTCTGGCTAAACTGGCCAGTTAATGATATTAATATGAAAAGATTAATGATGGGAAAAGGAAGCTTATTACACACTAACATCAATATTGAGGATTTAGCAGGTGTAGTAACAAATCCTATGCAAGATGCAGAACCATCAAAAGTATCTCTTTTTGCTATTGCAGATTATGCTTGGAATGTAAAAGGATTTGATGATGATAAGAGCTGGGAAGATTCATTCAAATATATAGATAGTGATGCTTCAGAAGCTTTACACACAATAGCAAAACATACTTCAGATCCAGCACCAAATGGACATGGATTAGTATTAGAAGAATCAGAAGAGATAAAACCTTTATTAGATGAATTTAAAACTAAATTAAGTAGTGGAGAGTCACTTATTGAAGTTGGTACTAAATTAGTAAATGAAATGAATATAATAATTGAGGCTAGTGATGAATTTATTAATACTAGCAATAATGCAAGAATGGTTGAACAAATTACACCATTCGCAAATTCATTAAAAGATTTAGCAACTTCTATTAAAGATTATGTCAATGCAGCAATGAATTTAGAAGAAAAGGATAATGAATCAGCAATCCAAAATTTCGCTGATGGAACTGTTGCATATGAGAATAGTAAAAATCATGATAGACCAACTATTAATGGAAGTACTAAAGCTCAACCAGGATCAAAGCGTTTAGTTCCATTTGCAGAAGCTGTTAGAGATGGTATTTCTAATAAAATTAATGCTTTAGTTAATGGTGGAGAAAACTTAGTAATTACTCCTTCTACTAATATATCAAATATATATTCAGGAAATATTGAAAATATTGTTGATGGTAAGGCAGATACATTTATATGGAATGGTGAATATGAGGCCGTTGGTCAATATTATCAAATATCATTAAGTAAGCCAACTACAATTTATGGAGTAGATATATTAAATGGTACTCCAAGTAAGAAAGATGATACATTTGGTACTGCAAAGGTACAATACACAACTGATGGAACAACATGGCAAGATATTAACAGTAAAACATATGGACCATATGCTGAATCAGTTAAAATTAGTGGAATAGAAATAGATAATGTTGTAGGATTAAGGTACATTTGCACAGAAGCTGGAAGTGGAAGAAAATGGCCAGCTATGAGAGAATTCTCAATTGCTACATCTCCACAAGAATCAGAAGGACCAACATTTACAAGTGAAGTAATACGTACAACTGATGGTTGGAGTGTGTATAGCGGAAAAGATTCTGATATTATAGATGGAGATGAAACTACAGGTGTTCACTATAATGTTAGACAAAATGGAAATCCTGTAAATACAACTATTGCAGGGGACTATGTGGGAGTAAGATTAAGCGAACCAATTATATTAGGTAAAATTAATATTATTCAAGGTCAAACCGCAGATGCAGGGGATTGGTTTAAGGATGCTACTTTAGAGTATTCTTTAGATGGGAAAAATTACACGCCAATTGAACGATTTGAAAATAAAAAAGAAATTAGAATAGATCTTTCAAGTCAAGAAATTGAAGCACAATATGTGCGTTTAAGAAATAATGTGAAGCAAGAAACTTGGATTGGATTTAGAGAGTTTGAGGTAAATTCAAAAGTTTATCATAATGGTAAGGTATATACTAATGTAGAAAAATACAAAGAACATCCAGCAGATTATTATAATGATAATGCTAGTATTGTTGAACTTCAAAATGTTACATTAGAAAATGGAGAATATATTGGATTAAAATTAGATCGTATTCATGAATTAACTGAAGCTATCGTAAAGGGTTCATCATTAGAAAACCTTACATTACAAGTTTCTAAAAATGCTCATGAATGGACTAATATAGATAGTGGAAGTTTAACTGAAAATAATGATGCTAGATATATTCGTCTAGTTAATTTAACAAACAATGCAGTTACTTTTGATTTAGATGAGTTTAAGGTATTATCAAGAGAATTTGGACAACCTACAGTAAGTGAAACTAATATGGGAACAATTGCTGAGGGTAAAATTGAAAACTTATTTGATAAAGATCGTACAACAGGTTTAAAATATCAAAAGACACAAGCTATTGGAGATTATATGATTCTTGATTTAGGTCAAGAAATTGACTTAAATGAATTAAAGCTAGTAACTCATGATTCAGATAAAGACTATATCCGAGATGGATTGGTTTATGCTTCAGCAAACAAAAGTGAATGGGGCGAACCAATCATTACACTAGGAGATCAATTAGCTAATACTGAATCTGATGATTCAACTATTAATGAAAGTTTCCCAGAACATGAAATTTCATATAATATAGCAAAAGCAACTGATATTAATAAAAAAGCTCGTTATATTAAAATTGAAATAACACAACCTTATTCGTATAGATGGACAAAGCTTAATGAAGTTGAAATAAACAATGGTGAATATATTCCAACAGTAAATGATCCAACATTTGAATCAAATGTAGCAGATACAGAAAAAGGATTATATGAATACTTAATAGATGGGGATATTACTACAATGTATATTCCAAATAAAGATACAGGATACCTTGTATATTCATTATCTGAAAAAACAGAAGTTAATCATATTAGAGTTATGCAAAATGCTAAACAAATTTCAAATGCAGAAGTAAAGGTTAGAATTGCTAAAACTAATAAGAATACTGATGAGTGGATAACACTAGGAAGATTAAATAAAGCTACAAATGAATTTATTTTACCAGTTGGAACTAATGTTTTAGAGGTTAAGTTTGAGTGGAGTGGAGTTACTCCAAACCTAGTAGAATTATCAATGGATTCAGTATTAGATGTAAATGTAGATAAGCAAAAGTTAGAAGAATTAATAAATGAGAATTTAAATACTGAAGACTGGACTACTAATAGCGCAAATGCATATAAAGAAGCTATAGAAGTCGCTAATGAGATTAAAGAAAATAATTATGTAGCACAAGCAACTGTAGATAGTGCTATAAAAGAAATAGAAAAAGCAAAAGAAAATAAAGCATTAAAGGGTGATAGCACTAAATTACAAGATGAAATTGATAATGCTATTGCTAATGATGATAGTTCAAAATATACAGGTAAAACCTGGGCTAATTATCAAAAAGCTTTAAATGCAGCTAAGAAAGCTATGGAGGATGCTAATAATTTATCAGAAGCTGATATTACAAAGTTAATAGATGAATTAAATTCAGCAAAGTCAGCTTTAGTATATAATCCTACTAATAGAGAAGAAGCAGAAATTATAGTAGAAGATGTTAATGAGTTTATGAATAATATTACAGACCCAGAAAAAACATATACTATAAATTCTTGGAACTTATTAAAGGATAGAAAGATAGAATTAGAAGCATTAATTGAATTAAATAAAACAGAACCTCAAGATCCTTCAGCATTTGAAACTACAAAAGATTCTATGTTAAATGCTAAGAACTCTTTAGTAAATGTTGAATCTTTATCATCATTAATAGATGAATTTGATGCAATAACTGATTCAAGTATTTATACAGAAACTTCTTATAAGGCTTATGAAAATGCAATTAATAAAGCTAAAGAAGTTATGATTAATGGTACAATTGACACAGTTAAACAAGCAGAATATGATATTAAAAATACAAAAAATAACTTAGAATTAATAGGTTCAAGTGAGAGTATTAAAAAATATATTTCTGAATTAAAGAAATTAGATAAAGTTAATTATACTAATAATTCTTATAAAGCATTAATGGATAGAGTAGTTGAAATTGAATCTATGGATTTAGATGGAATGTCAGAAGAAGAATTAAAAGGATACGAAAAAGAGCTATTAAGCTTAAGAAATAGCTTAGTTAATGTAAGTGCACTACATGCTAAAGTTGAGACAGCTAAAGGATTTAAAGCTGACTTATATACTACAAGTAGCTACAATGCATTAATGGCCTTAGTTAATTCAGCAAATGAAGAATTTGTTTCAGGTAGTGAAGATAGCGTACAAGATTTAATTAACAAGATTGATGTAGCTATTAAAAACTTAGTTACAAGAGTAGATAATAAAGAGCTTGTAGATTATGTTAATGGTATCGAAGAGATTGATTTAACTAAATATACAGAAGAAAGTGCAGCTAAATATGCGGAAGCATTATCAATATTAAAATCTATGTTAGAAAATGCTGATAATACTGCTGCTACAGATTTTGTAAAAGCTAAGAACAATTTTGAAGATGCAAAAGAAAATTTAGAGTTAAAACCTGATACTAACCCAGGAGAAGGGGAAGGCAACCCAGGAACCGGAGAAGAAAATCCAGGCGGGGGAGAAGGTAACCCAGGAGCAGGAGAAGGAAATCCTGAAGCAGGAGAAGAAAATCCTGGAGCAGGAGAAGAAAATCCAGGAACTGGAGAGAATACTCCAGGAAGTGGAGAAAATTCTTCAGAAAATAATAATGGTAAAAATGAAGGAGTTCTTCCAGAAACAGGTGGAGTAAACTCAACAAATGTATTATTATTTGGATTTATATTGGTATCTGCAGGTGTGGTATTTATATTTAATAAGAAAAGAAAACTTGCAAAGTAATAGAATCTTTAAATAATAATTAATTAAAAATAAAAATGGATTATATCTTTAGTTTTAAGGATATAGTCCATTTTTATTTCATTTATAATGACGAGGATTGATGATAGCATTACTAAATGAAAGGCTATCATAGTAATTTAGGTGCTATTATAATTTTTTATTTTATTATAGAGTTTCTTAATTGGATTTTAACTAATCAACTATAAACTTCTAAATATCACTATGACAAGGGATTTTATATTACTTAAGAAAAATAAACATATACAGTTGTTATAAATTGTAATTGACCTAATAATAAGATATAATTAATTTGAAATATTATAATAAAGATATATTACAATATACATTTAAATTTATAATTTATATTGAATATAAGAAAAATGATCTGGAGGAAGAACCATGGGTAGAAAAGATTTTTCTGATTTAGAAGATCAAATTGTATCGACAGTAAAAAGTGCACTTGATGCTATAGATTTTGTAAATTTAAAAAGGGATATTAGCGATAAAACTGAGGACACTTTAAATGAATTTAAATCAAAGCTAAAGGAATATAATGTAAAAGTAGAAAGTAAATATGGATTTTTAAATAAAAAGCCTAAAAATGATATATCAGAATATATTAGCAAAAGGCCAGCTGGAACAGTATCAGGAATACTTTATTCAATATTTGGCTTGATTGGAAGCGTAGTTTTTGGAGTTTTGGTATTTATATTCCTAATATTCATGTTATTTTTTAATGGAATTATACCAGGTACTTTTGCTACTTTTGGTGTTTTACTTGGATTTTTAGTATTAAGCTTAGGTTTGTTTTTTAGAGGAATAAATTTAAGAAACAGATTAAAGCGTTTTAAAAAGTATGTAAGATTTGTTGAAGATAATAGTTATTGTTTAATTAAAGATTTAGCGAGATTTGCTAAAGAAAAAGAAGAGTTTGTTCTTAAAGACTTAAATAAAATGATTGATTTAGGTATGTTTATAGAAGGACATATTGATGAAGAAAAAACTTATTTTATATTAAATGATGATGTTTATAGTGACTACCTAAATTTAAAAAAGCAACAAATTGCTAAAGAAAGTAATAAAGAAAAATTAAATAAAAAAGAAGAAGCAAATGAAGGTTTAAGTGATTCAGAAAGAGAAGAAATAAAATCTATAATTGAAATGGGAAGAAATTATATTGAACAAATAAAGAAAGTAAGGAATGAACTTTATAAAGAAGAAATAGCTATAAAGTTAGATAAATTACAAAATATTGCAAATCAAATACTTGATTATATTGAGAAAAATCCTAAGAAGCTTCAAGAAGTTAATAAATTTATAAATCACTATCTTCCTATTACAATAAAACTTATTAATTCATATAAAGATTTAAGCAAGCAATTAGTTCAGGGAGAAAATATAAAAAATGCTAAAATTGAAATTGAAAAAAGTATTGATATTATAAATAATGCTTTTGAAAATTTATTAGATGATTTATTTGAAGATATTGTTTTAGATATTTCTACAGATATTTCTGTTCTTAAGACTTTATTTAAACAAGAAGGATTAACAGAAGAAGATTTTAAAAAATAAGTTTAAAGTAAAAGGGAGGAATTTTAAATGAGCGATGAATTCAAAGAACCTATTAATATAAAACCAGAATTAAGCTTTGAACCATTTCAAGAGGAAGTTCTTGATGTAAAAGTACAGGAAGAAAAAATAGAAGAAGAAAAAGTTGATGAAATCCAATTGACAGAAGAAGAAAAAAGGATGGTAGATCAATTTGTAGAGAAGATAGAAATAAAAAATTCAAATTCTATTTTACAATATGGAGTAGGTGCTCAAAAGAAAATATCAGATTTTTCAGAAACAGCATTAAATAATGTGAAAACTAAAGATTTAGGTGAAGTTGGGGATATGCTTTCTAATGTAGTTCTTGAGTTAAAGAACTTTGAAGAGTCAGAAGAGAAAAAAGGTATTTTTGGGTTTTTAAAAAAAGGTAAAGATAAGATTAATCAAATGAAAGTAAAATATGATAAGGTAGAGGATAACATTAATAAAATGTGTAATATCCTTGAAAAACATCAAATACAGCTTTTAAAAGATATTGCTATGCTAGATAAGATGTATGATATAAATAAAGTGTATTTTAAAGAACTTTCTATGTATATCTTAGCTGGAAAAAAGAAACTTCAAATATTAGAAAAAGATGAACTTCCTAAACTACAAGAAAAAGCAAAAAGAAGTGGGCTGCCTCAGGATGCTCAAGAAGTAAATGATTTTATTGCACTTTGCAATCGCTTTGAAAAGAAAATTCATGATTTAGAATTAACAAAAATGATTTCTCTACAAATGGCACCTCAAATTCGTTTGATTCAAAATAATGATTCATTAATGTCTGAAAAAATACAATCAACAATTGTAAATACTATTCCGCTTTGGAAAAGCCAAATAGTATTAGCTCTTGGGGTTGCTCATTCTACTAATGCAGCAAAAGTTCAAAATGAAGTAACAAATATGACAAATGAACTTTTACGCAAAAATGCTGAAATATTGAAAACTTCGACTATAGAAACTGCTAAAGTAGCTGAAAGAGGAATTGTTGATATTGATACACTTAGAACTACTAATGAGTCATTAATTTCAACTCTTGACGAAATACTTAATATACAAACAGAAGGACGTCAAAAGCGTAGAGAAGCTGAATTAGAATTAAAAAATATTGAAGATCAATTAAAAAATAAGCTTTTAGATTTTAAATATTAATATCTAAATTTAATAAAGAATAGAATGTAATAAGAATTTAATAAAAGAAAAACGCCTATGTACAATATGATTACATAGGCGTTTTTAAATTTTAATTAGAATCCTTTGCAGAAGATTCGCAACTACCATCCAACTCAGGGTAATATTTAACAGACCAAGCTTCAAACTCCTTGATAAGTTTAGTCATTTCTTTTCCTTTATCAGTTAGATAATATTCAACTTTAGGGGGAATTTCAGCATATACTACCTTATATACTAATCCATCAGTTTCCAGCTCTTTTAAATTTTGATTTAAAATCTTTTGGCTTATGCCATCAACCATTCTTTGAAGTTCTAAAAATCTTTTGGGTTCATTATATAAATTACATAGTATAAGAGCCTTCCATTTACCACGTATAAAATCCATCGCAAAATCTAATAAACAAACATATTTTTTGTTATTGAAAGAAATCATTAAATTACCTACTTTCAAATATTATTACATAAAACATTATACTAAAATTATTAATATAAATAAAGAATAGTAACTATAGTAATAATTTATTTTCTCATTTAACTAAGATATTATAATAAATCTTACCTTTAGGTAAGGTATCTAACTTAAAAGTGCGTACTTGTTAAGTAATATAGGTGTTTATATAATTAGTACATAGGTTGAGCCAAAAACAAAAAATAGGGGGATATAATATGAAGGTAGTTGCTTTTAATGGAAGTCCTAAAAAGAATGGAAACACATACAAATCAATAGAGGTTGTAGCAAAAGAGCTAGAAAAAGAAAATATTGAGGTAGAGATTATTCATGTTGGAAATAAGGTGATTCGTGGATGCTTAGCTTGCGGGGGATGTAGTAGAAATAAGAATGAAAAATGTGTCATTGCTAACGATGAGGTTAATGAATGGATTGAAAAGATGAAAGAAGCTGATGGGATTATATTAGGATCTCCAGTTCATTATTCTGCTATTGCAGGAACCATGAAATCATTTTTAGACCGTGCTTTTCTTGTAACATCAGTAAATGATGGTATGCTTAGACATAAAGTTGGAGTAAGTGTTGTTGCAGTTAGAAGATCAGGAGGAGTTCCGGTATTCGATCAATTAAATAATTATATAAATTATTCAGAAATGTTAATGCCTACATCAAATTATTGGAATGTAGCTTATGGTAGAACAGAAAATGAAGTTCTTCAAGATAGTGAAGGGATGCAGATAATGAGAGTATTAGGTAAAAATATGGCTTGGTTAATGAAACTTGTTGAATTTGGTAAAGATCACATTGAAGCACCAAAAAGAGAAGAAAAGAATTTTATGAGTTTCATAAGATAAATACATTAATAAAAAAAGATTTAAGGAGAACAAAATAATATGATAGATAATATGAATAGCACAATTACTTTAAATAATGGTATTGAAATGCCAAGATTAGGACTTGGAGTTTTCAGAGTAGAAGATAGTGAAGAATTAATAAATGCAGTTAGAGTAGCAATAAAGAATGGATATAGAAGTATTGATGGTGCAGCTATATATGGAAATGAAGAGGCTATGGGAGAAGGAATAAAACAAGGAATAAAGGAAGCTGGAATTTCAAGAGAAGATTTATTTATAACTTCTAAGGTTTGGAATGCTGATTTAGGATATGAATCAACTATAGCAGCTTATGAAGCAAGCTTAAAAAGATTAGGTGTGGATTATTTAGATTTATACCTTATCCATTGGCCAGTAGAAGGAAAATATAAAGAAGCTTGGAAAGCATTAGAATATTTATATAAAGAAGGCCGTGTTAAGGCTATAGGGGTAAGTAACTTCCAAGTTCACCATCTTGAAGATTTATTAGCGCATGCTGAAGTAAAACCTGTTATAAACCAAGTAGAATTACATCCATACTTAAGTCAACAAAAGGTTAGAGAATTCTGCAGAGAAAATGATATTCAAGTTGAAGCATGGTCACCTTTAATGGCTGGTAATGGATTATTAGAAAATGAAACATTAAAGGAAATAGCTAATAAGTACAATAAATCATCAGCGCAAGTAGTATTACGTTGGGATTTACAAAGCCAAGTAGTAACTATTCCTAAATCTACAAATGAAAGAAGATTAGCTGAAAACATAGATGTATTTGATTTTAATTTAAGTGATGATGATATGACTAAGATAGATAGTTTAAATAAAGATTTAAGAGTAGGACCAGACCCAGATAATTTTGACTTCTAATCTATAGTTTATTTTTTGAGTTTAGTAAATTTAAATAAATAATTAATAAGCATATGGCGGTTAAAAATAACCGCTCATATGCTTATTTTAGTATTTTTCAAGGTGCTAACGAAATGGTTTTATATCTTTTATGTGTTGTATCTAAAATTTTATAGATTGTTTATGTGATATATTAGAAATAAACCAATAATTAGTAAATTAATACAACGTAAAAGTAATTGTAGTAAAAGTGTATAATATTTAGTTATTTTTTAGAAAATATAATCATGTTATAATATTAGGCGCTAATAATTAGAGTATAGTAGGTGAACATATGGAAGAGTTATTAAAAAAACAAAAGGATATAGAGCGTAATATAGAGAGTAAGTATTTAGAAGGTAACTATACAGAAGAAAATCCTTTTATAGTATTGAATCCATTTGAAACTTGTCCATTATCAGCTTTAATGAAATTTAAAACTAAAGAAGAGTGTTCAGTAACTGTGTTTATTGAGGATGATATTGAAAAAGAGTTTAAAGAATTAAAAAAGGAACATGAAATACCTATATTAGGTTTAATGGAGGATAAGGAAAATTGCATAAGAGTTATATGCAATTATAAAGATAATAATAAAAAGGAAGTTATTTATTATATAAAAACCTCAAAATTATCTATAGAATATCCTAGTATAGAGTTAATTAAATGTGATGAAAGTGGTATATATGATGGAATGATAGCAATGTCTTTAGGAAAATCAGAAGCTGTAAAAACTATAGAGCATTTATATTCTATCATAGATAATAAAGCAAGATTAAGATGGCTATACACAGGGGTATCCTGTCATGTGTTTATGAAACTTAAAAATGGAAACTTAATAGTAGATGCACCAATATCAAGCGGTATTTGTGGTGCTTATACTGCAGCTGGATTTATAGAAATTGATATGCTTGGAAGAATAAAAAATTTCTTTCCTATAAGGTTTGGTTTACATCATGATGTTATAGAATTAACAAATGGAAACTTTTTAGCTATTACTCAAAGAGAAAATACTAAACAAGATTTATTAGTCGAGATAGATAGAAAAACTAAAGAAGTAATTAATGAATGGGATTTTAGAAAAATACTAGATTTTAATAGAGAAACAGTAATTGATAAGATATCGGTAAATCATCCATTGGATTGGTTACATTTAAATTCATTAGTATATGATGAAGAAAGTAATTGCATAATTGCATCATCTCGAAATCAAAGTACTGTAGTAAAGTTTAACAAGGATACATCTGAAATAAAGTGGATATTAGCGCCTCATTACGGGTGGAATAATAAGCTTAAGAAGTATTTACTTAATCCAATAGGTGATAATTTCGAGTTTAGCTATGCTCAACATACGCCTTCATTAACTTATAATAGAAATCTTGTTATATTCGATAATGGTAACTTTAGAAGCTATAAATTAGAGGATGCTGTTTTAGCTCACAATAATTATAGTCGTGCAGTTGAATATGAAATAGATGAAGAAAATATGACAGTTAAACAAGTATGGCAATATGGTAAGGAAAGAGGTAACGAACTTTATTGTGCATATTTAGGAGCAGTTAGAGTTCTTGAAAATAATAATAGATTAATATGCTTTGGTGGTATAACTAAAGATATATTTGGCAATCCAATTGATGATATGAAGAGTAATAGAATGAAAAATCAAATAACTATAATAGAAATAGCAAATGATAAAGTAGTTTTTGAAATAAAAATTAAAGATACAGATATAACTAAGCCAATAGGCTATAAATGTTATAGAGCAGAAAAAATAAATTTATACTAAAGGAGAAACATTATGAAGAATATTAAGAAAAGCTTATTATTAGTAGTGATGTCACTAGTTATGACAATTTCATTAATAGGATGTACTTCTAATAAAGTAAAAGTAGAAGAAAATAATACAATTAGATTAGGAGTAATGTCTGCAGCTGACTCAGCACCAATTTTATTAGCACAAGAAAAGGGATATTTTGAAGCAGAAGGTGTAAATCTAGAATTAGAAATATTCACAAATGGAGCTACAAAGCAAAGCTCAATTCAAGCAGGTGAGCTTGATGCTGCAATGCTTAGTATGATTCAATTTTTAAATAATGTTAAGGGTGGATTACAAGCTAAGATAACTACAACTACTGATGGAATGTTCCCAATTGTATTATCAAAGGATTTTGAAGAGAAAAAAGATGTTAAAGTTGGATTAATGGAAGTTAGTGTAATAAACTTTTTAGCAGATCAATATTTAACTGATTATAATGTAGAAAAAGTATTTATTAATGAAATGCCTTTAAGAATGCAAGCTTTAATGGAAAATAAGATAGATATGGCAGTTTTACCAGAACCTTTAGCTTCAAATGCAGAGCTTAAGGGATTAGAAAAGAGAGTATATGGAGATCCAGATGATTACACTCCAAATGCAATTATATTTACAGATGAATTTATAAAGAATAATCCTAATACTGTTAAGGGATTTCATAATGCTTATAACAGAGCTATTGAAGATATAGTAAATAATCCAAATGAAGCAAAGGATATTTTAATTTCAAAATTAGAGTTAAACCCACAAATAAAAGATTTAATTGTATTACCAACATATCATAAAACAAGAGTACCAGATGAAGCTTACATAAAAGAAATCGAAGATTGGACTGAAAAATTACAAGGAAGTGAATTAAACTTAGATTACAATAATATAGTAACAAAGGATTATGTATCTAAGTAATGTTAGAAATAAATAATTTATATGTTAGTTATGAGAAAAGAGATATTTTAAAAAACATCTCTTTTTCTTTAGCTAAAGGTGAAACACTTTCAATAATAGGTCCATCAGGATGTGGGAAAAGTACGCTTTTATTATCTATTGCAGATTTAAAGAGTAATAAATCAGGAAATATTTTAAATAAATTTAAGGATACTAGTCTCATATTACAAAGTAATGGTCTTTTTCCTTGGAAGACAATTAAAGAAAATATACAATTAGGTCTTTTAATAAGAAATGCATCTAAAGAGGATATAGAAAAATATACAAAAAAGATAGTTAAAGAATTAAATATAGAACATATTTTAGATAAATATCCTTCTGAAGTTAGTGGGGGAGAAAAACAAAGGGCAGCAGTTGCAAGAGCATTAGTTTTAAATTCAGAATTATTATTAATGGATGAACCATCATCAGCACTAGATTCAATTAATAAAGAAAATTTTCAAAATTTATTATGTAAAATACAAAAGGAATATAACATGTCATATATTATAGTTACTCATAATATAGAAGAGGCTGTAATACTAGGTAAAAAAATAGCTATTATGATAGATGGAGAAATAAAAGAAATCATTAATAATCCATACTATGGGCAAGGAGAAGCAAGAAAAAATTATAATTTCTTTGATAAATGCAATGAAATAAGAACTATTTTAGAAAGGCTTGGAGATGGGACTTATGACAAGATTTAAAAAAGTATATAAATATATTTATGCTATATCAGTAGTATTAGTATTTTGGTATTTACTTCACATAATATTAAATTCATTTGTTGTTCCTAACCCAATTGATGTAATAAAAAAGCTATTTCAAGTAGGATTTAAAGTTATGTCCACTCATCTTGTAGCAAGTTTATTTAGATTGCTTATAGCTTTAACAATAACTATAACTTTGGGATATTTAATAGGATTATTAATTGGAATAAATAATAAAATAGACAATTTAATTAGTCCAATAGTATATTTATTTTTTCCAGTGCCTAGAATAGCGTTTTTACCAGTATTTATGATTCTTTTTGGACTTGGTAATACTTCAAAAATAGTACTTATAATAGCCATTGCTATTTTTCAAATAATAATATCAGTTAGAGACGGTGCTAAAGAAATTCCAAAAGAGTTAATATTATCATCAAAGTCTTTAAAATTATCAAAATCTCAAATGCTAAAGCACATATATATTCCAGCAACTTTGCCAAGATTATTTACATCCCTTAGAATAGCATTGGGATCGAGTATAGCAGCATTATTTTTTGCTGAAAATTATGCTACTAAGTATGGAATTGGATATTATATTATGAATTCTTGGATTAAGGTAGACTATGAAGGTATGTATGCTGGAATTATCCTAATAAGCCTTTTAGGGATAACCATGTTTAAGATAATAGATATTTTACAAAATAGAATTTGTAAATGGGAATTGAAATAAAAAAGTTACTTATAAATTTTTATGTTTCCAATAAAATACAAAGGAGGATGCCTCAAAATAATTTTAAAATAGTTTTAAAATTATTTTGAGATATCCATTTATTTTATATTATTAACAGTTTTTAAAAGATCTTCAATTTTATCAGTAGAAACTATTCTTTCGTTACAATCTTTACTGTTTAAACAGATATCAAATCCTATAGATTTATAAGCATCTTTAGATGATTGTTTACATATTGGTGAAACAAATGACACTTCATTTTCTTTGCCAATATGATTACAAAGTACACATCTATGAGAGCTTTTAGGTTCAGGCTTAGATATCCTACAAGCCATACCAACAAGATTTCCATCTAAATTATAAGTAATAAATAATTTTCTTATTTGATTATCAATCCATCCTAAATAAGTGTTTTTTGAATTAAGAATATCTTCGCCAGGCAATTTGAATTTTTTTTCTTTTTTAAATAACCTATTGATTTGTGCATTTGTTATATTAGGTGATTCATATACGTAATTTAGTAATTTTTCTAAATAAAAATCAATTTGATATTGTTCTTTTATATTTGTGATATCAAGTAGATCTTTTTGGTCCTTAGATAAATTTGAAAAGTTATCTAAGATTTTTTGATTTATATATAATTTATTAGCTTGAATAATATCTTTATCTACGCATAATACTAAAGAATTGTTTAAATCCTTCATACACCTTTTTATATAATTAAATTCATGATTTTTAATAAAAGGTTCCATTATTTTTCCTCACTTATCAAACTTAATTTATGTTTTACAAGATAAGAATATAGTGATTATAAGATATATTCAAGCTATTAAATGATTCTGCAATAATTATGAGCAATTTTTTTGCAGATAAATTATTCTTCTTATACTTTTTTCAGATAAAAAGTATTCTTCACATAATTCATGAATACTATAACCTTTAAGATATTTTTCATAAATTTCATCATTTCTAATTTTTAATGAGGCTTTTATGCCACTTTCTTCTCCCCAAGATTTATGCGTAGCACTCTTTTTAGGGATATAAAGATATTTTCCATCTACATATTTTTGTATTAATTCAATTATTTCATCTGGTAACACATCATTTGCTTTTGCATATTTCATTTTTCTTACTCCTTAATTTTTTAGTAAAGAATTAAGGCAAAGAATACAATAAAACTATGTGTTACAGAACCTAAAAAGTATAAAGCCTTCAGCTAATTAAACAGTTTAAGCTCTAAACAAAGCATAGCTGACTTTTGTAGTCCTTGCAAAGAGCAAACTGATTTAAGGTTGAACGTATTATAACCCTTCATTAAAAAACACCCCCTAATATAAAAAACTTAAAAATATTATAGCATAGTTAACAAATAATAATAAAAGCTTTTTATTATTTAAAATATAAAACTAGAATATATTTTGAAATAACAGATAAAAAAGTTAATTATGAAATTATGATGACTCAGAACATAGGAAATTTAGATTATAATAAAATAGATTCTTATCTATTTTGAATAGCTATAAAAATGGTTATAGTTTATGATAGAAAATGTTTATATATGAAAATATTATTATGTTTTGCTTAAAAGATAATGAAAAAATAATAGAAATATGAAAATATTTTCATTGAAAAAATAAAAAAAGAAAACTTACACTAAAGGAGTTCAAAAGGTTTACATAAGACTTTAGTGATGGCATAATTGGAATTGTGATGAGGAGGTAATGATTTATGAATAGAAAAATTATAGCAGTTACAGCATGTGCAGCAGGTATTGCACATACATATATGGCAGCAGAAAGCTTAATTAAAGCTGGAAAGAAAAAGGGGTATAATTTAAAAGTCGAAACTCAAGGATCAATTGGAGCAGAAAATGTATTAACTGAAAAAGATATAGAAGAAGCTGATTTAGTAATCATAGCAGCAGATATAAATATTGATTTAATGAGATTCTCAGGAAAAAGACTTTTATCAGTAAAGTCAATAGATGCAATTAAAAATCCAGAGGGTTTAATTGATAGAGCATATAAAGAAGCAACAGTTTTTGGAGCTAAGGGAACTAAAGTAGGTAAAGTTACATTAGGAAAAACAGAAAGTAGTTTTGTTAAGCATATAATGAGTGGAATATCATATATGACACCAATGGTTATTGCATCAGGTATATTACTTGCAATTGCAAATATATTTGCATTCCAAGAAAATGAACTTGGTCAAATAGTAAATTGGGGATTTGATAAATCAACTCAAATTGGATTCTTCATGTCCAAGCTTTTTGAAGTTGGACAAATTGGATTTAAATTAATGATACCATTATTTGCAGCATTTGTTGCTAATTCTATAGCAGACAAACCTGCAATTGCACCAGCTATGATTGGAGCATATTTAGTTAATGATGCAACATATTTAGGAACTCAAACAGGTGGAGGTTTCTTAGGAGCAATTTTAGTTGCATTTATTGTTGGTTATTTAGTAAAAGGATTAAAGAAAATTAAATGGCCTAAGGTACTACAACCATTATTAGCAATAATGATAATTCCATTAATAGCTACATTAATAATTATGATTATAGTAACTTATTTAATTGGAACTCCAATAGCCAATTTAATGGATGGATTATATAGTGGATTAACTACATTAAATGAAACATTTGCTGGGGCTCCATTTATAATTGGAGCAATAATTGGAGCAATGATTGGATTTGACTTTGGTGGTCCTGTAAATAAAACAGCACTTATATTTGGTACAGCAGTTTATACAGATACAGTTGCTAAGTTTGGTATAGCAAATGCAAATTTTGTGCCACAAACAGCATCACAAGCAGCAATTTCAGTTGCACCATTAGGAATTTGGTTAGCATCAGTATTATTTAAGAATAAATTCACTAAGGATGAAAAGATATCAGCAAGTTCAGCCTTTGGTATGGGAATGGTTGGTGTTACTGAAGGAGCTATTCCATTTGCAGCTTCTAATCCAGTTCAAATGATTACTGCATCAGTTGCAGGATCAGCATTAGCTGGTGGACTTGTTTCAATATTCGGAGTTAAGTTCTATGGTGGAATTGGATCACCTTTAGGAGCAATAATTGGATATATAGAACAACCAATTCCATTTATAACTTGGATTTTAAGTATATCAGCAGGTATTTTAGTAACAGCATTAATTATTGGCTTCTGGAGAAAGCCAGTTGAAGATGAAGAAATAGAAGAGATAGAAGAAATAGAAGTTGATACAAAAGAAATTATTGAAAGAAATATAAATTCAGATAAAGAGTTATTTGCGCAAAATCATATATATGTTGATGAAAATTCAACTACACAAGATGAAGCATTTAGGTTTATTGCTTCAATAGCTAAAAAACATGGATATGTAAAAGATGAAGAAGCTTTTTATAATGGGTTACATGAAAGAGAAAAAGAAGCAACAACAGGATTTAATGATGGAATAGCTATACCTCATAGCAAAAATAAAACAGTTATTGCACCAGGAGTATTTTTAATAAAGTTCAAAAATAAAATAGAATGGGATTCTCTAGATGGACAAGGAATAACAACAGCCTTTGCTCTAACAATTCCAGAGGACGGAGCAGAAAATCATCTTAAGGTATTAAGCACTATTGCTAAAGAATTATTAAATGATGATTTTAGAAACAATATCACTACTGAAACTGATACTAAATGTCTATATGACTTAGTAAAAGAAATAAAATTTTAATAAATAAGTAAATCCACTGGAGATTATTAATAATCCCTAGTGGATATTTAATATAGAACTATATTAAATAAAGGAGACCGATAATGAAAAAAATACACGTTTATCCACATACCCATTGGGATTACGAATGGTACTTTACTTCAAATGAATCAATTATACAATTAATTTATCATATGGATGAAGTAATGGAAGCATTAGAAAATGGTGAGTTAGAAACTTATCTTCTTGATGGGCAGTTAAGTATATTAGAGGAATATATAAAATTTATACCAAGTAATTTTGAAAGAGTAAAAAATCTTGTTGAATCTGGCAAGTTATTAATAGGACCTTGGTATACACAGACAGATGAATTAATTATAGATGGGGAATCAATAGTAAGAAATTTATTCTATGGAATTAAAAGTGCATCAAAGTATGGTGATTATTTAAAAATAGGATATTTACCAGATTCATTTGGTCAAACTAAAGATTTACCAAAGATTTTAAATGGATTTGATATTAATAGAAGTATTTTCTGGAGAGGGGTAGCAAATGATGTTTGCCCTAATAGAGAATTTATATGGAAAGGTGAAGATGATAGTTCACTTTTAGTTTATAACATAAAGAATGGATATTTTTATGGTGGAAATTTAATTTATAGTAATGATGTAGAAAAGCTTGAGAAAACTATTTTAGATGGATCTCAAACTGAAAATATTCTATTACCTGTTGGGGGAGACCAAAGGTATGTTGATTTTAACTTAAAAGAAAGAATTGCTTACTATAATGAGAGAAGTAAAAATAATTTTGACTATGTAGAAAGTGACTGTAATAAATTCTTTGATGAGCTAGAGAAATCTAAAAATTTAATAGAGGTACAGGGTGAATTTGTAAATCCATCTAATTCTAAAATACATAGATCAATTTATTCATCAAGATATGATCATAAATATTTAAATGATAAGGTAGAACGAAAGTTAATTTATCATTTAGAGCCACTTATGGTTATTGCTCAAAACTTAGGTATTGATCCAAAGATAGAAATGATTGAAGAGATTTGGAAAAAATTATTAATGAATCATGCTCATGATAGTGCATGTGGATGTAATAGTGATAAAACTAATAGAAGTATTTTAGCAAGACTTATAGAGGCAGATCAACTGTCATATTCAGCTTGTGATTATATTATAAGAAAGATTAGCGAGTCTCTTAATTGCAGTGAAGAGGACAATATAATTTTATTTAATACATTACCACACAATAGAGAAGAAGTAAGCAAGATTATAGTAACTACAAAGACTAAAAACTTTATAATTAAAGATAAAGATGGAAATATTATTGAACATCAGTTGCTTGAGAGAAAGAGAGAATATGCAGGAAGCATTAAAAAGGATGAATCTCAATATGATGATAGTTTATATTATTATGTTTCCAAAGTTGCTATAAAATGTTCTTTAGAGCCATTAAGTATAGAGGTATTGAAAGTAATTCAATTAGAAGAAGAAATAAATATAAAAGAAAAAGCTTCTAGTAATTTTATAGAAGATAATTTCTATAAAGTTGAAGTTGTAGATGGTAAAATTAATATCACAGATAAAATAAGCAATAGAGAATTAAAAGATTGCTTATATATTGAAGAATCAGGTGATGATGGTGATACTTATGACTATTCACCACCAGAAGAGCAGTATGATTTTAGATATAACTTAGATTTCAAAAATGCAAAAGTAGACATTAATAATGGGAAACTTTATAAGGAAATAAAGATTTCAGGAGAATTTAAAGTTCCTATGAATCTTAAATATAGAGAGGAAAATATAAGAAATACAGAAATACCATATGAACTTATATTAACTTTATCTAATAAAGAGATAGTAGAATGTAATTTAGAGATAGATAATAAAGCTTGTGACCACAGAATGAGAGCTGTTTTAAGAACAGATATCAACTCTAAAGAGAGCATAAGTGATACTTCATTTGGTACAATTAGAAGAGATAATGTTCCAGCTCATATTAATGATTGGAGAGAGCTTGGTTGGAAGGAAGAACCATCACCAATATATCCAATGCTACATTTCGTTGGGATTGAAGAAGAAAATAAATCTGTATTTATGTTAGCAAAAGGAATAAAAGAATATGAAGTTCTAGAAAATTCAAATATTGCATTAACTTTATTTAGAGGTGTTGGATTCCTTGGTAAACCTGATTTAATTAGAAGACCTGGTATTGCTTCAGGAAATGAGTTTAGATATATAGAAACACCAGATAGTCAATTAAAAGAAAAGCTTAAATTTAAATTTGCTATCACAATAAATAATGAAGTTAATATAACAAAGATAAATAAGATTTGGAAAAACTATAGTATTACAATTCCAAATTATCAAATTCAAGAAATAAATAGGTTTACTAATACTTTAAAATATTTTGTTATGCATCCATTAAAAGATAAGCTAGAAGAAGTAAAAGATATCGTAGATTGTAATGACTTAAATGATATTGTAGTAACTTCAATAATACCAGTAGATAAAAATTCATTTACTGTAAGATTTGTAAATTACACAGATAAAGTTATAGATGGTGGAAATATCAAAGTTTCAAAAGGCAAAAGCTATGAATGGGTAAATATGAATAATAAAGAAATATCTAATAAAGAAAATATAGATAGCTCTATTAATATTGGTAAATTTAAAAGTGGAGAAATTAAAACTTTAAAAATAAATATTTAGTTGATTAATTAACAAGAGACATATAACATTTAAGGTATAATAATTGTTTTTGGAGGATACTATGGAAAAAGAAATTATACTTAGAATAACTCATGCAAAGGTAAAATTCACTTATGTAGAGGAGCAAATAGCAGAGTATTTTTTGAATAATAGAGAACCAAGATCAATAAATGAATTATCTAAAGTATTATGTGTCTCTCCTGCTTCTATAACTAGGTTTTGTAAAAAAATAGGATTAAATAATTATAAAGAGCTAATGTATTTATATAGTGAACACTTAAAAGAAAATAATGGCATGAGGTCAAATAAAATATCATCAGATTTACAAAATTCTTATTTTAAAATTTTTAATAATATTGATACAAATTTTGATAGAGATAAAATAGAGAAAATTTGTGAAGCTATACATAATAATAGATTTATGTATATATTTGCATTAGGCCTTAGTGCTACGGCAGCTCAAGATTTTAAGTTTAGATTTTCAAGAATGGGTAAGCTTGTAGAAGTAATATATGATAAAGAGGCAATAGAAATGGCATCAACTTTAATAAAAGAAGATGATCTTGTATTTATCTTTACATTAAGAGGCAATAAACATCTTCAAAAGTGTGCTAAACTCTTAAGAGAAAAAGGCGCCAATATTATTCTCATTACTGGAAATAGAAATAGTAAGATAGTTGAATACTCAGATATTAGTGTAATAACAGATAATCTTTCAGGAGAGGAATCCACTGGAATGATATCTGCACAAATACCTATATTAATTCAAATTGATCTTATTCACTATTATTATGTTAGGAAGTATAGTGAAGTTCTTGATGAATGGGTTTCAACAGAAAAGGTCTTTAATAAATAATAGATTTAAAAGGATAATATAATTTAATTAATTCCTTTTATAATCTAACAAAGATAGGAGGTATCTCAAAATGATTTTTAATTCAGTTTGAGATATCTCTTTTTAATTATACAATAGACCATTTATATTATATGAATAAGATGTTTTTAAGAAAGTTTTCTATATTTGAAGAATTGCAATAAATTGTTAAATTATTTAAATAAACTTTGTACTAAGTTAATATATTATCTTTTTTATTGAAATTAATAATATTTATTATGAAAAGGTAATTGAAAAATATACAATATGGATATTATGTATAAATTTAGATGAAATAATATAAAAATAATGTTATTATTATATGTAATATTAATATAATTAGTGTTTTTATTAAATGAAATTATAATTATATTAATATAAAAGCGATAGTACCAAAGATATGCAAGAGTAAGAATGAGAGGTAGTAAATGCATGAAATTCAAATTGCTAATATTTATATTATTAACATCTTTTATAACAAATATTTTAATGTCTATAAAGGTGTCAGCAGAACCATTAAAAAAAGAACAGTTTGAAAATTTATCTATTGATGATGGACTTTCTAATGAATATGTAACAACAATCATGCAAGATAGTAAAGGATATATGTGGATAGGTACAGTAGATGGTCTTAATAGATATGATGGTGAAAGGGTAAAGATTTATAATTCTAGTAACAAAAATAAAAATGCTTTGAGCTCACCATATATAAATGATGTAGAAGAAGATTCTTATGGGAATATATGGATAGCTACTGATTATGGACTGGATTTTTTAATTAAAGATACAGATACTATTGTTAGAATGAAAGACGTGCCAATAGATAAATATAATTTGGGGAGCTTAAAAATTACTTCTTTATTAACGAGTAAGTATGAAGAAAATGTTATGTGGGTTGGTACTGAAAATGGATTAATGAAAATAAATATTAAAAATAATAGTATCAAAACTTTTTATAATAATAAAGATGATATAAACTCGTTAACTAGTTCTTTTATAACATGTTTAGAAGAAGTTGAAGATGGTTCAATATTTATTGGGACAAACTATGGAGTGAATTTTATAGATAAGGACTATAGAATAATTCGGAAGGAAATAAAAGAAGATGAGGGAAGACTATTTATTTACAATATAGAAAAAGATAATTTAGGTAACTTAATAATTTCCACTAAAGAAGGTATTTTTGTTTACGATGTAGGAAATTTTGAAAAGGTTGCTGAATGTACAGCTGATAATAATAGTAAAAAAAAATATGAGGTTAAGGAAAAAAGCTTTAACTTTTTCTACACTGAAGAAATTAAAGAATCGGGTATTCTTAATAATAACAGTTTTATTATGGCTGATAGTAAAAATAATGTATGGGTATCTAGTAGTAATGGCATATTAAAATATTCAGGAAGTAAAAATGAACTTGATATATTAAGGAAAGATACTAACATTCCAAATTCTCTTAGTAGTAATGTTATAACGTGCTTTTATGAAGACCTTAATGGTACAATATGGATTGGGACAGAAAAAGGCGTAAATATATTAAATAACAATAAAAAATTTGGTCATGATCATGAAACATGGGATATACAGGATAAAAATGTAGTATCTATAATGGTGCATAATAAATACTTGTGGATAGCAACTAAATTTCACGGAGTATATATATATGATATAAAAACAAGCAATTTAATTAAGCATATATATCATAAAGATAGTAGCGCAATTTCAAATAATGAATATATAAATAGTTTAGTAAAAATAAATGATGAGTGTATTCTTATTGTAACTAATAAGGGCTTAGTAGCAATTGATATAAAAGAGGGTACATGTGATTACCATCTAACTGACTATGAGTATTCTCCAGAATTAAACTATATATATAGTGACGAAAAGCTTGTTTGGATAGCAACTGCATCTAATTATTATAGTTATAATATAAATACTAATGAAGTGATATATTATAATGAGGAATTAATAAAGTTTAATGTAAATCCTAGTAATATTAAATATATATTGCCAGATTATAAAGATGAAAATATTCTTTGGCTGGGTGGGATTGATACAGGAATAGTAAAATATCATAAGGAAAAAGGTGTTGTGGAAAACTATATAAATAATTATTTATATGATAACTCTTTAAGTTATAGCTGTATAAATTCTATGGCATTTGATAATACAGGAAATCTGTGGATAGGTACAAATATAGGACTTGGTAAATTTAATACAAAAGAAAAACAATTTACTTCTTATACTATAGCAGACGGACTAACTAATAATTTTATAAATTCAATTTTATTTGATGACAATGATAACCTTTGGATAAGTACTAATAAAGGTTTAAATAAATTTGATGTAGAAAAAGAAGAATTTATAAACTTTACAAAAAAGGATGGGATATATGGGTATCAATTTAATTCAAATTCAGGTATAAAGCTAAAAAGTGGAGCAATGATATTTGGCAGCACAAGCGGTTGCACGTATTTTCATCCAGATGATGTAGTTATTCAGAAAGAAAATAAAAATAAAGTTGTAATTGGGGATATTTTTATTGGAGAAAATAAAGCTATTTATGATGGAAAAGAATTAGTTTTAGAATATAAAGATAGAGATTTATCTGTTAATTATTTCTTACCTAATTATGAAAGTTTAAATAGTACAACTTATGAGTATATTCTTGAAGGAGTTGATTCAGACTGGATATTTATAGACTCTAAAAGTGAATTAGACTTTAAATCATTAGAGCCAGGTAAATATATTTTAAAAATAAGAGCTAGAGATGGTAATGGTGAATTAAGTGAAGAAGCAATGATTAAAATAATAGTAAAACAACCTATTTGGAAAACACCTTTAGCGTATTTTATCTATATATTTATAATAATAGCATTAATTATTTCTATATTAAGTTATGTTAGGATACTAAGAAATTTAATAGATAGAAAAACAATGAAACTAAATAATCAACTAGAAGAAAATGAAAGATTAAGTAAAGAAATAATAGATAAAGAAAAGTTTAAAAATAGTTATTTTGTGAATCTATCTCATGAACTTAGAACTCCAATAAATGTTATAGCATCAACTGTACAGTTAATAAATAAACTTAGTCAGGATAAATCTATAACACAAGAAAAATCTAATAAATATATGAATATTATAAGTAAAAACTGTGACAATCTATTAAAAATAATAAATGATATTATAGATAGTTCTAAAATAGAGACAGGCAATTATAAAATTAATAAAAAAAATAATGATATAGTGTATATAGTTGAAGAAACTGCACTTAATATGAGTAAGTTTATTGAAGAAAAAGGGCTATCACTTATAGTTGATCCTGAGATGGAAGAAAAAATTATTTCTTGTGACAGTACCGAAATAGAGAGATGTGTAGTTAATTTATTAGCAAATGCAGTTAAGTTTACTTCTGAAGGTGGAGAAATACGAGTATTTATTAAAGAAATTGAAAATAATATTGAAATTATTGTAGAAGATACAGGTATAGGAATATCAAAAGAAGATCAAGAGTTTATATTTAAGCGTTTTTCACAAGTTGAAGGAGCAAATGTTACAAAAGTAAGTAGTAGTGGAATTGGACTCACTCTTGTTAAGTATGTAGTAGAACTTCATGGTGGATATGTTAAACTTGAAAGTGAACTAAATAAGGGAAGTAAATTTACTTTAGTACTTCCAAGTACATTGGAAAATAATGTAGGTAATTATGAAGATTACAATATTATGAAACTTTAATTACATTATATATTTATATTGCTTAGTAGTTGTAAATAAGTTTTAAAGTAAAGTCAAAATCTAATTGAAGATTTACTGAATAAGGCTAGATGAGTAATTAATAATTCATCTAGCTTATTTTTAATAAATATTAAGTCATAAAATGTCAAAAAAGAGATTTATAATATTAAAAATATATTTATCATTAATGGAAAAAAGTATATAATGAGTATGAAAAAAGTATTAATAAAAGTTGTAAAATGATTAAAAAATAAATAAATTAAGTGAGAAAATTATTTTGGAAATAAGATTTAATTCTAAGCAGTAAAAGTTTGAGGATGGAGAGTATAAAATTTTATGATAAGTGTAGCAAAGTTTAATGATAAATATAAAAAAAAATTATGTATATCAATAAGTATCTTGTTTATTTTATTTCTTTTTATAGGGATATTTTTATTTAGATACCACAATGAGCGTTTAATATCTTTGATTGATAAAGAAGCAAGAGCAACACTTAAAAATGTTTCATCACAAAATGTTATTACCCTGCATACAGGAGTTGAAGCAAAGAAGAAGTTATTAGAATCTCTAGCTAAAAACATAGAAACACGTAATAATTTTGAAATCTTGAGTATAGTTGAAGACTTAAAAGTTTATAGTGAATCTTATGGGTTTTATAATATGGGTATAATTGATAAAAATGGTATATGTTATAATACTTTAGGAGAAGTATTAGATTTAAGTCAATATGATTATTATAAAAATGGAATGAAAGGAATTGCTAGCATATCTGAAAGTTACATTAGTGAAGATAAAAAGCTTATGCTTAATATATTTACTTTTCCGATTTATAATGAAAATAATGTAGATATGATATTAACAGCAACATATAGATCTGATGATTTTTCTAAGATTTTAAATATTAGTTCTTTTAATGGAGAAGGAGAAAGTATTGTAATTGATAAATCAGGAAATTTGGTTTCTAATTCAAACAAATTTTATAATAGCGACTTTAATATATTTTATAATTTGAAAGAAGGGAATCCTGAGCTATATAAAACAGTCATTGAGAATATTTCTAGGGGAGGGAGTGGATATATTAATTATAGTAATTTAAATGAAGATTATTTGGCATATTATGAGCCCCTTAATATAAATGATTGGTATTTAGTATCTTATGTACCCAATAGGTGTGTATATCAAAATGCTAGTATAATTTTTAGAGGTATTCATCTGGAAAGTGTATTATTGTATATTACGTTTATTGCAGCTGCTGGAATATTTATTTTATCTTATAATAAATATCAAAAAAATATTTTTCACCTTATTTTTATAGATGAATTGACAAAAGAAAAAAATTATCAATATTTGAGATTAAATTTTGAAAATATGAAGCAGCATGATAGAAAAAATAAATCATTAGTAGTTTTTGATATAGATAAGTTTAATGTTATAAATATAATGTATGGAACCAATATAGGAGATGATGTTTTAAAATATATTGTTAGAATATTTAAGGAAATGCTACCTAATGACGAGTTGTATAAAGATAATGCAGATGGATTTATAGGGATTATATATCATGATGATAAAGAAGAAATAGTTAAAAAATTAAATATGCTTGATTATAGAATTAAAAAAGATATTGAAACAAATAAAGTAATACCTATAAAAATATCTATGGGCATATGTTCTTTAGATAACTCTGAAAGTCTGCATAGAATTTATAGTAACGCTCTTATAGCCAAAAGAGAGATAAAAGACAAAATGAATCAAAGTTATAAATTTTTTGATGAGCGAAATAAAAAAACTATAATAGATAATCAAAAAATCGAATCTGAGTTTCTAGAAGCTTTGAAAAATGATGAATTTGAAGTTTGGTATCAACCCAAATATGATATGAGAAATAAGAAAATTTGTGGAGCAGAAGCACTAATAAGATGGAGAAAACAAGATGGATCATTAATACCTCCTGATAAGTTTATACCTGTATTTGAAAATAATGGACAAATTATTCAACTAGATGAGGAAGTCATAAAAAAAGTATGTAAAGATATTAAAGAAATGAGTTATTTAGGATATGAAATTCATCCAATTTCTATTAATTTATCAAGGCTTCATCTTGAACATCAGGGAATAGTAAAAAGAATTGAAGCTTTATTAAAAGAATATGATATAGATACATCTAAAATTGCTTTTGAAATAACAGAAAGCGTATTTCTTAATAATAATGATAAATTAAATAATATTGTTGATGAATTGCATAGATTAGGCTTTAAAGTAGAAATGGATGATTATGGAACAGGAATTTCTGCACTTAGTTCAATATCAGAATCAAGCTTTGATACTTTAAAACTTGATAAATCATTTATAGATAATATAGGAAATCTCAAGATGGATATTATTATAAAATCTACAATAGATATGGCAAAGAAATTAAATATGAAAATTATTGCTGAAGGAATTGAAACTCAAGATCAAGTTGAATTTCTGGTAGCAAATAATTGTTTTATTGCACAAGGATATTATTTTTCTAAGCCAATCTCCAAAAATGATTATTTTGCATTATTATCAAAATAAGTTGTTTATTCAATATTTAATTATATAGTTTTTTAAATGCTAAAAAACTCCATTTTTGAAAGATGGAGTTTTATATTTTTATTAAGAAAATATTTTATTCCTGCCTTTTATATTAAAACATTAAGGATGGAAAGAAATAATATTATTTATAATTTTAGCTATTTCTTCAGGTGATTCCTTTAAATCTTTTTCTAGCCATGTTTGAATAACTGAAACAACTCCACCTACAGTATATTTTATAAAATAATCTAAAAAAATATTATTAACATTTGAAGTTCCAAGCATCTTATCAATTTCAGATTTACTTGCTACGTAAATAATACGATCCATAAGGCTAGTTTCCATTTGTTTACTAAATAATATTTTACATAAATCTTTATTATCATAAATTAGTTCAAGGGCTTTAAGTAATAAAACGTCCTTGTAATCTTCTACAGGGGTCTCCTCAATATATATAGATATTTGATTAAATAGTTCATCTTGTATGGATTTAAGTAAATCATAAGCATCTTTATAATGAGAATAAAAAGTTCCTCTATTAATATCTGATTTTTTACATATATCAGTAACAGTAATTTCGTGAATTCTTTTTTCTTGAAGTAAATCAATTAAGCTTTCTTTTATTATCTTTTTAGTATATAAAGTTCTTCTATTGCCTTTAATTCCTGCCATTTTACTCATCCTTTTATGTATTTATTTAAAAATTTTAATTATATGTTAATAAGTAAACAAAAATAACTAAAATGTATATTTAATAACATTAAGAAAATATATGATTATTGTAATTGGAGTTTAGATTATTTATACTTAATTATAGCATTAACCAAACAAAGTGTCTATTTAATAACATTGAGTATTTTGAGTAGATAAAGATAAGGGAGAGAGAGATGTCATATATAGAAATAAGAGATGAATATAAAAGATACAAAATTGGAGAAAACACTATTATAGCAAATAACGGTATTGATTTTTCAATAGAAAAAGGAGAATTTGTTATTATTTTAGGGCCTAGTGGAGCTGGTAAAACAACTGTATTAAATATACTTGGAGGAATGGATACTTGTGATGAAGGTAAGGTAATTATTGATGATGTCGATATATCAAAATTTAATAATAAACAGCTTACAAATTACAGAAGATATGATGTAGGATTTGTATTTCAATTTTATAACTTAGTTCAAAATTTAACGGCAAAGGAAAATGTGGAACTTGCTACACAAATTACAAAAAATGCTCTAGATGTTGATAAAACTCTTGAATTAGTTGGGCTTGGCCATAGAAAAGGTAATTTTCCATCTCAATTATCAGGAGGGGAACAGCAAAGAGTAGCTATAGCAAGAGCCATAGCTAAAAATCCTAAATTACTTTTATGTGATGAGCCAACTGGAGCCCTTGACTATAAAACAGGTAAGCAGATATTAAAGACTTTACAAGATACATGTAAAAATACAGGAACAACGGTAATTGTTATAACACATAATTCAGCACTTGCACCAATTGCAGATAGAGTTATAAAAATTAAAGATGCAAAGGTTAGAAGTATTGAAGTAAATGAAAATCCTGTTTTAGTTGATTCTATAGAGTGGTAGAGGATAAAGATGAAAAATATAGCATATAAAAAATCAATAACAAGAGAAATATTATCTTCAAAAGCAAGGTTTATTTCTATATTAGCCATAATATTTTTAGGGGTAGCCTTTTACGCTGGAATAAAATCTAGTGGACCAGACTTAAAAGAGTCTATAAATGAATTTTTTAGTGAACAAAATTTAATGGATAGCAAGATAGTATCTAGTATAGGTCTTAACGACAATGATTTAAAGTTACTTGAAAATAACGATAAAATTCTAGATTACTATGCAACACATAGTGTAGATGTAAATTTAACTAATACAAATAATGTTGTTAGATTTATGGCATATGATTCAAGTGATTCTACTAATATGAATAAGCCTATTGTTACAGAGGGTAGATTACCTGAAAATAGTGGAGAAATAGCTTTAGATGAAAATTCCTTAAAGGAAAATAAAAATCTAAAAATAGGTGATGATTATACAATAGAATCTGATGTAGACTTAGATGAATACTTTAATAAGAAAACTTTTAAGGTTGTTGGATTTGTACAAAGTCCTATGTATATAGAAAATATATCTAGAGGGACAACTACTGTTGGAAAAGGAAGTATAGATTATTTTGCAATTTTAAATAGTAGTGATATATCTATGGATGTATATACTGAGATATATGTAAGATTTAAAAATGTAGAAGATATTGGATCATATAGTGATGAGTATAAAGAAAAGATGGAAGAAAATAATAAATATCTTGAAGGTTTATACTCAAATAGAGTTATAGAAAGAATTGAAGAAATAAAATTAGAAGCACAAAAAGAGCTTGATAAATCTTATAAAGAAATAGAAGATGGTGAAAAAAAGCTTGAAGATGCACAAAAAGAAATAGATGATGGTAAGATTCAACTTAGTGACGGTAAAAATCAATATGAAGAAGCTATAGAAAATTACAATCAAGAAATTAAAGATGGGGAATTAAAACTAATTGAAGGTGAAAAGCAATTAGTTGATGGACAAAATGAACTAAATAAGCAAAAAGAACAATTTTTAAATGGTGAAAAAAAGCTTCAATCAGCTAAAGTTGAACTTGATAATGCAAAACAAGAATTTTTAAATCAAGGAATTGACCCTACTAAAAGTACACAAGAATATAATAAACAAATAGATAGCTTAAATATTTTAATTACAACATATGATTCACTTTCTAAGGATATAAAAGAAACAACAAGTAATCTTAAAGAAGGTGACAAAATTCCAAATGAGAAAATTCAATATTGGAAAGGGATTATATCTAATCCTAGTTTAGGGCTAAATGGTTTAAGTGATTTAGTAAATGGATTAGAACAAAATCCAGCAAATATTCCTTTAGCAATTAATATTTCAAAGGCAGTAGAAGGTGCTAATAAAGCTTTAAGTGAAAATAAATCTAAGTTAGAAATTTTAGTATCTGGAATAATTAAGTATCAGCAAGGAGTAACTGCTTATGAAGAACAAGTTAGTATCTTTAATGAAGGTAAGATAAAACTTGAAGAGGCCGAGAAGCAATTAGATAATGGAAAAGAAGAAATTATAAAAGGAAAAGCAGATCTTGAAGAAGGTAAAAAACAAGGTCAGTTAGAACTTGATAAGGCTAAAAAGGAGCTTGAGAATTCAGAACAAAAACTTCTTGATGGAGAAAAAGAAATCAAAGAAAATAGAGAAAAGTTACTAGATGGACGAAAAGAAATAGATAAAGAAAAAGAAAAATTAAATGATTTAGATGATAGTAAATATTATTTCTTTGATAGAGAGGATAATCCTGGTTATTCAACTTATAAAGGTTCAATTGACAGTTTAGATAAAATAGCATCAGTATTTCCTGTATTTTTCTTTTTAGTTGCAGCACTTATATGCTTAACTACAATGACTAGAATGGTGGAAGAAAATAGAGTAGAAATAGGAACGCTAAAAGCATTAGGATATAGGGATTTAGAAATAGCTAGAAAATTTATAGTTTATGCAGCATTAGCTAGTATTGTAGGAAGTATTCTTGGAATAGTAATTGGAAGTAGTGCTCTTCCATATATAATTAAGCAAGCATATTCATCTTCATTTACTTTGCCAGATGTAAATATATATTTTTATCCATCATATATAATTCAATCTTTAGTAGCTTCAATAGTTTGCACAGTAGGAGCAGCATTAATTGTATTAAAGGGAGAATTATTAGAAAACCCTTCTAACTTAATGAGAACAAAAGCTCCAAAGATTGGTAAGAAGATATTACTAGAAAGAATTACACCATTATGGGAAAGATTAAACTTTAATCAAAAAGTTACATTTAGAAATCTTTTTAGATATAAGCAAAGAATGTTAATGACAATACTTGGTATATCAGGATGTATGGCTATGCTTGTTGCAGGATTAGCTCTTGAAAAGTCTACTTCTTCAGTTATGGATATTCAATTTGGTAAATTAATAAAATATGATGCTATGGTTGTATTTAATGATAAGAATATTGAAAAAGAAAATGAAGAATACAATGAAGCTTTAAAAAGTTTAAAAGGATATGAAAGTAGCTTAAATATTTACCAAGATTCAGTTACTTTTAGTAAAGAAGGTATAAGCAAGCAAACTGCAACTATGTATGTACCTGAAAATACAGATGACTTAAATGATTATATATTATTAAATGATAGAGAAAATGGTACACAGTATAAACTATCAAATAATGGTGTGATTATAAATGAAAAACTTGCAAAAATTTTAAATGCATCTGTAGGTGATAATATAATTGTAACAGATTCGGATAATAATGATCATGAAGTTAAAGTTGATAATATAGTAGAAAATTACGCTGGACATTATATATATTTATCACCATCATATTATAAAGAAATATTTAATAATGATCCAATATATAATGCACAGTTACTAAAATTAAATTCAGATAGAGAAGATGATAATAAATTGTCTACCACTCTTATGGATAATGATAAAGTAATAAATGTTACACTTGCTTCAAAGATGAGAAGTTTAAGTGAATCTGCTGATTTAGGATTAGTTATGATAGTAATAATAGTTGCTTCAGGAAGTTTAGCTTTTGTTGTATTATACAATCTGATAAATATAAATGTATCTGAACGTATAAGGGAAATATCAACAATAAAGGTATTAGGTTTCTATGACAGCGAAGTAGCAATGTATATATTTAGAGAAAATATAATACTAACAATACTAGGAATACTTGCAGGGTCATTCCTTGGAAAAATATTGTATGTATTTTTAGTAAGCACAGCAGAAATGGATAACATGATGATGATACCAACTGTAGACATGATTGGTTATGCAATTTCTGGCTTAATTACAATGTTTTTTGCTATGCTAGTTATGATAATGATGCATTTAAAACTAAAAAAAGTAAATATGGTAGATGCATTGAAATCCATAGAATAAAAGTTATATTAAAGGGAGACGCGTTTCGCGACTCCCTTTATTTTTTATTTTGTACTGTCTATTTTGTTTTTGTAATAGACTTTACTGAAAATTAATACAAGGTTTTGTGTGATTAGCAGAAAAAAAGGCTCCGTTTGACATAGCTCTGTTTGACAAATATATTATCAATTTATTCTAACATAGCTTTTATTAACAATATGAAGAAAAATTAATTTGTTGAAATAATAAAATAATAATATGGAACTTAATATTAAAAATTTTAGTAACATAATTATAACTGTGTAGTATACTATAACATAAGGTTTTTCAATAATTTTGAGGTGATTCAATATGTTAAATGATTATTGCTTTAATAATGAATTAGAATTTAAGTCATTAATATTCAATGCTGGTAATATTAATGATGCTGAAGAGACATCACCTGATACTGTACCTCTTGGAAGTGCTAATTCTAGCATTAGGATATTAGGATGGCTTCTTCCTCAAGGGGATACAAACGAGTATTCACTAACTTTTAGTGTCCCAAGGGATGCTATTAGATCTTCAAGAGCTAGGGTGTTTGTTCATTTATTAACTGATAATTCAAATACTCCAACTGGAAATAGGTTTGCAATCAGACTTTCATCATTATTTACTAGAGCTAATGGAGTAGTAAATATAGCAAATTTAAGGACTATTAATAGAGTTAATATTCCAATACAAAACTCACCAGGAAATTTTCAATATAATCATTATGTATTAGAGTTTGAACTAAATAATGTTATTAGAGCTGAAGATTTTGCTCTTTTAAGTGTTGCACGTATTGCATCCAATAATGACTATGCTGGTGCATTACTTTTAACAAGTATAGAATTTAGATATTTAAGCGATTAAGAAAAAAGTTAATTAAAAATAATTGGGCTGTCACACAGTTAAAAATGTAGAATGTATAATGAATTTAAGTTTTTCATTATGAAACACTAATTTTATTTTAAGTTTTACATTAAACGGCTGTTTGTGATAGCCTTTGTTATTAAATTTTAAAATTTAATTTTTTAATCTAATTTTAATCTTTCTTATATTTTAGATTAATCTTCTAAAAGTATTATATAACCATGATAAATGATTAACAAATATATGGAGGTAAATCAAATGGAAAGAAATGAAATGATTGAAATTATAATTGCAAAGGCTAATGTAACTCGTGAAGAGGCAATAGAAGTATTGGAAAAGTGCAACTGGGATGTTGTAGATTCTATTATATATTTAGAGAGAAGTGGAAAAATAGAAAATAATGAGACTACTACAATAATTGAGGTTAAAGAAGAAGATCAAAAGCAAGAAAAAAATGAAAAAAGTAAAAAGAATGAAGAAAGATATTGTGGAATTGGTGAAATAATAGGTAGAATATTTAAGTTTATCGGTAAGTTTATAAAAAAGGGAAATGAGAACTATTTTGAGATTAAAAAGGAAAATGAAAAGCCAATAAGAGTATCAGTAACTATATCAATATTTTTATTAATATTTTTATTTGTACCAACTATGGTATTATTAGTAATTGGATTATTCTGTGGATATAAATATTCATTAGTTGGTTCTAATATCAATTATGATGAAGTAAATAATGTTTTTGAAAAAGTGTCTGAATCAGCAGATACTATTAAAAAAGACTTTAAAGAGGGCTACGAAAAGTAATGAAAAGTGAAAGAATGAAAAATTAGAGGAAAATAAAAATACCGTATATTCTTTTTAAACAATACGGTGTTTTTTATCTTATTGATTAATTGGCTCAAATGATATAGCCACGTCGCCTTCGCCTACTATTCCTACTATTTGATTTATATGAAAACCGCGAATGTAGAGTTTATTTTTATATGGAAGATCACTTAAAAATTTAATATTCATTTCATCATCAAATATAATAAGTTTAGTTGGAACATCGGTATTCAACATTACTATCATATCAATATTAGTTGTATTATCAAACCTATAAAACCCTTCTTTATAAACATTTGAAACAGTAGGTATATTAGTGTTACTAGAAAGTGTGTTTCCATTAATACTATTACTAGAAATTGTGCTTGCACTAATATTGATAGGTAATGCTATTAAAAGTATAAGTAATGTTAATGAATATATTTTTTTAATCATATAAATTCTCCTTTTTTACTTTTAATATTAGTATTCCATAAAAATACTCTTTTATGTTTCATATAAACTTTTATAATCAATATATATAGATTACTGTACAATTCAAATTACATATTCTATTTAAATTGTTACTAAAATCTTTATATTATTTACATTTTGCACGAACATCAATAAGTTTTAGGACATCACTAAATTTTTTATCTTTATCTTCTAAATCTATCATTAACCAACGTTGACCCATTTCTTCTTTAGTTTCATGATAGATACTCTGGATTAATGGAGATAAATTTATTAATAACTCTTCAGTTGTTTCTTTTTCTTTTTTTCCAATTACCACTAGCACAGTAAAATAATTTTCCCTAGGATATACTGTACATAACGTTTTTCCGGATTTCTTGAATTTAATATTCCATCCTGGTTCCCATGAACATTTACTAAATTCAAGCTTAGGTTTCACATTGTATATTTTAATTATTTCTGCGCAGAAATCATCAAATAATGAATTTCTAATATATCTACTTATTTCATCTATATCTGGGCAATAATTATAATTTTTTATATCTATCATGGTATAGCTCCTTCCAAATTTCTATTTATCTAACTTAAAATATAATACAATTGCGAGTTGTTTATAAAATTATAATACAATTTATTAAAAATCAATATACTTATCAAAATTTAAATAGTAAAATTTAAATAATATATGTTATTTTTTATTCTATATATTATGGAGGTCTATTTATGGAGAAAATTAAATTAATAGATAAATTAAGAGAAAAAGCAAATATAAGTTATGAGGAAGCTAAAACAGTTTTAGAAAATAATAATTGGGATATATTAGATGCCTTATTATATTTAGAAGAGAGTGGAATGGTTGAAAAACCTTCTGTTAGCATTTTTTATACTAATGAATCAAGGTATAGTGGAGAGATTCAAGTAATTAGAAAGAATGAAGAAAATAAGTATAAAACGGACAATGGCTTTCAAGGAGTTTTTGAAGCTATATGTAAATTTATAGATACATGTAATAATATTTTTCTAGAGATAAAAAAGGTAGATAAAGTATTTTTGAAAATTCCACTTACAGTTGTTGCTATACTTTCATTCTTTATGTTTTGGATTATTATACCTTTAATTATTATTGGATTATTTTTTGATATAGAGTTTTATGTATATGCAAAAAGTATTGATACAAATAAGGTTAATAAGATATTAAGCGAAGTTTCAAAGTATGTAAAAGATATAAAAGAGAAGTTTAAAAAAGGTGTTAAGAATGATTAAGATTTTAATAGTTGAAGATGAAGAAAAGTTATTAAGATTTATTGAGCTTGAGTTAAAACATGAGGGATATGAAGTAGTAAAGGCTTATAATGGTAGAGTTGGTCTTGAAATTGCAGAAAAAGGTGAAGTAGATTTGGTTCTTTTAGATATAATGCTTCCAGAAATTAATGGTCTTGAGGTATTAAGAAGACTTAGAAGAAATTCAGATATTCCAGTTATAATGCTTACTGCAAGAGATGCTGTTATGGATAAGGTATCCGGTCTTGATGCAGGTGCAGATGATTATATAACAAAGCCTTTTGCAATCGAAGAGTTACTGGCAAGGATAAGAACAGCACTTAAAAAGAGAATAGTCACAGTAAAAAAAGATGAAGACATAATAAGATGTGGTTTATTGTCCTTAGATAAAATGAGACATAAAGTAATGTATGATAGCACAGAAATAGAGCTTACTAATAGAGAGTTTAATTTATTACAAATATTAATGGAAAACAAGAATATAGTTTTAACTAGAAATACACTTATGGAAAAAGTATGTGGATATGATTATATTGGAGAAACTAATGTTATAGATGTTTATGTAAGATATTTAAGAACAAAAATAGACGATGTTTTTAAGGTTAAAACAATAACTACAGTTCGTGGAGTGGGGTACGTAATTAAAGATGAGTAGAAAAAGTAAAAATAAAAATGTTACATCTATTGCAATAAAGCTAAACTCTATTTTTGTAAGAGATATATTTTTCAAGTTTCTTTTAATTGATATATGTATAATTATTGGATTTATTGGAGTTTGGTGTATTGAAGGTGAACTAAACTTTTATGGGGAGTTTGTAAAAAATGCTCAAAGGTCATTTAACTTTTATCCTATAGAAACATCAACTTATAAAGTTATTTTTGATAATGGAAGCGTTATGATAAAAGAGGCTAGTAATTTTTTAAATCTTCTTATAAGAGTAATTGCTGCTATTGGAATTATAGAATTAATAATGCTATTAAGTGAAATGATATTTGGTACTTCAAAAAATAGAAGGGTTTTAAAACCACTTAATGAAATAGCAGAAACTGCAAGTAGGCTTAGTGATATAGCTTTTGATGAACAAAAATTCCATAGTCTTGAAGATGCTATATCTAAGATTAGTCCAGTTGAATCAGATGAAAGGATTCATATTGGAGATAATGAGCTTCAGGGGTTAGAGGAAGCAATTAATAATTTATTAGATAGAATGAGAGAATCCTATAGGCAACAAGCAAGATTTGTTTCAGATGCATCACATGAGCTTAGAACTCCTATTTCTGTAATTCAAGGTTATGCTAATATGCTAGATCGTTGGGGAAAAGATGATGAAGAAGTATTAGAGGAATCTATTGCAGCTATAAAAAGTGAATCAGAAAATATGAAAAACTTAGTAGAACAATTATTATTTTTAGCTAGAGGCATTAATGGTAAAACTCAACTTAAAATTGTAGAATTTTCACTTAATGATATGATGAAAGAAGTATTGGAAGAGTCTAAAATGATAGATAGATACCACACATACACATATATAGATTCAGAAAATATAAATGTTTATGGTGATATATCATTACTTAAACAAACAGCTAGAATATTAATAGAAAATGCAGCAAAGTACACAGATAAACGTGAAGAAATAATATTAAAATGTGGAAAAAATGATAATAATGAGCCTTATTTTTCAGTTCAAGATAATGGTATAGGAATGGATGAAAATGATGTAGTTCATATATTTGAACGTTTTTTTAGAGCAGATACTGCAAGGGTTAGAAAAAATGGTGGTACAGGGCTTGGACTATCTATTGCTAAATGGATTATTGATAGCCATAATGGATACTTTAGCGTTTTAAGTAGAAAAGAAATAGGTACAAGAATAACTGTTTTTCTGCATGGAAGATAATAGAATAAACATTTTAAGCAACACTCTATTGAAAATTTTATTTTAGTTTTTATGAGAATAAAATATTTAAATAAACTAAAAATATATATATTCAGTTTATTAGAATAAATTTAATTAATAACTTAAGATAACGTTGTTAAAAGGAGTGTAAATAACAATGCAGAAAAAAATAGGTCGCTTCATAATATCTGTAATAATTTTGACATTTACTATGACTACTATTCCATATGCACAACCAATAGAGCCACCAGCACCATATGGACCAAAAGTTGAGGATTTAAAAGGCAAAGAAGATCTTGTAAAAAGTCTACGAGAAATTGAAACGCTAAGAAAGAATTTAAGTGTTATAAATATAAGCGGGGATTCAACACCTGAAGAATTAAATGAAACTAATAAAGATTTAGAGTTTTATATACAACAATTTGATACTATTAAAAAAAACTTAGATAATCATAAGATTTCATATAAAGATTCTTTTTCAGATGTATACTTTGCAGAACAAATTTTGTTTGTAGCTGAAAGCTTTATTATAAGTATAAGAGAACAACAAAATTTAATAAGAGGATTATTAACAAACAGAGAAGAAGCAAAAAAATTATTTTACTCAACATATCTAATACCAGTATATTATTATCTTACATTAGGAGATAATATGATAGCTTATATAGAAACATATTTTAGGATAACTTAAATAGAACTTAAAAGGCTTATTTATTTTTATAAATATTATTATGAAAATAGTTGCAGCAAATATATTATAATAGTATATTTGCTGCACTATCATTATTAATAAAAATATTTAAGATTTTTATTAATTTTAAAATGTATAATAGGAATTATTTTACTTGATTATTTCCCTTATCCTTGTTATTGTTGTCCCTATTTTGGCCAAAGTTACTCTTGTTATTTTTGTTCTTGTTATATTGAGAACTACCCATATATATCACCACCTTACTTTAATATTTATTATTTGCGTAAAGGGTATTTGTTATTCTTTCTATATATAGTTTAATATAATTCCCTATATATACTTGATTTATCAAAAGGTTTTAAAAAGGCTGGAGAAACTAAAATGCAGTAAAAATTATATTAAAAAATTATAGAGATTTAAAAAACGGAGATATCTTAAAAATCCGTTTAGATATCCCCTAAATTTATAGGTTTATATTTTAAATTTTTACATATTAAAGTTTTACATATTAATTCACGCCATCTCTAGTACAAGCATATTTGAAAGGTGGTTGAGTTTGAAGGTAAAATCCATTTCTGACTTGAGAAATCCAATTTTGAAAAATTTGTAGCCAAGCGGTGCTATTAAAGAAGTCTTCTAAAGGTAAATTTGGATTCCATTCTAGCAATAAGAAAGGCCCTATTCCAAAGGACCAAATTCCAGTTTGTTCAACATTTGATTCTCTAATTAAAAGCATAGGAAGACCATATTGAAAAGCCATAGCAGGTTCAATTTGTGCAAAAGGACTACCTTCCCAAGTTGTAAAATTTAGTTCTTCTCCTAAATTGTTTTCTAATGCTCTAACTTCTCTTTGAGCTAGGTTAAGAGCTATAAAGCCATAGCTTGATAATATCATTCTTCTTATATTAGTTAGTGGTGGCTCAGGATATTGTTCAGAAACTGGAAGAGTTCTAGGAAGTAGCAGAGCTTTTTTGATTTCCATAATGATAGTACTAACAAATTCTTGTTGAACTGAATTTAATCTGCTTGGATGACTAAGAAAAACAGGGATTCTATATATAAGGCTTGAACATTCTTGTATTACAGTAGAACTTGATGATATAAAAGAATTTTCAGGATTTAGTTTACTTAACATAGTTATTTCATCTCCATAATAATTATTATTTTATCTTTTGATTCATATTACAGTATATAAAATGTATAAATGAAATGTTAATTAAATCGAGTAATTTATGAGATCATTATAAGCAAATATTCAGATTTATATAGAAATAATAAGAAAATATATATTTTTTTTGATAAAAGATATACAATTGTATGTAAGATTTTAACAAGTTATTGACGTTTTTATGGAGGTTTAATATGGAGTATGTAATTACTAAAGAAATGATAAAAAACTCATTAGTTAGTAAAGGGGATATATCAAGACTTACTGAGGTTTTAAAGAAAGCACAAAGTGGACAAGATATAACAGTAGCTTTTTTAGGCGGATCTATAACTCAAGGATGTAATGCAACTAGACAGGAAAATTGCTATGCAAGTAGAGCATATTTATGGTTTAAAGATACATTTAGTAATATAAATATCAATTTTATAAATGCAGGTGTTGGAGCAACTGGATCAATTATAGGAGTTCATAGAGTTCAAAGACAAGTATTAGATAAAAATCCAGATATAATATTTATTGACTTTGCTGTAAACGATAAAAGTACTATTTATGACAAGGTAGCTTATGAAAGCTTAATAAGAAGTATGCTATCAATAGAAAATCCTCCAGCTATAGTGGAAGTATTTATGAGTAATTTTGATGGAAGTAATGTACAAGCTCAGCAAATAGAAATTGGGAAAAAATATAATATTCCAATGATAAGCTTCAGAGATACTGTACACTCAGAAATAGAAAAAGGAAATTTTAAATGGGGAGACGTGGCTACTGATGAAGTTCATCCAAATGATTATGGTCATTTCATAATATCAGAGTTATTAATTGATTTTATAAAAAACGTATTAGATGATATTAATAAAACTGATAATACTAAGATTGATAAAAAAGAAATCGATTTTGAAAGCACAGTCTTTGGAGAAAAATATAAGAATGGATTTATAGAAAATAATAAGTGTTTAGAAGTTAGTAAAATAGAAGGCTTTATTAAAGATAATGAAGGCTTCCAAGTATTCCAGGATGGATGGAAATGCAATTTAGAAAAAGGAAAGACAGCGTTCTTATCAGTTAATATTGAAGGTAAAAATATATTTTTATTATATAAAAAATCAATTAAAGAAACAGCGGCTAAAATAGAAGTAATAGTAGATGAAAATGATCCGATTATAATTGATACTTACTTCGAAGATGGATGGGGAGATTATTCGGAAACAGAGTTATTAGTTGAATCTGAAAATGTATCTAATCATAAGATTCAAATAAGTGTAGTTGATGAAGAAAAATTAACAGAAACATATATAATGGGATTTTTAGTATCTTAGGAGGCAAGGATTTATGTACTTAGAAGAATTTAATATGAAAGATTATAAATTTGTAGAAGCTGATAATGCTCATTACAAATATATGGGAAGAATTGATTTTGAAAATTCTAAGGCACCAACAATTATTTATGCTGGAAGCATGATAAAAATTAAATTTAGCGGGACAAGTTTAAAAGTTGCTTTAAAGAATTATCATAATCATTATGAAAATGCTATTGGATTTATTATTGATAATGAAATAGAGGGTAAGGTTGTAATAAAAGATCATTATAAAGATATAGTAATAGATATCGCAGAAAACTTAGAGGATAAATTACATGATTTGATTTTATATAAAAGATCTGATGCAGCTCATTATTTTGACTTTCATGGAATTATAATAGATAAAGATTCTTATACTGAAGCATCACAGCAAAAATATAATAGAAGAATTGAGTGTTTTGGTGATTCAGTTTCAGCAGGAGAAGTATCAGAAGCAGTTGATTATGTTGGTAAAGTAGATCCAGAAGGACATGGAGGAATTTACTCTAATTCATGGTATTCATATTCAATGATAACAGCAAGAAACTTAGGAGCAGAAATTAATAATAATGCTCAAGGTGGAATTGCAGTAATGGATGGAACGGGTTATTTTAATCCTGATAGAGGATATTTAGGTTTAGAATCTACTTATACTAAGCTTAGATATAGTCCGGAGCTTGGTGAATGTAATGAGTGGGATTTTTCAAGATATACACCACATGTAGTGATTATGGCACTAGGGCAAAATGATGCTCATCCTAGAAATTATATAGATGATGATAAAGAAAAAAGAGAAATGTGGAAATCTAAATATGCTGATATAATAAAAGATTTAAGAAGCAAGTATCCAGAGGCTCTATTTATAGTTATAACAACTATTTTAGGTCATAGTAAGGGCTGGGATGATGCTCTTGATGAAATGGTTGATAAGTTAAATGATGAAAAGATAGTTAGATATAAGTTTAAAAGAAATGGGTGTGGAACTCTAGGGCACATAAGAATTCCAGAAGCAGAAGAAATGGCAACTGAATTAACTAGTTATATAGAATCTTTTGGAGAAGGTATATGGAAATAAGTTTGTTACTTAAAAATATAACATTATTACAGAAATATAAACAATAATAAAGTATAAACAGCTTAAATATAGAAATTAAAGTTAATAGATAGTAAATTTAATATGTAATTGTTAACAAGTTTATTTAGCTAGTAAAATTATTAATTTATATTCAATATAGGAATATTTAATTTGAAAACAGTAAGACTGGGAGGATTTTTATGGAAAAAGTAAAGATATTTGGAGAAAAATTAAGTAATATGCCTTGGCAAGATAAGCCAGAAGGCTTTGATGGGGTTATATGGAGACATGATGGTAATCCAATTATAAACTGGAATCCTACAAAGAAATCAGCAAGAATATTTAATAGCGCAGTATTACCTTATGAAGATGGATTTATAGGAATATTTAGAGCAGATCATAAAAATGGTAAGCCACAACTACATGTTGGTAGAAGTAAAGATGGACTAGCTTGGGATATTGAAGATGAAGAAATTCATTGGAAAGATGAAGAGGGAAATGATTATCAACCAAACTATTCTTATGATCCAAGATTAGTTAAAATTGAAGATACTTATTATATTGTTTGGTGTGCTGAATTTGGCGGAGCTGCACTTGGGCTTGGAACAACAAAAGACTTTAAAGAATTTGTTAGACTTGAAAATCCATTTATTCCATTTAACAGAAATGGAGTTTTATTCCCAAGAAAAGTTAATGGAAAATACATGCTTTTAAGCAGACCGAGTGATAGTGGGCATACTCCTTTTGGAGATATATTTATAAGTGAAAGTCCAGATTTAGTTCACTGGGGAAGACATAGAAGAGTTATGAGTAAAGGTGGTTCAGGCTGGTGGCAAGGAACTAAAATTGGTGGAGGAGCAACTCCAATAGAAACATCAGAAGGATGGTTAATGATTTATCATGGTGTATCTGGAACTTGTAATGGATTTGTTTATAGTATGGGAGCTGCAATTTTAGATAAAGAAAATCCTTCAAAAGTTTTATATAGAACAAGAGACTACCTATTAACTCCAGAAAAGGATTATGAAACAACAGGGTTTGTTCCAAATGTAGCATTCCCTTGTGCAACATTACAAGATGCTGAAACTGGAAGGATGGCTATTTATTATGGAGCAGCAGATACTTATGTAGCAGTAGCATATACACAAGTTGATGAGTTAGTTCAATATATAAAAGAAAATTCTGAGTTAGTATATGGAGATGAAATAGAATTTAAATAATCATTAATTAATAGATAAAATATATTTATAAATTTTGCTATACCTTTATTAGGGGCCGTTATATATTATAACGGCTCTTATTTTTTATATAAAGCAAATTAATAAATATTAGAATCTATTAAATTTAAACAATATTTCATTAAAAAATATAAAAGAGCTAATGCAATGATTTAATTTATTATTAGGAAACTTTATATTATAGTATCATATAAGTATTTATATGTTATAATCTCATAAGAATATATAAAATTAGATATAGTAATGAATACAAACCTTACACTTGTGCACCAGAGTTTATTTTATATGATAGAATTTCTCGTGTGATTTAGAAGAAGGACTTAGAAATTTTGAATTTTCATCTAAATTCATTGCTTATTAAATAATAGTATTTACTTTAAGTAGTTAAGAAATTACTGTATATAGGAGGGATAAAGATGGATAAAGAATTTATAGTTTTAAAGGGCTGTAAGGAAAATAATTTAAAAGATGTTTCATTAAAAATACCTAAAAGGAAAATAACAATATTCACAGGGGTATCTGGTTCTGGAAAGTCATCTATTGTTTTTGAAACAGTTGCAAAGGAAGCACAACGTCAATTAAATGAGACATTTAGTGCTTTCATAAGAAATTTTTTACCTAAGTATGGAGAAGCTAAGGCGGATCATATAGAAAATTTATCAACGCCAATTATTATTGATCAAAGTAGACTTGGAGGTAATTCAAGATCAACTTTAGGTACTATTACAGATATAAATTCATATTTAAGAGCTCTATACTCAAGGTTTGGAAGTACTTATATAGGTAAAGCCAATATGTTTTCTTTTAATGATATTAATGGAATGTGCCCAGAATGTGAGGGTCTTGGTAAAAAGTTAGTTCCTAACATGGATGAAATACTTGATATGAATAAGTCTTTAAATGAAGGAGCTATTTTACTTTCAGGTTTTGGAGTAGGTTCTTGGCACTGGAAGATATTCGTTCAATCAGGTTATTTTGATAATGATAAGAAAATAAAGGATTATACAAAGGAAGAATTAGAAAAGTTTTTATATGGAGAGTCACATAAGATTCAAATAGATGAAACAGGTACAACAAATATAACCTATGAAGGATTAATGAATAAGTTTAATAGATTATATTTAGGTAAGCAAGGTGATACATCTGAAGCAACAAAGAAAAAGTTAAGTAAGTTACTTATAGAAGACAAATGTCCTCTTTGTCAAGGAAGAAGACTTCATCAAAGAGTTTATGATTGCTTAATTAATGGATATAATATTACAGATTTAACTAGTATGCAAATTGATGAATTAGTTAAAGTGATAAAGGAAATAAATGAGCCAGAAGCAGAGCCTTTGATAAAAGGAATAGTAGAAAAATTGAATAACATAATTGATATAGGACTTGGGTACTTAACTTTAGATAGAGAAACATCAACATTATCTGGTGGGGAATCTCAACGTATAAAAATGGTAAAGTACTTAAATAGTAACCTTATAGATTTAATGTATATATTTGATGAGCCAAGTGTAGGGCTTCATCCAAGAGATGTACATAAGCTAAATGATCTTTTGATAAAATTACGTGATAAAGGTAATACAGTAATAGTTGTTGAGCATGATCCAGATGTTATAAAGATTGCAGATTATATTATTGATGTTGGTCCAAGAGCAGGAAGATATGGTGGAGAAATTGTATATGAAGGAAGCTATGAAAATCTGCTTACATCAGGGACTTTAACTGGAAATGCATTAAATAAAGCTTTAACTATTAAGGAAAAGGTAAGAGAACATAAGGGATACTTAGAAGTTGTAAATGGTAATAGGAATAATTTAAAAAATGTATCGGTGACAATACCTAAAGGAATATTAACCTTAGTAACAGGTGTTGCAGGTTCAGGGAAAAGTACATTAATTAAATATGAATTTTTAAAACAAAATAAAGATGCTGTACTTATAGATCAAAGCCATGTATCAGCTAATTCCAGATCTGGTTTAGCAACATATAGTGGAATTATGGACAATATAAGAAAAGCCTTTTCAAAAGTAAATAATGTTAATGTATCATTGTTTAGTTCGAATTCAGAAGGAGCTTGTGAAAACTGTAATGGAACTGGAGTTATAGAGACAAATCTTGCATTTATGGAAAATATAAAGAGTACTTGTGATGTTTGTGAAGGTAAAAAATTTAAAAAAGAAGTTTTAGATTATAGATTCCAAGGAAAGAACGTAATAGAAGTTCTTGAAATGTCAGTTACAGAAGCAATTGAATTTTTTGATATAAAATCAATAAAGACAAAGCTACAATCTATTGAAGATATGGGAATTGGATATTTAACTTTAGGTCAAACACTTGATACACTATCTGGAGGTGAGTGTCAAAGGTTAAAGCTTGCTAGTGAGTTACATAATAAGAGTTCAATATATATTTTAGATGAACCTACAACAGGTCTTCATATGTCTGATATAGAAAAGTTTGTTAATATAATAGAAGGCATTGTGGATAGCGGAAATACAGTTATAATAATTGAACATAATATAGATGTAATAAAAAGAGCAGATTGGATTATTGATATGGGACCTGAGGGTGGAACAAGAGGTGGAGAAATAATATTTGAGGGAACACCAAAGGAACTATGTAACTGTAAAGAATCATTAACAGCAAAATATATTTAAGTTATTTATTAGAAATATAAAAAGATAGAGATATGTCTTGATATATTTAAAATATAATTTGAAAAAACTATATAAAAAGTTCTTACTTGTATTTAAACATAGTAAGAACTTTTTTCTATTAACTTATATTTTATTAATAAAATATATCAGTGGAACTAATATTAATAATCCGCAAAGGTTATATAAGGTAAAGCTTTTTAAGAAATCTTTACTACTTTCAGGATATTCTTTTATATAAAGTTTATATGAAATAACACTAGCTAATGAAGCTATAAGTGTGCCAAGTCCGCCTATATTAACTCCAAGTAAAAGTTCTTTATAATATGGAGTAAATCCTGAAATAAGCATAGTTGCAGGTACATTACTTATACCTTGACTTACAATTATTGATGAAAAATAAGTACTTTTACTAGAAGAAAGTATTGTTTCCATAATATTTTTAATATAATCCATTGAAGATATATTGCCTATAAATATAAAGAAACAAATGAAAGTTAATAGTAAAGAGTAATCAACTAACTTAAATAGTTTTTTATTTAAAAAGAATACTGTACTAATAGTAAAAATAAAAGTAATTTTATAATCAATAACATGAAAAACAGAAAGTAGTATTATTAAAAGCAATATTAAGTATATTGCAAATTCCTTTAAATTAGAAATTTTTATAGTTTCTACTGTAAAGGAGTATGGCTTATTTTTACTCTTGAAAATTATTGCAATTAAAAATAAAGTTGAAAGTACTACTAATGGAATAGTTATTTTAAAGAACTCTAATGGACTAATTTTAAAAAATGAATAAATAAAAAGATTTTGAGGGTTACCCATAGGAGTTAAAGAGCTCCCTAAATTAGCAGCAATCGTTTGAAATATTATTATTTTAAAAGGATTTATTTTTATCTTCTTCCCAATTACTAACGTTAATGGCACAAATGTAATTAAAGCTACATCATTTGTAACTATCATAGAAGAGAAGAAGGTTAAAAATATCAAAGTAAAAGATATAGATCTATGGCTTGTACATTTAGATAGTAATGATGTAGCAAAGCAATCTAATACCTTTAATCTCTTAAAAGCAGCTACTATAAGCATTAAATTAAATAAAAGAACCAAAACCTTAAAATCAATGTATTCTAATTTAGGCATAGAAAAAAAGGAAGACACTATTGCTAATGTTAATGCGATAACTAGTAAAATATCTTTTTTTATAAATACAGTAATTTTTTCAGTGAATTTAATTTTTTCTGGATTGAATATAGAATTCATTTAAAACCTCGCTGTTAAATTTATTTATGAAAAATACTTAATAAATTTTACACTAATGAAGTTATTAAATTCAAGTGGTAAGAATAATATACATTTTTTTATATTCTATTATTTATAATATGAAGAATGATGTGTATAAGGATTTGCAACGTATGTCCATGAATTTTTTTCTTTAAAAGCCAGGGGGAATAATTACTAGAATGACGAGTGATATTGAAGGAATTCAAGATATATTTAAAACAATAGTTGTAAATGAAGATTTTCACTAAAGAAAAAGATGCTTATAATCAATTTGAAAGCACTAATAAAATAGAATAAATGATTAAAAAGTTGACGTGAAATACCTTTTTATTTATAATTTCATTAGAATTAAACTTTATAAGGAGAAATAGCTAATGACAAACTTAGATTTTATTTATAATCGTAAAAGTATAAGACAGTTTAAGGATATACCAGTGAAAAGGGAAGATATATTAGAGATAATAAAAGCTGGAACTTATGCACCGTCTCCAAAGCATCAACAAAACTGGCATTTTGTTGTATTACAAAATAAAGAAGTGATAAATGAGGTAGCTAAGATAGTTACTAAAAGCCATGAAAGAATCGGACAACTTGCAAAAAATGAAAAAGATTTTAAAAGGCATATGAGTGTAATAAATTATTATACATGTTTTAAAGATGCACCTGTTGTGATATTAGTATATGGCAGTGAATACAAAATGATAGAGTATAAGATATTAAAAGAAAATAATGCACCAAAAGAAGTTTTAGATGTATTATTATCACCACAATCAGCTGCCCAAGGAATAGGAGCAGCAGTGGAAAATATATTATTGGCGGCAACAGAAATGGGATATGGAACTTGTTATATGACAGGGCCTACACATGCAAAAAGTGAGATTGAAAGTTTAATTAATTTTAATAAAGAGGGTTATGAGCTTATGTCTATGGTTGCTTTAGGTGTACCTGAAGAAAATACTCCAAAACAGCCACCACGTAAACCATTGGAAGAAGTTATAACATTTATAGATTAAATTTAAGGAGTGAATTTGACGTTCGCCCCTTTTAAAACATTATTATTTTAAATTTATTATTTTTCAGATGCTGGCATACTCTTAATGAATTTTATTATATAACTTAGTGTATAAAATTCTCTATTAAATTCATTAGTAATAAAATTCAATCCTTTAATTAATGTTTCTTCATCAAAATTTTCTAAAAGAATCATAATGTTTAAGTAATTAAGATCTCCATCTTTCGTGTCTAGAATTCTTGAAGCTTTTATGTATTTATTATTGAAAGTATTAAAAGCTGCATTTTTAAGTTCTTCGCTTATTTCTATTTTAGGCATTTCATCAAAGATTCTTATTCCTGGATTATCAATATCTAAATTTTTTGCTTGACTTATGTCTGTTGATACAAATATAGTATTTGTAAATTTAGCATCTTTAAAGTCAACGTCTTGTAACTTAGCTGAGTCAAATATAGTGTTTTCAAAGGTTGCATTTTTAAAATTACTTTTTCTAAAATTTGTTCCTATAAATTCAGACCATTTAAAACTACATTTTAAAAAGCTAGATGATTTAAAATGTGCTCCTCTAAAATTTACATAATCAAAATTTGAGCCTGCAAAATTACAGTTATAGCAATTACTTTTCTCAAGATTTTGATACATAAAGTTTTTATCTTTCTTTTCTATATTATTATAATGAAAATTTCTTTTTACGTTTTTATTTACAGCCATTAGTGCCTCCATCTTAATCCATTTGGATATAATAAGTTTTATTTTGGACATATTCAGTCTAGTTAATATTATCATACTGTTGAGATTATTACTAATAAATAATAAGAACTGATTAGAAAGTTAGAAATATTACACTTCATTCAATTGTAGAATATAATATAGGTTTCAAGCATGATAATGTTTACTCAATGGTGATTTGATGATAGTATAAATTATAGTGTAAATATAAGTTATATTAAAAGATATACTTAGAATAGGAGCGGATTTAAAGTGAAAGAGTATAAGGGGTATGGCGGAAATAAAGTAACTATCAATGGGGAAAATATATTAATCAAACAAGTGATGCAAAAAGAAGAGTGTACTTTTGATGATATTAAGAGTGTAGGTTTTGTTGCACCAACATTATTGAAAAATGGAAGTGTTATAATTACTACAAAAAAGGGAGAATATCAAATTATATTTTTAAAAAAGAGTCTAAATGAGTTCAAGGAATTATATGATATCATATACAAAAAAGTATATATAAAGAGCAATGACTTTACAAGTTACTGTAATTATAAGGATAAAAAGCATGGGATTTCTAGAAATGCAAATGATATGTATAAATACTGTATAGATAATAATTATGGAATGGGAACAGATAAAAGTTGGGCACTAAAGCATTTTCAATTAATAGAAAAATCTTTAGGTTCAGATGAAGAAATACTAATGTGTTTTATTGGTCTTCATAATTATATTAGCAGTAGTAAACATGATTCCAATTTTGCTTATGCTGTTACTAATAAAAGAATTATAATGGCACAAAAGAAGATGCTAGGAGAAATAATTCAAACTGTATCATTAAAAAATGTTAATGATATTACTATGACCACAGGTGCAATAACTGGTATTATTACTATAGATACTGTAAAGGAAACTTTTAATGTTGCAATAAATAAAAGTGCAGCAAGAAACATTAATGATAAAATACATGAATTGATTTTAGATATACAGGAGTCTAAAGTAAATTCATCATCACAGAAAATAGGATTGGAGCAAACTTATAGTTCAGCAGATGAGATTTTAAAATTTAAAGAATTGTTTGATATGGGTGTTATCACAGAAGAAGAGTTTAATATTAAGAAAAAACAAATCCTCGGTATTTAATTTACCTGTAAAACTATCGGCCATATATAAGAATGGTTTATTAGGTATAAGTATAATTTTATAATTTTATATTGCAGATATAAAATAAGCCCATGAGAATCTCAACAGTAGATTTTCATGGGTTAAACTCATTATTTTGATAATATTTTATTAGAACTATAATTATTAATTTTAGTAAAAGCTAAGTTATTTCAGTTAAATAGAGAATAGAAAAAATATAAGATAAGAGTAATAAAAAGTTTTATTCTGTAAATAGGGAAATGGTGTATAATTTATTTATATTAATTGTTTACAAGGAGGAAGAGGATTGGAATGAAAAAAAGTAAACAAATCACGATTTTTAGTAAACTATTATCTATAATAATTAATCCAATATTTATACTTGTATATTGGATATCATTTTATGAATTATATACTTTGTGTAGGTTTGGAAGAGTTGATCATAATATTACAATTTTATTTATATGTATGTTATTCTTTTTGGCTTGCATTATTTATTTAATAATTGCTATTAGAAAGAAAAATATGATTTCTCCACAATATCCTACAGATGATTATACTTTTGATGAGAACAGTAAAAGGAAGTGGAGTAAATCTTCTTTAAAAACAATTTGGACATATATAGCAATAATTATTATAGTTATTACAACATTATTTTATGGGGAAAAAATATATCATAGTGCAACCAACTTTAGAGGAAAACTTTCATGGGTTTTATATGATTTAGGTCATAAAAAAGAAATAAAACTAGAACATAATAATATTTATGAAGATGGTATAGAAGGCCTATTTAATGATATTAATGACAAGATTCATATGCCAGAAACTTTATATCTTTCTGATGACTTTAGTCTTGAGTTTGATTCGGAAGGAACAATTCAGTCTTTTTATTGCTTTCTTTATGGAAAGAATGATAAAGATGAATTAGAAAGTTATTTAATTTCGTATGACAGTAATAAGTCTAAAAAGATAAGTATATCTTTAAATGGATATGTTAATGCAGATTTTGATGAGGATAAGCTTCTAGAACCATTAATTAAAACATTGAAAGTTATTCCGATTAAAGATACAGTAAGTAAATGGAATGAAAATAAGTTTGGAATTCTTTATTATGGAAAAAGAAGCTTTGGTTTTAATAAAGAAGGGGTTGTTTATATAGATAAAGAGGGTAATACAAAGTCACCAGATGAAATATCTTCTGAAATAATAGGCTATACAGTTTCTGTATATGTGCCAGGAAAAGAGGATATTTATACTCCTATTAGATATAACTTAGTGGAAGATTTAAATAATATAAAAGGCGATAAGCTAAATAAAACTGAAAATAGAAAACCTGTGAGTACAGCAAATAGTGAAGATAAAGAATTCTATTTATCAGACAGTACTGGATATAAATTAAGAGTTGTTGGGGCAGCAGCAGGTAGTAGATTTTATTCTTTAGAAGGAACTAAGGATGGGGGAGATACATGGGATATTATAAATGAAGATCCATTTAAGGGAAGAGGTGGAGGAGCATCAGGAGTAGCCTTTATAAATGAGAAGCTTGGCTTTATAGCTTTATCACATAGTGGTGGTAGTTATGGTGAACTATATCGTACTGAAGATGGAGGTTTATCTTTTGAAGTAGTAGATATTCCCAAAATAGATGTAACTCTTGATAATGGAAGTGTTATTTCTCCATTTGATTTTCCTGAAATGCCTTATGAAGAAAATGGAGTTTTAAATGTATTAGTTGGTCAAGGTGCTGATGGAGATTATAATGGGAATTCTAGTGCATTATATCAATCAAAGGATAATGGAATCACCTGGGAATATATTGAAGAAGTTAAGAAAGTAAGAGAATAAATAGTAAAAACTATATAAGTTTATAAGCAAAATGATATAATTTAAATAAAACATAAATATTATGGAGGATATATATGCTTACAATTGGTTATATTGGAAATGGAAAAAGTACGAATAGATATCATTTACCATTTGTTTTACAAAGAAAAAATATAAAGGTTAAAACAATATATCAAAGAAATCCTAAAAATGAAGCTTGGGATAGAATAGAAAGAGTAAACTATACATCTAACTTAGATGAATTATTAAATGATAAGGATATACAATTAATCGTAGTTTGTACAAAGCAAGATAGTCACTATAATTACGCAAAATTAGTATTGGAGCATAATAAGCATTGTTTAGTTGAAAAGCCATTTATGCAAACTTATGATGAAGCTAAAGAAATATTTGATTTAGCAAAGAAAAAAGGACTAATAGTTCAAGCATATCAAAACAGAAGGTTTGATAGTGACTTTTTAACAGTTCAAAAGGTAATAGAAGAAGGAAAGCTTGGAGAATTATTAGAGCTTGAAATGCATTTTGATTATTATCGTCCAGAGGTACCAGAATCAACTCACAGTTTTTCACCATATGATTCATATTTATATGGCCATGCTTGTCATACATTAGATCAAGTTATAAGTTATTTTGGTGAGCCTGACAAAATTCATTATGATGTTAGACAATTATTAGGCACAGGCAGAATGAATGACTACTTTGATTTGGATTTATATTATGGGGAATTAAAAGTATCTGTAAAATCTAGTTACTTTAGAATAAAAGAAAGACCTAGTTTTGTTTTATATGGTAAAAAAGGATGCTTTGTAAAAGAAACTAAAGACCGTCAAGAAGAGCATTTAAAGATGTTTTACATGCCAACAAATAAGGACTTTGGAGTTGATACATTTAATCATTATGGAACATTAACATATATGGATGACGAAGGAATAACTCATGAGGAAAAAGTTAAATCTGTTAATGGTGATTATGGAAGAGTGTATGATGATTTATATGAAGCAATAGTAAATAATAAAGATAAAACTATAACAGATGAGCAAACTTTACTGCAACTAAAAATATTAGAAGAAGGAATAAAGAATTTAAAGTAGGATAATATTGTAGATATCTTTAAACGTAGTAGATTAAAGATATCTTTTACTTTAAATTTTATATTATTATAGTATACATTCAGATAGTATGTGAATATATGGCTCTGAAGTTGTGAATTTATAAGTTAGTAGGGAAGGGGATGGTTATATGAAAGTTGCATTAATTACAGGAGCAGCAAAAGGAATAGGATACCACTTGGCAAAAGGCTTTGCTGATAAAGGCTATAAAGTGATTGCAATTGATATTTTAGATGCTAAATACAATAATGAAAATATTGATTTTTATAAGGCTGATTTGAAAAGTGAAAGTGAAATAAAAGAAGTTTTTTCTAAGGTTATTGAAAGGTATGGAGCTATTCATATATTGATAAATAATGGAGCAATAAGTTCATATAGTAAATCTATATTTGATATAAATGTAGAAGAATTTGATGATGTTCTAAATACAAATTTGAGAGGTAGCTTTATTTGTTGCAAAGAGTTTGTAAAAGCAAATAAAGGAGAAAGTTTTGGAAGGATTATAAATATATCTTCAACTAGATATAATCAAAATGAAGCAGGTTGGGAGGCCTACGGAGCTTCGAAAGGTGGAATAGTTTCCTTAACTAACAGTTTAGTTATATCTTTATCAAATACACCGATAACTGTAAATGCTATAAGTCCTGGATGGATACAAGTAGATAAATATGAAGAGCTTAGAGAAATAGACCATAAGCAACATCCATCAGGAAGAGTAGGAAAGCCAAGTGATATATTAAAAACATGCTTGTTTTTATGTGAAGAAGATAATGATTTTATAAATGGAGCAAATATCATTATAGATGGTGGAATGACAAAAAAGATGATCTATGAAGAATAATTTTTATAAAATGTAAATTAATCATAATAATATGTATTAACTTTCCGATTTTCATATAATATCGAATACAATTCTAAATTTAAGATAGCTAAGATGGCTAAATTTTTATAACTCGCTACGCTCAAACAATAAAAACTTTTAACACAATCCTAGCTATCTTAAATAAGAATTGTAGTTTCTCATTATAATAAAATCTCCAATTTAATACATATCATTAATGAGGTTAATTCTTCATTTGATAATTTAAAGTGGCGAAATATAAGTTATCGTAGCCTTTATATTTGTGCTACAGGCATTTTTGATATTATAAGATTTCTAATATCTCAACAGAGTATTTATCTTCAGGAGCAACAACTTCAACAATATCTCCAACTTTTTTACCTTTTAAAGCTAATCCAAGGTCTGATTCTATGCTTATACACATATTTTCAGGGTCTGAATCCATAACAGTAACTAAAGTAACAACGTCTTCAAAATCATCTTCAATGAATTTGATTTTAGCCTTACTATTTATTCCTAAAGTAGATTTATCGATTTCTTCGTCATCTATAATAGTTGCTGTTGAAATCATATTTAATAAGTATTGAATTCTATTATCATTTTCTCTATAGTTCGCACAAGCTTCCTTGTATTCTGCATTTTCAGATCTATCACCGTGTGCAGCTGCTATTGCTTTTTCTTTTGCAATTTCAGCTCTTTTTACTGTCATTCTATATTCTAATTCTTCTCTTAATTTTTTTATATTTTCTTCAGTTAGCGTATTATTCATAAAACTAAACCCCTCTCAAAAGATATCATGTTAATATTATATAATATATAGAAAAAAATAAAAGATTATTTAGATAAAAGCAATATAATATATTATGTAAATAATTTTAAGGAGGAGAAAAAATGAATAAGAAATTAGCAATAATAATAGTTTCCATAGTTTCTGTATTAATTATATTTGGAGTTATACTATTCAATATGATTAATAGAAGTAAAGATGAAAATGTAAATGAGAATAAATATGAAGCAAATAATATAGAAACGACAGAAAATCAAAGTGAAATAATTAACTTTATAAGTTCAATAGCTGGTCTTCAAGCAAGTAATATAGAAGTAATAAATGATCCAATAGGAATTAAGGGGGAGTTATTTGCCCCAGAAGAAACTATATTAAATGGAGTAGATTATTTTTTAGAAAAAACTAATAATGAAAAAATGAAAGATCTAAAAATAAATATAGAAGAAGGACATATAAGTATTTATGTAAATTATGAAGTATTAAATAACATAAAAACACCTGTTGAAGTAAAAGTTAAGCCAAGCATTAATGATGAGGAGGATTTAGTAATAACAATAGATGAAGTAAGGTTTTTAGATTTAAAAATAGCAGATTGGATAGTTAATTTAGCTTTAAAGAGTTTCGTAAAAGATTGGTTTCCTGAAGACGGAAAAATAAATGTAAAATTCAATAAAGGAGATGTAATAGTATATAAGGATAATTTTAAGGGGGTTAATTTAAAATCAGTTTTATTAGAAGAAGCTGGCCTTAAAATAAATGCTATTATAGATTTAAAATATGTTATTAATGATTCAAAGTTAATTAATAAAAATTAAGATATAGTATTTTAAAGTTAATTTCTATAATACTAATAATGAATGCTAAATAAAAAAATAAAATTTACATAAACTATAACTAAGACTTTTTAAAAAAGAAGTATATAATATAATGTATAAATAAATTCGTACATTAAAATTATGGGAGGTATAAATATGTTTGACTTAAAGGGGAAAATAGCAGTTGTTACAGGTGCATCAAGTGGACTTGGAAGAGATGCAGCATTAGCATATGCAAAAGAAGGTGCAAATGTTTGTGTATTAGCAAGAAGAATTGAAAAAATAGAAAGCTTAGCAAAGGAAATAGAAGCTTTAGGAGTAGAGTCCATTGCTATTAAATGTGATGTTACTAATGAAGAGGAAGTTAAAGTAGCAGTAGAAACTATTGTTAATAAATTTGGAAGAGTGGATATTTTATTAAATAATGCAGGAATAGCAGTGCGTGGTGGAGTGGAGACACTTAGTGAAGAAGAATGGGATAAGAGTATGGATACTAATGTGAAGGGCATTTATTTAGTTAGTAAATATGTGATTCCAGTTATGAAGAAGCAAAATTATGGGAAAGTAGTTAATGTTAGTTCTATTAATGCATTATTAGCAGATAAAGCTGATATATTTATTAGACACTCTTATAATGCATCTAAAGCAGCAGTTTTAGGATTGTCAAGAGGTATGGCGGCATCCTATGCTCAATTTGGTATTACCGTAAATTCTGTTTGTCCAGGGTTATTTGAATCTGAAATGACTGAAGATACATTATTTAAATCTCAAGAATTTTTAAAGAGCTATAATACGCTTTGCCCAGCTTCCAGACCTGCTAAAAAAGGTGAGTTAAATGGGACTATTTTATACTTCTCATCTGATGCATCAAGTTATGTAACAGGACAGCATATTGTAGTAGATGGTGGATTATCAATAGTTTAAAGTAGATAGAAATAATTTTAAAGAGCACATTAAATAAATTGTGAGTTAAACTTAATGATATGTATTAACTTTCCGATTTTTATATAATATCGAATACAATTCTAAATTTAACTGTGTCAAGTGACAGAATATAAGTTGGCGAAGATAAATAGAATATGTGGAATAAGCATATAGCGAGCAATTAGAAGTACTTGGCGTAGGAAAAACTACTAGGCCTTAGTGTTGTTGGTTTGTCTGAGCGTAGCGAGTTAACCAAAACTCTTGGCATAGTAGTTATTCCGAGCCTAGTACTTCTTTGCGTAGCTATTTAGCTTATGGAACATATCTAGTTATCGTAGCCCTTTTATTCGCAATTTATAACAAGGGCGAATAATCGCCCTTTATTTTTTTATAATTTAAAAGATTCGCTTTGAGTTGAGGAATGAAAATAGAGAATTACGTTCAACAGAAGAATCCCATACTTTATCATAGATACAGCTTATATTATCACCAATTAAAGGTGCAACTTTATAGACTCCAGGCACATCGTAGTAAGATGCGATAACATGAAATACATTACTGATAGAATTATCTTGATAAAGTTGTAAACCAGCATAATATCTTGAATATTCTTTTAGAAGATAACTATTTAGTTCTTTGCTAAAATCTATATAAGAAGATTCAAGTCCAGGTCTGACGATAATTTCATTTACATTATAGAATAAATTTTTGTTTTTCATATCAAACACCTCTTAAATGAAGTTGTTTTATTATAATTTATAATATGTAAAATATTAATTTAAAGTGATGTTTTCTTATGATTTTATATAATTATCTTAATTATTATATAAATAGAGAAATATATTTATTATAAAGTTATTATGGTAGAATAATATTATTAAATTAATATCTAGGATACATGTTATGATATTTGAAAATAATAATAGAGATATAAATTGGGGAGGAATTTAAATTGAAAAAATTATTAGTAGTTATTGATTATCAAAAGGACTTTGTTGATGGAACATTGGGATTTGAAAAGGCTGTATCTTTAGAAAATGGAATTTATGATAAGGTAAATAAATATCTAAAAGAGAATAATAAGGTATTATTCACTTATGATACGCACTTAGATAATTATTTAGATACTAGAGAAGGAAAAAACTTACCTGTTGTTCATTGTATAAAAGGTACACAAGGACATGAGCTATATGGAAAATTAAAAGAATTTTCTAATAGAGAAAATACAATTCATTATGAAAAATATGGATTTGGAATGGCACCAAGTGATATGATTAAACTTGCAAATGAAATAGGTGATGATATTAAAGAAATAGAGATAGTTGGAGTAGTTACTAATATATGCGTAATAAGTAATGTAGTAATGTTCCAGTCACAATTTAGAAATGCAGAGGTAGTAGTTGATGGAAGTCTTTGTGCTAGCTTTGATGAATCATTACATGAAAAGACTTTAGACGTGATAGAGGGATTACAAGGTAAGGTAATAAATAGATAAAAATGATAGTATGGAAATGACTAATAAGTTTTTGAGTATAGATTAATAACAGAAATTCATTAGTCATTTTTAGTTTCATTATAAGATTATAAACCTTTTTAAAAATGTATAAAATATTTATATATTTTTAAATTCCTATGGTACAGTTGACTTCGTAAATGAATATCATAGTCATGAAAGGAGTTGGTAAAAAAAATGTCTATGGAAAGAATTGATTATTACAGAGACTTACAACCATTACACGATAAATGCAAAAGGCTTATGTCTTTTCATGTTATTATTACACTGACAGATGGAAGTACAATTGACGGAATTATTGAGGATGTGGATAGAGAGCGTGTTATAGTATTAGTTGGAGAAGATGTAATGGAACCAGAAAATGAAAATGAATCTGATCCACAACGACAATTCCATGGCGGTGGCCGTCCAAGAAGAAGGTTTAGACGCTTTAGAAGGAGAGGTTTTCCACTTGGTAATTTAGCAGCATTAGCTTTATTAGGATATCCTTTCTATGCTCCACCATTTCCATTTTTATATACTTTCTAGACTTATTAGAGAAAACACTTAATTAAAAAATACTTAATTTAGAAAAAATAATTAGAAATAGAAGAACATAAGTATTGTTGTTATGTACGGACAACAGATTTTTTAATAATAACTGAAAGGGATTTTTTTGATATAAAATTACTTTCAGTTATTATTTTATATCTAAGATAGTTTATTTAAAAAGTTTATATAAAAGTCGTTTAAAGTAGTTCCACATATTGACATTCTATATTAGATAACGTATAATGAGTTACAATATAACTCATAGGAGGTGAAGCATATATGAAATTTGATATGCTGTATCTAATTCAATTAGTTTCTATTTTTAGTATTGCAACTTACATATATATATGCTTTAAAGGCTATGTTTATAAAAATAAGGAAAAATTTAATAAGGTCATTTTTAATAATTTGATTAACAAAGAAAGATTGGATTTTTCTAAAATTTTAAATTCTGATAAATATAAAACCTATGAGAAAATAGATATATGGCGGTATTGTACTTTATTTTAAAATGATGTCTTATAAATTAATTTTGAATTATTTAAATAAATAGGAGGATTTTTATGGACATCATTATAAATATATTTAAATCTATGATAGAGTTTGCATTTCAAGTAACAGGGGATTGGGGGATAGCTATAGTGTTGCTAACAATAACTGTAAAGCTATTAATGCTACCTTTTTCTATAAAGCAAAGAATTGCTATGAAAAAGCAGATAGTTTTTTCTAAGGAAATAGAGGCTGTTAAAGCGAAATATAAAAATAATAAAAAAAGGCAAGATGAGGAGTTAAATAAGCTTTACTTAAATAACTCTAAAGGAATGTTTGGATGTTTTCTTTCACTAGTACAATTACCAATAATATCTGGATTATATATGTCTATATCAAGGCTTCCAGTTGAAGCTATGACAATGTTGATTCCTTGGGCTATGAATATAGGCAGTACAGATGATAAGTTTATTGTTCCATTGATATATACTATAGTTTCGATATTACCAAGTATAATTTCATACTTCAAGATTTTTAATATTAATGAAGAAACTATAAGTATAAAATCTATTATTCCAATGTTACTATTTGGATTAGTTATAACAGTAAAGGCACCTATAGGACTTGGAATTTACTTTATAACTTCAAGTATATTCACATTAGTAGAGGATATTGGTTTTAAAATATATAGTAAAAACAAAGTTTTCGCTTAGATTAAAAAGGATTTAAAGTTTTGCTTTAAATCCTTTTACTCTTGTAACTAGCTTTTATAAAACTTAAGGTTTCGTAAGAAATTTTTATAAGAGTCGTAAGGTGTGTAATTTAAAATTAGCACTATAAGGTTAGAAGAGGAGTGCAAAACATGAAAAGAGGATTAAAAAGATTTTTAATATTTATTTTAGTAGGTTTTGGAGTATTATACTTATCAAAAAGTAATATTTCATTTGTGAAAGGTTTAATTTATAATGAAAATAAGATTGATTTAAATAAGAGTGATGAGCTAGCAAATGGAAATAATATTAATATAAATAATGATGGTGATTTAAATGATTATTTACTATTAGTAAATAAAGAACATGAATTAAGTAAAAATTATAAACCTAAAAATTTAATTATTCCTGATATTCCATTTACTGATTTAGTAAATAATGAAGAAAAATACGTTGCAGGAGTTATTGCTAAGCCATTAGAAAATTTAATTAATGAAGCTAAATATGAAGGTATAATATTAATAGGAAATTCAGGTTATAGATCGTATAAATCACAAAAAAATATATTTAATGATAGAGTAAAATCTCAAGGAATAGAAAATGCTGAGGCATATGTTGCTAAGCCAGGATTTAGTGAACATCAAACAGGGTTATGTATTGATATCACTAATGAGGAAAATTTTTTAATTCAAGGAACAAGAGAAGGAGATTGGCTTGCAGAAAATTCTTATAGGTTTGGGTTTATTATAAGATATCCATTAGGAAAGGAAGATATAACAGGAATTGAGTATGAGCCTTGGCATATAAGGTATGTAGGTGAAGAAGCTGCTAAATATATATATGAAAACGGAATTACCTTGGAGGAATATTTAGGAAGATAGTTATTTAGATGGAGGGCAAATGAATAATAATATATTAGTGATAGATGATGAAAAGGAAATAAGGGATTTACTAGAAATAAATCTTAAAAATGAAGGATATAATGTTTTTAAGGCAAGTAATGGCGAAAAAGCATTAGAAATATTAGATAAAGAAGAAATTCATTTAATGGTTTTAGATATAATGATGCCGGGTATGGATGGATTAGAAGTTTGTAGGAGGGTGAGGGAAAAATATAATATACCAATACTTATGTTAAGTGCTAAAACAGAAGATATGGATAAAATATAAGGAATTATGACAGGTGCTGATGATTATGTATGTAAGCCATTTAACCACTTAGAACTTACAGTTAGGATAAGAGCATTACTTAGACGAGCATACTTTTTAAATACTAAAATGCAAGCTTTAGATAATATAATAAGAATTGAATCGATGATTATAGATAAAAGTAAACATAAGGTAACAATAGATGATAATGAGGTGTCATTAACGGCAAGGGAATTTGAAATTTTATATTTGTTAGCGTCAAATAGAGGAAGAGTTTTTAGTACAGAAGAAATATTTGAAAAAGTTTGGAAGGAGAGATACTACCAATCTAATAATACTGTAATGGTACATATGAGTAGACTTAGAGACAAATTAGAGCAATATATGGAGGGAAATAAAATAATTCATACTGTATGGGGAGTTGGTTATAAAATTGAAAAATAAAAGGATATATAGAGTATGGCTATATTCAGTAACTGATATAGTAATTTCTTTAATATTAACTGCCTTGACTTTTTTTATTTCAAAAATTATATTAAATTATTTATACGTAAACAATGAATATGAATTTGTATGGCATATTTGGAGGTTTTGGCGGTTTATAAAGTATGAATTTTTAGATGGATTTATAGCTATAATTATAGGAATAGCAATATTTACAATATTTTATTTATTGGTAACTTATAAAAAAGCTAAGAGTTTAGCAGCTATAATAAATGAGACCGAAATTATAGCTAAAGGGGATTTAGATAGATCAATACAAGTTAATTTTAAAGGGGATATGAAAGTCTTAGCAGAAAATATAAATAGTATTTCAAATCAACTTAAAAATAGAACGATAGAGGAAAGAAAGGCTCAAAAAACTAAAAATGATTTAATAACAAATGTATCACATGATTTAAGAACTCCATTAACTTCAATAATGGGGTATTTAGAAATTATTGATAGTGATAAATATTATGATGAAGTAACTCTTAGATATTATGCTAATATAGCATATGAAAAATCAAAAAGTTTAAACTTACTTATAAATGATTTATTCGAACTTACTAAAATTCAAAATAACACTATAAAATTAGATAAAAATGATATTAATTTAGTTGAGTTATTAGGTCAAGTGGTTGCTTATTTTGAAGTACAATTTAAAAATTCAAATATGGAATCAAGGGTTAACTTTTCAGATGATAAGTTGATTGTTAATGCAGATGGAGGAAAATTAGTTCGAGCATTTGAAAATTTATTATCTAATGCAATTAAATATGGTGAAGACGGTCATTATGTTGATATAGTTACAAAGGCTGAGGAAGAAAATGCTGTAGTTCAAATTATAAATTATGGGCAGTCTATACCATCAGTGGATTTACCATATATATTTGATAGATTTTATAGGATAGAAAAATCAAGAAATAGTAATATAGGTGGCTCGGGATTAGGTTTATCTATAACAAAAAATATTATAGAGCTTCATAATGGAAATATATCTGCATATAGTGATGATTATAAGACTATATTCGAAGTAAGATTACCAATAAAACTAATTTAAATAATAAATAATTATTATGTAAATAATCTGTTTTGTAAAAAAATAGTATGTGTTAAAATATATATAAGTTTTATGAATAGCTTATACATAACTCAAGAATGCATGTAAATAATAGTGGTTAAGTATGATTAGCATTAAAAAAATTATGTAAGTAAACAATAAAGATTAGACTTTTAAAGGGAAGAGAGTAATGAATAAATTTAAGATTAGTGATTTTATAAAAAGAGTTTTAGTAATAATACTGGTAATTTTGGTTGTCAATGGACCACTAGTTGCTTATGCTAGAGCCGGTGGTGGAGGCGGCGGAGGTGGTGGAGGTGGCGGCGGAAGTAGCAGTTCATCTCACGGGGGTTCAGCCGGTGGAAGTTATAGAGGAAGAAGTAATCCAATAGCTTCAATAATTAATCTTAGCATGTTTGCTATTATTGGATCAGCAGGAACAATTGTTTTAAAGGTAAGACTTAGCAAAAAGAAAGCAAAAAGTATTTCTGTTATAAAAAATTTAGCTAAGAGTGATTACAATTGGGATTATGATAATATAAAGAATGATATTGAAGAAGCATTTTATAAAGTTCAAGTTGCTTGGATGGAAAGAAATCAAGATTTAGTTAAAGAATATATGAGTGAAAAATTATACATAAGGCATAGATCAAAAACGGAATGGATGAAAGTAAGAAAAGAAAAAAATATACTAGAAAAAATGAAACTAGTAAGTGCTATTCCTATTGCATTACAGGATAAGGATGGAACTAATGAAGATTCCTTATGGGTTCATATAAAGGCAAAATCAATTGATTATACAATAAAAGAGGAAACAAATGAAATAATAGAAGGCAATAAGTATAGAATTACTCATTTTGAAGAGTATTGGAAATTTATAAAAAATGAAAAAAGATGGGTATTAGATGAAATAAGGCAAATTGATGATATTAATAATTTGGATATCTTTGATATAAATATCAAAGATAAAGAATCTAAGTAACATTAAATATTTTATCTCATTAAAAAGAATCCACCTATAATATTTTTATTGTAGGTGGATTCTTTTAGCTCACTGAAGCTTTAGTAGAAGTATTATGTATTTAAAGTAGTTACTTTAAATCTCTTTTTAGTAACTACAAAAGTTATAAAATTTTTTGAAAAATAGAAATTTAAAATATATATTAATTAAAAAGTATATATTAATTAAAAAGTCTTAACTTTAATAACAAATGAAAACTTATATTATTAATATTTTTATAAATTTAATGACTATGATTAATATTATTTGTAATGTATAATATGAAGTATTACATATATGAGTAACATTAGTAGCAAGGAGAAGGAAAATGAACATTATTATAGTCGGTGCAGGTAAAGTAGGATATACCTTAGCCAAATATCTATCTACAGATGGAGACAATATAACTATTATAGATAATAAAGATGCAGCTTTAGAACATATTAATAACAATTTAGATGTAATGTGTGTTAAAGGAAATTGTACTAGTTTAAAGGTTCTTGATGAAGCAGGAATAAGAGGGGCTGATTTATTAATTTCAGTAACTGATAGTGACGAATTAAATATGCTTTGCTCTTTAGCATCTAAGAAGTTAGGAGTTAAGCATACTGTAGCCAGAGTTAGAACCCCAGATTATGATGAAGATATAACTTTACTAACTGAAGCTGTAGGAATAGATTTAGTAATAAATCCAGAAAAAGCTGCAGCAATAGAAATAGCTAAGTTAATTAAATATCCATCAGTATGTAGTATAGATAATTTTTCCGATGGTAAAGTAAATTTAGTTGGATTTAAGGTATCTGATGATACAGCTCTTGAAGGTAAAAAAATAAGTGATATTACCTTTATTAGAGGAAATGTACTTTTTTGCGGTATTGAGAGAAATGATGAATTTGTAATGCCTAAAGGAGACTATATTTTTCATAAAGATGACAGAGTATATGTTATAGGTGAACATAAAGACATTCAAAATTTATTCAATAAATTAGGTAAATATAAGAAAAAGGTAAAGAGAGCCATGGTTATAGGTGGGGGTAAAATAGGATATTACCTTGCTAAAATTATTGGTGAAGTTGGAGTTAATTGTAAGATAATAGAAAAGGATCTGAATATTTGTGAAGAGCTTAATAATCTTTTACCAAACTCTATAATAATTAACGGAGATGGTATGGATGAAGAGTTATTATTATCTGAAAGTTTACTTGAAGTTGATAGTTTTATTACATTGACAGGAAGAGATGAAGATAATATAATAGCTTCTCTTTTAGCTAGTAGTAAGTCTGTAGATAACGTAATAACTAAAATAACAAGAGATAATTATAGAGAAATAGGAAAAACTGTAGGAATAAATTCTATAGTAAATCCAAAGTTAGTTACTGCATATAAGATATTAAGATATGTAAGAACTTTAAGAAGTAAGAAAAAATGCTCTATAGAAAATATATATAGGATTTGTAATGATAAAGCAGAAGCAGTAGAGTTTGTAGTTGGCAATGATACAAAGAATATAAATATAAAATTTAAAAATGTAGAGTTTAATCAGGATATTTTAGTAGCTACAATTGTTAGAAATAATAAGATAATCATTCCAACAGGAGATGATTATCTAAAAGCAAACGATAGAGTAATTATTATAACTAAGAATATGAAACTTTTAAGTATTGATGACATCTTCTCTGGAGGTGGCAGATACTATGAACTATAAAATGGTTCTAAAGGTTTTAGGAAATGTATTGTTATTCGAGTCAATTCTTTTACTAATTCCTTTGGGAATATCACTAGCATATGGAGATGGAGATAGTTTTTCATTTTTAACAACCATTATTTTGATGATGCCAATAGCTTTATTGTTAAGAAGAATAGAAGTTAAAGAAAAAGGCATATATGCTAAAGAAGGATTTTTGACTGTAGGTTTAACATGGATTGTAATAGCAGCCTTTGGAGCCTTACCATTTGTTATAAGTGGAGCAATGCCATCTTTTATAGATGCATTTTTTGAAACAGTCTCAGGATTTACAACAACAGGTGCTACAATTTTAACAGAAATTGAATCATTACCAAAAGGAATATTATTTTGGAGAAGCTTTACTCATTGGATAGGTGGAATGGGATTCTTAATTTTTATATTAGCATTAGCACCATCATTAGGTTCTAATACAATATATTTATTAAGAGCAGAAAGTCCTGGGCCAAATCCAGGCAAAATAGTTCCTAAAATAAGTGAAACTGCTAAAATTTTATACATAATATATTTTGTTTTAACTATAATACAGACGATTTTATTAATGGCATCAGGACTTTCAGCATATGATGCTATAATACATGCATTAGGAACTGCAGGAACAGGTGGTTTTTCTAATATGAATACAAGTATTGCTGCTTTTGCTAGTCCTTCTGTTGAATGGATAATAACAATATTTATGATATTATTTGGAATTAATTTTGCATTATATTTTCAAGTAATAAGAGGAAATATTAAAAACTTCTTTAAAAGTGAAGAACTAAAATATTATTTATTAATGATTTTTATATCTATAATATTTATAACAGTAAATATTTTGGATTTTAATAATGGAAATTTAAATGAATCAATAAGACAGTCATCATTTCAAGTTGCATCAATAATTACAACGACAGGATATGCAACTGTAGATTTTAATTTGTGGCCAACGCTTAGTAAAATGATAATTATGATGCTTATGATAGCTGGAGCAATGGCAGGTTCTACTGGTGGTGGAGTAAAAACAATAAGAATAGTAATAATGCTAAAAGCTATAAGACGTGGTATAGATAAAATATTACATCCTAAAAGAATACAAAGTGTTAAGATAGATGGAAAAGTAGTAGATGAAGAAACTATATCTGGAGTATTTTTATTTATAGGAGCATATATTGTAATTGCATTAATTGCTATGTTTATTGTTTCATTTGATGGATTTGATTTAATTACAACATCAACATCTGTACTAACTGCTATAAGTAATGTAGGTCCTGGTTTTGAAATGGTTGGACCAATAGGTAACTTTTCAGCATTTTCACCATTAAGTAAAATAATACTATCTTTTTGTATGCTTGCTGGTAGATTAGAAATATATCCGATGCTAATTATGTTTAGTACATCAATTTGGAAAAAGACTTATTAAATAAAATTCGATATAAATTAAGGATATCTAAAGTAAATAGCTTTAGATATCCTTTTTTTATTAACTTAAGTTTAAAAAGGAAGAAGGAAATTTAAAATGTGAACTAGTTTACTGCAAACTGAATAGAATAATACGAAGAATATTCCTTAATATTTCTATTTAGATTTTTATCAAATGAATAATTGAAATGAGTGGTAAATTATGTTTAACGAGAGAAGAATGTTTTGTAAATACATTGGTTCAGGTTCATCAAGAAATGTATTTGACTTGGGAAATGGATATGTGATGAAAGTAGCAAAAAATTTAGCAGGAATAGCGCAAAATAGGGTGGAATATCAAATTTCGTCAATGGATTCCTCGGATTTGTTTGCAAAGGTTATGCAGGTCTCTTCAAATTTTAATTATCTAGTAATGCAAAAAGCAGATAAAATAAACAGTATTACTGATATTCTTTACTATTTTAATGTTAGAAGTATTGACGAACTCTTTAGTTTAAGGGAATTTCAGAATATTGTATATAGATATAATTTATTAGCAAATGATCTATGCAGGACTAGTAGCTGGGGAATAGTTAATGGGGAACCAGTCATTATTGATTATGGTTTCACAAGAGAAGTTAGTGCAAGATATTATTAAGGAGTACAGTTAAGAGTGTAAAATAGCATTAAACATTTATAATATCTGTTTATGAATTTTACACTCTCTTAAATATGAATTAATTATTATTTACTAGTTTAACTTTAACCACCAAGAGTAATATCTTGATCATTATACCAATTTAAGGCACTATAGAAATCTTGAGAATTAAAATCAGGCCAATATGTATCTATTACGTAAAAATCTGAATAAACAGATTGTACTGGCAAAAATCCGCTAAGGCGTCTTCTTCCTCCCCATCTTATTATAAGATCAATTCTAGAAATATCTTCTGAATGAATACAAGGTAAAATATGTTTTTTAGATGAGTCTGATTCTTTTAATAAATTTAAATCCCATTCCCATCCATAATGAATTAAAAAATTTACTTTGATACCTCCATTTCCAAATTTTTGTCTTGTTATAAAAGGAAGTAACTCCTGTGGAAAGACATCAGATTCAGTATTTCCAATTACTAATATTTCACAATCTTCTTTGGTTAAAAGCATAACAGAATCAATGCAAGCTCTTATAAATGCTTTTTTTTGTTCAGAAGGACGTTTAGTATTATCTATGGTAAAGCCATAAAATGTTACTTCTTTAATATTTTCCTTCTGACAAAGTTTAAATACTTCAAGTCCTGGATTAATTCCATGTGAATATCCTTTATCTTTACTTAAATTATTTGAAAGTGCCCAACGTCTATTTCCATCAGGAATTATTCCAATATGTTCTGGTATTCTCATATATCCTCCATAAAAGTAAAAATTAATAATAGTATTTTATCCAGAAGAATATAAATTAGTCATAAATTTATATATATTAGTAACATTTAAATAATTAATAGTATTTTTTGTTTTTTACTGTAGAAAAAAGCAATATCATTGAGTATAATTGTTTTATGAAACCCTATGTTAAATTATAGTGTAACTAAAAGAAATCGTAATAAAAATAATACAAATAAATACAGAATGAATAGTTTATTTTATGGTTAGGGGGATGCAATGGGTGGAAAATTGAAAAAAGTGATGTTTTCATTCATAATATTTTTATTTATTATCTTAAATTTTCAAGTCCCTATAAAGGCTGAATCAGGTAAAAAGATATTAATTTTGAATTCATATAGTGAAGAATTACAATGGACTAGAGATATTCAAGAAGGTATAGAAAAAACTATAGAAGTAAATGATAATTTATTAGTATATTATGAATATATGGACTTAAAAAATAATAGCGGTGAGGCATATATGGGTATATTAAATAAACTTTATACTGAGAAATATAAGAATACTAAATTTGATATAATTATATGTTCAGATAATGATGCACTAAATTTCATGATTAACTATGGAGAGGATATTTTTGGAGATATTCCAGTTGTGTTTTGTGGAATAAATAATTTTAATGATGAAATGCTTCAAGGAAAGCCAAATTATACAGGAGTAGTAGAAGCTATAGATGTAGAGTCAACAATAGATAGTATATTATTTTTTCAAGAAAATGTAAAAGATATCATTATCATATCAGATTCTATGCCTTCTGGAAAATTTAATGAAGAATTAGTTAGAAAATCAATATATAAATATAGCTATGATATTAATTTTAATTTTTATAGAGATGTTGATGTTTCGAAAATTTTAGATAAAAGAAATACTTTAAATAAAGAAACAGCGATTTTAATAGTAGGACAACTAAAATCAGAAAATGGTAACTATGTTCCTTATGATGAAACTAGCGTCTCTCTAAAAGAATTGAATATACCCATTTATGTATGTTGGGATTTTTTATTATCGAATAATATTGTTGGCGGAAAAGTAATAGATGGATATAGTCAAGGAAAAATTGCAGCAGAGATGGCCTTAAATATTTTAAATGGGGAAAATGTACAAAATGTACCTATTCAAAGAGAATCACCTGGCAAATTTGTATTTAATTATAATGAATTAAGTAAATATAATATATCTATAGATAAGATTCCAAGTGATTATAATATTATAAATAAGCCTTTTTCATTTTATAATACATATAAAATTCAAATATATATAGTTTCTATAATAATTTTGTCATTAGTAATTCTTATAGTAATATTAATTGTTAATATAAGGAAAAGAATTATAACTGAAAAAGAATTAAATAGGAATTATGATGAACTAAATGTTGTTTATGAAGAGCTTGCGGCTACAGAAGAGTCTTTAGAAATGCAATATAATGAAGTGCAAGCTAGTGAGGAAAGATATAAACTTGCTGTTGATGGAGCAAATGATATAATTTGGGAATATGATTTTAGAAATAAAGAACATTATTTGTCAAATAAATTTGAAGGATTACTTGGATATACAATTTATAGTTCAGAAAATTTAATAGATACATTTAAGAAAATAATATTAAAGGAAGATTTGGAAAAAGTATTATCATTGTTTGAGGAACATTTAAATAAAAAATCTTCTTATTTTTATGTTGAATGTAGAGTAGTTGACATATTTAATAATATTAAATGGGTATTTATAAGAGGTAAAGCACTAATTGATAGTGAAAATAATCCTGTAAAGATTTCTGGATCCATTTCAGATATTACTGAGAGAAAAAAGGCAGAGGAAAAAATTGAAACTTTAGCTTTTTATGATCAGCTAACAGGTTTACCTAATAAGCATATGTTTTTAGATAAAATTGATGATGAATTATTAAGAGGTTTAAAAAATGAATATATTGGTGTAGCATTTTTAATCGATATTGATAATTTTAAAAATATAAATGATACGCTAGGGCATGATTATGGAGATGAATTTTTAAAATGCATAGCAAAAGAATTTATAAAACTTCTAGATAATGATGAATTTATATGTAAATTAGATGGAGATGAGTTTCTAATATTAATGCTTGATGTTAATGGAAAAGCAAAAGCAGAAGAGATGGCAAATAAAATTTTAGAATTATTTAAAAATCCATTTAAAGTTAAAGAAAAAAATATTTTTACAAGTGTAAGTATTGGTATAAGTATTATTCCAAATGATGCTAGAAATAAATCAGAGCTTCTTAAAAATTCAGATATAGCTATGTATAAAGCTAAAGAAAATGGTAAAAATAGGTATTTGTTTTATCATGAGAGTATGTCTAAAGATATAATTAGAAAATCTCAATTAATAGATGGACTTAGAAATGCTATTTGTAAATCAGAATTTGAATTGTTATATCAACCTCAAATAAACATGAATGACTCCAAAGTTATAGGTGCAGAAGCTTTATTGAGATGGAGAAGCAATTCTTTTGGAAATGTTTCGCCAATAGAATTTATACCACTTGCAGAACAAAGTGAATTAATAATATCAATTGGAAAATGGGTTTTGAAGAATGCTTGTATAAAGAATAAGGAGTGGATTGATAAAGGAATTACTCCAATGACTATAGCTGTTAATGTTTCAGTTATCCAACTTTATCAAAGTAATTTTTTAAATACAGTAAGAGATATATTAGATGAAAGTGGATTACCAGCAGAATATTTAGAAATTGAAATAACAGAAAGTATAGTTATGAATAATATAGAAGAAAATTTAAAGGTACTTAATGACATAAAAGACTTAGGGGTTAAAATAGCATTAGATGATTTTGGAACTGGATATTCATCTCTTAGTTATTTAAGATTACTTCCAATTGATAAGCTTAAATTAGATAAATCATTTATAGATAACATACACATAAGTGAAAATGATAGGGTAATAGTTGAATGTATAATAAAGCTTGCACATGAAATGAATATACTTGTTGTTGCAGAAGGTGTGGAAATAGAAGAACAGTTTGATATTTTATATAAAATGGGTTGTGATAGAATACAAGGATACTATTTTAGCAAACCTATTTCACCAGATAAATTTGAGTTGATTATGAAATGAAGAGTATTAAATAATGCTCTTCATTTTTTATATTAAAATAGAAAAATAACAATACTTTTAAAAGTAAGTAATTTATTTAATTTAATAATAAAATAAATTAAAAATATAATGTGTAAAATATTTACATTAAAGATTAGGTGTGATAGACTTTATGTAATGATATTTCATTTTAAATTTATAATGATGAAATGAAATCTATAAAGGTTTGTAATAACATGAAATACTGCAATTAAACTCTGATATATTAATTTCAGGGATTAAAATATATTTATAAAATATTTTAATAGGGGGATGTTTTATGAGTAAAAAAGTAAAAGTGAGAATTGCTAGTTTATTAATTGCTATTTCTATTTTAATTAACTTTATTCCACCACTTAATGTAAAGGCTTTGGGAGACTTTGGTATTTCATCACCAATTATATCTAAAGCAATAAATAACTATAATTTTAATTTAGCACCAGGTGTTATTGAAAAAGGTTATACATTTGAAGATAGTACAGGTAAAAGAATCGAAAGCTTCGTAATAGAAATAGATACTAAAAATAAAAATGTAAGTATAGAAGCTTCGACTCCTAATGATGAAAGTGCATATGGATTACAACCAGTAAGAAAGCAAGCAGAAGCACTTTTAGCAAAAGGAGAGAATGTAGTTGCTGGTGTAAATGCTGATTTTTATAATATGGCAACAGGAGAGCCAAATGGTGTTTTATTAAAAGATGGAGTAATAATTAAAAATCATCCAGAATCAAGGAAGTTTTTTGGAATATTAAAAGATGGTTCAGCAGTAATTGGAGATTATAATAAATTCAATGAAGTAAAAGATAATGTGGAGGAAGCTTTAGGCGGAAATGCTATATTAGTTAAAGATGGACAAGTTTTTGAAACTCCTCAAACTGGAGCCGATAAAGAACCTAGAACTGCAGTTGGTATAAAAAGTAATGGAAACGTATTCTTTATAACTGTAGATGGAAGGCAGGAGCCATATTCAGCAGGATTATCAATGGATGATTTGGCACAGTTAATGATTTCTATGGGTGCTATTCAGGCACTTAATTTAGATGGAGGTGGATCAACTACACATTTATCTAGAATACCTGGAACAGATAATTTAGAGGTTAAAAATAGACCATCAGATAACTCAGAAAGAAGTGTTGCTAATTCATGGATGATAATATCTAAGGAGCCTATAACCCATGAATTTAAATCAGCATATATTGAACCAAATGAAAGAAGCTTTACACCATATTCGGATATACAGTTTAGCGCAAAAGGAATGGATGTATCTGGAGCTTCTGCCAGTTTACCGAAAGAAAGTTTAGAGTGGAGTATTTCTGATAATTCTTTTGGTAAAATAGACAGTAGCACTGGACTATTTTCGTCTACAGGTAAAGAAGGTCAAGCGAAAGTATTATTAAGATATAAAGAAAATGTTGTAGGAGAAGCTAATTTTGAAATAGCAAAACCAGATGAGATTTATTTCTATAGCAAAGAGGTTAGCTTAGATAAAAATCAAAGTAAAGATTTAGGGTTAAATACTTTATTTAATAAAAGAAATGTTAAATGTAATGAAGAAGATATAATTTGGGAAGTCCCAGAAGGCATGGGAACAGTAGATAAGAATGGAATTTTACACTCGTCTGATAAAAATTCTTCTGGAGAAATTAAAGCTACTTTAAAAGGGACAAATATATCTACAAGTATAAATGTAACAGTAGGTCAATTACCAATAATATTAGAAGACTTTGAAACTGGATTAGAAAAATGGGGATTTTCTACAGCTAATAGAGGTGAAAGTGGTTCTTTAGCACTTACAACATATCCTGAGGAACCTACAAGATTTGATGTTCATTCTTTAAAGATAAATTATGATTTCACAAATGCACAAGTAGGGACTACTCTTGGTGCATATGCTGGTCCAGGAGAAAATATAGCAATTCAAGGAAGTCCAAAATCAATTGGTATGTGGATTTATGCTACCAAAGAGGCAAAGGGATACTGGCTTAGAATGAATTTAATAGCCGGAGATGGAAAAAGTAAAACCATTGATTTATCAAATCAAAATCCGGGAATTGATTGGGAGGGGTGGAAGTATATAGAGGCGGAAATACCTGATACTTTTATAGGACCGTTTTCTATACATCCAACTCAAGCAATAAGACTAATGTCATTAAAGTCAGGGCTTCCAGGAGAGGGTCCTATGACTAAAGGAAGCATTTATGTAGATAATATTAGAGCTGTATATGGAAATAAAGTAGACGATTTATATGCACCTGTAATTGAATCTATTAATATAGCTGATAATGATTATAATAGAAATGACGTGAATATTACGGCTAGGTTATATGATTACGAAGATGATCAATATAAAACAGGAATTAATTGGGACAGAGTAAGAATATTAGTCGATGGAATTGATTATACGGGAAAAGAAGGCCATTTTTCTTATGATAAAGATGGAACTGTTTCTTTGTCAGGATACAAGTGGGCTGATGGAACTCATAGAGTAGAAGTAGTTGCTCAAGATAATTTTGGAAATGAAACTACTAAAACTGAGTATTTTAATATAGATACTAATTCATCAAAGATTACTATTGATTCTATTAATAATGAAGCAGTATTAGGAGGAGATTTAGATTTAGCTTTAAAGTCTATTTCAGGGAATGAGATAAAAAATTTAAAGACAAAAATAAATATAGATAATGGATTTTTAGTAGAAAGTGTAGATTTTTCTAATTTATCTAAAAATGGTATATGGAACTACAATAGCGATTCAGGAGAGCTAGATATATATTGCGAAAATGAAGGCTTAACAAATGGAGAAAATATATTAGCTAATATAAAAGTTAAAATACCTAATACAGCTAAACTTGACTCAGATGTTAATTTTGAGATTATTAATTCATTGATGGAGTATACTCTTGAAAAAGAAGATAACTTTATAGCAACTTCATCTTCTAGAATAGGAAAAGTACCAGTAGTTAGTGCATATAACATATCTATAGAAGAAATATTAGTAGGGAAGCCAGGTGTAATTAAGGTTACTGATGTTCTTGGTAATGCAGTTAAAGATGTAAATGTAATTATGGAAAATGAAGATGGAAATAAATTTGATTTAGGCAAGACTAATTCAAAAGGTATACTTTCTAGCGATAAATTGACTAATAAAGTACAAAAGTTTTTTATATATGCTGAAAAGGAAGGATTATCCTCTATAAAAATTAAGACTCAATCTTATGCTCCATTAAAAGATAAGATTCCTTCAAACATACTATTTGGAACTACGGAAGATGCTAAGACACAAAAATCAATATCTTGGATGTCTAATCCATTAACATCTAAAGATAAAGTAGTAGTTCAATATATAATGAAATCTAAATATAATTCAAAAGGATTATTACGAAATAAAATAAATACAAAGGAAGTGGAAGGAGAATATACAAATCTTACTTTTAGTGGTAATAGTGATATAAATTTGAATGGAGTAGTAAGATCAAACCATATAAAGATAACAGGATTAGAGCCAGGAACAACTTATATGTGTAGGGTTGGTGATGGTGAAAATTGGTCTGAATTTATGGAGTTTACAACACTAGAGAACAAAGAAAATATGAAGTTTATTATTTTAGGTGATACACAGTCTCCATCAGAACAGGGTTTATCAGAGTTAGATAATATACTAAATATAATTGAAAATGAGCATAGTGATTCTGATGCTATAATACACCTTGGAGATTTTATAGATGATTCATCATTGTTTAATCAGTGGGATTTTATAACTTCACTTTTGGGAAAGTATGGTAAAGCTAACTCAATTGACATGATAAATGTTTTAGGAAACCATGAATATATGGGGGATCCGAGTGCGGACAAAGCAAAAAATATATTTAATACTCCTACTAATGGAATTAAAGAAAATATTGGAGGAGTTTATTCAGTAGATTATAACGATATTCATTTTAGTGTAATTAGCTTTACATCTGATAAAGAATTACTTAAAAAGGAATTAGAATGGTTAAAAGAAGATATAAACAATTCAGATAAGAAGTTAAAAATATTATTAACTCATCAACCTCCATATTATACTAATCCGGACGGAGGAAATGAATTAATAAAAGAAATGTTACCACCTGTAGCTGAAGAATTAGGGATAGATTTAGTATTTTCAGGACATGACCATGCTTATGGCAGAACAAAGAGATTAAAAAATGGAATAGAGGATAAGAGTGGAACAATATATATAGTTGGTGGAACTACTGGACCAAAACATTATCAAGCTGTTAATGATGGAAGTTTTGAAGTGTATAATGATGAAAATACAGCCATATATACTACTTTAGAGTTTAATAAGGGTGATATTAGCGTTATTTCTAAAAAGCCTGATGGAACTATAGTAGATGATTTTAACTTGGACAAAAAGGCTCCAGAAATAACCATAAATGGAGTAGAAGATAAAGGAGTTTATATAGACTCTAAAATTAAAATTGAAGTATCCGTTGATGAAGAAGCAGAAATAATAACAACATTAAACGGAAGCCATTATAATGGAGAGGAAATAGCAAAGGCAGGAAAATATGAGTTTGCTGTAGAAGCTACTGATAAATCAGGAAACAAATCTATTAAAACCATTAATTTCATTATTAAAGAATCAGATGAGAGTGGTGAAAATGGTTCAGAAAATGGTGGAAGTAATAATGAAAACAATAATGGCAATAATGAAAATAATGCTGGTAGTGGCGAGCCGGTAGGTAACAATGAAAATAATAATGGATCTATAAATGAAAATAATTCACTAGGAGAAAACTTGAAAGGAGAGCTTGTTCAAACTGGAGATTTATATAGCTCTAAGTTAATAATTATTATTTCATTGACACTAATATTAATTGGAGTCACACTAAATAAAAAGTATAAAAAGAATTTAATGTAAAAATTATACCTCTAATCTTTTAATATAAGGTTAGAGGTACTCTTTTAGAGAAAATGAATTTATTTAAATTACTTTGAAATAATTTAAAAATAATTATTATGTCATATATTATTTGAACTTTTCTGGAAATTGTTTAATTATACCATCAGTAAGAACATCAGCAAAGTTAATCATATGATCTTCTCCTCTATCATATGCATCAATATCTGATTTCCAATCTTTATTTAATCTAGCATTGACTGCTTCTAGAATTAAGTCTAAATGTTTATGTAGCATACTCTTTAAAATCTTGTTTGAATATTTAGGATTAGCAGAACTTAAGAAGTCGGCTATTTCGTCTACATTTTGATACCATAATTTATTATATTTTTCAAAATCATTCTTGTTACCACTTTTAGATGCATCAAGAACTTGACCAGCAAGTTTTATATGTTCTCTTAATAATGAAGATAGTTTATTTCCTGCTTCTTCACCATAATATGGCTTGATAGAATTTCCAATATCATCTTGATTTTTAAGAAGTCTTTCTAGAACTGGTTCCCTATCTTCAAGAGAATCTATATCAGCTATAATATAATTTCTAGTCCATAAAACGTGATCGATCCAGAGTTTTCTTTCATTCATTTTCAAATCACATTTTGATTTATTTATAGAATCATCACCTAAAGATGTGTTTTCTATAGCTTTAGCTTTTAAAGGAATAAAAAATAAATTTAATAGAAATAGTAGTAATAATGATTTTTTTAAAATTTTCATTATTTGTATAATCTCCTTTTATTTATAGAATTTAATGTTAGTTTTTTCAAATATATATTGATATATACTCATAGTAATTTGGTTGTTGTTGGAAATAAAATATAAGGTAGATTTAAAATTTAACATGATCTAAAATTAAATACTTAAATTATTAGGCTAAGAAAATATAAAAAAATATCGAGAAAGCAATAAGAAATATAGGCTATTTAGGTATTAAAAATATAACTATTCAGCTATTTAAAAATTGGGATTCCATACAATTTCCTATATATAAGAATTTGGATTTTGGGAGTATATAGAGTATCCTCCAGAAGGTATCATATCGAGATACTAGTATCTAGCCTATGATTTTTGTTTGCTTATTTAAGAGTAATAGATGACAGGGGAAGAGGTATTAGTAAATTGATTTTAAGGATTTGGGAAGAGTATATTTCTTATTGTAGTGACATAAATGGCTATATTTTAGTATTTGAGAGGAGATAAGTTTTATATTTGAAAACTATAGTGTAAGGTTAAAAAATTAATATAGATAGATTTATATTATAATGGAAAATAGTAATAAATATGCATATAAAAATTAATTTTATAAGAACAAATTAGTATAATAATTGTAAATATGGCGTTAATATGATAGTATAAAAATATATAAGGATTTCCTTATATATTTTTTTGTAAAGAACAATATTTTAATTAATATATTGTATAACTTTAAATATTTAACTAATGGAGGAAATGAATTAATGCTAAGTTTACCAAATTGCCCAAAATGTAATTCAGAATATACTTATGAAGATGGAAGTCTTTTAATATGCCCAGAATGTGCACATGAATGGACTTTAGACTCAGCAAATAATGATTATGAAGATGAAAAAGTTGTAAAAGATGCAAATGGAAATATTTTAAATGATGGAGACTCTGTTACTATAATAAAGGATTTAAAAGTAAAAGGAAGCTCATCAGCATTGAAACAAGGTACAAAAGTAAAAAATATACGTTTAATTGATGGAGATCATAATATTGACTGTAAAATTGATGGATTTGGTGCTATGAAGTTAAAGTCAGAATTTGTTAAAAAGATTTAATAAAGTATTGACAGAAAATAAAATTAGATATATTATATTAACAAATATATGGAAATAAAAATTCTATGAAGAGAAAAAGTAAGTTATTATTTTGTTCAACAGAGAGTTGGTATATGCTGAAAGCCAATGTTCAAAAATTAGCTGAAAATCATCTCTGAGAAGCAATGCTGAACTTTAGTAGGTATTGCCGGAGTCTTTCACCGTTAAAAGATAGGCGTATTGTTAGATACGTAGCTAAGTGCTATAAAAGGTTTATTATATTTATAAACTAATTTTATAGAATTAGGGTGGTAACGCGGATATTTCCGTCCCTTGTTTTTCAAGGGACGGTTTTTTTTATTTCCTAAAAAGAGGGGGGCTTTTTATGGATATCGAAGGTGAGATTATTAAATTAAAAGTATAAAGACAGTTAATTAGGGGGAACATTAATATGAAAAATTTATCAAAAAGAGATTTATTATTTATAGGGCTTATGCTTTTTTCTTTATTTTTTGGGGCAGGAAATTTAATCTTTCCTCCATTTATGGCTCAGGCAGCTGGAGAAAAAACTTGGATAGCTATGAGTGCATTTTTTATAACAGCAGTGGGATTCCCGGTACTAGGAGTGATAGCAGTAGCGAAATCTGGAGGATTGACTAATTTAGCAAAGAGAGTAAATCCAGTATTTGCAAGTATATTTACTGTGTTAATATATTTATCAATTGGGCCAGGACTCGGAATTCCAAGGGCAGGTAGCCTACCTTTTGAAATGGCAGTAGCACCATATTTACCAGAAAGTATGTCAATTAAGATATCTTTATTTATATATACATTTTTATTTTTTACAGTTGCATATTGGCTTTCACTATCACCAAATAAATTAGTAGATCGTATGGGTAAGGTATTAACTCCAACTTTATTAATTCTAATTATAGTTATGGTAGTAGGATCATTTATAAAGCCACTGGGTGGATATGGAGCTGCAACAAATGGTTATGAAATATCACCATTTTTTAAAGGATTTTTAGATGGTTATTTAACTATGGATACAATAGCAGCTTTAAATTTTGGAATAGTGATTGCTTTAGCAATAAGATCTAAAGGTATCAATGATGAAAAAACTATAGTTTCTTTATCTATAAGAGCAGGATTAATTGCAGGTGGTTTATTATCAGTTATTTATGCTTTACTTGCACATTTAGGTGCAACAAGTGGGGGGAAATTTGGATTAACTGAAAATGGAGCTCAAACATTAACAAATGTAACTAATTATATATTTGGAAAACCGGGTGCAGTATTATTAGCTTTAATATTTACTTTAGCTTGTTTAACAACAAGTGTTGGACTTATTACTTCATGTAGCCAATATTTTTCTACTCTAACTAAGAAAATATCATATAAAAATTGGGTTAGAATATTAACTGTATCTAGTATGCTACTTGCTAATATGGGATTAACAAAAATTCTTAGTATATCAGTACCTGTATTAAATGCAATTTATCCAATAGCTATAATGCTTATAGTACTTTCAATGTTAGACTTTATATTTAAAGAAGATCATTTAATTTATAGTTTAACAATTTTATTTACAGGAATTGTTAGTATAATTGATGCATTGGGACAAGTCGGGATTAAAATGGGGTTTATTACAAAGTCTATTACTTTTTTACCTCTTTATAATGAAGGATTGGCATGGATAATTCCAGCTATAGCAGGAATTGTTATAGGGTTATGTATTAAATTTGTTAAAGAATTTTTAAAAGAAGATAAAATTTTTTCAGAAAAAATAAGTGATTAGTATAGTGTATAAAAGGTACTATGATATCTAATTTGAAAAAATAAAATATAAAAAATAGAAAAGGAGCTTTATAAGTTCCTTTTTTGGTATAACAACCTCATATTTAATAAAGTATAAACTAATATATATTGAACATCATATTAATGTAGTTTAATTTATAGGAGGTATTACAATGAAAAATAAGCCTGATGATAGAAGTAATAATGTAGAAAGAATACAAGAAAATATCGATAATGTTTTAAAAAATATTGATTTAGCTAATGAAATGATTGACAAAACAGATGATACTAAAACAGTTGAGACTTTAGAAGAAAGAAATGAAAAGAGAGAAAGAGCTCTAAAAGGACTTCGTAAGGAAATTAGAGATGAAAAAATAGCAAATGAAATTAAATCAGAATTGTTATCAAATGAAAATTCTTATAAATAACCAGTTTATATTTATAAGAATTTAAATCATCATAACTATAAAAAATTAAAAAGCCATACAAAAATGAAATATAAATTTTATTTAATGTTAATACTTAAGATAAAATTTAATATTTAATTTTTTAGTATGGCTTTTGTTGTATTTTTATATGTTTTATTGATTTAGAGTAAAAGTACTTTAAGCATATTAGTACAACTAATGCAGTACAAATATCAATGATAAATAAGCTGTGTTTATATATAATAAGACTATACAGTAATTTAAAATCTGTGTGGGAGGAATAAAAATATGGAAAAGAATAAAATTATAATTAGAAAAGGAACAAATCAAGATGTTGATGCAATAGCTAATCTGATTTATTGTACAGAAGTTCATCCTGATTATGTTTGAGGGGGAGAATCTAAGCAGGAGAGTTTAGATAATTTAAAAACATTAATAAAAACAAAAGGATCCAGATATAGTACTGAATATATAACAGTAGCAGTAGCAGATAGCAAAGTATTAGGTGCAATGATATTAATACCTTATGATGAACTAGATAGACTAAGTATAAAAACTGACTTTAAGCAAATTAGAAAGATGGATGGCTTTAGTGAAAAGTTTTATTATTTAATTACAAGAGTTAAATACATGTTATTTAGAGAATGTAGAAGAGGGAATTTATATATAGCTAATATTGCTACTGACGAAAAAGCAAGAGGGTTTGGAATAGGTAAAAAACTAATGAAATATGCAGAGCAAGTTGCTAAAAAAGAAAAGTATGAAGGTATATCATTACTTGCAAAAGATGAAAAAGTAAGTAAATTCTACGAAAAATTAGATTACGATAAAGTATTTGATAAAGTACTTTTAGGTGAGAGAATAATAAAAATGGCGAAATGCTTTTAATATATAGATAAAGTTCCTTAGAGTTTCTCTAGGGAACTTTTTTGCTGTTAAGAAATATATAAAAATAATAGATTATTTAATAGATTTCTTAACAGTAAAATAAAGAGAGATAAAGATATAATATTAATTATAGTAATCAATACTAGTGGGATTTATAGGTAGATTGCATACCATTTAAATTCATTTTATTATATAGTGATGTAGATAATTTTTTAAAACTAGCAGAGGATGATTTAATAAATAGTGTATATATAGATAATGTTAAATTTTAAGTATTACAACGATAAAATACTATTATTTTAAGAGTCAAGAATATAATAATTGATATTCCTGATTCTTATTTTTATGGTAAAATCAAAATAAGAGTAAACTTAACAGAATCTATATTTAAGAAATGGAGAATATAAAATGAATTATAGAGTATTTGGTGATAAAATTGTTTTAAGATTAGAAAAAGGGGAAGAAGTTATTGAATCTATTAAAAAAGTTTGTGAAGAGCAAAAAATAATAGCAGGTTCAATATCAGGGTTAGGAGCTACTAATCATGTAGTTGTAGGCTTATTTAAGCCAAATGAAAAGAAGTATTATTCAACTACTCATGAAGATGATTTCGAAATCACAAATATTACAGGAAATATATCAGTAATGAATGATGAGGTATATTTACATATACATGGAACATTTGCTAATTTAGAAGGAAGATGTATAGGTGGGCATTTAAATAAAGCAATAATTAGTGCAACGGCAGAAATCATAATAGATAGAGTAAATGGATCTATAGGAAGAAAATTTGATGAAAATATCGGGTTAAATCTTATAGAATTTTAACTATAATAGATTATTTTAAATATTAGATTAGACAAATTTAAAAATCAAATGATAAATGAATTAGAACTAAACTAAAGGGAGAATTCTTGATGGGGACATTATTAAATAGATTATTAATTATTTTAAATGATGGAAAAGAAAGTTCGACTTACTATCATATAGCTAATATATTACTTTGTAATTATGATTCTATACAAAAGATGACTATATCAGAAGTAGCAGATTTATGCTTTGTGTCAAAATCTACAATTTCAAAATTTACAAGATATATAGGATTTGATGATTTTCTTGAACTTAAGGCAGCAGCATCATATAGAAGTGATAAGTCTTCTAACTATTTAAACTATAATGATAATATAATTGGGTTTATGGAAAGTCATACAAAGGAAGAATATTTAGATACAATTATTCATGATTTAGAAATTATTAAATCAAATCTAGATATGAATAAAATTGAGGAATTAGCTAAGGATTTAATTAAATATGATAAAGTAGCAGCTTTTGGACTTTTATATTCAGAATCAGCAGCTATGGATTTTCAAACTAAGCTTGCATATAATGGTAAATATATTATTTCCCATATGCATGATATTAAACAAGATGAATTTATTAAGAATGCTAAAGAGGATACTTTAATTATAATATTCACTAATTCTGGTGACTATATAAAGAAGTATCAAATGATGCAGGGAAATATAAATAAAAATGTATTTAAGCAGACAAAAGCTAAAATAGTAGTGATAACTGCAAATAAGAATATGGAGAATCATCCTTATGTAGATTTGTGCATAGACTTTCAGCATAGTTCTGAAGTTCAAACACATGCTATATTGTATCAAGTTATTACAGATTTTATAACCTTTAAATATAAAAAGTTAAAGGAAAGCATTAATATATAAACTTTAGCATGGGTAATTTATTAATTATACCATGCTTTTTTTTATTTTTCTAAAGTTTCCAAAAATCGAAATTTAATAGTGTAAAACTTTTCAATGCTATAATTTCAATATAAGGTGTAACCGGTGTCATCAAAGAACAAACTATATAGGAGGGATTATAATGGCAAAGAAAAACTATGATTCACTAGCAAAAGAAGTAGTTGAAAAAGTTGGTGGAGTAGAAAATATAAATAGTTTATTCCATTGTGTAACAAGATTAAGATTCAAGTTAAAAGATTCATCAAAAGCTGATAGAGAAGCAATTAATGATATACAAGGTGTTTTATCTGTAGTAGAAGGAAATGGACAATTCCAAGTAGTTATAGGAAATCATGTTACAGATGTTTTTGATACAGTTTTAAAATTATTCCCAGAAATTAAGAGTGAAGCAATGAATACTAACGATGTAGAAGAAAAGCCTTCAGGAAATATATTAACTCGTATGTTTAATACGATGTCTTCTATATTTAATCCAATCATAATAGCGCTTGCAGGTGCAGGTATGATAAAAGCATTACTTGTTATTTTAACAACTTATGGGTTCATGGACAATACAGGAAGTACTTATAAAATTTTAAGTGCTGCTGGAAATAGTGTGTTCTATTTCTTACCTCTATTCTTAGCATTTAGTACTGCAAAAACTTTTAAAGTAAATCAATTTATTGCTGTTGCAATTGTAGGAGCATTAATGGAACCTAACTTTGCTGGACTTATGAAGGCTACAGGAGATGTAGTTGATTTCTTTGGAATTCCTGTTGTTCTTATGGGATATTCAGGTACGGTTATTCCAGCAATACTAACTATTTGGGTATATTCATACGTTGAAAAATTCTTAAAGAAATTTATTCCTAAGAGTATAGAAATATTTACTTTATCAGCAGTTGCTTTATTAGTTATGGTACCGTTAGCAGTTATGGTTATAGGACCAATTGGAGTTACTTTAGGTAATGGAATGGGAGATTTAATTAATTTCTTAAGTGATAAGAGTGGCTTAATAGCAGGTTTAGTAGTTGGAGGAGGTTGGACATTCCTTGTAATGATGGGAATTCACTGGGGTGTTGTTCCTATAATGATAAATAATATTGCAAATCAAGGATATGATGTAATAAGACCAATGATTGCAGCTGCCACTTTTGCAAGTGCTGGTGTAGCTTTAGGTGTATTACTTCGTTCTAAGAAGAAGGAAACAAAGGCATTTGCTGCATCAACTATGATTCCAGCTTTATTAGGTGGTATAACAGAACCGATAGTATATGGTTTATCAGTAAAATATAAAAAGCCTTTAATTGCTCAAACAATAGCAGGTGGTATAGCAGGTGCATTTATGGGAATGTTCCAAACTAAAGCTATAGTTTATGTATTCCCAGCATTAACAACTTTACCAGCATTCTTTGGAGATACATTTGTAATTTATTTAATTGGTATAGCAATGGCATTTGGATTATCAGCAATTTTAACATATATTTTAGGATTTGAGGAAAGCGGAGCAAAGTCTAAAAAGAGTGCATTAAAACCATCAGAAATAGCAGCTTGTGTTAAGGGGGAAATGATTCCATTAGAAGATGTAAAAGATCCTGTTTTTGCAAATAAAACAATGGGAGATGGAATAGCCTTTATACCAGAAAAAGGAGAAGTAACATCACCAGTTGATGGAATAATAGAAGTGGCGTTTCCAACAGGACATGCGATAGGATTAAAAAGTGATAATAATGATGAAATTTTAATCCATGTTGGTATTAATACAGTAGAGTTAAATGGAGAGTGTTTTAAGCTTTTAGTTAAGCAAGGAGAAAGAGTAACAAGAGGACAAAAATTAATAGAATTTGATTTAAATAAGATTAAAGAAAAAGGTTATGATACTACAACTATGCTTTTAATTACAGAATCAAATAATAAAACATTAAAAAAAGAAAATTATCGTAATGTAGAAAATGAAGATAAAGTTTTAGAACTAGTAGGTGAGGGGGCATAATAAAATGACATTTCCTAAAAACTTTTTATGGGGAGGAGCAATTGCAGCTAATCAAGCTGAAGGTGCTTATAATGAAGATGGCAAAGGCTTAAGCGTTGCAGACATACTAGCAGTTGGAGCAGATAGATTTAAAAATGTAGAATTAGAAATTAATGAAAACAAATATTATCCTAGTCATGAAGCTATAGACTTTTACCACACCTATAAGGAGGATATTAGAGAATTATCTGAGCTAGGTATGAAGTGCTTCAGGACTTCTATAGCTTGGAGTCGTATATTCCCTAATGGAGATGATAAAGAGCCTAATGAAAAAGGATTAGAATTTTATGATAATTTATTTGATGAATTATTAAAGAATGGAATGGAGCCAGTTATAACAATTTCACATTTTGAAACACCTCTTAATTTAATAACTAAATATGGTGGATGGAAAAATAGAAAGCTTATAGATTTTTATGTTAATTATTGTAGTGTGATATTTAATAGATATAAGGATAAAGTTAAATATTGGATGACTTTTAATGAAATTAATCATGCTCATACATTACCACTTATAGCTGCAGCAATAGTAGTTAAAGAAGATGAAAATAAGCTTCAAGACATATATCAAGCAAGCCATAATATGCTTGTAGCAAGTGCGAAAGCTGTAATTATGGGACATGAAATTAATAAAGACTTCAAAATAGGATGTATGTTATCTCTATCTCCTATATATCCAGCTTCTTGTAAGCCAGAAGACGTGTTTGAATCCTATGAACTAAGAAGAAGATCTTTATTTTATAGTGATATACAAATGCTTGGAGAATATCCTTCATATTTTAAGCGTATTGCTAAAGAAAATAATATAACTATAGAAATGGAAGATGAAGATATAGAAATTCTTAAAAAGGGTGTTTGTGATTATTTAGGATTTAGCTATTATAGATCATCTTTACATGAAGCAGGAATGAAGATACTAGGTAATACAGGTGGACTATTAGGAAAGAAGAATCCTTATTTAAGTGAAACAAAGTGGGGATGGCCAATAGATCCATTAGGATTAAGATATGTATGTAATGAGTTAACAGACAGATATCATAAGCCTTTATTTATAGTTGAAAATGGCTTAGGTGCTATAGATGAAGTAACAGAAGATGGCAAGATACATGATGAAGAAAGAATGGAATATTTAAAGAAGCATGTAATAATGATGAATGAAGCAATAGAAGATGGAGCTGATATAATAGGATATACTTGGTGGGGCCCAATAGATATTGTTTCAGCAGGTACTGGAGAAATGAAAAAGAGATATGGTTTTGTTTATGTAGATAAAGATAATAACGGAAATGGAACTTTAAAACGTATAAAGAAGGATAGTTATAATTATTATAAGCAAATTATAGCTACAAATGGAGAAAATTTAGAAAGATAATGGAGGCAGTATTATATGAAAAAAATATTATCTTTTCCTGAAGGATTTTTATGGGGAGGAGCTATAGCAGCAAATCAAGCAGAAGGAGCATGGAATGTTGATGGTAAGGGTATGTCTGTAGCAGATGTAGCTATGTACAAGCCTGATATCGATATAAAAGATTATGTAAAACAATGGCATGTTGGGCTAGAAGATATAAAAAATGCAATGGAAGCTACAGAGGATACTTACTATCCAAAACGTAGGGGAATAGATTTTTATCATCACTATAAAGAAGATATAGCTTTATTTAAAGAAATGGGATTTAAAACTTTACGTGTATCTATAGCATGGACTCGTATTTTCCCAAATGGAAATGAAGACAAGCCAAATGAAAAGGGGCTAGCGTTTTACGAGGACCTTTTTAAAGAGCTAAGAAAAAATGATATAGAACCTTTAGTAACTTTATCACATTATGAAATGCCAATTTATTTAGTTAATAACTATGATGGATGGGTATCTAGAGAAGTTGTAGATATGTTTGTAAAATATGCAAAAGTATGTTTTGAAAGATATAAAGATTTAGTAAAATATTGGCTTACATTTAATGAAATAGATAGTGTTTTCCGTCACCCATTTACTACAGTTGGAGTGGTTGAAGACAAGTATGATAGTAAAAAAGAAGCAGAAGAAGCAATTTATCAAGCACTGCACAATCAATTTGTAGCAAGTGCATTAGCAACTAAGTATTGTCATGAAATAATACCAGGTTCGCAAGTAGGATGTATGGTTACTAAAACTTTAACATATCCTGAAACTTGTAATCCTGATGATATAATTTTAGCTCAAAGAGATAATAGAAATAACTTTGTTTATACTGATGTACAAGTATTAGGTAAATATCCTAGACATCTTTTAAATTACTTCAAAAAGAATAATATTAATGTGAAAATGCTTGAGGGGGATGAAGCTATACTACAACAATATACAGTAGATTTTATTTCCTTTAGTTATTATATGTCCATGGTTCAAAGTATAAATGCAGCACAAAGAGAAAAAGTTGGAGGAAATTTAGTTACTGGAGTTAAAAATCCATACCTACCAACAAGTGAATGGGGATGGCAAGTAGATCCAAAGGGATTAAGAGTTTCTTTAATAGATTTATATGATAGATATCAAAAACCACTATGGATAGTTGAAAATGGAATTGGTGCTTATGATACAGTTGAAGAAGATGGCTCAATTAATGATGATTATAGAATAGAATACTTCAAAAAACATTTTGAGCAAATTGCTATAGCTATAGATGAAGGTGTAGAATGCATGGGATATACATCTTGGGCTTGTATAGATATTGTAAGTGCATCAACTTCGCAAATGTCGAAAAGATATGGATTTATTTATGTTGATGCAGATGATTTAGGAAATGGGACATATAAAAGAAGTAAAAAGAAAAGTTTTGAATGGTACAAAAATATTATTAAGAACAATAGTATAGAAATAGAGTAATTTAAATAAGGAATACAAAAAGCAAGGCATCGTAGCTAAAAAAGTTACGATGCTTTTTTGATTAGTTTTTACTGACATTATACTATTTATAATCACTCCAATAATTATAAGAGATAAACCTATTTAGGTATAATACTATTTAAAATAATTAAATCAGAAGGAATATTAAAATAACTTCTTATGATTGAGTAAATTATTATAGCTACAATTAATTGATTCAGTATCTTTTAAAATATAAATATTATAATTATTCCACAAAATATAAATTTATGTAATGTTGGAAAAACGTATTGACTTTATTTTAACAAGAGTGTATTATAAAAATATAATAGTAATGATAATCATTCTCAAATAATGAAGAAAGAGGGAAGATATATGAAAATTATTTATTGGAGTGGTACAGGAAATACTGAAGCAATAGCAAAATTAATTTTAGAAGGAGTTAAAGAGTCTGGAGCAATAGGAGAACTAATAAACATATCAACAACTGATGCGGATTCAATAGCAGATGAAGAGGTAGTTATTTTAGGTTGCCCTTCTATGGGAGATGAAGAATTAGAAGAAGGCGAATTCTTACCATTTTTAGAATCCATAGAGAATGACTTAAGAGATAAAAAAGTAGCACTATTTGGCTCATATGGATGGGGATCTGGTGAGTGGATGGAGAAGTTTGAAGAAAAGATAAAAGATTTAGGAGCTACTTTGCCATTAGAGTCTTTAATTGTTAATTATACGCCAGAAGGTGAAGATGAAGATAGGTGCAGAGAGTATGGGAAAAAAATAGCTGCACTATAATATAAAATAAATATTTAAACATTTTTCTCATTAATAAAATCAATTGTTTAATAACCCCTAAAATAAAGAATCCTAATTATATTTAGATTCTTTATTTTTTATTAAATTAAAAATTTTGCTATGTAAATATATTTAAAATATTGGAACATAAATTTTCAAAAATTCACTTGAAAATATAGGACAAGAGTTTGAACAAAACTACAATAAATGAAAAAAAATCCATGAAACCGTTGACTAAATGTTTTATTTTATATATAATGTAAAAGTAAGTTAAAATATGTTAAATTTTAGCGTGTAATCTAATTTAATTTAGAGCATTAGCTGGGAAGGGTAAGTGTACCTTTTCCAGTTTTTTTTATTGTTAATATTGATAATTTAATAGGATTAACAATTATTTAATTGCTTAATATATATTAAATTACATTATTATATATTTTAAATTAAGGGGGATCAGGTAGTGAGACTAAAAAGCAAAAAATTAAAAAAGCTAATAGCAAAGACTATGATGGTAATTATGTTATTTACATTATTACCTAATGTATTTACATTAAAGGCTAAAGCTTTAGACGGAAATGAGGCAAAAAGTGAAGGGTATGAGATATATCCAATTCCTCAAAGTATTGAATATGGTGATAGTAATATAAATTTTCAAAATAAGGCAAATGTTATATTTGAAGATGGAATTGATGATGCAACTAAAAATAGGTTGTTTGAAGTATTGAATATTAAAGGTATTTCATACGAAGTAGGTACTGAAATAAAAAGTGATCAAACAAATTTTTTAGTAGGAATAAATAATTCTAAAGGTATTGTAGATAATTATTTTAATAATAAAAATTTAGGTGATGATGTTCATTTTGAGAAAATAGATTCTCATATAGTGTCAGTAGATGATAATGTAATTGCAGTATTAGGTAAAGATACTGACTCAGCATTTTATGGGCTTACATCATTAAAATTAATTTTTAAACAAATAGAAGGAAATGAAATAAGAGAATTATTAATTAAAGATTATTCAGATGGACATTGGAGAGGGTTTATAGAAGGATATTATGGTATTCCTTGGAGTAATGAAAATCGTATGGATTTAATGAAGTTTGGTGGAGACTTTAAGATGAATGCATATATTTTTGCTCCGAAAGACGATGAATATCATAGCCTTAAATGGAGAGATCCATATCCAGCAGAAAAGCTAGAAGAACTTAGACAATTAGCCGAGGTTGGAGCAAAAACAAAAAATAAATTTATATGGACAATTCACCCATTCTTAAAGGATGGAATGAAGTTCGATACAGATGAGAACTATCAAAGTGATTTATCAAAGATTATTGCAAAGTTTGAACAATTATACAGTATAGGTGTTCGTCAATTTGGAGTACTTGCTGATGATGCTGAAGGAGAAGCAAAAGATCAAGTAAGACTTATGAATGATCTAGAACAATGGAGATTATCAAAAGGTGATGTATATAGTTTCATTTTTGTTCCTAAGGTATATACAAAAGAGTCAGCAGGTGGAGATGTTAATAATGAATATTTAAGAACAATTTCTGGAATGCCTGAAAGTACTGAAATATTATGGACAGGTGATACTATACTTGGATATGTAAAGCAAGATAGCTTCGATTTCTTTAAAGAAGCAGTAGGAAGAGAACCTTTCATGTGGTTAAACTGGCCTGTAAATGATATTAATAATAGTCGTTTACTAATGGGTAAAGGTGAAATGTTAGATAAGGATGTTACAAACTTTAGAGGAATTGTAACTAATCCAATGCAAGAGGCACAAGCTTCAAAGGTATCTTTATTTGCAATTGCAGACTATGGTTGGAATCATGCAAGTTTTGATATGGACAAGAGTTGGGAAGATTCATTTAAATATATTGAACCAGATGCAACTGAAGAATTGCACACATTTGCAAAACATATGAGTGATCCTGCTCCAACTTGGCATGGATTAACATTAGAGGAATCAGAAGAATTAAGACCAATAATTCAAGATTTTACAAAGAAGTTATTTAGAAAAGAATCAATAGTAGAAGATAGTAAGATTGTTTTAGCAGAATATCAAGAGATTTTAGATGCAACTAATAACTTTGCACAAAAATCTAAAAATGAATTGATGAAAAATGAAATAAAGGCATGGGTTGACTCTCTAAGAGATTTATCTGAATCAACAATTGCATACGTTAATGCAGCACTTGCTTTAGAAGAAGGTAACTATGAAGAAGCTGTTAAGTATTATAGCTTAGGTGAAAGTGAATATACTTCTTCAAGAAGTTATAGAGTTCAAGGAATTAATGGACAAATTAGACCAGAACCAGGTAGTAGACATTTACTACCATTTGCGAAGGATTTATCAAGAATAATTAGTGAAAAAATGGCTCAAGTAGTTAATCCAGATAGTAACAAGCTAACACTATTCCCTTATACCAATATGGGATACAACTTATATTGGGGACATGTTCAAAATATAGTTGATGGAGACAATGCTAGATTATCAACTATGTGGATTCGTAGAGCTGCTAATGAAGATGACTATGTTGCTTTAGAATTAAACGAAGTAACAGAGGTTAACAGCATTACATTTGAACAAGGTGAGCCAGGTGCTGGAGATAAATTTAACTTTGTTAAATTCCAATCCTCAATGGATGGACAAAATTGGACCGATATAGATGGTGTTGCATATGGACCAGAAAAAGAAAAAATAGTTGTAGAAAACCTTAAAGTAAAAGCTAAATATGTAAGAGTTGTTCCAACAGGGGAAATCAAAAGTAACTGGATATCAGTTCGTGAATTCTCAATTAATAAAGAAGATGAGAGCAATTTATTTAGAGATGTTTATACAAATATAGAAGCTTTATCTAACAATAAAGTTAATATATTACCAGAAACAGCTATACTTGAAAATATAAATGATATTACATTAGCAGAAAATGAATATGTTGGTATTAAGTTAAACAAAATAAAAGAATTAAAAAATATTGTTGCTGAATACTCAAATAAAGATAATTTAACTTTAGAAACATCAATCAATGGGATTGAATGGACAGCTGTAGAAGACTTAAGTTCTAGTGTAAATGCACGTTATATTCGTATTATTAATAAAGGTAAAGAGTCAGTTAAAACTAATATTACAAAGTTAGAAATAGAAAATACAACTAATGATGTAACATTTGATGTTAGACCTGCAGCAGAAGCTAAGTTTGAACCAACTAATTTAATAGATGGTAAATTAAACACAGCATTTAAACCTAATGTAAATGCGCCTAAAACAGGTCATTTAACATATTATATTTCTGATAACACAGAAATTAAGAAATTTACTGTATTACAAGACCCAACTACATTATCAAATGCTGCAGTATCTATAAGAACTGAAAATGGATGGAATAATATAGGGGAACTAAGTAAGAGTGTTAATGTATTTAATACATCACAATTCCAAAATGTATTTGAAATAAAAATAGAATGGGATGGAATGGCTCCAACTCTAAATGAAATTGGAGTTTCAACAGTTGAAGAAAGTGTGAGTGTTAACAGAGAAGCATTGATAGAAGCAATAGAAAAAGCAGAAAGTATGCTGAACTCAGATAAATACACTGAAGAATCAATAGCTAACCTAAAAGAAGTGCTAAATGCAGCAAAAGAAGTTATGATAAATGAAGATGCTACTCAAGAAGATATAGATAGAGCAGTAGAAGATTTAAACAAAGCAATATCTTCTTTAGTTGAAAAACCATCAGTTCCAGGTGAAGAAGAAAATCCTGGAGAGGCTGGAAAACCAGGTGAAGATAATTCAGATAATGATAGTAATCAAGGGGAAGGTAGTAAACCACTTCCTCCAACAGATGACGAAAATAGTAGTTCAGGAAAAGGTGATGGAAATTTACCTAATACAGGAGGAACATCACCAGTTATGGTTCTAGCAATTGGAGGAATTATTTTAATAGCTGGAGTAATAACATTGAGAAAAAAAGCTACAAATAATTAGGTAAAACTTTTTTTAATGAAGTCTGTTTAATTAAGAAAAAATAATTTTTTATAAAAGAGTAATAACAACTTTTATGGTTATTACTCTTTTTTCTTTATAATGATATATTAAATTATTTTACTATTATAATGAGCTTATAATATTATTAGCATAGATAAATTAACATAATTATGAAAAAAAATACATGAAAGCGTTGACAATTTGGGTGAATGTATATATACTGTAAATGAAAGTTAAATTATGATTATTTTTTGCGTGTAATCTAATTAAGTTTAGAGCATTAGCTGTGATAAAAATGTTTTGTTTATAATTATTATTTTGGTTGTAAATAAAATATCTTTTTATTGCAGCTTTTATTATTTTAATATAAAAATTTATAACAAAATACAAATGAAAGAGGGATAAAATGTTAAAAGCAAAATTAAATTCTATTCTAGCAAAGGTAGTTGTAGCATCATTTATATTTACAACAACTCCAACAACAGTTTTTGCAGATATGCTTAATGATCAAGGTAAGCAAATAGTTAAATTAAAAGTTGAAGCACCAAGGGTGAGCCCAACACCACAATTACTAGAATCATCAGGAGAAGGAGTAGTTTTATCTAATAAAGTAAACATAATTGGACAAGATAAGGCAGACAAAGATGCTGTAAGAGAATTAATGGAATTTTTAAAAAAGTTAGGTCTTGAAGTAAATAATGAGTTTAGTGATGAATCAACAACGATAATAATCGGTGAAGATGATGATAACATAGAGGAAATGAATAAATTCTTATCTGAAATTAATAAAGAAGGTGCAGAGTCCATTTCAGTTAATGAAGGATATGTACTTGCTGCAAACCCAAATAAAAATGGGGCTATGACAATAGCTATAGAAGGTACTGATGAAGTTGGTACTTACTATGGAGTTAAAACTTTAAAGGAATTAGTGCTTAAAGAAAACAATCAAAATGTTATGCCTGAGGTTTATGTAAATGATTACCCAACTCAACATGTAAGAGCTATAGTTGAAGGGTTCTATGGAAATCCTTGGACACATCAAGATAGATTAGATCAATTTAGGTTTTATGGAGACAATAAATTAAATATGTATATATATGCTCCAAAGGATGATCCATATCATAGAGATAAATGGAGAGATCCATATCCACAAGAAGAAATGGCAAGAATGCAAGAACTTATTAATACAGCTGCTGAAAATAAAGTTGACTTTGTATTTGCAATTTCTCCAGGTAAGGATATAGACATAAATTCAGAAGCAGATTATCAGGCACTTGTTGATAAGTGTGAGTCATTATATAACATGGGAGTTAGAAGTTTTTCTATCCTTTGGGATGATATATTTACAGATGATGGAGCTGGACAAGCTGCTATAATGAATAGATTTAATAAAGAATTTGTTAAGGCAAAAGGTGATGTTAAGCCGTTAATAACAGTTCCAACTCAATATTGGGGAACTTCAATGTTCACTGATGGACAAGTTAAACCTTATACAAAAGGATTTGCAGAAAATCTAGATACTGATATTGAAGTTATGTGGACTGGCGAAAATGTTATGTCTGAAACAGTAACTTTAGATGATGCAGAAAAAGTAAATAATTTATACAATAGAAAAATGCTTTTATGGTGGAACTATCCTGTTAGTGACTATAGAGTTGATAAGTTAGCTTTAGGACCAATATATAATTTAGGAAATGATTTAGATAGTAAAATTGGTGGATTTATTATGAATCCAATGGAGTTTGCAGAAGCATCAAAAATAACTCTTCATACAGGGGCTGATTATGCTTGGAACACTGCAGCTTATAACCATGATAAAGCTTGGGATAATGCAATTTCAGATTTAGTTGGAGAAGAATTAAAAGAAAGCTTTAAAAAGTTTGCTGATCATAGTACAAGACTTGATACTGGTAGAGAAGATGCGCCAGAAATGAGGGCTATAATGGATTCTTTCTGGAATAAGGTTGATAATAAACAAATTCCAGCTACAGAACTTGAGAGTTTAAAAGTAGGATTTGAATCAATAAAATCAGCAGTATCAGAAACTCAATCTAAGTTATATTCTGAGATGCTTGAAGAAGTAGCGCCTCAATTAGAAAAGCTTACTAATTATGCAGATGCAGCATCTACAGCAGCAGATATGGTTATCGCAATGCTAAAAGGTGATAGTAAGTTATGGTGGGAATTAAAGTCAAAGCTTTCATTGCAAATTGAAGTTTTAGATTCATCAAAAGCAATAATATCTGAAAAGGTATTAGATGATTTTATTAAACAAGCTAATACAAAGACAGACAATATGTATTTTGATGGTGTATTAAAGGAAGAAGTAAAAACATATAATTATCAAGCAACTACATCTGATAATCTTTCACCATTAAAGTTTGAGGAATGGTATAATGGTAAATCACCTTATGAACTTTCAAATATGTTTGATGGTAAATTAGATACTGCATATAGATCATCAGGAAATATTAAATCTGGAGATGAAATAATAGTAGATCTAGGACAAGAAGAGTATATTAAAAATATTTATATGTTAATGGGAAGAACTTCAGAAGATAATATGATCATGAATGGAAATCTTCAAATATCTAAAGATGGTATTGAGTGGAAAACTATAGTTGAAGGAAATACATTCAGAGAAGTGTTTGAAGATGAAATTAATGAAAATGCTAGATATATTAAATATGTAGCAACGGAGGATCAAGAAAATCAATTATACGTAAGAGAAATTATGGTAAATAAAAATACTCATAGTGGAGTGAACTCTAGCGTAGATGCTAAGCTTTCATATAAAAAGAGTATTGCTGATAAAAATGAAATAAATTCAGTTGTTTTAGAAGAAAAAGTTAAATTAAAAACTGGAGATACAATTGAATTAGAACTTCCGGAATTTAAGTTTATTACTGGAGTTAATGTAAATAGTAATGCAAATGGAAGTATTGAATATACAGTAAATGGAATTGATTGGATTAAGCTAGGAGATAGTGAAACAATAAAGTTAGATAAAGCACAAGTTGTAAAGGCAGTTAGATTTGTATCAAATGAAGATAAAACATTAAAGAATTTTAGTATGGATGTAGTAATTGAAGGAAGAGGAAATCAATCAGTTGAAACAAATAGAAATGGTAGCGGAAATTATAAAGATTTAAATGCTATTATTGATGGAGATTTAGATTCAAGCTTTATTTCATCAGGTGCATTAAATGTTGGAGATTATTTCACTTTAGATTTAGGTGAAGTAACTAATGTAAGAAATATTCAATTTATAGGGGATAGAGCATATGGTGGAGATAGAATCCGTGATGGAAAAGTTGAATATTCACTAGATGGAACTAATTGGACAGAAATATATAATGGTGGAATTTCTGAACAATTTAGAATGTATGACTTAGATTTTAATGCTAAATATGTAAGAGTAACTGCAACAAAGGGAACTGATGCATGGCTTAGAATGTCTGATTTCTCAGTAAATTCACCAGAAGCAGAAGTTATATTTGAATCAACTGCTAAACCATCTGATGATAATCATAGATTACCTAACTTAATGGATAATAATATTCAAACTTCATATATACCATCTAGAGATCTTGGTAGTGAAGATAAGCTAGTTTATAATATATTTGATGGTGCTTTAGTAAATAAAGTTGAAGTATTCCAAAGTGAAAAGACTATATCTAATGCTAAAGTTATTGCTAGAACATCAGATGATAGAAGAATAGAGCTTGGAACATTAGACAAAGGCTATAATATGTTTAATATGGAAAAGCCAGAAGAAGTTATATCAATAACTTTAGAATTCCAAGAAGGATCTGGAAAGCCAGAAATATATGAAATAGTAACTGAAAACTTTAGTTTAGAGGCTATAAAAGAGATTGCAAAAGCTAATTTAGTAACGGCAAAAGAGCTATTGACAAATACTGAAGGTAAATCAAATGAAGTTATAGAAGCTTTAAAGGTAGCAGTAACTGAAGTTGAAACATTATTAATAGATGGTGGATCTAGAGAAGAAATATTCTTAGCAAATAAAAAACTTGAATCTGCAATAAAAGATTTTACAGATTATACTGAAGAATCTAAGCCAAATGAAAAACCAGAAGTTAAACCAGAAGAAAAGCCAGAAAATGGTGGTGGAGATACATCAAATGGTACAGAAGAGGATAAAAATAATAAACCAGGCAAGCTTCCTCAAACAGGTGGACCATCAGGATTATCAACAATGCTTTTAGGAATTACATCATTACTTGGTGGAGTAGCAGTTTATAAAAGAAGAAGAAAATAAAAATTTATAAATTAAATAAGAATAGAATCTGATATATAAAAAGCTATTATTACATTGCTTCACTTTGTAATAATAGCTTTTTTACTATTGTATATATTTCTAACCAGTTATTTACTCTTAGTATATTTTTATTAATATGATCTTTATTATAATTAGTATTAATAAGTAAAACTTTAAATCCTGCATTTGAAAGATCTATTGCATTTGAATAATTATCTTCAATAAAAATATTGCAGTTTAATTCTCTAGCTTTATCTACTTTATAATGACTACCTAAAAGATACAGATTATCATAGTAAATTGAGTTTTTTCTCAGATATCCGTGAGTTAGTAATGCAAGATTTTTTTCTCTTGCAGTTACAAAATAAATATTACTATATAAACTAAGTTCATTTATTACATATCTTACATGCTCTCTTATTTTTTGGTTGGAATGAAGTTCATACTTATATTTTTCATAAAATTCTAAATAACGTTCTTCACTTATACCTAAAATCTTAGGAATAGAGTATTCTGTGACTTCATTTTCTTTAATATTTGTTTTAAAGTATCTGTTACAAGGTTCAAGCCAATAGTATGCATCAGTTATAGTTCCATCTATATCAATACATATATTAAATTTTTTCATTTTCTCACCTTCTTTATAATTGTATTTATATAATACTACTTAAAAGTTAATAAGGAATTAAAAATATGTTAAATTATCAAATAAGTTAAAATAATGTTATATAGTACTTTGATAGTATAATTTATAAATGAATATTTTTATTTAGAAGTATGAATTTTAATTGATGTATTCAATAATGGTAAATAGTGTTTATTAAATAGAATAGGATATTCATTGTTTTTATATATAGATTCTTCAATTAAGTAATATTGCTTTTCAGAGGAAATTGAATGCCTTTTAGTTGCAAACTTTCCTGATGATGAAAACTTAATATCTAGAGAGCTGTGACTACATTTATTGTAAATATCATTTTCAATAAATTTAAGAAGACTATTAGTATCATTTAAATTTATATCAAAAGAGGATATAGTTTCTATGGGGATAATTGTATATGTATATGCAACTGCATTTCCATTACTCATATACCATCTATCAATATTCACTGCAGCAACAGTCTTTTTACCTAAGACTTCTACAAAGTAATCAGATGGAGGTTCTATATGAAAATCCATTTCTACATGATCAATTTTATCTTCTAATGATTTATATATAATATGGCCTAGTTTTTCAAGCCCAATCTTTTTATTTTTTTGATTTCTTATTATAAAGTTGCCTTTTCCTCGAATGTTTTTTATTAAGCCATCATCTTGTAATAATGATAAGGCTTGACGTAAAGTTGTTCTACTTACTCCTAGTTCCTTAGCTAAATCTGGTTCAGAAGGGAGTCTATAATTATCTGGAAGATCTTCTTCCTTTATCATTTTAAATAATGTATTGTACACTTCAACATATCTTAACTTTTTAGACTTTTTCATAATATCAGTATTAATCATAATAAAACCTCTCTTTATAAAAATAAACAAGTTAAATACAAGTTTATCTTTATCTATTATAATATAATTATAGAATAAATTATCAAATTTTTCTAATAAAATATCAATAAAATACACTGGTGAAAACGTTGACCGATGCAAGTGTATTGTAGTATTATAAATATATATAATAGACAAGTTTAAGACAAGTTTAATAATGTATTATATATTTAAATATGCTATAATTTATTTAATTAAGATTAAATAATTAAATTATAACAAATAATAAATAATATATTCTTTATAGTCTTAAAAAAGAAGATTGGAAAGGAGTAATAACATGAAGAAATATAAAAGAATTTTTACTATTGTAATAGATTCATTAGGTGTTGGAGAAATGGAGGATGCAAAAGAGTATGGAGATGTAAATGTTGATACTCTTGGTCATATTGCAGAATCAGTAGAATCATTTAAAGTGCCTAACCTTGAAAAAATGGGAATTGCAAATTTACGTCCAGTAAAGCATTTAAAAGCTCAAGAAAAGCCATTAGGATATCAAATGAAAATGAGAGAAGCTAGTACAGGCAAAGATACTATGACAGGACACTGGGAAATCGCTGGCTTACACATTACTAAGCCATTCCAAACTTTTACTGATACAGGATTTCCTAAGGAATTATTAGATGAGTTAATTAAAAGAACAGGTCATAATATAGTAGGAAATAAAAGTGCTAGTGGAACAGAAATATTAGATGAGTTTGGTGAACATCAAATGAAAACTGGAGATATGATTGTATATACTTCAGCGGATTCAGTATTACAAATATGTGGACATGAAGAAACATTTGGATTAGAAGAGTTATACAGATGTTGTGAAATTGCAAGAGAAATTACCTTAAAAGATGAATGGAAAGTTGGTAGAATAATTGCAAGACCATATGTTGGAGAAAGAAAAGGCGAGTTTAAGAGAACAAGCAATAGACATGACTACGCATTAAAGCCATATGGAAGAACAGTTTTAAATGAGTTAAAAGACAGTAATTATGATGTTATTTCCGTAGGAAAAATAAATGATATATTTGATGGTGAAGGAATTACAGAATCACATAAATCAAAAAGCTCAGTTCATGGAATGGAACAAACATTAGAAATAATGGATAAGGATTTTGAAGGATTATGCTTTGTAAACCTAGTTGATTTTGATTCGCTATGGGGACACCGAAGAAATCCACAAGGATATGCAGAAGAGTTAGAAAAGTTTGATGTTAGTTTAGGTAAAGTTTTAGAAAAACTTAAAGAAGATGATTTATTAATTATAACTGCAGACCATGGAAATGACCCAACATATATTGGATCAGACCATACAAGAGAACATGTACCATTCTTAGCTTACTCACCTTCAATGAAAGGTAATGGAGTATTAGAAACTTGTAATAGTTTTGCAGCAATAGGAGCAACAATAGCAGATAATTTTGATGTTAAAATGTCTGAAGGTACTATTGGAGAGTCTGTTTTATCAAAGTTAAACTAGTTTAAATAAAGTTAATAAGATTTTTTTATATAAAAGTTTTATAATTATTAAACACATTTATTAAAAAACAAACTATTACTATTAAGATTTTATAGTAGTAGTTTGTTTTTATTAAATTATTCTCTTATTAAAATTTTTTCTACTTCTGCAATATATAAAGTATGATAATCTTTTTCAGGATAAAATTGTTTATCAATATTTTTCTCTATAAAGCATTGAGGATCTAGTTCTTGAGCATATAACTTTTTACAGATAATTGTAAGCTTTGATTCTTCAAAAGCAGGAGTAGTATCGATATAAGTAACTGTTAAATTAGTTTTAGAAAGCTTATCTTCATTTCTTCCAGAAACTGCTCCTAAGTAGCTTAAATCCTTTTTGTAACTTTTATCAAAGAATGTAAGTGAAAATGTAGAAGAAGCATCTATAAATTCTTTAGTAAATCTTTGAGGTCTTAAAACTATAGAAACTACATTTTTTCCCCACATAATACCAAAGTTACCCCATGAAGCAGTCATTGTATTAATTTTATTTTCTTTTTCTGCTGTAATAAGCATCCAGTCATGACCAATTAATTTAAATGCACTTTCATTTAAATCTTCAGGTTTAATTTCTCTAAAATTACTCATAATATGTTCCCCCGTATTAAACTTATTAAAAAAATATATTATATACATTATTATACATATATACATAGAAATTGTATGTACTATAAATTAAAATATTAAGAGATATAATACTATATATTGAAAGGATAGTGTGACCTATACTAGTGCTTAACAAAATGTTATTGTTATGAAGAAAAAGTTGGATTAGTAATATTAGAAGTAATAGAAAAGAGAGTAATATATAAATTTTACTCTCCATCTATTGAATATGAAATATGTAATGTGGACTTTTAATAAGAAAAATTAATTTAATTATTTTCCCATAAGACATCTTGAGGCATTACTTCAAGGATAGTATTAAGTATTTCTATAATATTTTCTTTTTTTACATTAGAAGAAGATAAAAGTTGCTTATACTTTTTACTTCCCCTTTGTCCTTGGAATAGGCTTTGAAGTGGGGCAATTAAAGAATGAATACTATTGCCTTTTTCAATTTCTTCTATAACATATGGAGTATAAGACTTTATAATTTCTCCTCTTGAAATAGCTTTTGTATTTTGATTATTTTCATAAAGTTTATGGAAGTTAGCCAAAAGATAACAATCTTCATATGAAGCTCTTCCTATCATTACTCCATTTACCTTAGTAAGAGCGTCCCTAATTGAATCTAATGTTTTAAAGCCACCGTTAATTTCTATATTTAAATGATTGAAATCTCGTTTTAATCTATAAACCATATCATAATCAAGTGGTGGAATTTCTCTATTATCTTTTGGGCTTAAGCCTTTTAATATAGCAGAACGTGCATGAATTGTATATCTATCAGGCTTAGCTTTAGATACAACATCTAAAAACTCTAATAAATCTTCATATCCGCTCATTATAATTTTACTTTTTTCATCTTCTATAACACCAGTTCCATCTATTCCTATTCTATGCTTTATAGTAATAGGTTTAGTAGTTGCTTCTTTCATAGCACATAGGATTTCATAAACTAATTCTTTAGAAGACATTAGAGCTGCTCCCATTAAATTACCAGAAACTCTATCAGACGGACAACCACAATTTAAATTGACTTCGTTATAATTATAATCATTGGCTAATTTAACAGCCTTATAAGCATCTTCAGGATTAGAAGCCGCAATTTGCAGTGCAACAGGGCCTTCTTCTTCTCTAAAGTAGAGTATTTTATCTCTATCACCATTGGTTATTGCTTGAGCTGTAACCATTTCTGTGTAAAGTAGAGCATCTTTAGTTAAAAGTCTTGAAAAATATCTAAAATGCCTATGGGATTTGTCTACCATTGGGGCAATACTAATTTTTGGAGTTTCAATATTTGAAATATATTTTTCCATCATTTGTTTCCTTTCGTAGTTATTTATAAATTGAGAATTAGCCTTAATGATATGTATTAACTTTCCGATTTTCATATAATATCGAATACAATTCTAAATTTAATATAGCTAAGATGACTAAATTTTTATAACTCGCTGCGCTCAAACAATAAAAATTCTTAACGCCATCTTAGCTATCTTAAATAAGAATTGTAGTTTCTCATTATAATAAAATCTCCAATTTAATACATATCAGTAATGAGTCTAATTTTTAATTTAACTGTGTAAAGTGGCATAATATAAGTTGGCGAAGATAAATAGAATATGTGGAATAAGCCTAGTACTTCTTTGCATAGCTATTTAGCTTATGGAACATATCTAGTTATCGTAGCCTTTATATTCGCAATTAATAAAAGATATTCGCAAGTTATTTTTTATTATTATAGCATATGGGGGTAGCAAAATAGTAATGTAATTAAAGTAAAATATGATAGAATAGTAATTGGAATTAATATGGAAATGGTTGGTGATGTTATGGTAATAACTACTTTAGTTGAAAATACTTCATTATTGAAAGAGTTTAAATGTAAGCATGGGTTATCTTTACATATTAAAACGAATAAGCATAATATATTGTTTGATTTGGGCTCTAATGGATTGTTTATTGAAAATGCTATAAAACTTAACATTGATATATCAGATGTGGATATTCTTGTTATATCTCATGGACATAAGGATCATGGAGGAGCTTTAAAGTTATTTTTACAACACAATAGCAAAGCAAAAATATATATTAATAAAGATGCATTTAATAAGTATTATACTTCAGTTTTAGGAGCACTTAAGTTTTATGTAGGATTAGATGATAGACTTCAATTTAATGAAAGAATTATATTCACTGAAGATATATTTCAAATTGATGAAGATATATGTCTTTTTTCAAATGTCCCAAAGAAATATGAGACATCGAATTTAAATGACTCATTGTTTATTAAAATTGATGGGAAATATTATAAAGATGATTTTACTCATGAGCAAAGCCTATTGATAAGGGAAAATGATAAATATATATTAATTGCAGGATGTGCCCATAAGGGAATAGTTAATATAATAGATAAAGCAGAAGAAATAATGGATTCTAATCTATCAACTGTTATCGGTGGGTTTCATTTATTTAATCCAGTAAATAAAAAAAGTGAAAGCTTAGAATTTATTAGTAATATAGCTAAAAATTTAAATAATAAGAATACTATTTTTTATACTTGCCATTGTACTGGGAATAAGGCATTTAATATATTAAAAGAAAATCTTAAGGATAAAATAATGTATTTATCCACAGGACAAGTTATAGAACTTTAATAAAAAAATCGTACCATAAGGTGGTACGATTTTATTTTTTATTAGAATCAAATAATAGCATAGTTACAAATATAGCTAGTAATACTCCTCTAGCGATATTAAAACCTATTACTCCTAAAGTTAAAAAATCTATTAGAACGTAACCAACTATGTAAATAGCACAGCAGATGATTGTCCAAATTATTTTACCCTTAGTTGTTTTTGCAGCTTTAAATGGAATCTTTCCACTGCTTATTAAATATTTTGATAAGTAATTAAAAATTACACTAGCTATAATAAATGATAATACAAGTGTTAATATATTAGCCAAATCATTAGCTCCTTTCAAATTTATAGTAATATTATAACATTTATTATGAAGGCTAAGTGTAACTTTATTTTGAATTTATAATAATTAGTTTTCTAACTCTAATAACATTTCGTATTGGCCAATAAAATTTTGACATCCAATAGAGGAGAGTATTTGTTTCATAGGGGCATAGCTACCATCTACATTAATAACAGATATTATATTTGCTTTTGTATTTTCAATTAAATTCGTAATAATGCTTTTTCCAACGCCTTTATTTCTATAGTCATTATGAACTGCAAGTTGTGGAATATCTCCTGTATTTTTATCAATAATACCGTAACCAATAATTTTATTATTTTCTTTTACTAGTGAGAATATGAAGCTATCTATAGTGGATTTTACGGAATCAATAGAATTTTGCCATGAAGGCTCAATATCCCAAAAGTTTATTACATCATTCCATTCTTCTTCTGTTAATGTAGATTTATTTTCAGTATTATACATTTTAATAGGAGTATAGGAGGATTTATCTAATTTAAAGCAGTCAAATTCTCTTACAACTTTAAATCCTTGTTTTTTATATAGTTCAAAAGCTACAGTATTAGTTTTTAATACTTCAAGCAAATAATATTCTACATTATTTTTAATTAGCTCTTTTTTTAGATTGTTAAACATTGTTGTAGTAATTCCGTGCTTTCTATATTCTTTAATAACCCCTGTTCCTGTATCATATATAGTTTTTTTATTATTCCAAATTCTTAATCCGTTATAAATAAATCCAATCAAATCATCTTCTTTAAATGTGCCAATTGAAATTTTAGGATTATAACCTCTTCTTAAAAGCATGTTTTCAAATTTAGAAATGGAAATATCAATCTCTACTTGATAATCTGAAAAAGCCAATATAAATGCTTTATGCAAAATATCAATAGGCGTATTTTCTAAAGTATTGTAGCTATACATTTTAAATCCTCCTTAATGTAATAACCATATTTTTACTGTTTATATTAGTCTATTATAGAAAATAAATTGTAGTATATAAAATAAATATTTACAATAATAATTGATAAAAAAGCAACAATAAAATACACTTAAAGTAATATAATAGAAAAGGAGAGTTTTTAGTATTGTGCCTTTATTGACTACATACTAAAACTTATAACAAAATATAAATTAGTTCATATACATACCGATAAAAAATGAAATAACATAGGAAATATAGTTTAAAAATTAACAAATTATATCTTCGTTATAAAGTAAACGTTTGATTTAAAATAAAAATAATTATATTTGGGAGGTATTATATATGAAACTTAATGGTAAAGTTGCTGTGGTTACAGGTGCTAGTTCAGGGATGGGAAGATCTATTGCTCTTCTTTATGCAAAGGAAGGAGCTTCTGTTATTGTAGTTGCTAGAAGAAAAGAAAAATTGGATGAAATAGTTGAGATATCAAAGGATTACAATGGTACGATAATAGCTATGCAAGGTGATGTTTCAAAAAAAGAAGATAATGAAAAGATGATAGATCTTGCAATTGAGAAGTTTGGTAAAATTGATATTTTAGTTAATAATGCAGGTATAATGGATGAAATGATGCCAGTTGGGGAAGTTGAAGATGAACTATGGGAAAGTGTAATGAATGTTAATTTAAATGGCCCATTTTATGCTTGTAGAAAAGCAGTAAATTTAATGATACAGCAAAGTGGCGGAAATATAATTAATGTTGGATCTATAGGTGGTTTAAATGGTTGTAGAGCTGGAGTTTCATATACGGCTTCTAAATATGCGTTATTAGGATTAACTAAAAATATTGGATTTATGTATGCTGATAAAGGGATAAGATGTAATGTTATTTGCCCTGGAGGAGTAGATTCAGAAATTGGAGTAGGGATAAGTCATCCTAGTCAATTTGGATTTTCAAGAGTTAAACTTGGTATGGAAAGTGTGCCTAGGTCAGGATCTCCAGAAGAAATAGCAACAATAGCTTTATTCCTTGCAAGTGATGATTCTAGCTTGATCAATGGAGCAGAGATAGTTGCAGATGCAGGATGGACAGCATTTTAATACAAAAAGTTAAGTAATTTATAAATCCAAACAATATGGTTGGATGTATGCTAGCAGCTGGTGACACATATCCTTATACTTGCAAACCAGGAGATGTTCTTGAAGCAATGAATAAAAATAGAGAAAATTACTTCTTTATAGATGTTCAATCAAGAGGAGATTATCCGGCATATGCTTTAAAGGAAATGGAGAGAAAAGGTATTAATATTAAGATGGAAGATGGAGATGCAGAAATCTTAAAGAAATATACTGTAGACTTTATATCATTTTCTTATTATTCTTCAAGATGTGCAAGTTCAGATCCAGAAGTTAATAAGCTAACAGAAGGAAATATATTTGCATCACTTAAAAATCCTAACTTAGATGAAAGTGAATGGGGATGGCAAATTGATCCACTTGGACTTAGAATAACTTTAAATTCATTATATGATAGATATCAAAAACCTTTATTTATTGTAGAAAATGGACTTGGAGCAGTAGATACTCCAGATGAAAATGGGTATGTTGAAGATGATTATAGAATTGCTTATTTAAGAGAACATATTAAAGCTATGAAGGATGCGGTTGATATCGATGGTGTTGACTTACTTGGATATACAACTTGGGGATGTATTGACTTAGTAAGTGCAAGAACTGGTGAAATGAAAAAACGTTATGGATTTATTTACGTAGATCGTGATAATGATGGTAAAGGAACTTTAAAAAGAAGTAAGAAAAAGAGCTTTGATTGGTATAAAAAAGTTATTGCTTCAAATGGAGAAGAACTTTAGTTATTAGCATAAAAAATTTAGTTATAGATATAAAATAGAAACCTAATAAATAGAAAATTAAGTTATAGAATTTATTTATAGATAAGTTTTTAATGAATTTATATCTTAATGGTACAAGGCTATATCAAATTTATTTTGATACAGCCTCTTAATATTTATAAAAAAATTATGAGATAAATAGTAAAGACATTTATCTAGTAAGTAATTACAAAATTTGATATTCTATAAAGAGAAAGTGAGACAACCTAAAATATTATAAAATAAGTAAAATATATAGAGTAAATGGGGAGTATATTATGAAAAAGTTAAGTCATGGTTGCACGTTAGATTGTTTTGATTGTTGTAAGTTTAATATTTACGTTGATAAAAATGAAATAGTAAAAATTCAAGGAGATAAAGAGCATCCTTATACTAAAGGATTTATATGTAAGAAGGGATTAGCACATTTAGATAGATTAAAGCACAGGGAAAGAATATATTCTCCAATGATAAAGATAAATGGTGGATGGAAGGAAATATCTTTTGATGAAGCTTTAAATATTATGGCTGAAAAGCTTAAGTATTACAAAAATAAATATTCTTCAAAGTCGATATTATACTATGAGCAATATGGAAATGGTGCATTACTTAAAAGTATGGGAGATTTATTCTTTAATTTTTATGGGGGAGTGAGTAAATCTAAAGGTGGACCATGTTGGAGTGCTGGAATTAAGGCACAAACATATAATTTTGGAGATGTGAAAAGCCATTCATTAGATGATATGATAAATAGTAAAACAATATTTGTATGGGGGAAAAACCCTGCTTTTACAACTATACATACAATGCAAAGTATAAAAAAAGCTAAGAGTAATGGAAGTAAGATCGTAGTAATTGATCCAATATACACAAAGACTGCAGAAATGGCAGATAAATATGTGAGAATCAAACCTAATGGCGATGGAGCTCTTGCGCTTGCAATGGGAAAAATAATAATTGATAAAAATTTATATGATAGAAATTATATAAAAAGCTATGTTAATGGTTTTGAAGATTATAAGAATTATGTAGAAAGCTTAAATCTTGAAGATTTAATAGAAATTTGTGGCGTAAGCAAAGACGATATAGAAGAATTAGTTATGCTATATACAAATAAGTATTCTACTATATTGCTTGGATATGGTATGCAAAAATACAAAAATGGTGGAAATACCATAAGCTTAGTAGATATTTTAGGAGCTATCACAGGTCAAATTGGATTTGCTGGCGGTGGTATTAATTATGCTAATAAAGTTTATCCAAATGTAATTGATTCTGACCCTTATAATAGCGAGAAATCTTGTGAAAATAGATTTTTTTATGTAAGTCATATGGCCTATTTTATAAATGATTCATTATTAGGAAGAGACTTTTATGATGATGATAAAGTTTATTTGAAAGATGCTAGTTTAGACAAAGAAAGTAAAAAATATAATACACCAATAAAGATGTCTGTAATTACAAAAAGTAATTTATTAAATCAACTGGCTAATTTAAATAATTTAAATGATGCATTTTCAAAGGTAGAATTTAAAGTATGTTTTGATATGTTTATGACTGATACAGCTAAGGAATGTGATTTGTTTATTCCAACTACAAGTACATTAGAAAGTGAAGATTTAATATATAGTTCTATGACAAGTCCATATATAATTTATAATGAAAAGGCTGTTGAACCTAAAAATGAATTAATGGATGAATATGAATTTTTTAAAGAGCTTGCAAAAAGAGTTAAGTTAGATAATTATCCATATGTTGATAAACAAGAATATTTATCAAAAGTTATAGAACCATTAAAGAAGTTTAATGATAAAGTAGATATAGAATATTTAAAGAATAACTATTTTACAATTCATAAACCTGTAGCTTGGGAAGATAAAAAATTTAAAACAGCTTCAGGGAAATTTGAAATATTCTTTAACGAAAGCTTATATTTAGAAAATGATAATAAAAAAGATAATAAATTAAGTTTTAAATTACTTACTAACCATAGTAGAGATACTTTATCAAGCCAACATATGATGGATGAAGATGGAATTTCTGTTGCTTATATAAATGAAGAAATGGCAAGGAAGCTATCATTTAATGAAGAAAAAATAGTTACTTTAAGAAATCATAATGGAGAAATAAGAGTAAATTTAAAAATTGATAATAGTGTAGCTGATTTTATAGTTTTAATGTATGTTGGATGGTGGACAAAACATGGAAATCCTAATTATTTAACAGACTCAGGAGTATCTGATATAGGTGGACAAGTAACTTATAATGAAACAGAAGTAGAGATAGATTTTGCTGTTTAAATAAATGTTATAAATAAAAATATTGTAGAGAAATAATTATAGATAGTTTGGAAAGGGTAATTCAAGTTTGAATTATTGAACTTATTAAAAAACAATATAATGACATATTTATTTTAAACTATAAGTTATGTTAATCATTTTATAAGAAAAGGATATTAGTTTTACTTGTGATTAAGTGAAATTAATATTCTTTTTTTATCTTAAAGTATATAAATTTGAGCTTCATAAATTCTTCATAAATTCTTTAATATTTATTGCGAAATTTAATTAAAAATATTTAAATTTGATATTTAGAATTTAGTATATGGAAGATGAGTTGTAAATGGAGGTAATAAAAATGAAAATATTAGTTATTATTCCTGCTTATAATGAAGAGAAAAGTATATATAATGTAGTTTCATCTGTTAAATTAAATATTCCATTCGCAGATGTTCTGGTTGTAAATGACGGCTCATGCGATAACACCTATGGTGAGGCTAGAAGAGCAGGAGCTAAGATTATAAACTTAACCAATAATTTAGGGATAGGAGGGGCAGTTCAAAGCGGATATATTTATGCATATATCGAAGGATATGACATTGCTATACAGGTAGATGGAGATGGACAGCACAATCCAAGGGATTTAAAGAATCTTATTAATGAAATAGAAGACGGGAATACTGATATTGTAATAGGATCTAGATTTGTTGAAAGAACTGAATATAAACCGAGTTTTTTTAGAAAAGTTGGGATTAAATATTTTTCTATGTTAGTTTCAATATTATGTGGAAGAAATTATTATGATACAACATCCGGATATAGGGTAGTAAAAAGAAAAGGGATAGAACTTTTTTCAAATTACTATCCAAAAGATTATCCAGAAGTTGAAACAATAGTATATGCATGTAAGAATGGATTAAATATAAAAGAGATTAAAGTTGAAATGAATGATAGAAAAGCAGGAAAATCATCTATCACTCCTATTATGGCGATATATTATATGATAAAAGTAACAGTATCAACTATAAATGTTGCACTTTATTGTAGTTATAGTAATGTTAGATATCTAAATAAGAAGGAGAGTGAAGTGATTAGATGAAATCATTAATAACTACGATTTTTGTAGTCTATACTATTTATGAAATCTTTAATTTGAAAAAAAGAGTTATAAGATTAACACAAGAAAATGCAATTCTTTTACAGCTATTAAAGGAGAAAGAAAATAAATGATGTATTTATTAATAAGCATAAATATTGTTTTATTACTTTTAGGACAAGTTATATGGAAACTAGGTACAAAAACAATAAATTTTGAAATGAATTTAAAAGGTATATTTAATTTTATCCTTAATCCCTACGTTTTAGGAGGAGGAATTATATACGTAATTGCAAGTATAGTCTGGATTTATATACTATCAAAAGAAGATTTGAGTAAGGTATATCCATTACAAAGTCTTTGTTATGTGTTTGGTGCAATTATTGGAGTATTTATATTTAATGAGAATATGAGTGTTCTTAGAATACTAGGATTATTTCTAATATTTTGTGGAGCATTTATAATAAGTTTAAGTTAGGGAGAGAGAAATAGATGTTTTCAATAAAGAAAGAAGAAAAGAATATAAAAGTAGCTCTTATTTTAATAGAAGTAATTTTTGCTTTAATAGCTTTACTTTATATATTAAAGTTTGGAGATTCAACGCTTCTAGGAAGCATGGAAAGTTTTGATAATGATGATGTTAAATATATAAGAAGTGCTTGGAATTTAGTAGAGAATAAAATATTATCCTATGAAAATATAACTGAGCCAACTGTATATATTATGCCGGGATTAACTTTTATACTATCAGGTTTTGTTGCATTATTAGGTAAGTTTAATGCAATAGTAGCATTTAGAATATTTCAGATATTTATTCAATGTGGTTCCTTATATATAATTTTCCTTATAGGAAGAAAATTATTTAATAGTAGGATTGGAATAATTGCATGTTTAATTAATTCGTTGTATGTAGTAGAGTTTTATGTTACAAGTTTAATTCTTATGGAAACTATTTTTAAATTTTTATTACTTTTATTAGTATATTTAAGCATGTATGCAATTGAAAGAAAAAATACAAGGTTATATATAATAGCAGGAATAGTATGGGGGACAGCATGTTTATTTAGGCCTACAATTGCAGCATTTCCAGGAGTAATACTATTAGCTTGGATAATGAAAAAGGAATACAAATTGAAGGATATGTTTAAGTATGCTAGTATTGTTTTAGTAATATTTTGCTTAATTATGACACCTTGGTGGATAAGAAATTATAAGCAATTTAATACTTTCATACCTTTTACAGCATCTAGTGGAAATCCATTTTTACAAGGAACATTTGTAAATTATGATCAAAGTGGTGGTTTTGGAGTTCCATACGAAAAAGGCGAAAATTATATTGAAAGCAATAAAAATGAAATTAAAGCAGGAATAGAAAGATTAAAAATTTATGGTAGGGAAGAACCCATTAAATATATATACTGGTACACTCTAGGTAAAACATTTTATTTTTGGAAATCACCATTTTATTGGAATGGTGTAATAGGTTTTATATTAGCTGTGATTCAACATTATTTTATTTTAATTTCAGCAATAGTGGGAATAGTAATGTGTAAGAAAAAATCAACTTGGAATTTTGATATACTTATTATATTAGGAACCGTAATACTATTTAATCTTGTTTATTTACCTTATTTCACATTTGAAAGATATTCTTATCCATTAATTTCATTGCTTACAATTTTTTCAGGATATATAATTGATAATTTGATAAAAAAGAATAGAGTAAAAAAGATTGATTGAAAGAAGGATGTTTTTTATGGATAATAATAAAACAATATTAGTAGTTGATGATGAAAAAGATATTAGAGAAATAATAGAAATTTATTTAATTAATGAGGGATATAATATTGTTTTAGCTAGTGATGGGATAGAAGCTTTAGAAAAATTAAAGAAAGAAAAAATAGATTTGATAATTTTAGATATAATGATGCCTAAACTTGATGGTATTAGAACTTGTATTAAAATAAGGGAAGATAAAAAGATGCCTATTATAATGCTTTCAGCTAAAAGTGAAGATAGTGATAAAATATTAGGACTAAACATAGGTGCGGATGATTATATTATAAAGCCTTTTAACCCACTTGAGCTAGTAGCAAGGGTTAAATCGCAGTTAAGAAGAGTCACTAGTTTTAGTGAAGCCAAAGAAATTAATGATGAAGAAATATATATAGATGGCCTTAGAATCAATAAAGCAAATAGAGAAGTTTTGGTAGAGGATAGAAATATAAAATTGACGCCTAGGGAATTTGATATATTAGAAGTTTTAGCGATAAATAGAGGCAGAGTATTAAGTACAGAACAAATATATGAAAAAGTATGGAATGAGCCATTTTATAATTCTGAAAATACAGTGGCTGTCCATATTAGAAATATAAGAGAAAAAATTGAGATTAATCCTAAAGATCCTAAGTATATAAAACTTGTATGGGGAGTTGGATATAAAATTGAGAAATAAAGGACAAAAAAAATTATTTGTATGGAGTTTAAAAAAAGAGTTTTTATTATTAAGTATAGTTGCATTTATAATAGTTATTAGTGGGATTATTCATAGTATTAATATTGTTAAATACAATTCCAATGAAAGTTTAATTAATATTTTTAATAAAACTTATATAGATATACAAAGGTATGTTAATAGACTTGATGATAACAGTAAGAAATATTTAAATGAAGTATGCGAATTGAATAAAGTTAATGCAGCTATTATAGATACACAGGGAAATATTTATATGAAATCAAAAAATGTAGATTCAAATATAATTGATGTCAATAAAATTCAAAATATATTTCAAAATAAATATTCTGACGAGAATATTTATCAAAGATATGACATTAGCTTAGATAATGAAGATTACAATCTTTTAATATGGAGAGAACAGGGAGGAAATGAGGTAATTATAAAAGTAATTTCATCTATTTCATTAAGTTTTCTACTAGCAATAATAATAATATATATTTATACAATTAGAAAAGCTAGATATATAAGAGAATTAACCAAAGGAATAAATGAGTTTTCATTAGGTAATTTAGATTATATAATATCAGAAAAAGGAAAAGATGAATTAAGATCCTTAGCAAAAGGAATGAACTTAATGGCTAAGAATTTAAAAAACAGTATAGCTTCAGAGCGAAGCCAAGAAAAATTTAAATCTGAATTAATTACAAATGTTTCTCATGATTTAAGAACTCCACTAACATCAATAATAGGATACTTACAACTTATTGATAATGAAAAAACTTCGGAGGAAAATAAAAAAAGATATACTAAAAGTGCAATAGAAAAATCTTATAAATTAAGAGAGTTAATTGGAGATTTATTTGAGTATTCTAAGCTTCAATCTAATTCAGTTACTTTAAATAAAAGTAATGCAAATATAATTGAAATAATAGAGCAGAGTATAGGAGAGTTGTATATTGAAGCCGTAGAGAAAAATATAGTATTTATTAAGAAATATGAGTATTCAAACATAAATTTGAATGTTGATTCCAGTAAAATAGGTAGAGTTTTTCAAAATGTTTTATCAAACTCTGTAAAATACAGTAAGAGAAATAGTGATATTTCAATTAATATTTTAAAAGATAAGAATAATATCATAATATCTTTTGAAAATGAAATAGAACACGAATCATTGAAGGATATAGATAAAATTTTCAATAGGTTTTATAGATGTAATGAATCTAGAAATTCAGATATTCCAGGTTCGGGGCTTGGATTAGCAATAGCCAAAAATATTATAGATCTTCACAGTGGAGATATTTACGCAGAATGTAGAAATAATACATTTAAATTATATATTAAGCTATCAGTTATTTAAAATGAGAGCATTAATGGTATAAATTCATTAATGCTCTCATTTAGTTTTAAATTAATAGTTTTCAATCTACTAGATAGAATACTAAAAAATTATATATGATTTTTTCATTTTTAAATAGTGTTAGTAATAATTAATACATCTAGAGTAAGTAAATAATAATTTAAATTATATAAATAGTATACGAAATTAGAGAAATATATATTGAATTGAAATTTATTGTATTTATTAAAATGAGGATATAAAAGATAAATTTGACATTTAATAAATAAATGTTTAATAATAAATATAAACAAAAGTTTAACATGCAGGGGGAGACATATGAAATTTTATAATAACTTAAAACTATCTACACGGTTGTTAATTTATTTCTTAAGTACTATTTTTTCAATGGGGGTGATTGGAATAATAGGAATATACAATATGTATAGTATTGATAAATCTGTAGATTATTTAAATAACATTACTATAAAATCAATTGACTCAATTAATAAGATAGATAAAAACTAATTGAATATTTATAAAGATATACAATTATTGGCAAATGAGGGTGGTAAAACTGATGTAGGGGAATTAACAAAAGAAATTGCTGATGCTTCAGAAGAAAGTGAAAAGCAAATTGCAATTTACGAAACTACAATAGATGATGAAAATGAAAGAAATATTTTTAATGAGTTTAAAGGTAATTTAAAAGTATTTAACGAGTCTATTAAAAAGTATACAAATTTAATAGATAGTGGAAATGAAAAAGAAGCGGAAATGCAACTTTCAGCTATGGACCAGGCAAGAGATAATATGAGAGATGAATTAAATAAATTAATAGAGTTAAACGAACAATGGGCAAATGAAATTAAAGTTGAAGGTAAGGAAACTTTTGGTGATTCACTAAAGCTAATCATTTTTATTATAGTAGTATTATCGATATTTACAAGTTTATTTGCATTTTTAATGCAAAGTTCAATAAAGAAATCTTTAAATAAAATAAGAGGATTAGCTAATAGATTATCTAATTATGATTTATCAGATCCGATTATGATAGAATCAAATGATGAGTTGGGGGAAATAGGAAATAATTTAAATAAGGCGCAAGAAAATATTAGTGGATTAATAAAAAATATTATGGATACTTCTCAAGATATGAGTGCTTCAAGTGAAGAGTTATCAGCTACAGTAGAGGAAATGACTGCAAAATTTGAAAGTATAAATGCTTTAACAAGTGAAGTTAATTTAGGTGTACAAGAAAATAGTGCAACAGCTGAGGAAATATCTGCAGCAGTACAAGAAGTAGATTCAAGTGTTAATATACTATCAAATAAAGCAATGGAAGGTAGTAATAATGCAGTTGAAATAAGAAATAGAGCAACAAAAATTGAAAAGGCTAGTAAAGTAGCAACCGAAAATACAAAAGAAGTTTACAGTGAAATGGAAAAACAAGTTTTAAATGATATAGAAAAAGGAAAAGTTGTATCAGATATTAAAGTAATGGCAGAAACTATTGCAGGCATAGCAGAGCAAACAAATCTTTTAGCACTTAATGCAGCTATAGAGGCAGCAAGAGCAGGTGAGCAAGGAAAAGGATTTGCTATAGTCGCTGAAGAGGTAAGAAAATTAGCAGAACAATCTTCAGAAGCTGTAGGTAATGTTAAATTTACTATAGAAAAGGTGCAAGAAGCATTTAAAAGTTTATCGGGCAATAGTAATAAGCTATTAAAGTTTATGAATGATAATATTGTTCCTCAATTTGAAACATTTGTAGAGATTGGAGAACAGTATCAAGGTGATGGAATATTTGTAAATAATATGTCAGAAGAGCTAGCAGCAATGACAGAAGAAGTTTTAGCGACAATGAATCAAGTTAATGAAGCAGTTCAAGGTATGGCAGATATGGCTCAAAAGTCATCAGGAAACTTAGATGGAATAAATGAAAGTGTTGATGAATCTACTAAGGCTATGGAACAAATAGCAAATACAGCTCAATCTCAAGCGGAGCTTGCACAAGATTTAAATGAAATGATTCAAAAGTTTAAGGTCTAAAATTATATTAGTATATATGTTAAACTATGTTATAATTAATAAGATATATTATATAAAGCTATTGAATTAAAGTATAAAATTAGCATTTATAAGTATTTTTGCATATGTTTTAATGTATAAAAAATATATAAGTTTACTCAGATTTGAAGACAAGTTACTGAATAAGTAGATTTTATATATATTGGATTTTTTATTCTAGCAATAGAATTATTATTAATTTTTATAAAAGTGTATCGAAAGGTACGCTTTTTATAATATGAAAGATATGATAGGGAGGAGATGAACTATGGTTATATCATATTTTAAAGACTTATTTGATGATAAAAAATTTCTAAAGAAAACTGTAGCTATTGGAATTCCTATAGCAATACAGGCACTTCTTAATACAACTTTAAACCTTGTTGATACTATGATGATAGGAACTTTAGGGCAAAGTGCTATTGCAGCAGTTGGATTAGCTAATAAGGTGTTTTTTGTTTTTACTTTATTATTATTTGGTGTTGTAAGTGGATCTTCAATACTAACTGCTCAATATTGGGGGAAGAGAGATGTAAAGAATATAAGAAGAGTTCTTGGGATATCACTTATTATAGGACTTTTAGGTTCTATTATTTTTATGTTATCAGGACTTTTAATACCAAAGCTTGTCATGAGAATTTTTACTCCAAGTGAAAATACAATAGCTGTTGGAGCTTCTTATCTAGTCATAGTAGCTTTAAGTTATCCTTTAACTGCAATTACAAATTGCTACATATCACTTTTAAGGGCAACCAATAGAGTTAAGGCTCCAGTTTTTATAAGTGTAGTAGCTATTGGAGTTAATGTAATATTAAACTATACATTTATATTTGGTAATTTTGGAGCTCCAAGACTAGGGGTTCAAGGTGCTGCAATAGCAACTGTTATTGCTAGATTAGTTGAATGTTTATCTATTTTGGCTATTGTTTATATAAGCAAAGGTCCAGCTGCTGCTAAGATAAAAGAGCTTATTAGTTTTGATAAGGAGTTCATTAAAAAGTATTTAGTCACAGTATCACCTGTTATTGCTAATGAATTTATGTGGGGTCTTGGAGTTACTATGTATTCATTAGTATATGGAAGAATGGGAGATGAAGCTGTTGCATCAATTACAATAACTCAAAATGTTGAACAAATATGTGTTGTTTTATTCCAAGGATTAAGTTCAGCTACTGCTGTTATTTTAGGAAATGAATTAGGTGCTAATAAGCTAAAGGAGGCAGATAAACATGCTAGGAGCTTCTTTGTATTACAGCTATTATTAACAATAGTTATGGGGTTAGTATGCTTTATGATAAGAACTCCATTAATTAAGTTATTTTCTGTTCCAGATAATATAGCATTAGATATAACTAAATGTTTAACTGTATTTATATGTTATTTACCATTTAGAATGTTTAACCTAGTTAATATAGTAGGTGTTCTTAGAAGTGGTGGAGATACAAAGGCATCTTTACTTTTAGATATTACAGGAGTATGGTGTGTTGGAATACCAATGGCTTTCTTTGGAGGAATTATTTTAGGATTACCTATTTATTACGTTTATGCAATGATAACACTTGAAGAGGTTTATAAGTTTATATTAGGATTTAGAAGGTATAAACAAAAGAAGTGGCTTAAAAATATAGTTGAGGCTTAGATATTAAAAGCAGTTTTTACTTAAAAATATACTTTAATCGTAATAATGAAAGTATCAAGGGGGCTTTTAGTTGAATGTAAAAGAAGTTAAGATAAAGGGTATTATTAGTAGAATAAGAGAAAAGATACCTAGTCATGAAATAACATCTGAATCATTAAGGTTAGGAATACTATTAGCAATAGTTGGAGGATTCTTAGATGCATATACATTCATATGTAGAGGCGGTGTATTTGCCAATGCTGAAACAGGAAATATTGTATTAGTTGCACTTGGAATTACAAATAGAAATTATAAAAATGTATTTATGGCTGCACTTCCTATTTTTGCATTTGTAGTAGGTGTTATAGTGACAGAAATAATAAGAGAAAGATCAATAAAGAATTATTCAGAATCAGCAAGGGCTGAAAAGTTTATTTTAATTATTGAAGCAATTGTACTTTTTATTATTGGATTCATACCAGACACTGTACCACATATATTTGTAACTACAACTATATCTTTTGTTTCATCAGTGCAAATTTCATCTTTTAGGAGATTAGTTGATTCACCATATAGCACAACTATGTGTACAGGAAATTTAAGAACAGCTTCACAAGCTGCATATTTAGCAATAACTAAAAAGGATGAGGCTGCATGTGCAAGATCAATAAGATATATAATAGTAATTGCTTCGTTTTTATTTGGTGCATCTTTAGGCGGGATATTAACTGTAAATTTTGGTGTCAAATCAATATGGACATGCTCTATTATATTATTTATCTCAAAAATTTTATTTAGCATAGATGAATACAGATTAATCAAAAGAGATATATAAAAATGGAAAGAAATTTCCATATAATTAATTGTTGAAATTATATTAATGTTTGTGTATAATACGAATATAAATTAAGAAATGCTCGTATATCATCGGTGATATGGACCGAAAGTTTCTACCTGCTAACCGTAAATAGGCAGACTACGAGGTATTGGATTTGAAAAAGAAATTATTATAAATAGATTTGTAATATAAATTTATGATTTTATTTCTATTTTAAGACAACACCTCGATTACGAGGTGTTTTTTTTATTACTTAAACAATGGAGGATGAAGTCATGGATAAAGCAAAAGCAACAGATGGAATTAACCTAACATATGGAGTTGATGATAATCCATCAATATCAGAAAAAATATTGTTTGGAATTCAGCATATATTTGCTGCATTTGGTGGAATAATAGTTGTTCCATTAGTTATATCTAGTGCATTAGGTTTTGATGCTAAAACAGGGACAGCATTAATAAGTGCATCAATACTTGCAGCTGGTCTCGCAACAATAATACAAGCTAAGGGTATAGGCCCAGTAGGTTCAAAAGTAGCATGCATAATGGGGACAGACTTTACTTTTGTATCACCATCTATTACAGTTGGATCAGTTTTAGGATTACCAGGAATAATTGGAGCTACTATTTTGGGTGCAGTTTTTGAAGTAGTACTTAGTTATTTTATAAGACCATTAATGAAGCTATTTCCACCACTAGTTACAGGAACAGTTGTATGTTTAATTGGTTTAACATTATTACCTGTATCAATAGATTGGGCTGCAGGGGGAAGTGGAGCTGCAGATTATGGTAGTATAAAAAATATATCAATTTCAATGCTTGTACTTTTTGGAACGTTATTACTAAATCGTTATGGAAAGGGAATGCTTAGCAGTGCATCAATACTTATAGGAATGGTTGTTGGGTATATTGTATGCATTCCACTTGGATTAGTAGATTTTACAGCAGTTAAAGAAGCAAGTTGGATTTCAATGCCTAAGATATTTGAATATGGAGTTACTTTTGATTTAAAAGCACTTATAGCATTTATTCCAGCATATTTCGTTACTGCAATTGAAACAGTTGGATGCTTAAAAGCAGTGGGAGAAGTTTCAGAAGTAGATATGACTGACAAACGTATAGGAGCTGGCGTATTATCAGATGGTATTGGAAGTATGATAGGTGGTGTCGTTGGTACATTACCGAATACTACATTTAGTCAAAACGTTGGATTAATACCTTTAACAAAAGTAGCTAGCCGTTATGTAGCAGTTATGGCAGGTATTATATTAGTTATATTAGGATTTTTACCTAAACTTGCAGCAATAGTCAATAGCATTCCTCAGCCTGTTTTAGGGGGAGTTGGAATAGTTATGTTTGGAACTGTTGCAGCAGCAGGAATAAAAACATTAAGTAAAGTAAAAATAAATGAACGTAATCTTTTAATAATAGCTACATCTATTGGATTAGGACTTGGAGTAACATTTAGACCAGAGTTTATTTCACAACTACCAGAAGGATTAAAAATGATTTTTGCATCAGGAATATCAACTGGGACAATAACAGCATTAATATTAAATGTAGTTTTAAAAGAAGACAAAGAAGAAATAGAAGTTTCAGATGAAAGTGATATAGAAGCAGCATAATATATAAATGAAATAATAAAACCCTCAACAAATAAAATTGTTGGGGGTTTTAATTTATAAGTGAAAAGTTAAGAGTGAAAAAGTGAAAAGTTGAAGAAGTTTTGCTATGCAAAACATAACTATTGTATATTTAAGTATAATCAGTTATTATAATGAAATTTTATTGTATCTATTATATAATGAAATTATGTTCAATTTAGATATTTAGGGGGAGAAAATGAAAAATATTAATAAAGCTTTAAAAATTTCTATTGCCTTAATAGGGTTATCTTTAATAATAACACTTTTAGTATTAAGCAAACTGAAATTAGATAAGCCTGTATTTTTGAAAAATTATAAAGAAGTTGAGATTATGGAAAATGAGGAAGTCTATTCAATTTCAGGTTTTGATATTGAATTGAAATACATAGCAAATATAAAAGATAAAAGAAAAGTATCATCTGTAACTTTTAAAGAAGCACCAGAATTAAATTTTTATGCAAGTGAAAATAATTCTATGGGATTAATGAGTTCTTATGATTATAGTAATGATAATATTGAAAGTCATGGTAGATATGGAGTACATACAGTTTTTCTAAGTTTAAACTCTCAAAAGTATGATTATGAATTTGGTAAAGAACTTGCATTAAGTGAGGCAACTGTAACTTTTGATGATGGGCTTACTATGGAGGTTGATTTAGGAAAGGTAATACTATATAAGTACGATCTGGATAAATATGATAATGATAAAAAGATATTAAAATGGTATAGTGTACAAAGCTCAAATGATGGCATTAGTAAAGGGGGATTTTTAGTTAATGATTACATAAGAGTATCAAATGTTTATTCACCATTATTTGAGGATACTAAGGACTTATTTGATTTTAATATAGACAAGTTGGGAAGTATGGATAAGAAAGAGTTGATTTATAATAAAAATGAGAATTTATATTTTACTTCTAAATTTTATAATATAGATGATATAGAAAGAAAACTTTATAGTTACGATATAAAGCCTGTTATTTATTTTAAAGATGGAAGTGGAAATGATCATGAACAGAGAATAAATAATTTAACTTATAAACCTTACTTTAGTTTTAGTGATATTTATAAATATTTAAAAGTAAAGGGGGAAATATAAATGATTCGTGGTTATAAAAAAGTCTTTTGGGGAATATTTTTTACAGCTTTTCACTTTAATTTTGGACCTATTAAGATTTTACCAAACTTTATTGCAATATTGATTATATCCTCTGGAATAAGAGAAATATTGATTGATAATGAAAATGACTCACTTAACATGTCACTAAAGTTAAATAATATAAGCGCCTTTATTTCATTTATTACATTTGTATTACCATTTATGGGGATTGAAAACTTAGAGAGTAATATAATTTTTAATACTATATGGTTTAATTTAGGAAGTATTTTAGAAATTATAATTATAGTAAAGCTTTTAGAAGGAACATCACAAATTTTATATGAAAAATATAATAGTGACTTAGGAAGAGAATATGAAAAGAAAGTAATAAAGTATCTTTGGTTATATTCAGTAGTAGTAATAGTAAGTAATTTTAATTTTATATTTATTTCAGAGGCTGTAGCACTAGTAACAGCTATATATGCATTAATAATAAAAATATGGATAATGTTATCATTTAAAAAACTATATAAAGATGATTTAAAAATAGCTAAATAAATTTATGAAAATTTACTAATAATACTTTTATAGAAATATGGAGGTGTTATTAATGATTAAAGATATATTAAATGAATTGATACTTAAAAATTCAGAAAATCTATCTCAACATAATTTTGAGAGAAATACAGTATTAGGAATGAATAGAGATTTGGATAAATTAAAAATAAATGATGATATTTCTAATGAAGATATAATAGTTGATGAACATTCATCAAAGATAACTAATGCTTATATAGAACTTAAGGATGTTGTAGAAAATAAGGACAAATATGAAATTTCAAAAGATGATAAAAATAAGGTTGATTTAAATTCATTAACTTTAAATAAAGAATAATATATTTAGAATAAAATTTAGATAGAACGTCTATGAAATGATAAGCTCTCTTTATAGTATACAGTTTAAATACTAAAAACTAATACTATAGAGGGAGTTTTTTTATTATTTTAGTTAGTATATACAAGATTGCTTTGGATGGGAATAAAATAACTGAATAACTAAACTCATATATGTTTAATTTTTTGTAAGGTGGAATTTAAAAATCTTTTAAGATTAATTTAAGGTAGTAATGATATTATTTACTCAATGAAATTGTAGGAGGAAAATTTATGAGTAAAAAACTTATTGCTATATTATCAGTAATTTCTTTATGCATAGGAGTTACTGGATGCACAAATAAACAAGCGAATACCAATAAAACTTCCATAAGCAGTGAGAGAATTGAAAATGTAAATGCTACTATAACTCTAGGAGATAACATGTCTATAGAAGGAAATGGAGCAGATGTAGAAGGAAGCAAGGTTATAATAAATTCAGCAGGAACTTATAGCGTTTCAGGAACTTTAAGTGATGGGCAAATAGTAGTAAATGCTGGAGATGAAGATAATGTAGAACTTATATTAAATGGTGCTAATATAAGTTGTTCTAATAGTTCAGCAATATATGTTAAGAATTCTAAAAATACATATATAATTTTAGCTGATGGAACAGAAAATCAAGTAACAGATGGAGGAAATTACGAGTTTGAGGATGAAGCCACTGATGAACCAAATGCTGCAATTTTTAGTAAATCTGACTTGTTTATTAATGGTACAGGGTCTCTTATAGTAAATGCTAATTATAATAATGGAATAACAAGTAAAGATGATTTAGAAATAGGAGATGCTAATATATCAGTAACTTCTGTACATGATGGTATTAGAGGAAAAGATTCTATTACAATAGCAAGTGGAAATATAACTATAAACTCACAAGGTGATGGAATGAAATCTAACAATTCAGAAGATGAAGAAAGAGGATATGTATTAATTCAAGGTGGAACTATTAATATAACATCAGGTGAAGATGGAATACAAGCTGAAACAAATACTACAATCACTGGAGGAGACATAACTATTAAATCAGGTGGAGGAAGCGAAAATAGCAGTAAAGCTAGTAGCTCATGGGGAACATGGGGAAATCCTAAAGACTTTGGACCTCAAGAAACAACAGTAGAAGAAGCTGAAACAGCAAGTGCTAAGGGAATAAAAGCTGTAGTAGGAATAAAAATTGATTCTGGAAATATAAAAATTGATTCATCTGATGATTCAATACATTCTAATGGCAATGTAGAAATTAACGGAGGTAGTATTAATGCTTCATCAGGTGATGACGGTATTCATGCAGATTCAGCAATAGATATAAATGACGGAGATATTAATATATCAAAATCCTATGAAGGAATAGAAGCTGAAACAATAAATATCAATGATGGGAACATAAAATTAGTTGCAAGTGATGATGGTATTAATGCTGCAGGTGGAAATGATGGATCTTCAATGAATGGAAGACCAGGACAAAATAGTTTTGCTTCATCAGGTAATGGAACAATCAATCTTAATGGTGGAAAGATTATTGTAGATGCAAGTGGAGATGGTATTGATGCTAATGGATCAATATATATGAAGGAAGGAACTGTTATAGTAAATGGACCTGAAGATAATGGTAATGGAGCTTTAGACTATGATGGAAAGTTCGAAATTTCAGGTGGACTTCTAATAGCAGCAGGAGGAGCAGGGATGGCTCAATCACCAAGTACAACATCAACACAAAATTCAGTTAATATATTTACAAGTTTATCGGCAAATACATTAATTCGTATTGAAGACGAAAGTGGAAATGAAGTAATAACATTTGCACCAAGTAAAAATGTACAATCAGTTGTTATATCTTCACCAAAGATTAAAACAAATGAATCTTATAAGGTTTATACAGGGGGAGAATCAGCTGGAACATCAAGTGATGGATTGTATTCAGAAGGATCTTACTCAGGAGGAGCTGAATTAGAAAGTTTCACAGCTTCTAGTGCAGTTACAACTGTAGGTCAAGCAGCAGGAGGTTTTGGAGGCCCTGGTGGAGGAAGAATGCCAGGGCAAGGCGGTGGTATGAGAGGGCAAGAAGGAATGCCACAAGGAGAAATGCCTGTAATGCCTTAATATAAAATGTTATTAAAGGATGTTATCTATAAATAAATTAATTGTTTATAGGTAATATCCTTTTATTTATGTTAATAATTGAAGAGTATAGAGGAAGTAGTTACTTAATTAAGAACTACAGTAACTACAGAGTACAAATAATTATGAATTTTATTTTATAAATAATACTATTGACAAAATAAATGATAGAGTATAATATTCTTTATATGAACGTGGTTCAATTTAAACTCAATATATAAAATATAGTCAAAATTTAAAAATAGAAGTTTTTAAAATAAGTTATTAGTATATTTTAAAGATATGTTTTTTTATAATAAATATAATAGATAAATATAATAGATAAATATATTGTATAGAGGCTTTTAATACAAATGGTTTCTATAAAAATATAAATATATATTAATATTCCCACTTAAATAAAGTGGGAAAAAATATAATTCAATATGAACGAGGTTCATATTATAAAGGAGGAATTTTTATGAAAATAAGAAAGGAAAAGCTATTAATGTTAGCAAGTGCAGTATGGCTTATTGCAGGATTCAATATATTGCGAATAGGATTTATAAGTTATGTTAGCCATATCACTTTCTTGAACTTAATTCTTTCAACATTGGTGTTTGTGTTTTTTTGGTTCATAATTTTTAATAAACTCGTTACAAAGCATACAAATAGAATTCAAAACTATAAAGAAGAGATGCAGTTTGTTTTGAAATTTTTTGATATAAAATCATTTTGTATAATGGCTTTCATGATGACATTTGGTATTGGGATAAGAGTTTTTAGTCTTGTTCCAGAAGTATTTATTGCTGTTTTTTATTCTGGTTTAGGTTGTGCATTATTTGGTGCTGGAATTCTATTTGGTTATAACTATTTTAAGCTTGAAAGAAAAATATATAAAGTATAAGGAGGAAAATTAAAATGCAAGCAATTATGGAAACAACATTTGATGTTGTATATCTAATTACAGTAGTTACTTTAGGAATCATAATGATTATGAAAAACAATGGGAAAAAACAATATTTTTTATTTGGGGTTATGGCAGTAACATTAGGGGTAGGAGACTCATTTCACTTAGTTCCAAGAGCAATTGCATTATGTACTACAGGACTTGAAAATTATACATTTGCATTAGGAATTGGTAAGTTTATAACTTCAATAACAATGACTATATTTTATATACTACTTTATTATGTATGGCGTTTACGTTACAAAATTGAAGGGAAAAATGGAATAACATTAGCTATATATTTATTATCAATTACACGTATAATCTTATGTTTATTTCCGCAAAATGGTTGGACAAGCATAAATGCACCTTTAAGCTGGGGAATTTATCGAAATATACCTTTTGCTTTGTTAGGAATATTGATAATTATTCTATTTTATAAAAGTGCAAAAGAAAATAATGATAAAAGTTTTCGTTTTATGTGGTTAACTATTGTATTGAGTTTTGCATTTTATATACCTGTAGTATTATTTGCAGATACTATTCCATTAGTAGGAATGTTGATGATTCCAAAAACTTGTGCATATGTTTGGACTGTATTAATAGGATTTAATAGTATGAATTCAAGGAGGTAGTTTTGGATGAAAAAGATATTAAATATTTCATTTATCTATTTTTTACTAGCAATGGTAGGTGGAGTTTTTTACAGAGAATTTACGAAAGTTTTAGGATTCACAGGGCAAACAACATTGGGATATATACACGTACATTTAATAGTATTAGGTTCAATACTATTTTTAATTATAGCTCTATTTTGTAGAGATACAGAACTATTATATAACAAAACTTTTAAGAAATTTATGGTTATATATAATATTGGACTTCCACTTATGGTATGTATGATGCTAATTCGTGGAATTATACAAGCATTAGAATTACAAGTAACTAGTGCAGTGAATGGAATGATTTCAGGAATTGCAGGAGTATCTCACATACTTTTAATGATAGCGTTATGGATGCTATTTACATCATTGAAGAAAGTATTAGTTAATGAGGAAAAGTAGAGATTATAGATTATAATTAAAATGTACAGTTAATAGCAAATTGTAAAATAATGTGTATAGTATTGTTAAGCAGTGAGGGGTTAGCCACGCACTGCTTATATAGTTCTTGAAAAAATAGGGGATAAAAAGAAAGATTATAATACCAATTTCAATATTAGAAGATAATACCGAAAGAGATAATTTCATTAATGAATTAAAATCAAGGATAAGAGAATGATTTTATTAAAATATTGGAGCAATTAAAAAAGTATTTTAAAATAAGAATATAGTTTAAAGTTTAAATATATGTTTTAGTTATAAATTAAAGGGTCTCATTTCGTGAGTCCCTTTGTTTGGTATTAGAACAAGGAATATTTTAAAAGGCTTATTGACAATATTGATACTCGATATTAAACTTATTATATAAGATAAAAATTTATTTTTTATGTTTTTAATATCGAGTATCGATGTTTGGAGGCGATTAAAGATGCCAAGAGAACAGTTTCAAAATTTAACTGAACCAATGTATTATATATTAATATCTTTAATAGAAGAAAGATGTGGCGTAGATATAATGGCATCAGTTGAAGAAATATCAAAGGGAAGAGTTAAGGTTGGACCAGGAACATTATATGCTTTACTTGGTAGATTTGAGAAGGAAGGAATCATTAGAGAAACTGAAGTTGTAGGAAGGAAAAGAAGTTACATAATAACTGATAAAGGATTAGAAATATTAAAAGATGAATATAATCGTTTAATTCTGTTAGTTGAAGATGGGAAATCTTTTTTAGGAGGATATAATAATGGTATTGGGAAATAAGAAGTGGGTTATATTTAATTTTTTGCCTTATGAGTATAAGAGTTTAGAAGAATATCTAGAAAAAATGGCATTAAAGGGATGGATATTAGAGAATATGATGGGTTTATTCCTAAAGTTTAAAAGAAGTAAGCCTAAAAGTTTAAAATATTCAGTTGATATAGTAGATAGTGTATCTTTTTTTGATGGCGAAAATAGTGATAGCTTATTAGAGTATAGGGAGTATTGTAAAGAAGCTGGATGGGAATTTGTTTGCGGAAGAGAAAAAATACAAGTTTATTGTAGTGAAATAGATCAAGAAAGAATAGATATTCATACAGATGAAGTTGAAAAGTTTAATACTATTCGTAAAGCATCGTTAAAATATGTTAGCTTAAATTTTATAACTTTAGTATTTCTTTTATACTCACAATATATTATAACAATAGGAAGCTCAGATGGGCATTTTTTAGCAAGTCCATTAAGTTTAGGAAGTCTTTTATTTGTTAGTATTTTCTCAATACATGAGATTATAGGATTAATAACATTTTTAATATTCAATAGTAGAGGTAAATTATTAATAAGTAAAGGGAAAAAAATACCTTATAATTTTAAAGTTATTGCTTTAATTAAGAGAACCATTTATAAGGTATTATTTATTGTAACTGTTATAGCTTTTATATTTTATGGTATGAAATCTGATTTAGATTTTATTAAGATATGTGTTGCTTTTATCTTATTAATAACTTTATTAAATTATATAGTTAGATTTGTTAAAAATAAGAATTATAAAAATAAAAAAACTATAATTTCAAGTGTATATTTATTATTAACATTAGTGATATTTTTTATTATGACAAATATAATTTTTAGGAATTTAGGAATAGAAGATTATAAACTTGATGATGAAATGCTAGAAAAAGTAGCTACTTTAAAACTAGAGGATTTTAATGATATTGGCAAAGATGATTCATTATACTATAGGTTAGAAAAATCTCCGATAGCATCATATTTATTTTATAGCTGTGAAGGAGAAAATGATTATTTAAGTTATGATATTTTTGAAAGTAAATATAAATGGGCAGTGAAATATAACTTTGATAAGACAATACGATTTGCAAATAAAATAGATATAGAATATATAGAAAAAGAAACAAGTTTACCAAATGGCATAAAGGTTTATATGAATGAACGTGGACATCAATATATAATTATTTCACCTAATAAGATGGTAGAGATATCAACAATTGAAGGAATAAGTGAAGATGAATTAATTAATATGGCTTATGAAAAATTATTTAGTAGTTAGTAAGGTAAGTAATAAAATATAGAGAAAAGAAGATAAATAAAATATGTGAAATAAGTATATATCAATCCTAGTACTTCTTTGTATAGCTATTTAACTTATGAAACATACTTTATTTATCTTTGCTTTTATAGTAATTTAGTTATAAACTTTTTCTTCAAAACCAGCAAAATTTAATGAAATATTTAAATTTCCATTTTTGCATCTTAATTCATCTATGAATTTCTTTTGATTAGCGTCAAGTCTCATATGAATTATATAGTGAATTTCGAATAGTGAACCGAAATCTCTAGTTTTAATAGTTTCAACATGCCATGAATTTGTATATTTATTAAGGATATCATCAAAAATACCATCATAATTTAAGTCTTCAGGAATTGTGATTTTAAGCTTAGATGTTTTTGTTTTTGGCATAGCAAACTTTGTTGCATCTAATATTAAGGTTAAAGCACATAGTATTAATGTAAATATAAAAGCATATCCTATATAACCCATTCCACAAGTTAGACCAACAGCTAAAGTAAAGAATACATAAGTTATATCCTTTGGATCTCCAGGTGCGCTTCTAAAACGAATAATTGAAAAAGCTCCAGCTAAGCTAAAAGCTCTAGCAACATTATTTCCAACTAGAAGTATGATAATTGCAATTATAACAGGTAGCATTATAAGAGTTATTGTAAATCCTGTTGCATATCCTTCTTTTTTATGTGTCTTCATATATGCAAGGCTTATAATTAAGCCAAGAACAATTGAAGATATTATAATAAGTATTGCGTTAAATAGTGTGAATGATTCTCCATTTGTTGATGTAATTATAGTTTCTAACATACATCTTTCCTCCTTATAGCATAGTTTTTATTTAAACAATATCTCATATATTCATTTCCATATTTAGAAAAGTGAGTATTGTATATTTCTAAATCAGAGAGAATTTTAGTAAACCAAACTGGAATAGCACCTAATATTTTTACTTCCATTAAATATTGGTTTTTAGTTAATAATCTATCACCAAAACTACCAGCTTCAAGGAAGAGGCTATCACGTCTAGTTATTATATTAGAATCAAAAGTTATTCTAAAGTCCTTATCATCTTTAGAAAAGAAAGCTTTCCTACTATAGCTTATATATACTGTTGGATGAATATCATGATTACTTATGTGATATTCTATTTCATTGAGAACTTGATTATTTAAATAATCAGAAGTCGCAGGTCTTTCCCCTAATTCTAAAAATTTATAAGCTTCATTTAAAGTTAAAGTTGCTCTACGTTTATTTACAATTCCATTAATTTTTTTCTTTAATTCAAGAAAAACTTTATCATCTTTACTAGTAGGTATACTGTAACTTCTTAATCTAAGTTTTTCTTTATAGTAAGGTTTATTAATAGAATGTCTAATTATTTGATTATCATCAGTATCATAATATATATTGTAAATACTGTAGTTCTGTCCAAACTTACAGAATTTATCTGGATTCATATATTTTGATAAAATTGGAATAAGTGCGTTATATTGATTTTCATTTAATATAAATTTTTTTTCATATCGTTGAAATGATTTTATTGCCATATAAATACCTCCCATAGAATTGATATCTTATGAGGTAATTATATAAAGATAACCTTAAAGAAATCTTAAATTAGTAATTACTTTTGTTAGATTAAGATATAATTAAATATGTAAAAATAGTAAAATGATATTAATTATAAAACTGGAAAGCTAAATATATATTTAAAGGGGATGATTATGATAAGTGGTAAAAAGGTATATTTGCTTTTATTAATATTTCTTATATTTATGATTTCAGGCTGGACTTTAACTAAAGAAAATAATAATAAAGTAGCTATAAGGGGATTAGTAACAGAAAAAAGTCAAGAAGATGAAATAGGTTATATCTTAGTAGAAGGAAAGATTGAAGAGGATACAGAGTTTGATAAAGCAAGTGTTTCAATAAATACAAAGACGAAGATAATAAATGAAAAAAGTGATGAAAAATTAAATTTATCAGATCTTAAAGTAGGAGATGTGGTAGAAGTAATAATTGATGGACCAGTAAGAGAAAGTTATCCAGTTCAAATTGATGCCAAGATTATAAGAATAAAGTAAAAGTTAGGTATAGGTATGAAATTTAATTATAAGTATATATGAATATGTAGTTTAATAATTTCAGTATTATGATGTGAATGGTTATGACTTATTTAAGCTTAATTTACCTTATAATATTAAGTCTTTTAATTATATAAATAGTTAATATAATATAATATATATAATGGAAATTTAAAAGTAAATATAACTAAATATTATTTTAATGTAAGTAAATATTATTATGAAATAGCAGGAGGAAAATGTGAAAAATAAAATTAAAATATATCAAGTGGATGCATTTACTAGTGAAGCATTTAAAGGAAATCCAGCAGCAGTGTGTATTTTGGAAAATGATATAAGTGATGAATTAATGAAAAATATTGCCCAGGAAATGAATTTATCAGAAACAGCATTTGTTAAGCCATTAAAAAATTCTAATATAGGTAAGGGTAATTTATTTTCGTTAAGATGGTTTACTCCAGAAGTTGAAGTTGATTTATGTGGCCATGCAACTATAGCAACATCTAAAGTTTTATTTGATGAGTTTAATATAAAAGAGCAATATATTAAATATGAAACTAAAAGTGGACTACTTACAGCTAAAAAGAAAGATGAAAAGATAAGTTTAGATTTTCCAATAGATAAGGCTTTAGATTTTAATTTAACACAAGATATATTAGATGCTATGGGAATAAGAAGTTACTCAAAAGCTATAATAGGTGAAAAAACAAGAAAACTTGTTATAGAAGTAAAAGACAAAGAGAATATAATAAATTTAAAACCAAATTTTGAAATATTAAAATCACTAAAGTTTAAAAGTGATGTAAAAGGAATAGGTGTTACTTGTAGAGGGAATGAAAAATATGATTTTATTTCAAGATATTTTAATCCATGGGCTGGTATAAATGAAGATCCGGTTACAGGCTCAGTTCATACTTTACTAGCAAATTATTGGAGTAATAAATTAAATAAAATGGATATGAATGCTTATCAAGCTTCAAATAGGAGTGGAGAAATTTCATTAAAATTATTAGAAAATGATAGAGTAAGATTAAGTGGAGAAGCTGTTATAGTACTAAGAGGAGAGTTATATTTATAATTTCAGGATATCTAATATGATATCCTTTATTTTTATAGAGTCACATTATTTAAAAAAATACAGTTAATTCTCTAACAATTACTATTTTGTAAATAATTAATACATATAGTAAAATATTAATAGTGATTTGGAAAGGGAGTTGACTTACTATGAAAAAAATAATAATTTGTTTATTATTTTCTATAATTTTTATGATATCATGTGCTGGAAATAATATTGAAAGCACAAATAAGGTAGTTGATAATAAATCAAGTGAAGTATCTGAAAAAAATTTAAATAATGATTTAAAAGATAATAGTATTAATAAAAATTTATCTGATACTTCTCAAGAAAAAGAAACTGAAGAAATTTCAGGTAATGAATCTGAAGTAGAAAATTCAACTTCAGGTGAGATAATGAAAAATGAGGACATTAGTGAAAAGGTTAAAAATTACATTATTAATGGTCAATCAAATAAATCAGAAGCAGAAAAAATAAAATGGAGTAAAACATTCTTAAATGAAGTTGATATTAAAAGTTTATATGATCAATATATATCAACTGGAGGAAATGCCAATGATTTGGAAAAGTTTGCGAGCTATATGACTTTAAATGCTCCTATTGTTAACAATTGGGAAGAGTTATTTAAAAAAGATTTATATGATATATATGGAGAAAAAGTAGTTAGATTAAAACATTTAGAGAATGATTTGTATGAAGCATATATAAAAAAAGATGGAGCAGAAGTACCTTATGTCGTAGTTTCCGCAAGAACTGGTTATTTTCATGGTTAATTATAAAAATTATTTAATATAAGTAAAATATTTAAGTTGCATTAAATAATTTTTATTCATAAGTATTTAAGCTACTTATAATATCTTTAATTAGGGAAGGTTGTATTAGATTGAAGTTATAAAATCAATTTAATACAACCTTTTAGTATATGATTAATTATTTTTTAATTTTAAATAATTAATATTTTAAATATACTTTTTATCATGTCAATTTAAATATATATGAATATACTATTATATCTAATATAACATTGAGATATACAAGAAAATAATTCTTTAATTAGCAGGAGGATATAATTAATGAGAACTTTTTATGATGAATCTGAATTAGATACAGTTGAGGACGGAGAATTTGTAAAAATGCATTTAGAGTTGGAAGAGGATCTAAAAAAAGAAATGGGAATATTTAAAAAAGATGATAAAATTGAAGAGAAAGAAGAAGATTGTTTTGAAGAAGTTTCAAATAAAAACTACACACCACTTGAATCAAATTGCAAATCTGAAATTCATATTAATCCAGAAAATAAAATAATATATGTATGTCCAAAAACAGCTCAATATTTTTTAGCATCTTCATCAAAATGTTGTGGTCCAATTAATGTAAAATATATCGGTCATGGATTTAATCAAAAGTTTAAAAAGGTTAATGGAGACCTAGGAACTTATTTTATCTTAAATTCAGGAATATTATTTATTCCGAATGAACGCTTAAGGCCAGGGGAAATTGATGTATTGCCTTTTGAAGCATTTGATGGATGTAATAAATTTAAATTTGATGTGGTTTTTACATTTGATCCATGTAAGTGCTGCAAAAAATAAATTGCAGCTATAAAAGATAGGGGCTAAACAGACATCTTAATAGGCATTTAAGATGTCTGTTTTATATAGAAATTATGCTTAAATAAATAAAACTTTCTTAATAGTTTACTATATAAATGTTTTAAATTTCAAACATATTATAATGTGTTTAATTTAAGGTTCAAATGTATGTTATTAAATTAAATCTATATTAGGAGGATATGAGTGTGGAAAGATTAGATTATAATGATCTTAATAAATATAGAGAAGAAATAAATGGATATTTATTTGAAAATATAAATAAAGAAACATATGAGATTAAAGAAAAAAGTGAAAAAATAATACCAGATATAAAACAAACTCCACTACAAGCAAATTGTAGATTGGAAATGCATATTGAATCTGAAAACAAAGTAATATATGTACGTCCATGTAGAGCTCAATATTTTCTGATATCATCATTAAAATGCTGTGATAATGTTAATATAAAATATATTGGAGCTAATTATAATGAAAGGTTCAATGAGATATATGGAGCCATAGGAAATTACTATATATTAAATGCTGGAATATTATTAGTCCCAAAAAGAAGAATAAGACCTGGGGCAATTGATATATTGCCTTTTGTAGCATATGATGGAGATACTTATTATAGATTCGAAGCAGTATTTAATTATGTACCATACCAATGTTGGAATAGATAAAAATATGATAGATTTATAAGTGAAATGAGCTGTTTTTAATTTAGCAGCTCATTTTAATTTATAATTAATTATTTCTTAATTAAAAAGTAATTATGAAAAGTGAGAGCTCTAATGTAAAATTAACTATATAAAGGAAATTATTTGAAAGGGGTTTTGAGATGAGAACGATAAGGGTAAATAAAAATATAGTTTTTATATTAGGTTTAATATTTTTATTAGTAGTTGGAGTTGGAGTATTTAATAATTTATATAAAAAAGACAATTATGAAAATGAAGGCATAAATATGACAGAAGAAGAAAAGGCAGTTGTAAATAAAGTAATAGAATTGGCAGAAGAAAAAATAGGATTAGAATATGTATGGGGTGGAAAAGGTGAGATTATGAGTGAGGAGAGATTAGATGAACTTATAGGTTATTATGGAGAAGACTATTATCCATTAAAGAGAGAAACATACATAGGAAATCAGGCTTTTGATTGTTCAGGATTAACTTACTTTGCATATAGAGAAGTTACGGGTGTTGAGATTGGTTATTCAACTTTTGATCAAGAAGATATATTACAAGGGTATGAAGTTGATAAAGAAGATATACAGCCAGGAGATCTAGTTTTTACACCAGGACATGTAGTTTTATATAAGGGAAAAGGTGAAATGATAAATGCATATAATAAATTACCATATCCAATTGGTGGAGTAAAAAAAAGCAAGATTTATTTAAATGATGAAAGTGTAATATATAGACCAATAGATTATATAAATTCTTTAAAATAATAAAAGCTTAGGGAACTTTTTAGTCACTATACAACTCTTAGGTATATAGGTTAATATTTAAGGAGACAAGATTTGGGAGGGAAGAAGCTTGGAACTTGAGGTTAAGAAGGCTATAAATGGTGATAAAGAAGCTCTTTTAAAACTGATAATGAGTGAAAAAGATAACTACTATAAATTAGCTTATGTATATATGAAAAATGAGCATGATGCCTTAGATATATTACAAGAAATGATAGTAGTTTTATATAAAGAAATTCCAAAGCTTAAAAAGCTTGATTCGTTTTACAGTTGGAGCAAGACGATACTTGTTAATCTATGTAAAAAGGAATTATCTAAGAGAAAGAAATATGAAGAAGTTAATTTAGAGAATATGACAGCTGAAAATGCTTTTAATGAATCAGAAAATAAAATTTATTTAAAATCTCTTATAGAAAATTTAAATGATAATCAAAAAGAAGTTATTAGACTTAGATATTATTTAGATTATACTTATGAAGAAATTTCTGAAATCATGGAAATACCATTAGGAACTGTAAAATCTAGAATAAATAAAGGTATTAACAAAATAAGAAAAATTATAGGTGGTGATATAAATGATGGATTTAGATAAAGAGTTAGATAACCTAAAAGAAAAGGATTTAAAAGCTCCACCACAATTTGAAAATTTAATGAAAGAAGCTTTAAATGATGTAAAAAGAGAAAATAAGAAGAAACTAAATTTAAATAATAAATATTTAAAAATAGCTTTAATATTTATAGCATTTATGTTTATTTTTAATTTAAGTACAGTGTCTGCGATGATAAAAAAGTTAATAGGATATGATGATTATTTTTCTTATAATAGCTACGTGAAAAAGCTTAATAATAAGGGAGAACTTCAAGAGGTTAATGAATCAGTAGAATTTAGTAATGGTAAAAAAGTAACAATAGAAGCAATTGTTTATGATAATAAGTATCTTTCTGTTTTTATGAGAGGAAGTATTGTTTATGTAGATAGATTTTTACCAACAGATGAGCCACCTGAAGAATATGATTCTACTAAACCTAAATCTGATATAAGAATTTTAGATGGAAATTTTGCATCAGGCTCAAGTGCATTTAGTGAAAAAGATAAAAATGGAGATACATTAAGTGTATGGACATTTAAAATAGGAGAAAGCAAAAATGAGTTTACTTTGGAAATTACAGAAGAAGGAGAAGCTAAGGAGATAACTATAGATATAGACTCATCTAAGATAGTTGATATTAAAAATATAAAACCAGATAATAATGAAATTGAAATAGATGGAGTAAGGTTTGTAGTAAATAATTTGAGGATAAGCCCTTTAGCTATAAATTTAGATTATTCAGTAGTTTCAGATGATGAAGAAAAAATTAAGGCTATTCAAAAAAATGATGGAAATTTCTTTAATGAAGGCATAAATTTCAGTCCTAATATAGAAGGAAGAAATATTGAAAGAATGGGGGTAGTTGCATATGATGAAAAGGAAATATTAAGTAATGGAATTAGAATAGTTGAAAACTTTGTTTTAAAGGATTTAGCTATAGATAAATTTAATAAGGCTAAGATAGTTGTTGAAAGAGCTAATTTTAGTGAAGATTTAAATATTGATATTAAGAGTAATATTAAAGATACTTGGATAAATGATAATTTATTTATAGAAGAGTTAAAATATGATGAAAGTAAGGAAGTAGTAGATATAGCTTATTGGAGTAAGTATAAGAAAATATGGTTTGAAAAATATTTACCTTATGAAATACTTCCTTATAATGGTATTATTTCTCTTGAACCATCTTCTAATAAAAGTAATATAAAATATTATTTAGGAGAAGATTATAGAAAATTTGTATTTATGAGAAGACAGTTATACATTGGAGACGGAGATAAGTTATTTGATAGTAAGAAGCTATTTGTTTCTAATAATAAAGCATTAAATATTAAGAAAAAAGATAGAAGCATAAAAATTAAAATTAATTATTGATTAATTAAAAAGTTATAAGAATATTGACAATATTAAAAATAAGATTTATAATCCATATTAATAATAAGCATAACGAAGATTTATAAGTAATTATATTTCGGAGTATAAGATTATGAAAAGCTGTGATAAGAACAAGTAGTAATTAGTAAGGCTTACAGAAAGTAACCGGTTGATGAGAGGTACAAGATAAGCTAATTATGAATACATCTTTGAGCTTCACACCAAATGGAGTTGTTTTAAATACAATGATATGAAAAATGAGATTTATCTTAAATTTTTATTTTACATTATTAATTTTTCATTGTACTACAGCACCTAGTAGGCTGTGACGTATTCCTTGCACACGTTATAGTGCTAGAGTATTACCTAGATATTTTATGGAGTACTTGAAAAGGTAGACAATGTGAGTTGTCTATGAACTTAAGGTGGTAGCACGAAGATTTATCTCTCGTCCTTTTGATATAAAGGACGGGAGTTTTTTATTTTTATATGTAAGTTTGAGTTGACTTGGAGCGAAGCGCGGAATAAGTAAACTTATATATGTCCACTATTAGTTCAAATAGTTTTATTAAATAGCCTTTCGTAAAGTTATTCTTATAGAACTTGCTTGTATTTTAAATAATATAAGAGGAGTGTTAAAAAAATGAAACAAACAATTGATGAGCAAATTAAAATTATTAAAAAAGGAGCAGATACAATAGTTAATGAAGAAGAGCTTAGAAAAAAGTTAGAAAAAGCTGAAAAAAATAATAAACCATTAATTATTAAATTAGGTCTGGATCCAAGTGCACCAGATATACATCTTGGTCATGCTGTAGTTTTACGTAAAATTAAGCAAATGCAAGACTTAGGTCATAAGGCAGTAATTGTTATTGGGGATTTTACAGGAAAAATTGGAGATCCAACAGGAAAGGCAAAGGGAAGAAAAGCATTAACTGATGAAGAAGTATTAAGAAATGCAGAAACTTATAAAACTCAAATTTTCAAAGTTTTAGATGAAAGTAAGACAGAAGTTCGTTTTAATAGCGAATGGCTTTCAAAATTAAATTTTAATGATGTTTTAAAATTAGCAGCAACTACTACTGTAGCCCGTATGTTAGAAAGAGATGATTTTCAAAATAGATATAAAAATAATGTACCAATAGGAGTTCATGAGTTCTTTTATCCTTTAATGCAAGCTTACGATTCAATAGCTCTTAAGGCTGATATAGAACTTGGTGGTACTGATCAAACATTTAATATTTTAATGGGAAGAACACTTCAAAAGACAATGGGAGAAGAAGGGCAAGTTGCAATGTTTATGCCGATTTTAGAAGGCTTAGATGGAATTGAAAAAATGAGTAAAAGTTTAGGAAATTACATTGGTGTAAATGAACCTGCAAATATTATGTTTAAAAAAGTGATGGAGGTTCCAGATAGCTTAATTATAAAATACTTTGAATTAGCTACTGATGAACATCCAGATAAAATAGATGAAATAAAAAATAGATTAGATAGAGGTGAAAATCCTAGGGATATTAAATTAGAACTTGCACAGATAATAACGAACTTATACCATTGTGAAAATGAAGTGAAATCAGCAATGGAGTTCTATAATTCAGCTTTTACTAAAAAGGAAATTCCAGATGATATACCTAATTTAACAGTAGAAAGTAATAAGCTTAGGGATATTGTTTCAAATTTAGTAAGTGAGAAATATGTGTCAAGTAAAAAAGAATTTACTAGGCTTGTTGAACAAGGTGGAGTTCAGATTAATGGAGAAAAAATAAATAGTTTAGATATAAATTTATTAACACAAGATGTAATAAAAATAGGAAAAAAGAAGTTTGTAAAACTTAAAATAAATGCTTAAAACTAATAAAAATAACCCTGCTTTATATTGCAGGGTTATTTTAGTAGATTGAAATTTTTTACTATATCTTTCTTTAATTATTAATTATATAATTAATAGTAGTAAAATAGTAATTATTATTATGCTTATTTAATCAAAATATTAAATGAAAGCATATATTATTTATTATGAGATAACTTTGATCTTTTAGTAAATTTTTTGCCGTTTGAATGAGCACCTTTCTTTTTACCATTTTCAATTCCAATTTCTGCACCAGATTCTGAATACATTTTTCTAAGTTCAGCATTTGATTTAGGACGATCTTTTCTTCTGTTTTTGTTATTATCCATTTCAATTACCTCCTAAAGTATAAGTGTCTATGTTAGTTTCCCACAAGATAATTAAAAAATATTATTAAAATATGACTTGAAATAGTATTTATTATTACTATAGGGAGAAGTTGTATGTTTAAATTTAAATTTGAAATTTAAAAATATATAAATAGATAATTATATGAATAAATTTAAATAATTAGTAAAATGAGGTTAAGATTAAATGGTTTGCAAGGGGTGCCTATATGGATGAGAGATAAATTTATAAAGGGTGTAACGAAACGTGATACCAATTGAATGATAAATTTATTAACTTTTATTATTTGATATGGATAATGTCAGCGCTTATGAAGGCTTATAAGTTATGACTATGACATAGAGGGATATGCTGTTGTATCAGCAATTTTAGATAAAGATTACATAGAAAAAGAATCAAAAATATAGATTAATAAAATAAATTCAATTATATAAACAATCAATATTTTTATTAAGATACCTCTTTAAATTATATTCAAGAAATAAATATCATCATATTTTTAAATTTAAATAGAAGTTATCAGAAAAAGTTAATGGTATGTATTTTGAAAATAAATATGATAATATATTATAGATACTTTGATTAAATACTTTAATACCTAAAAGTAATAACATATTAAATAAGTTTTTAAGCAGAAGTTCAAATTGAAAGTATAAATTATTTGATTTTTTATATAGGTTACTAAGAGACTAACTTTATTTATATAATCTCAATTACTTGTGGATTTTATTAAAACGCTCTCTTTATGTTAACTTATATTATGGTCATTTAAATTGGAGGTACCTTATGAAGTTTGATATTTATAAAATTGCTGATAATTATAAGTTAACAGAAACAGAAAGACAAATACTTGAATATATATTAAAAAATATTGATAATGTCTTAGATAAGGGAGTAAGGGAAGTTGCACAAGCTAATTATACTTCTGCAACAACAATAATTAAATTATCAAAAAAGTTAGGATACACTGGATATGTGGATATGCTATATAGATTGAATTTTATAATAAAGAATAATGAAAAAAATCAGGAGCGTACATCCGATATAACTAGTTTTATTGATGAAATAGATAAAAGTACAATAGATTCCTTTATTGATAATCTTATAAAGCATAGACAAGATATAATTTATATTACAGGTACAGGATTTTCATCACCAATTGTAGATTTTTTTTGTAGGAAGATGCTTGTATTAGGTTTTAAATGCATTAAGACAAATTCTTATGGCGTATATGACAATAACCAGATAGGGGGGGCTTTAGTAATAGGTATATCCAAAAGTGGAGAAACAGAAAGTGTAACAAAAGTTATAGATTATGCAGCAAAAAATAAATTAGATATAATAACCTTTACTGGCAGACCTAATAGTCATATGGCAAAACAATCCACGATACATTTTTCTATATTAGATGATAAAGAGTTAGATGATAGAAATATTACATCAAATTACTTCTATGCAAGAGTAATGATTGTAATGGAATACTTATTAGATAAGGCAATGAATAGTTTATAAAGGTTTAAAAAAACTATTATAGGAGAAATTCTATGATAGTTTTTTGTTTTGTTGTAAAGGTAAACATGTTTACTTTTTAAGTAACATGTTCCTGAAAAGGTTAAACCTATTAACAATGTTTGTTTAAAATGTTATTCTATGTTCAAGGTAATTACCAAGCAGAAATTTAAAAAAAGATAGGGGATATTAGAATGAAGGATAAGATTTTAGATAGTATGCAGAAATTTGCTAAAGCTATGATTGGACCAGTCTTATTTTTACCAATAGTAGGTATGTCAATTGCACTAACAGCTATACTTACCAATACAACTTTTGTTAGTGAAGGCGGAGTTATTTGGACAATAGGAAAATTCTTTAATGGGATGTTATCACCTATTATGGGAAACTTAAGTATCCTATTTTGTGTTGGAATTGCCATAGGTATGGCTAAAAAGAAAAAAGCAGAAGCAGCTTTTGTAGCAATTATGTCCTATATATTATTTTTAGGAGCAAATAGTAAATGGTTAGAATTATCAGGTAAATTAATAGCTGGTAATACTGCAAGTGAATTATATGGAACTGGACAAACTATTCAATTAGGATTTCATGTAACAGATATGGGAGTTTTCCTAGGAATGATATTAGGAATAGCAGTAGCTGTAATTCATAATAAGTATGTTAGTAAAGAATTCAAAGGTGCTATGGCATCTTATGGTAATAGTAAATTTGTATTTATAATTATGATTCCAATAGTTGCAGTATTAAGTATATTAGCAACATATATTTGGCCAAGCATAGCTAATGGAATAACTGCTCTTACAGGCTTTATGAGTACAGCAGGTGCCTTAGGGGTATTTGTTTACGGGTTCTTAAATAGATTCTTAGTACCTACAGGATTACATCATTTGATTTGGTCTCCATTCCTATATTCAGCAGTAGGAGATCAAATGATAATTAATGGAGAAAACGTTATAGGTGCTAAGCCTGTATTCCTAGCATTACTTAATGATCCTACAATAACAATGATGCCAGATTCAGCAAGGTTTTTAAATTATGGTTTAGTTAAAACATTTGGAGTTATTGGTGTGGCTTTGGCATTTTATTTCACAGCTAAGAAAGTAAAGCGTAGTAATTTAAAATCACAATTAATTCCATCAACATTAACTGCAGTAATAGCTGGTATTACAGAGCCATTAGAATTTACATTTATTTTTGCAGCTCCATTATTATGGTTTGTATATTCTGTTATAGATGGATTTTTCCAAATGATAGTTTATGTACTTAATGTAAGAGTTTGCGCAACAAATGGTATTTTAGATTTTCTTGTAATAAATTTACCAGCAGGTATCGGAAAAACTCATTGGCCAGTATATATTTTAGTAGGTTTAGTTGAAATAGCAGTAATTTTTATAGTATTCAAATTTATGATTGAAAAAATGAACTTAAAAACACCAGGTAGAGAAGATGATGATAGCGATATTGCAATTGATTTAAAGGAAAATGCAGCAAAAGTTAAAAAAGAAATGAAGTCATCAAACAAAGAAATTGATAATGCTGAAAATGATAGGGAAAAAGCTTTAACTATTATTAAAGCATTAGGTGGAAAAGAAAATATAGTGACTGTAGAAAATTGTTTTTCAAGACTTAGAGTAGATGTTATTGATGATACTGTAATCGATGAACAAACATTAAAAACTACAGGAGCATCAGGTGTAGTTAAGAAAGGAAAGAATATACAAGTTGTATATGGGCTTTCAATAAGTAAAATAAGAACAATAGTAGACGACGCATTAGAAATAGCAGAATAAGGAGGAATATTAGAAATGAAAAAATTTAAATTAGTTATAGTTGGTGGGGGAAGTACTTATACTCCAGGAATTGTGAAAAGCTTATTAGCTAAAAAGGAAGAATTTAAAATAGATGAATTAAGATTATATGATATAAATGAAGAACGTCAAAATAAAGTAGGTGTAATAGTTAAAAAAGTTGTTGAAATGTTTGATCCAGAGGTTAAATTAATATTCACAACTAAACCAGAAGAAGCTTTTAAGGATGCAGACTTTGTTTTTGCACAAATGCGTGTTGGTTTATACAAGATGAGAGAAATGGATGAGAAGATTCCACTAAAATACAATGTAGTTGGACAAGAAACTTGTGGACCAGGAGGATTAGCATATGGTTTAAGAACTATATATCCTATGGTTGAAATGATTGATTTCTGTGAAAAATATGCAAGTAAGAACTATTGGATAGTAAACTACTCAAATCCAGCAGCTATTGTAGCAAAAGCTATGTACAAGCTAAGACCAAATGCAAGGATCTTAAATATATGTGATATGCCAGTTGCAATTATGAGAAATATGGCAAACATTTTAGATTGTGATAGACATGATATAGAAGCAGATTACTTTGGACTAAATCATTTTGGTTGGTTTACAAACATAAGAGTAAATGGAGAAGATAGAACAGAAGAACTTAAAAACTATGTTCTAGAGCATGGATATTTACCTCCAGATTCAAGAAGTGAAGTAAGACATAATGATGCATCATGGCTTCATACATTTACTAATGCAAAGCATATGGTGCAAATGTTCCCTAAATATCTTCCTAACACATATATGCAATACTATTTGCTAGGAGATGAAGTTGTTGGACATTCTGACAAAAATCATACTAGAGCAAATGAAGTAATGGAAGGAAGAGAAAAGAAGATATTTGATTCAGTAGATCAATATACTGCTACAGGGGAAATTGATCTTTCACAATTCTTTACTGGAGTACATGGAGAATTTATAGTAGAAGTGGCTATGAGTTTAGCATTTGACTTAAGAAAAAGACATTTAGTTATGGTTGAAAATAATGGTGCTATTAAGAATTTACCAGATGACGCTATGGTTGAAATTCCAGCTTATATAACTAAAGATGGTCCAGAAGCAGTTCGTGTTGGTGAAATTCCTACATTCTATAAAGGATTAATAGAACAACAAGAAGCTAGCGAAAAGTTAGTTGTAGAAGCTGCAATTGAAGGATCATATGAAAAGGCTCTTATGGCATTTACTATGAATAAAACAATTCCATCTGCATTTGTAGCTAAGCAAATATTAGATGAAATGATTGAAGCTAATAAAGAATACTGGCCAGAATTAAAGTAATACAACTAGAATTAAAGTAAGAGAAAAAGATACTCTTCATAAATTTATGAAGAGTATCTTTTTATGATTTTTAAATAAAAATCAATTAAGTATATATTAAATTAATTTTAATATTAAATAGTGCAACTGTTAGTTGACAAAATTGTTATCTTTAGGTGATAGATTATTAAGAGATTTAGCATTAAAATTAATATGAGGTGAGAGGAATGGGGTTTAATGAAAAACTACAAGGATTAAGAAAAGGAAAAGGTCTATCACAAGAAGGATTAGCTGAATTAGTAGGAGTATCGAGACAATCAGTCGCTAAATGGGAATCTAAAAAATCATATCCAGAGGTTAATAAATTAATTCAGCTAAGTAATGTATTTGGAGTAAGTATTGATAAGTTATTAAAGAATATTGAAGAGGAATGTTGTAATAAAGAAATAAAGAAAAGTTTTAATGGTATAGATGAAAAAATAATAGATTTTTTATGTAGAGCAAAGAAATTAACTTATGCAGGTGGTGGCAATGAAAGTCAATTTTTTTAAAGGAAGTATTATCAAAAGTTACAAAAGAATATCCTTATAGGGGACCTATGGTATATCAAAATGAAGATTACAAATATCATTGTATTGTTGAAGGCGGTTTTGAATGGTTTAAAGGTTATGAAGAGATATAACTTAAGGATGTTAAAGTATATGAATGTATATTTCATGGGGGAATTATACTATAAGTTAAGAATAACTGGATTATATTAAAAAGTAATTTTACATAATTTCTTATGAGTACCTATATGGCTAAGAGGGAAATTTGTAAAGGGAGTCGCGTTTCGCGACAACCTTTACTTTTTAAATTTAAGTTCATTTTTACATAAATAACAGCCTATAAATGCAGTGATTGGAACTGCTAGTACTATTCCTATGCTTCCAGATAAGCCTTGAATTATTTCTATGCCTAAAAGGTCTAAATTTATTAATTTATTAAAAGGCATATTTGCTGAAAAGACTAATATCAAAATACTTAAAGAGCCACCAGCAAATGCTAAAATCAATGTATTAGTCATTGTTCCAATAGTGTCTTTACCTATGTTCATAGCACTTTTAAATAATTCATTAAAGCTTATTTTATCGTTTACTTTATGGATTTCAAATATTGATGAAGCAATTGACATTGCAATATCCATTACAGCTCCAAGAGTTGCAACTAATATTCCAGTAAACATTATTCCCTTAATTTTCAATCCAGTATCCTCAGCAATATACGCTAAACTTTCTGCTTCACTCATATTTAATCCTGAAAGATTGGTTAATGATCCGAAAATATAAGCTATTAATCCTGCTATGATAACCCCTGAAACTGTACCTAAAATAGCAGTTAAGGTCTTTTTGTTAAATCCAGAAACTAGTACAAGAGTAATAGTTATACTTAATATGCTCATTAGAATTCCTGACAGTATGGGATTTACACCTCTAAGCATTAAAGGAACCATTAGATATACACAACATATTAAAGTGAAAATTAGAGCTACTAAAGATTTAACACCTTTAAATCCACCTATTACAACAACTGACAAAATAAATACTGCTATTAATAAATAAATCATATTACTTCGATCATAACTATATAAATTCATTTGAGTAGAACCATCTTTTTCAATAACTCCTACTATTACTTTAGTACCTTCTTTAACTTTTAAATTATATAATCTACTGATTGGATTTTCTATTTCAAATGTATTGCCAGAATAAGGCTTTGATGAAATTTTAACTACTATCTTTTGAAATCCTACTTCAACATCTTCTATATAAGGATCTTTTGTAAAATCTTCACTTAAAACTTCTGTAACAACAGCATTATAGTATTTCATATGTCCATTATATTTATCAGGTAAAAATCCACTGCTAAATATAGATTTTGAAATAATAATTAAGATGATGCTAAAAAATATAACCCCTATCAATAAAATAAGATTTTCATTTGGCTTGATTTTTACAAAATTTTCTCTTTTGTTAATTTTTTTGTTTTTTCCACCCTTTTTACCCATATTATCCTCCAAAGTAATATATTTACTATAATAATTATATTACAGTAAAATTGAAAGGTAAATTAGAGTATTAAATATTATTTAAAGTAATTTAACTATATGTTTTAATTAACAGTTAAAACTATAATTATATTAAATAGTAATATAATTATTTAAGTAAAATACAAGATTAAAAGTAGATAGAGTAGTTAATTCTTATATTAGTTGTTAGATATTACCCTTATTCAAATCTTATTAATTACTTATGGTTAGATATATATTAGATCTTTATTGTAAATTATATAGAAATTTCGTCAAATATTACTTTAAGTTGGATAATATTGTATTATAATGTAATAAGATCGAAATTTATAAGCTATAAGGAGAATGGTATGATAAATATATTAATAGTAGATGATGAGAAAGAAATTGTAGACTTAATTGATCTTTACTTAAGGAATAAGGGATATTGTATTTTTAAAGCTTATGATTCAGATAAAGCATTAGAAATCTTAAATTTAGAAAAAATTAATTTAGCAATTATGGATTTAATGATGCCAGGAACAGATGGATATGATTTAATAAAGAAAATTAGAAGTACTAGTAATATACCAATAATAATTATTTCGGCAAAATGTGAAAACCATGATAAGGTTATAGGGTTGGATATTGGAGCTGATGATTATATAACAAAACCTTTTGATCCATTAGAATTAATAGCTAGGGTTAATGCTCAATTAAGAAGATGTTATTTATTAAATTTAGAGGATAATAATGAGAATATTATTAAAAGTAGAGATTTAATATTAGATAAAGATAAAATTATTGTAACTAAGGGAGGAAAGGAAGTATTATTAACCTTAAAAGAATTTAAATTATTAGAATTATTTATGGAAAATAAAAATAAAGTTTTAACAAAGCAAAGGATATTTGAAAATATTTGGAAAGAGGAATATCTATATGATGATAATGTAATAATGGTACATATAAGTAATTTAAGAGATAAAATTGAAGACAATAACAAAGAAAATAAATATATAAAAACAATAAGAGGAATAGGGTATAGATTTGAAGAAAAATAATCTTTTTAGAAATAAGAGTTTAAGTAGAATATTTATTGTTAACTATATATATACAATAATAATATTTATTATAGCTTTAATATTATTTATCTTTATTTCAATTTGGGGCATTATATCTAATATGCATTTAACAAAAGAAGAAGAAAGGCTGATAGAAGAAGAATTTTTTGTTCAAAACTATGAAGATATTAATATTAATGGAATATTAGAAGTTGGTGGATGGATAGAAACTATAGAAAACAATAAAATTATTAGTGTAACTGGAGAAAAGAAAGATAATATAAATGATTATAGTTTGTTAAACTTTGTAAATTTCTATGAAGATCAATTAAAAAAAGAAGAAAAGTTTTTTGATTCAAAAGTATATAAGGAAGATGATAAATTATATATAGTGAAAATTCCTAATAGTGAATTTTTTTTAACAAAACAATTAAAAATAAAGAGTTTAGGCAAGAGAGTTAAAGAAACTATAAAATACTCATTAGTCATAGCAGTTGTATTTATGGTATTAGCCTTATGGGGTGTTCATTATAAGTATATAAAGAAAATTAGAGATCCTTTAAATCAAATAAATTTAGGTATAGAAAAGATGAGTAAAGGAAACTTATCAGTAAGATTAGATTTTGAAGGATATAAGGAAATAGATAGTATAAGGGATAGCTTTAATTATATGGTAAAAGAGATTAAAGTAGCTAATGAAAATAAAGACAAGCTTGAGAAAAGTAAAAGAGATATGATAAGGGATATAGCTCACGATATAAAAACACCAATAACTTCTATTATGGGATATTCAAAGGCCTTAAATGATGGAACTGTACAAGATTCAGAGGAGAAAAGAATTTATTTAGATTATATTTATAATAAAACATCGAGATTAAATTATTTAGTTAATGAACTTTTTATATTTACTAAGTTAGATAGTGTAGATTACAAATTAAATATTAAACAAAAAGATATTTGTGAATTTTTAAGGGAGGTAGTAGCCCTTTATTATGGAGAAATTGAGAAAGCTGAATTTAACTTAGAAATAGATATTCCAGAAGATCCAATTTATTATAAATTTGATGCTAAAGAATTAGAAAGAGCCATATGTAATTTAATTATTAACTCTTTAAAATATAATGAAAGAAAAACAACCTTATTTATTGGAATAAATAATAATGAAGAAGATATAGAAATAATAATTGGAGACAATGGAATAGGAATTAAAAAAGAAATACTAGATAAAGTTTTTGAGGAATTTGTGAGAGGAGATATTTCTAGAGATTCTAGTGGTGGAAGTGGACTTGGATTAGCTATTACTAAAAAGATTATTGAATTGCATAAAGGAACGATTATTTTAAATTCTTATGAAGGGGTTGGAAGCGAATTTAAGATAATTTTAAAAAAATAAAAAGGGTACATATAAAAACTATAATTTGATATTTTATTTTTAGATTTTTAAACAAAAGGCATCAAATAAGATGGAATTATTCTTAGTTGGTGTTCTTTTTTATAATTATAAAGTATTTAATTTTCGTATAGAACTAGATAGAATAAGAGATTAGTTTGTGGATTAGCTATTGAGTTTTGGCTCATTTTTGATTAAATTAAACTTAAGATAAACTTAAGATAAGTATTATTGCATTTGTTTTATGGAAATAGTACTATAAAAATGAATATTTATGGAATGGGGTGGATAAAAGTGGAAAATGATATTGAAAAGAAAAGAGTAGGTGCTGGTATTATTACAATGTCTGTACTTTATTTGATAGGACAAACATTTGTTATATTAGGATCTTTATTCGATATACTTTTTGAGGATCAAGCAAATAAAATTTTAGCTGAGACAGGAATTGGAGGCCAAGTAAATATAGTACAGGTTGCAATAACATTACTTATATCATTAACAATAACTATAGCTATAATATTAATTTTATGCAAAAAGCCAATAGGGGCATTTTTATTTATAGTTATAGAGGTATTATCATTTATTTATTCAGCAATAATTTCTGGAGTGAGCTTATTAACACCATTAAATTTAATTTTCCCAGGGTTAATGATTTTCTTTATTTATAGAAAGAAAGATATTTATTTTGTTAAGTAGGAAAATGTATAAATAGACTGTATTTTAATTAGATTTACTATATTTACTTAAGGTTATTATATAGAAGTAAATTATTATGAGGGAAAAAAAGAAATTATAATAGGGACTAGTATATTTATAACTAGGTGGAGGCATTATTTATGTTTAGGCAAATTTAACTTAAATTCTAAATTCATATTTGTAAAAACTTTTAAAAAGTTTATTTGTTATATTTTTAGGGTAAAGTTAAATAATTTAAATTTTTATTGACTATAAATTAATTTTATCATATATTATTTTCAGATAGATTTTAAAATAAAGCGAGGTATTTTTGTGAGTGTTTAGTATCTAAAATAGTAACTTAATATTAATTCTAAAAAATAGGGTATGTTATACCTTTATTTGTTGTGGAATTAATAAAACTATAATAGATACAAGTCCACGAATATACTTTTGAGTATTTTAATACTCTTATTAGTGTTGAATTTATAGCTGTGGAAGTATCCATGGCTTTTTTATTTGTATAAAATTATTTAGTTTTCAATTATGAATTATTAAAAATATAAGAAAAAATATTATTTAAAATCTATCTAGATTTCGTAGACTTGTAAATAATACAAGGAAGGTTTTTTAACATGAATAAAAGTACACTAGAAAAATTACATTATTATAAATTAAAAGAAATTATTAAGGGATATTGCGTTAGTGGGCTAGGTAAAGCCTTAATTGATAAGCTTGAACCTACTGATAATATGAAGATTGTAGAACAAAGGTTAGAGGAAACATCAGAAGGACGAAGATTATTAGATGCATCTTATCATATACCTTTAGAAGGAATTTTTGATGTAGTACCACTTATTGAAAAGATTGATAAAGGGGCATCATTAGATCCAAATGAATTAGTAATGATATCTAACTTTTTAAGAGGATGTAGAAAAGTTAAATTATTTATAAAAGATAAAGAGGGATATGCTAAGACATTAAGCTCATATGGAGAAAATATAACAGATTTAAGCTATATAGAAGAGGAAATAAATAATTCGATTAAAGGTAGCACTGTTGATTCCAATGCTAGTAAAGAACTTAAGAAAATAAGAAGGCATATTGATATTTGTGAAGGTAAAATAAAAGAAAGACTTGAAAAGTTCTTAAAGAATAGTGCTAATAGAGAATATATTCAAGAAAGTTTTATAAGTCAAAGAAATGGAAGATATACCATACCAATAAAGGCAGCATTTAAAAATCAAGTTCAAGGAACTATAATTGAAACTTCAGCTAAAGGGTTAACTGTATTTATAGAACCGAATGTAATAACAAAATATACAACAGAACTTGCAACATTAAGGATAGAGGAGAGCATTGAAGAGTATAGGATTTTATCTACAATTACTGAAATGATTTATGAAAGAATTAGAGATTTGAAGATAAATATTGAAGTAATATCAGAGTATGATATGATTTGGGCAAAAGCTAAATATAGTCGTGAAATAAATGGAATTAAACCTAAAATAAATAACCATGGATATATAAAAATAATAAAAGGAAAGTATCCATTAATTAAGGATGGAGTACCATTAGACTTTGAAATTGGAGAAGATTACAGAAGTTTAATAATTACTGGACCAAATGCTGGTGGAAAAACAGTTGTGTTAAAAACAGTAGGACTCTTAACTTTAGCAACGCAATCAGGATTTCATATAGGAGCAAAGGAAGGAACTGAAATATCTTTATTTAATAAGATATTTGTAGATATTGGAGATGATCAAAGTGTTGAAAATGCTCTAAGCACATTTTCATCTCATGTTAAGAATCTAGCACAAATTTTAAAAGAAAGTAATAAATCTACTTTATTATTATTTGATGAAATAGGTAGTGGAACAGAACCAAATGAAGGAGCAGCACTTGCAATTGCTATATTAGAAGAATGTTATCATAAAGGGTGCATAACAGTAGCATCTACACATTATGGAGAAATAAAAAATTTCTCAAAGGAACATCCTGATTTTGAAAACGCAGCAATGGAATTTAAGAAAGATACACTTGAACCACTATATAAGCTTTCAATTGGGAAATCAGGAGATAGTAATGCCTTATATATTTCAAAAAAGATGGGAATAGATGATAATATTATTGAGAAAGCAAGAAAATATATAGACTCTAAAGAGTATAATTATGATCTAGTTAAAGAAAGTAAGATTTCTAAAAAGAAAATTCAAAATAGTACAATTGAATATAATTTGTATTCAATTGGAGATAAGGTTAAGCTTTTGGATAACAACAAAGAAGCAATAGTATATAAGGAAATTAACGAACTAAACAATATAACAGTTTTATGCGATGGTGAATTTATTGAAGTTAATTATAAAAGATTAAAGTTAGAAATAAAGGCAGAAGATCTTTATCCAGCAGGATATGATTTAAATCAATTATTTGTAAGTTTTAAAGAAAGAAAGCTTGAAAGAGATATCGAAAGAGGATCTAAAAAGGCTTTAAAGAAGATAAGAAAAGAACATTTTATAAAATAATCGTAAAGCTAGGTATCTAAAATAGATGCCTAGCTTTTTTATATTTATTAATATATAAACTTTTGGATGAAACTGTTGATGATATAATAGTTATAAGGTTAGAGTAGTTATAATATTAAGTATATACAAAATAGATAGTTTATTTATTGGCTTAAGGAGGAATATAAAGTGCTAGATTATGATTCATGTATAAAGATAATAAATAGATTAACACCAATATTTACTAAGGATGTAAATATTATAGGGTTAGACGGAATAATAATTGCATCAAGCAATAAAAAAAGGGAAAATACTTATCATGAAGCTGCAAGAATAAGTGCTAGTAGTAATAGAAATATAATTATTACTACTAAGAATATGCATATGTATAGGGGGTGCAAGTGTGGGGTAAATATGCCAATTACTTATAATAATAAAGTTATAGGTGTAGTTGGAATAACAGGAACAGCAGAAGAGGTAATTCCATATGGACCTTTGATTAAAGAATTAGTTCAAATGATTATAAATGAAATTGGTGTAGAAACTCCTCAAAAGGCTCAAAAAAACAACGAGAAAATGTATTTTAAAGAAATAATACAAGGAATACAGAAGGAAGATTTAGAGTCATATAAAACTAGAGCAAAATTATTAGAAATAGATATGAAAGTTTCACGTAAAATGGTTGTCTTTAAAATGTGTAATAATTATAAGAATAACTATAAAAAAATAGAGGATTTATTTAATAAATATTTATCTTCTTTGAATGTACTTGTATTAAATTTGAATAATGAAAAAATAGTATTATTGTTTAATAACAATATAGATATAAAAAGTTATATAAATGATTTAATTAGTAAAATGAAGTTAAGCAAAACAAATAATTATATTTTTATAATAGGTAAAGAGTGTAAAGAAATTTTAGAGTATGAAAGAGCTTATTATCAAATTGGCTTAGTGGAATCAATTGAAGTTGGTAATAACTTTAAGAAAGTAATTGATGTAAATGAGTATAGTTTAAAATTGCTTATTAAGGGAATTTCAAGTGAGTATAGAAACAGATATATAGAAGACTATTATTATGAAGTTTTCGAAGGTAAAAATAAAGCATCCAATGAAATGTTAAAGACTATAAAGGGATATTTTATTAATGATATGAAGATAGGTGAAACAGCTAAAATGATGTATGTTCACAGAAATACAATTATGTATAGGCTAAATAAACTTAAAAAAATGTATGGAATAGATATAACTAAGCCATATGAATGTACAAAGATATATTTAGCTATATTGATATATGAAGAAAATATAAGAAAAATAGAATCTGATAATAATAAATAAAATATTATATTAAAATTTTTTGTGCATGGTGAACAAAAAAATGATAAAAAGTGTTTTTAATTCTTATGCAGATGACACATTGAAAGTAGCTTTGTAAACAATTACTATATAGTTGTAGATTATAGAACTTATGAGGTGGTGAACATATGAAAGTAGTTATTGCTCCAGATTCATATAAGGGAAGTTTAACAGCTATGGAAGTAGCAAATTCCATTGAAGAAGGGATAATTAAGTATAACAAAAATATAGAAGTTGTAAAAGTTCCCATGGCGGATGGGGGAGAAGGAACTGTCCAAGCCTTAGTTGATGCAACTGGTGGTAAAATAATAAATTTAAAAGTTTGTGATCCTCTATTAAGAGAAATAGATTCATTTTATGGAATACTTGGAGATGGCAAAACAGCTATTATAGAAATGGCTGCAGCATCTGGATTAAACTTATTACATAAAAACGAGTTAAATCCATTAATTACATCAACATATGGAACAGGTCAGATTTTAAATGATGCAATAGAAAAGGGATGTAGAAAGATAATTGTAGGACTTGGAGGAAGTGCAACTAATGATGGTGGAGCAGGAATGCTTAGGGCTTTAGGAATTAGATTTTTGAATAAAGATGGAAGAGATATTCCTGAAGGGGGAGGAGTACTAAAAAATTTATATAAAATAGATAAAAAAAATTTTAATACTGAAATTTTAAAGTGTGAGATAATTGTGGCTTGTGATGTTGACAATACTTTATGTGGAATAAATGGAGCTACAAATGTATTTGGTCCACAAAAAGGAGCTAGTGAAGATGATATTAGGATTTTAGATGAAGGATTATCAGAATATTCTAAAATTATAAAGAGAGAATTTGGAGTGGATGTGTTAAATGTATCAGGATCGGGGGCAGCAGGAGGGACAGGAGCAGCATTTTTAGTAATAGGTGCTAAATTAGAAAGTGGAGTCGACATAGTTATTAGGGAGACAAACTTAGTAGAAGCTTTAAAAGATTCAGATATAGTATTTACTGGTGAAGGAAGAATTGATTTTCAAACAAAATTTGGTAAGGCTCCTTATGGAGTAGCAAAAGAAGCTGAAAAAATTGGACTACCTGTAATAGCTATTTGTGGAGAAATTGGTGAAGGATATGATGAACTTTATAATCATGGTTTTACAAGTATTTTTAGCATAGTGAATAAGCCAATGACATTAGAAGATAGTATTAAAGATTCAAAAAAATTAATAAATGATGTTTCAGAAAGAGTAATAAGGTTAATATGTGAAGGAGATAAATATCTTGATAGAAATTAATTAATAAATAGAGGTGAGATTATTATAAAATATATTTTATTTATTTTAATTGCTCATGCAGTTGGGGATTACTTATTTCAAACTCAACATTTAGCAGAATGTAAAGGCAAAGATAATTATGTTTTATTCATACATTCTATACTATATTCTTTTGGAATAATGGTTGTTTCGTATTTAATGAATTATAATGCTACTTTATATCAATTAGCATTAATTTCAATAACACACTTTCCAATAGATTATGTTAAGGCAAGAGGAATAACACCTAAATATTTTGGTGAGAAAGAAGCTTTATATATAGACCAAGTTATTCATTATGTTATTTTAGCAATAGTATTTAAATAAGTTTTAATTAAAATTTAATAGTTTAACTTTAATAGTTCAACTTAAAGGGGTGTTAAGGAAATGAGGATGGAGTTAGGTTCGAAATATAATTTAAATAAAGATAAAAGAATGTCCTTAAAAACAAAAGAGGCTTTAACAGGGTGGTTATTTTTATCACCAGCTTTAATAGGATTTTCAATATTTACTTTTGGATCGATAATATATTCATTATATTTATCATTAACTGATTATGATCTTATGACTAAACCTAAGTTTATAGGATTAGAAAATTATATAAGAGCTTTCACAAAAGATGAATCTTTTTATAAATTTTTTGGAAATACATTATATTTTGTGGTGCTTTTAGTGCCAATAGTATTAGCTATATCATTATTTCTTGCTTTGCTTATAAATAAAAAAGCAGGAAAGATTACCAAGGCATATAGAGTGGCATTATTTCTTCCAAGTATAACGTCTACAATTGCTGTTAGTATGGTTTGGTTGTGGATATTTAATCCTGATATGGGATTAATAAATAATATGCTTACAGCAATAGGATTTAATAACCCACCTATGTGGTTGAATAGTCCAGATACAAGTAAGATGGCGCTAGTTATTATGCGTGTATGGCAGATGAGTGGTTATTATATGATAATGTTTTTAGCTGGTTTACAGACAATCCCAGAAAGCTTGTATGAATCAGCACAAGTAGATGGTGCTAATAAGATTCAAAGTTTCTTTAAAATAACATTACCAATGTTATCTAATACAACATTTGTAGTTATTATTTTACTAGTTATTGAAGCATTTAATATGTTTGAATCAATTTTTATAATGACTAATGGAGGACCTTTAGGTTCAACTAGTACAATTATGTACTATATATATGAGCAAGGGTTTGGAAATTATAATATGGGATATGCATCAGCTATAGCTTGGATTTTCTTCGTAGTTATTATGATAATAACATTAATTCAATATAGATTTAGAAATGAACAGGGGGGAGAATAAGGTGAAGATATCTAAAAGTAAAGGTAAATTTATAGGGAATACAACATATCACATTTTTATGATTATATTAAGCATAATAATGATTTATCCATTTTTATGGGCAGTTATGTCTTCTTTTAAGCCTGTTGAACAGCTATATTCAGGAAATCCTTTAAACCTAATACCAACTGAATTTACATTACAAAATTATAAAAGATTAATGGAAGTTTTACCATTTAATAAGATGCTTTTTAATTCAATATTTTTATCTATTACGATACCAATAGCTATGATAATAGTAGCATCTTTAGCAGCTTATGCAGTTACAAGAATAGAGTTTAAAGGTAGAAATGTATTATTCTTTGCTTTTATAGCAACGATGATGATACCAAGTCATGTTACTCTTATACCTAATTATAAAATAATTGTGGATATGAATTTATATAATAGTTTTACTGCTTTGTTCTTATCAAGTATGTTTACTGCTTCAAATGCATTTAATATATTCTTTTTTAGGCAATATTTTTTGAGTATTCCAAAGGACTTAGAAAATGCTGCAATAGTAGATGGATGTTCTAAAATTGGTGTGTTTTTTAAGATAGTGCTACCAAATGCAAAACCAGCTATAGCAACAACAGCAATTTTATCTTTTAGAAATGTGTGGAATTCATTTTTATGGCCAATGTTAGTTATAAATGATTATGATAAATTGCCTCTTACAGTAGGGTTAAAATATCTTAAGGGAAGTGAACCTAACTGGGCAGTATTATTAGCGGGGGCAACTCTTAGTATAATACCTATTGTAATCATATTCTTAATGTTCCAAAAATACTTTATGGCTTCAACAATGAACTCAGGATTTGGTGGAAAATAAATATATTACTTAGTAAGCAAAGAGAAATTAATATTACTCTTTGAATATATAAATTTATAATAAGGGGGATCATTATGAACAAAATATTAAAAAAATCATTAGGAGTTTTATTATCATTAATGATGGTTATTGGTCTTGTAAGTTGTGGCTCTAACAATGAAAAGGAGAATGCTAATTCAGGTGAACCGAAGACATTAAAAGTTTATACTTGGTGGGATATAACTAAATTTGCACATTTACAAAAGATGAAAGAGGATTTTGAAAGTAAGAATCCAGATATTAAGCTTGATTTTATAACAGTTTCTGGTGATGGTTATGCAGATACTATGATCACTAAATTAGCTGGAGGAGAAACACCAGATGTAATGATGCTTGCTATGGACCAAGTACCACGTTACGCAAAAAAGAATATGATTATGCCATTAGATGATTTAGCAAATCAAGAATATAAGGATTCTTTATATCCAGTTGTTAAGAATGCTTTAACTGTTGATGGAAAAATGTATGCAGCTGGCCGTGATGTTACTCCTAAGGTTATGTATATAAATACAAAAATGTTTAAAGAGGCAGGAATTGAAATTCCAAGTGATACATGGACAATGGATGAGTTTGTAGAAATTGCAAAACAACTTACTAAAGGGTCAGGTGCAGATTCTCAATGGGGATATTACTGGAAAAACTTCACAGATCAGACATATGCTCATATAGCTGCTTTCGGAGGAAATTTATATTCAGAAGATGGAAAATCAAGTGTACTAGCAACTGATGAAAATACAAAAAAAGCAGTACAATTTATGTATGATTTAACAAATACTCATAAAGTAGTACCAACAAATGCACAAGCAACTCAATTTGGTGATAATGAATATTCAGCTTTTATGGCTAATAAAGTAGCAATGCAAATAGGTTCACTTTCAACAATATCAACTTTGGATGCGAATAAAAGTGAATATACAGTTTTACCAATTCCTTCAGTAAATGGTGTTAGTAAATCATCTTCATTCGTAAATACATGGACTATACCAAAAGGAGCAGAAAATCCAGAATTATCTTGGCGTGTAGTTGAATTCTTATCAGGAAAAGAAGGACAACAAATTGCTTTAGATATGAAATTTGGTTTACCAGCTTCAAATAAAGTTGATACATCAAAATTTGTAAGTGAAAATAGTTTTAATAAGTATTTTGTAGATGCTTTAGAAACTGCTGTTCCATATCCAGTTAACTTAAATGGAGCAGAGTTTCAAAATATGTTTGTAAAAGAATGTGAATCTCTTTGGGCAGGTGCTATTACTCCTGATGAATTTGCACAAAGAGTAGATAATCAAGGAAAAGAAATATTGAGTAAAGAATAAAATTAAAATTTGGGATGCCTATAGGCCTCCCAAATTTAATATTTAAGGTTAGGGAGAGTAATATGAGAAATTTTTTAGTTTGTGATGGTGGTGGAACAAAAACAGATTTTCTTATATTTAATGAAAAAGCAGAAATATTAAGCTATTACAAAAATGCAGGAACTAATGCTTTATTTATAGATGAAGAAAAAGCTATTAATAATGTTATTGAAGGAATAAACGAATGTATAGAAAAAGCAAGATTATCAATTAATGATTTAGAACTAGTATGCTTATTTATACCAGGTTTTGAAAATTGTATCCACAAAATCAAAAAAAGGATTAGTATGAAAAATATCAAATGTCTATCGGATGTTAATAATGCTTTTTTTGGAGCTATGGGAAAATCATATGGAATTGTAGTTTTAAGTGGCACAGGATCCTTTGCTGTAGGAATATCAAAAGACAATAGAAAAGTAGTTAGTGGTGGATGGGGTCCGTTAATTGGAGATAAGGGTAGTGGATACCATATTGGAATTATGTGCCTTGAAAAGCTTGCATATTTTTATGATAACGATATAAAAGATAGCAAATTAAGAAAAATATTTCTAGAAAAGTTTGGAATTGAAGATGAGTATAAAATAAGAGAAATAATATATTCTAGTGATTTTGGACGAGAAGATGTTGCTAAGATTTCTAAAATTGTGGCTGAAGCAGCAAAGGAAAATGATAAAGATGCAATTGATATTTTAAGAAGAGCAGCAAAGGAATTAGTAGAATTAGTTATAACATTAAATAGGAAATTAAACTATGAAAAGTTACCAGTTTCATTAATTGGAGGAGTTACTAATATTGGGGATTTATTTATAAATATTTTTAAAGAAGAACTATCAGTAAAATGTAAAAATTTATATTATGAAAATCCTAAATATGATCCTTTAATAGGAGCAACTCTATATGTTTTATTGAAAGAAGCTAATATAGATATTGAGAGAGATAAAGAGGTATTAAATAATTTATCTAAATACAGGAGGGACTAAAGTTATGTTAATGGATAAGTATTTTGAGGAAATGAAAAAGGTATTAGTAAAAATAGAAGATACACAAAAAGAAAAAATAATAAAAATATCTGAGGAAATAGCAGATAGGTTAGAAAAGGGAGCAGCTTGGCATATAATGGATACAGGTCATATGCTTATGTTTGAAGGTGTAGGTCGTACCGGAGGTATGATGGCACTTCAACCTATAAAGATAACATGTGAAATTGAAAATCCTGTAAGATATAGGCCATCTGTTTCAAAAGGAGCAGTGGGATATGATAGTATCCCAGGATTTGCAGATTTCGTAATTGGAAGATCTAATATATTAGCAGGAGATATTATAATGATAGGTTCAGTGTCAGGATACAAATATTTTCCTGTAGATTTAGCAATTAAGGGAAATGATTTAGGATGTTTAACTATAGCCATAACTACAGTGGAATATTCTAATAAGCTTAAATCAGATCATCCAAGTGGATTAAGACTATTTGAAGCATGTAAATATTATTTAGATAATTGTAGTAATTATGGGGATACATTAGTAAATGTTGATGGGTTAGGACAAAAGATTTGTCCAGCAAGTGGGATTTCAGCAAGTTATATAATGTGGGCTATACAAAGCACTGTAGTAGAAAAGCTTTTAGAAAAAGGTCTCAAACCAAGTGTATATATATCAAATCACATGGAAAATGCATCAGAAATAAATGGAAAAGCAATTGATAATTATACAAAGTACGGATACTAAAATGAGAGGTGTATTATGAAGCTAAGAGGAAATACGTTTATTTGTGAATATTCAAGTGAAATTAATAATTTTATTAGTATTAAGAACTCTATTACTGGAGATGAATATATAAAAAAGGATATAAAACAATCTATTATAGAATTATATGGGATAAGTGATAAAAATAAGATTAAATTAATTCCAGAAAAAATTGAAGTATCAGAAAATGAAAATGAATTAGTGATAACAATTAAAAAGTTTTCTAATAAAAACATAATCTGCAATATATATATCAAGTCAATTGAGGATAAAATTATTATTAATGCAGATATTGAAAATTTAGATGAAGGTATAGAAATAACTGAAGTTTTAATGCCACGTATATCAGGAATATATCTTGGAGACAGTCATGAAGATGATGTGATTATTTATCCTCATCATGCAGGTGAAAAAACAATAAATCCTGTAATAGGATACGGAAAAAATAAAAAAGATTTTTGGAGAGCTAGTAGCGTAAAATTCGAAGATATCTATAGGAGAGAGATAAATTACTGCGGATTAGCTTCAATGAGTTGGATGTATTATTATGATGACAATAATGGACTATATATAGGTAGTCATGATGAAAGATTCCCTGTAACAGGAGTAATTGCTGAAACAAGTGGACAAGAAAGTAATCCATGGATGGGTTTTGGATTTAGAAAATATAAAAGAATAACTAATGGGCAAAAGTATAATACAGGAGATTATGTTATTGCAATTACAGATAAAGATTGGCATTATGGCTCAAAAATATATAGACAATATATAGGTAAATATCTAGATTTTGATCATAATCCAGATTACTTAAAAGAGCAATATGCTTTAAATCAATGTTATAACTTTAAAAGAAATGGAAAAATAGAAAATACATTTGATAAAATTCCACATTTATATGAAAAAGGTAAAGAACTTGGAGTTAACCATATGTTTTTAGCTAGCTGGAATAGAACAGGATTTGATTCATATTATCCTGAATATTATCCAGATATGGAACTAGGATCAGCTATGGAGTTTAGAAGAGGACTTGAATATGTAAGAAACAATGGTGGACAATCTACATTGTATATAAATGCTAGAATTTTTGATGTTGAATCAAATTTCCATGAAACTGTTGGTAAAAAAATGGCCGTTTTAAATGAAAATGGAGAAATGGTTTATGAAACATATGGCCCAGCTAAATTTACAGTAAACTGTCCAGCAGATAAGCTATGGAGAGATTTTCTATTAGATACTGCTGAATTTACAGCTAAAGCTTATGGATGTGATGGAATTTATCTTGATCAACTTGCTTCAGCTGAACCTTTACCTTGTTATAATAAAGATCATAGTCATGAAGATATTGGCGATTTTAACAATGGATATATTTATGTTTTGAGGGAATTATTGGAAAGGTTAAGAAGACATAATCCAAAATCATATATAATGACAGAAAATTGTGGAGATATTTATGGAAGTTATACATGGGGAAATTTAACATGGAATGGTGCTGACTATGATGAATTTTATAATGTATTTAAATATACATTCCCTGAATTTGTTCAAGTAAATATGGTTAATCCTAGAGGATGGGAACAAGATGATGAGAAAAGATATAAGTATTTCTTTAAAGATATGCAAAGAGCTATAGTTTTAGGAAATATATTATGGATGGGAATAACAACGAGATTAACAGAAAAGGCTGGAGAAATTCATAACTATGCTAAAAAAGCATTAAATTTTAGAAAGAACATACAAGAATATGTAAGCAAGTCTGATTTTATTGACAATAAATATATCGAATTCATTAGTGAAGAGTGTGAAGCAGCTGGTTATAAATTATCAGAAAACAAATATGTTTTTATAGCCGGAAACTGGAATAAGATTGATAATTCGATATTAAATTTAAAATTTAGTAAAAAGATAAAAAATATTGAAGTTTATGATATAGACTGGAATAAAGAAGAAATAAGTGTAGATAGTAATGAAGTAAGTTTATCTATTGGAAGTAGTAGACTAAAATGTTTTGTTATAAATAGCTAAACAAAAAATAAAATGAATGAGATAAAGATTATAGCTGAAGCCAAAAAATATCTAAATATAATATATGAAAAAATTATTATTTTTAGGAGGATTTTATGAGATTTAAATATTTCGAGAAAATTAAAGAGCTAATAGATGAAGTTGAAAACGAAGAAAAAGTTGTAATGAATAAAACTGTAGATTTATTTGTTGATGCTATTTTAAATAAAAAATCTATATTTGTATTTGGAGCATCACATGCAGGAATTATTAGTGAAGAGCTGTATTATAGAGCGGGAGGATTAGTTGTAATTAACCCGATTTTTGCTAAATCATTAATGTTAGATACATCTCCAATTTCTTTAACTAGTAGTATGGAAAGATTAGTTGGATATGGGAAAACAATTTTAGAAAAAGTTCCAATGAAGGAAGGAGATATATTAATAGTTCATTCCGTTTCAGGAAGAAATCCAGTATCAATTGAAATAGCATTAGAAGCAAAAAAAAGAAATGTATCAGTTATTTGCATAACAAACTTAAAGTATTCAAAGACTGTTACATCAAGGCATCCTTGTGGGAAAAACTTATATGAGATAAGTGATATTGTTATAGATAATCATGGTGATATAGGTGATGCTTGTATTGAATTAGAAGGGTTAGAACAAAAGGTTAGCCCTACATCTACAGTAATAGCAGCTACTATTATGAATTCTATAATAGCAGAAGTCACACAACAATTAGTTAATGTGGGAATAAATAAACCTCCTATATTTTATAGTGCTAATATTGATGGAGGCGATGACTTGAATAAAAAAATATATAATGAGTATAAAGAAGCTATACACTATGAATATTAATTAGAAATATAGAATATGTATTCAAAAATTATTTGGTAAGTATTTTTTATGACTCTCATTTTAAGATTATAATTTTAAAATGGGAGTTTTCTTATTTGTAAAATTAGATATATAAGTTTTACTTAGTTTTAAGAGATGAGATGGAGTAAACAAATTATATATTTATAATTTGTTATTGGTTAAGTTATTGTAATAAATATTCTATAATCCTATTAAAAAGGTATATAATAATACTAAGATTAAAAATGTCTTAAAGGTAGTGATTATAAATGAAAAAGATAATAAATAGAGAAATAAATAAGCTAAATAAAAAAGAAAATAAAATGCTTAATAAAAAGGAAAATAAATTTATTAAGAGTAAAGTGGCGCCTATTTCAGATAAGATAGAAGAAAAAATACCACAAAAGCTTAAAGATACATTAGAAAGTGCTTTTTATAATGGATTTAAATTAGTTTTAGAAAAGGGTAGTAAGTATATAGAAAAGCTATATGATAAAGATCAAATTCAACTAGAACATGATGTAAATAATTATTCATTAGATAAAAAGGTTACTAGAAAAAGTCTAAAAGTAATGGATTCTCAAGGAAAGAAAAGTAAGATTATAAATTCAACTATCTCTACAATAGAGGGAGCTGGTCTTGGGGTATTAGGGATAGGGTTACCTGATATACCATTATTTATTGCAATGATATTAAAAACAATTTACGAGATTGCATTAAGTTATGGATTTGATTATGAAAGTGAAGAAGAAAAGATTTATATATTAAATTTAATAAATGTTGCTTTAACAAATAGTGAAGAAAAAGTAATATTTAATGAAAAGTTAAATGAAATTGAATATAAAATAGATTCAAATATAGGCATAAATAAAGATATAAATTTAGAAATTAAAAGTACATCACAAGTATTATCAGAAAGTCTGTTAATGGCTAAATTTATTCAAGGGTTACCTATTGTCGGTGTCTTAGGAAGTATAACTAATTATCAAGTTATTAATAAAGTTAGCAAATATGCAAGGATTAGATATAAAAAAAGATATTTAAATAAAAAGCTATAGACTATAATAGTATTTAAACATAGTATTAGTTTAATTGAATATAATATTTAATAGTAAAACTATAGCAAAATATTTGAGGTAAGAGTATGAAGTTAGTTATAAAAGAAATCAATGATAAAAATTATAATGAAGCATTAAGATTAAAAGTTAAAAAGGGTCAAGAAGATTTTATTGAAACTGTTGAGGAATGTCTAAATGAAGCAAAGCAAATATCTTTATGGAGGCCTGTAGGTATATATAACTATAATCAAATTATAGGATTTGCTATGTATGGACTATGGGAAAATGAGGGAGCTGATGGTAGAGTATGGCTAGATAGATTTATGATAGAAAATGAATTTCAAGGAAGAGGATATGGAAGTGAAAGCTTAAAACTTATATTAAATAGAATTTATAATGAATATAACCGTAATGAGATATATTTAAGTATTTATGAAAACAATGATTTAGCAATTAAGATGTATGAGAAAATTGGATTTCAATTTAATGGTGAATTAGATATAAATGGTGAGAAAATAATGAAATTAGAAGTATAATAAATATATGATAGGGAGATGAATTAATGATGAATATTAAGTTTGTCACAATTACAGTAAAGGATTTAAAAGAATCAATAAAATTTTATGAGGATGTATTAGAACTAAAGATTGCAAGAGAATTTTCACCAATGAAAGGAACTAATATAGCGTTTCTTAAAGGAGAAAGTTCAGCAATGCTAGAACTAATAGAATATGAAAATAAGTCCATGGAAGATGAAGTTAGCCATTCAAAAGTATCTATAGGATTTGAAATTTTAGATTTAGATAGCATAATAAAAGAACTAGAAGAAAAAAACATAAAAATTATTAGAGGACCAATTAAAACTCCTGGTGGAGAAAGATTTATATTTATAGAAGATCCAAATGGAGTAGAAATAGAGCTGATAGAAGGATTTAGTATTAACTAAGAAGGGATGTATTATTATAATTATAAGAGAAGAAACAAATAAAGATAATGAAGAAGTAGAAAAATTAATAGAAGAGAGTTTTAAAAGTGCAGAATTTACAGATAATGATGAGCATAATTTAGTTAAAAGGTTAAGACGTAGTGATGAGTTTATAAAAGAGCTATCTTTATTAGCTGAAATTGATAATAAGATTGTTGGTCATATTCTTTTAACTAAGGCATTGATAAAAGGTGAAAATAAAGATATAGAAACTCTTGTACTTGCACCTTTAGCAGTTTTGCCTGATTATCAAAGTAATGGTATAGGTAAAAATCTTATGAATGAAGCCATAGAAAAATCAAAGAAATTAGGATATAAATCAATAGTAGTATTAGGCCATGAAAATTATTATCCTAAGTTTGGGTTTAAAAAAGCAAGTAACTATGGAATTAAGGCTCCTTTCGATGTTCCTGATGAAGCTTATATGGTTTTAGAGTTAACTTCTAATGCACTTAATGAAGTTAATGGTGTAGTAGAGTATTCAAAAGCATTTTTTGAATAAGAAAGGTGAGGATGTATTAGATTTGATTTTTCACAAATATAAGACATCCTCACCATTTTTATTGATTTCTTAGTTCCTTAAGTTGCTTTAATATCTCAGAATATTTATTTTCTAATAAAGCTTTTTTATTTGGATCATTTTCAAAAGATAATAAAGAAATAACTTCTGAAAGCTTATTTTCTAATATTAATATATTTTCTTTAAGAATCTTTTCGTCCTTATCAATCTTAGGCTTAGATTTTAAATTAATATATTCATCGTAACTACCATCAAATTGAATAATTTTATTATTATCTATTTCTAATATATAATCACAAATATTTGAAATAAATTTTCTATCATGCGATACTATTAAAAGAGTTTTATTAGTATTTTTCAAAGCATTTTCAAGAGATTGCATACATTTAATATCTAAATAATTTGTTGGTTCATCAAGAATTATTATATTATTGTCTGAAAGTAAAAGCTTACAAATAGCAACTCTTACTTTTTCACCACCACTTAAATATGAAACCTTTTTAAATACGGTATCTCCTTTGAAGCCAAAGCCATCTAAATTTGTTCTTATAAAACTTTCTTTGAAAGAAGAATTGATTTTAATATTATCTAATATTGTTTTATCTTGATCAAGTATATCTTGAGATTGATCTAAATATCCAATAACAACATTTTTAGAAATTTTTATATTTTCATTATTGTTATTTATAATTTCTTTTAGTAAAGTACTTTTACCACTTCCATTTTTCCCAATTAAGGCAACTTTTTTGCCTTTCTTTATTTTAAAGCTAGATTCATTTAATAGGACTCTGTCACCAATAGTAAGATTTAAGTTTTTTGCTTCAATAGGATTTTTAGAAGTAAGCTCTAAATTTTCAATAACATTAATTCTTATATCCTTGTCTTCTTTAGGTTTTTCTTTTACATCTAATTGCTCGATTCTATTCCTAATAGCTTTTATATTATTTTCTAATTTCTTTTTTCCTTTTTGACCACCCATTTTATGGAGCCTAGCTTCTGAATTCCCCATTCTTTTAGGTGTTCTTTTAATACCATCTCTTATATTTTCTTTTGATACTATAGTTTCCTCGAGTCTTCTTTTTTCATTAATATATTGATTATATTCAGTATTTTCCCTTGTTTTTTCTGCTTTCTTAAGTTCTATATATTTAGAGTAATTTCCATTATAGATATTTAGTTTTCCGTCTTTAATTTCAACAATAGTATTACATAAAGAATCCAATAGATTTCTATCATGTGAAACTAAAAGAAGAGCACCAGAATAATTTTTCAGCATATCTTCAAGAATTTCAATGCTATTACTATCTAAATTAGAAGTTGGCTCATCAGCAATAATAAGTTTCTTATTTTCACTTAAAGCATTAGCAATTTTCATTTTAACTTTTTCGCCACCAGAAAGATAATCATTATATTCAGTTGGTGCATTAAAAATACTTTTGACCTTGCTAAATGAACAGTTATTTGAACTATTACCAAATTGACTAATATAGGAATAGCTTTTAGTTAAGTAAGAAGTTCCTTCATCGGAATTTTCATCACCAATTAAAATTTTTAAAAGAGTAGTTTTTCCAGCACCATTATCGCCAACTAATCCTATTTTATCTCCATCTAGTATTTCAAATTTGTCTATATCTAATATTAATTTATCGCCATAATACTTTTTGATTTTATTTAATAATGCTAATTGCATAAAAAAATCCCTCCTTAAAATGTAGGAGAGAGTATACGACTTTGTAGAAGGGTAACACAAATAAACCTTAAGCCAGTAATCCACTCTCCGTAAATTTTTACACAACAAAAAAGACTCATTAATGTCATAATTTTATTGTGAATTAAAAATTATAAAAGTAGATTACATTCTCATGTTTGAAATTACCTTTCCCTTTCTTAAAATTGTTTTCATTTTTCATTATAGCACTATTTTAAGTTATTTCAAATATTTCTATGATATAATTAATAATAAAAAAATATATATGTTTCAATTAATTATCTTAATCAATATAGATTTATTATATTATAAAAAGTTAATAGGCTTATATAAATAAAGTAACAAAATTGAAATCATATATTATTAAAATTTTTATATAAGTTGCTAAAATAATGGCTTTACTTAAATAATCTTAATTTATAAATATAATTAAGATAAATGTAGACTTTATTACAACTTATATAGTAGTTAAGAAAAGGTGATTTAATGAAAAAGACAATAGGAATTCTTGCTCACGTAGATGCTGGTAAAACTACGTTTTCAGAGCAAATACTTTATCATACAAAGAGCATAAGAAATAGAGGAAGAGTAGATCATAAAAATTCATTTTTAGATACACATGACATTGAAAAAGAAAGAGGAATTACTGTTTTTTCAGAACAAGCTACATTTCAAATTGGAAGTTCCACTTATTATCTTATAGATACTCCAGGACATATTGATTTTTCCACAGAAATGGAAAGAGCATTAAGTATATTAGATTATGCAATTTTATTAATTAGTGGAGTAGAAGGAATTCAAGGACATACAGAGACCATTTGGAATTTGCTTAGAAAATATAACATTCCAACATTCATTTTTATAAATAAGATGGATAGAACAGGGTCTGACTTAGAAAGAGTACTTGAAGAAGTTAATGAAAATTTGGCTAATGATATATGCCATATAGATTCTATTCATGGAATGAGTGAAGAATTAATAGAATTTATTTCAGAGAGAAATGAAGATCTTTTAGAAAGATATTTTAATGGTGATTATGAGGAAGAAATTTGGATTAATGAGTTAAAAGAACTTATAAAGGAAAATAAGATATTTCCATGCCTTAGTGGAAGTGCTCTTCAAGATGAAGGAATAGATAACTTTTTGAATATATTTAATGAGCTTACTTATACAAATTATGATGAAGAGGAAGAATTTTCAGGAAGAGTTCATAAGATAAGATACGATAATAATGGGACTAGAATTACTTTTATAAAAGCTATTAGTGGTAATCTTAAAGTAAGGGATGAAATTACTTATGGAATGTTAGATGAAGAAATAACTGAAAAAGTAAGTAGCATAAGACTTTATAATGGCAATAAGTTTTCTACTGTTGAAAAAATATCTGCTGGGGATGTGTTTGCAGTAACAGGAATCACTAAGGCTATGCCAGGAGAAGATATAGGGAAAAATAGGGGAAATATAAAGTTTAATATGATTCCAACATTAACATCTAAGGTTATTTTTGATAAGTCTTATAACGTAAAAGAAGTTTTGGAATATTTTAGAATATTAGAAAATGAGGATCCAGCATTAAATGTTATTTGGAATGAAACACATCAAGAAATTCAAGTTTCAATTATGGGTAAAATTCAGCTTGAAGTACTTAAAGAAGTTGCATTAAATAGATTTAATTTAAAAATAGAATTTGGCCCTTGTGAAATTATGTATAAGGAAACTATAGATAGTAAGACATATGGATACGGACATTTTGAACCATTAAAGCATTATGCTGAAGTTCATTTAAAAATAGAGCCAAACAAAAGAGGAGAAGGAATAACTTTTGAAAATAAATGTCATGCTGATGATTTAACTACAGGAAATCAGAACTTAATTAAAACACATATTTTTGAAAGAAATCATCATGGACTTTTAACGGGATCACCAATTACAGACATGAAAATAACATTATTAACTGGTAGGGCACATAATAAACATACTGAAGGTGGAGATTTTAGAGAATCTACATTTAGGTCAATAAGACAAGGATTAGAAAAGGCTAATAATATACTTCTTGAACCATTCTATAAGTTTAAAATAGATGTAGAGCTTGATTATATGGGGAAGGTTATATCTGATATTCAAAGGTTAAATGGGAGTTTTGATCCTCCAGAAACAAAAATAAATAAAGTTTCTATAACAGGAAGAGGACCGGTAGCTACATTTATGGATTATAGCTCAGAAATACTTACATTTACTAAAGGCAAAGGTAGTGTAAGTTTAATATTTGATGGATATGATGTATGTCATAATACAGAAGAAGTAATTGAGAAAATAGGATATGATAAAAATGCAGATATAGAATATTCATCAAGTTCTATTTTCTGCTCAAAGGGACAAGGATTTGTAGTTCCATGGGATAAGGTTGAAGAATATATTCATTGTGAAGTAAAAGAATAAAAGGTAGAACAATATAAGTTGTTCTACCTTAATTCAAGGTTTTTCAAATCCCATTGAAGCTTTTCAAAATCAAATGATAAAGTTGCAACCATTGAGTATTCATTATTTTTATTATAAGTACCTAGATATACTGTGGTTTCAGTAGTATTTCCGGATTCCTTAATTACAGTTAAGTCTTTAATATAATCTTTATTAAAATTATATTTAGTTCCATTAAAAGAAAATCCATCCAAATTAAATACTTCAAAATTCAGCTTATCTAAAAGATAAGACCCAGCAGATATAGCGGGACTTAAATTACCAGCTTTTAAATCTATAATATCAGTGATTATCCATTTATTATCTTTATATTTAAAAATTACATTACAGTTAGTATCAATTTTAATATCTGAATAACTTATAATCAGATCTGTATTTAAAGATCTTGTATTTCTATCAATTTTATTTAAATCGTTGACGTCGAAAATATTACTATATATTGGATCAGATTCGGATAATTTTGAATCTATAGCTGCATTTTTAATTTTTTTATTTACAGAATCATCTATGTATAATATTTTTAAGGCAGATTCTTTAGATAATTCAGGAATATATAATAAATTTTTTACTAAAAATGAAGTTAATATAGAGAATGCAATTAGAATCATTAGAATAATAGCTAATATAAATTTAGCTTTAGGTGAAATAACCTTTTTCTTTTCTTTATTAAAAACTATATTGTTACTATAGTTATTCATATAAGCCTCCAAAAATATTTATAAGTTAAATAATATGTTACAATAATTATATAGTAAATTTAAATTAATAGAAAGAGGTGATTATTAATGATTTTAAAATTTAGATATAATGATAATGATTATATGGAGTTAAATTACTTTATCAATAATGAGAGAGGTGCTATAAAAAGAGGAAGAATTTTTAACTCTGTAATTTATCCTTTATTACTTTTGATACTTATATTATCTCTTGTTGAAATATTAGAGACATATACTATTGTTCCGTTGATTATTTGGGTGATTTTTACGGTTGTTTGGGTTATCTTTAATAAGGATATCTATAGACACATGGTTAACAGGACATCTAAATTTATAATAAAAAATCCTAATTTAAAGGGAGTAGATTACTTTAGAGATACAGTAATTACTTTAAGTGATAAAGGAATAAAAAAAGAAATAGAAGGAATATGTCTAAATGTTACATGGGAGTCTATTGAGAAAGCTTATGTTATGGAAAAAAATATTTTTATAAGACTTGTTAATGCGACTTTTATTAATATACCATTAAGGATCTTTAAAAGTAATGAGGAAAAAGATAATCTTTTAAGATATTTAGATGATCATATTAAAAATGATTATGTATCTATAGATTAAAATAAATTCATTATATTAAGCAATTTGTATTGGGGGAAGATTTTTATGTATAAAGAAATAAAATTAAAAAATGGGGAAAATTTAATTTTAAGAAAAGCAGAAGTAAATGATGCTGAAAAGATGATTGAATATTTAAATATAGTTGGCGGCGAAAGTGATAATTTACTATTTGGAGAAAATGAGTTTCATTTAAGTATAGATCAAGAAAAATCACATTTAGAAAATATGGCTAACCAAGAAACTTCTATGATGCTAGTAGGGATAATAAATAAAAAAATAGTAAGTATAGCGCAAGTATCCACATCAAATAGAAAAAGAATAGCTCATAATGCAGAAATTGCTATTTCAGTAAAAAAGGAATATTGGAGTCTTGGGATCGGAAGTGAAGTAATGAAAATATTAATAGACTTTGCTAAAGATACTAAAAAAATAAAGAATATAAGCCTAGGAGTAAAGGCAAATAATACAAAAGCAAGAAATTTATATAGCAAGTTTGGATTTAAAGAAGTAGGATTTCATAAGAATTTCTTTTATGTTAATGATGAATATGATGATGAGATATTAATGGACTTATATATTTAGAATAATGAAAGAGTGAAAAAATAAAAAAGTGAAAGAATTGAGAAAAAAACCTTAACTTCTGCACTCTTTCACTATTAACTTTTCACTAAAACAAATGTGCCATAAGTTTATTGCCATCTTCAAAAACAGTGACAGTAAAGTAATTCCAAGGGACTATTGTTGCTCCTACTCTTGAAATTGCAACTCTTATCTTAAAACTATGTCCAGAATTTGTATTAGGGTCTAAGCCCTCATAGGTTACTCTATCTAACCTAACCACCATTTCTTCCCCATTAGCAAGATCCATTTGGCTTCTTAATGAAGATAAGTCTTTTTTTAGTTTTTCTTTATCGCTCTCAGAAATAGGCTCGTATCCTTTTTCATTGGTATTGCTATATGATATTAAATAGTTATATATAGAATTATCTTCATTTAAGTATGAATATAGCAAGTCATTTATAAAATCTATTTCCTTGTATTCACCAGCAGTATAGTAAATAGATGTTTGATCATCATAAACATTAGTACTTTTTTCTATTGAATTAATGTCTTTAGAAGAAGTATATGATTTCCCAAATGCTTCAAAAGAAGTAGGTACTTTAGGTTCTTCTTTTATGGTATTATCCGATTGAACATTTTCTTCAATAGAATTATTATCAGCTGTATTATCTTTTGAGTTTGAGTTTTTGCATGAAGTAAAATTAAAAGTAATTAATAATGAAATCAATAATAAAAATATTTTCTTTGTTTTCATAAGAACTCCTTTACTAGATAATTATTTAAAAATACTTATGTAAATTTATTCTATGATAAAATATAAGAAAAGTAAATTATTAAAAGAAAACCTTTAAATAATATTTAATATTTAAAAATATTTATAAATTAAATAATTAGTTGATTAAAGATAATTTCACCAATATAATTGAATATATATTAAATAAATTTAAAATAGGAGGACAAAAAAATGTCAGTTAAAATGTTACACACTTGTATAAGAGTTAAGGACTTAGAAAAGTCATTAAAGTTTTATAAAGAAGCATTAGATTTAATAGAAACAAGAAGAAAGGAATATCCAGAGCATAAATTCAGCCTTGTTTATCTATCTAATGAAGAAGGCGGATATGAAATAGAATTAACTTATAATTATGATGTTGAAAAGCCTTATGACTTAGGAAATGGTTTTAGCCATATTGCAGTTGAAGCTGAAGACTTAGAAGGAATGAGAGAAAAGCACATAGCTTTAGGATATGAAGTAACTCCATTTAAAGGACTACCTGGAACAAAACCTTCATATTATTTTGTAACCGATCCAGATGGATATAAAATTGAAGTAATAAGAGCTAAATAAATTTTAATAAGTCTAGTAACTTTACAAAAGTTACTAGACTTATTTTTTTATATAATACACAAACTACTAAAAGGAATATAAATCACACTAAAATATGGATTTCACTAAGTTAGATACAAGTTATAATATTATGATAAATAGCAATCAAATTAGTTCAAATAAATATATTAGTTATATAATAAAAATTATTTAAAAGAAGTATAAATTAATTAATAATTAGTATATAATAGAAATAAATAACAATAAATTGAATAAAAGGATGAAGGAGTATTATATATGAGTAAAATATCAATAATTGGAGCAGGTTCAATTGGAGCAACTACTGCCTTTGCCTTATTACAAAAGGAAGTAGCAAGAGAAATAGTTATTAATGATATTAATCAAGAAAAAGCGCTAGGTGAAGTTCTTGATTTAATGCATGGTAGTTCTTTAAATAGTCCGTGCAATGTTACATTAGGATCTTTAGAAGATACTAAAGATTCAGATATAATAATTATAACTGCTGGTGTTGCACAAAAACCAGGAGAAACTAGACTAGATTTAGTAGATAAAAACTATAAAATATTTAAAAGCTTTGTTCCAACAATAGCAAAATTAAGTCCTAATGCAATATTACTAGTTGTATCAAATCCAGTGGATATACTGGCATATATGACTTATAAATTATCTGGGTTTCCTAAAGAAAGGGTTATTGGTTCAGGTACAGTTTTAGACACAACAAGATTAAGGAGCTTACTTGGAAAGTACTTTGGTATTGATGGTAGAATTGTTCAAGGATATGTTTTAGGAGAACATGGAGATAGCGAGTTTGTTCCATGGTCATCATTAACAATAGGAAACATTCCAATAAAAGATTTTTCAGAACAATTAAAAATAGAATGGGATAAAGCAACAGAAAAAGTCATTGCTGATGATGTTAAAAATGCAGCTTATGAAGTTATAAATAGAAAGGGTGCCACTGCCTTTTCAGTTGCAGCAGTTCTAACAAGAATAGTAGAAGCATTTTTAAAGGATGAAAAAACTGTATTATCAGTATCTACTTTATTAAATGATTATTTAGGTGTTAACAACACATATTTAAGTGTTCCAACAATAGTAGGTAAGAATGGAGTAGAGAAAGTATTAAATATAGAATTATCAAAAGAGGAAAAAGATAAGTTCGTTTCATCTGCTAAGATAATGAAAGAATATATTGATAGAATTAATAATAATTAGAATTAAAATTAAAAGGTATGGAATTTTTTTATTCCATACCTTTTTGTAGTTTTATTTTATATAATTTCTAAAAAATAAGTATATTTAGAAATAAGAATAATATAATTCTTTATATGTTATGTTACTAAATAGCTAGAATTATATGATTCAATAATTATTATTTTAATTAAATATTAAATCTTTATTGTAACGTATATTAAGTTTTAAAATGAAAAATACAAGCATATTATAAATTAGAAATTATGTTTGAATAAAATACTATTAATGAAAGGTATGGATCAATGAAGAGGATTAATCTAAAAGAGATTTTTAAGAATAAAATTACAGGAAACATAATTATTATAGTGACAGCAATTATATTTACATACTTACTTATAGCAATATTTTTTACAAATCATTTCTTTTTCAATACAGAAATAAATGGAATTAATTTATCATTAAAATCATATGAAGAGGCACCAGATATATTGAAAAAATCAATAAATGATTATAAGCTACAGATAATAGAGCGAGATGGAAAAATAGAAGAAATATTGGGAAAAGATATAGGATTACAGTATAATGAAAAGAATAGTATTTCTAATGTTCAAGATAGACAAGCTTCATTAAAATGGATTGTGGGGTTAATAAAAAAACAAAATTATAATATAGGTGATTTAGTTGATTACAATAATGAGAATTTAAATAATAAAATTAAAGAATTAGATTGCTTAAATAAAGATATTATAGAGCCTAAGAATGTAGGATTTAAATACTTAAATGGTTCATATGAATTAATTGAAGAAGTTTATGGTAATAAGGTAAAAGAAGAGAAATTATATGAAGCTATAGAAAATAGCATTTTAAATGGAGAGGTGAAGATCGATTTAAATGAGAAATTATGCTATGAAAATCCAGAGTATACAGTAAACTCTGAAAAGGCAATGATAGCAAAAGATATATTAAATAAATATGTATCAACTAAAATAACATATTTATTTGGAGATAAAAGTGAAGTATTAGATGGAAGTAGAATAAATGAATGGCTTAGTGTTGATGATAATTTAGAAGTAATAATAAATGAAAAATCAGTAAAAGATTATGTGTTAGAGTTAAGTGCTAAATATAATACAGTTGGAATAGCAAGAAACTTTAAATCTTCCACAGGAAAAATGGTTGAGGTTAAAGGTGGATACTATGGCTGGAAAATTAATTATGTAGCAGAAACAAGGATGTTATTAGAAAATATAAAGCTTGGAGCAATACTTGAAAAAGAGCCAATATATACACAAAAGGGTTTAAATAGAGATGAAGATGATATAGGGGACACCTATGTAGAAATCAATTTAACAAGTCAGCATTTATGGTTTTATAAAGATGGTAAACTTATTGCTCAAGGAGATGTAGTAACTGGAGATCCTGGGAAAGGATATTCAACTAAACTTGGAACGTATATGCTTAATTATAAGCAAAAGGAAGCAACTTTAAGAGGTCCAAATTACGAAGCTAAAGTAACTTATTGGATGCCTTTCAATGGTAATATAGGAATTCATGATGCGAGTTGGAGATATTCTTTTGGAGGGAAAATATATAAAGGAAATGGAACTCATGGCTGTGTAAACTCTCCGTCGTATTTAGCAAAAACTATTTTTGAGAACATAGATGAGGGAACTCCTGTTATTTGTTATGAGGAATAGAAAGATTAAAAATGGTATCTGTAACTTTACGTTAGCTATAAGAGAGTAACGTAATAAGTAAACTTATATATGTCTATTTTTTTATCATTGTAGAGATATAAATAATTGAAGGCATTAGTAGATATAAAGATATTTATAAAGATATTTATAAAGATATAAATATAGGGAAAATTAAATATAACTTAATATTATCGGATATTATCTAGAAAATAATATCCGATATTCTTATCTCAAAAAATATAATAAAGGAAGAGTATCAAAAGATATATAGTGTATATAAAAATTATAGTGATGAAGTAAACAACAAATATAATATAATTTATTTAGATAAAGTAAAAGACTTTATGAAAGAAGATAAAAATTATTTTATATCAATTTCTGCTGGTGCTATGGGAGGGGAAAATGGGATATTAGAGAAATTGAATAATGAAAGATATAAGGTGGAAAAAGTTAAAAAATGATTATTTAAAAATTTGAGCTTATGGGCAAAATATAATTTGATACATTGATATTATATTTCGGAGGTGCATTATGAAAAGATTAGATAATAAAATTTCTTTAGTAACTTCATCAACAAGAGGAATAGGATTAGAAATAGCTAAAAAATTAGGTGATAATGGTTCGAAAGTTTATCTTGCCGTAAGAAGATTAGATGCAGGTAAGAAGATTGCTGATGAAATTATTGAAAATGGTGGTAAAGCAGATGTAGTATATTTTGATGCAAGTAAGCCAGAAACATATAAAACCATGATAGAAGAAGTTATTAATAAAGAGAAAAAATTAGATGTATTAGTAAATAACTATGGAGGAACTGATGTAAAAGCAGACTTTGATGTAGTTACAGGAAATACAAAGGATTTTTTTAGAATAGTACAAGATAACCTACAGAGTGTATATTTACCTTGTAAAGAAGTAATACCTCATATGATAAAAAATGGAGGTGGAAGTATAATAAATATATCGACTATAGGATCAGTAACTCCAGATTTATCACGTGTAGCTTATGTTGTATCAAAGGCAGCAATTAACTCTTTAACACAAAACATAGCAGTTCAATATGCAAGGCAAGGAATTAGGTGTAATGCAATTTTACCAGGTCTTATAGCAACAGATGCTGCTATGGATAATATGTCAGATGAGTTTATAAAGGGCTTCCTTAGACATGTTCCGTTAAATAGAATTGGAAAGCCTGAGGATATAGCAAGTGCAGCACTATTTTATGCTAGTGATGAATCATCTTTTATTACTGGAGATTTAATTGAAGTTGCAGGTGGATTCGGACTTCCAACTCCGTTGTATGGTGATTCTATAACTAAGTAAGATAATTTATAATTATTTTATATAGTAATATATACCACTAAGGAAAATAATGTTATAATAGTAAAAAGGGGGTATTTAATATGAAAGATAACAGAATTAACTTAGTTATAAAATCTTTTCTTTGGGGTATAGCTTGGTTTGGAGTAGCAGTATTAATAGGATTTATAATAACTAAAGTAACAGCCTATAAAAACTTTGAAAATATTTTATTTATAGAAGGTATTATATTAGTTTTTGTAGGAATCTTTGCATCAATATCAGGTGATCCAATGGGACTTTCTATGCAAGGGCTTGGACAGAATAGTGCTCAATATTCAGCTAGTGCAAATCTAGAAGTTACTAAAATGGAAAGAGAAAAATCTAATAGAAAGTTAGATGTAGCACTAGCAGTTAGTACATTTTCTTTAATATTAGGTGGAGTGTTTAGTGCAGGTTTAACTTTTATTATATAGTTTTATAGAAAGCTATTAGGAGTTATAGAAATTAGTATAAAGCTTTTTATTAGTATTATTTATAAAAATATATAATTATAAAAAGGGGAAGGTTTATGAAAAATAATAGAATATCCTTCTTTATAAAAGCTGTGATTTATGGTTTTGTATGGCTTGGGGTAGTAACGATGATAGGATTTATAATAACTAGTAGTACACTTTACAATAGTTTTCAAAATGTATTATTTATTGAAGGATTGCTACTAATTTTTATAGGGATTTTTTCATCAATATCAGCAGATTCAATTGCTCTTTCACTAATGGGAGGGGGAGAAGCTATAGAACAGAAATAGACATTTCATTTGCTTTTAGTAGTTTATCTTTAATAATTGGTGGAATTTTATCTACTGCATTAACTTTTATAATGTAAATTAGAATTTATGTTTTTATAATAGAGTTGCTGTTTTAATTATAGCAACTCTATTTTATTTTTATTAAGTAATAAATATTATTAAGTAGTTCTTGATTTACTACAGACTATTATAGTATTATTTTATATAACTAACAGAAACTAATAATTAATAAAATTAGTTTATAAATTATAAAGATTATATGATAGTTTAATATTATTTAATAAAAAGATTATTTAATATAACAAATTGAAATAAGACTATACTTTGGAGGTAATTATGTTAAATATAGGATGTCATTTATCAACTACAAAAGGTTTTGAGAATATGGGAAAAGAGGCACTACAAATTGGAGCAAATACATTTCAGTTCTTTACTCGTAACCCAAGAGGCGGTAAAGCAAAAGAAATAAATATGGATGATATGGAAGGGCTTTTAAAAATTGTTAAAGAAAATAACTTTGCAACCATTTTAGCTCATGCTCCATATACATTAAATGCATGTTCAGCAGATGAAAGAACAAGAGAATTTGCAAGAGAAATGATGATTGATGATTTAAATAGAATGGAACTTATGCCAAATAACTTATATAATTTTCATCCAGGAAGTCATGTAAAACAGGGGGTAGAGATAGGTATTAATTATATAGTAGATTTACTTAATACTGTATTAAGTAAGGATCAAACTACAACAGTTTTATTAGAAACTATGGCTGGAAAAGGTTCAGAAGTTGGAAGAACATTTGAAGAAATAGCAGAAATAATATCAAGAGTTGAATTAAAAGAAAAAATGGGAGTTTGCCTTGATACTTGCCATATTTATGATGCTGGATATGATATAGTAAATGATTTAGATGGAGTGTTAGAAGAATTTGATAGAATAATAGGATTAAATAGATTAAAGGCAATTCATTTAAATGATAGCAAAAATCCATTTAAAAGCCATAAAGATAGACATGAGAAAATTGGAGAGGGTTCTTTAGGATTAGAAGCTATAACAAGAATAATAAATCATCCAAAGCTAAAACATTTACCATTTTTCTTAGAAACTCCAAATGAACTTGATGGCTATGCAAAAGAAATAGAACTATTAAGAAGTAATTATGTAGAATAATAAAATTTCTTGCTATCTAGTAATTTCTTGTGTAATATTTACTTATCAATACGGAATTTTTATAAATTGTAAATATAAAGGCTACGATAACTAGATATGTTCCATAAGCTAAATAGCTACGCAAAGAAGTTCTAGGCTTGGAAAAGCTACTATGCCAAGAGTTTTGGTTAACTCGCTGCGCTCAAACAATTAAGCAACACTAAGGCCTAGTAGTTCTTCCCGCGCCAAGTACTTCTAATTGCTCGCTATATGCTTATTCCACATATTATATTTATCTTCGCCAACTTATATTTTGCCACTTTAAACCATTAAACGAAGAATTAGCCTCATTAATGCTATGTTTAAATTGGAGATATTATATAAAAATCGGAAGGTTAATACATATCATTATGTTTAATTTGCAATTTATAGCAAGGAGTTGTTTTAGATATGGAAGATTTAAAAAATGCTATTTGTGAAATGTTAAAAGAAGAAATTATAAAGATAGTTATTAGTAATAAAGCAAATAAAGAAGTTGAATATAATAAAATAAGTTTTTTACTTAAGGAAAATAATAAGGGGAAAAAATATTATCAAATAGAAAAATTTACTGATAAGCAAGTTTTTCATGAAAATATTGAAGTTAATCAATTAGAAAAAGCACTATTTGATATTGTAAATGATAATTACAAACAATTATCAGCGTGGTCTAATGAAACATCTTTTGATTTGAAGATATCAAAAAAAGGTAAAGTATTTTTAGGAAAGAAAAAGAGCAATAATTCAAATCTTTCTAATAAGAGCCATAATAAAGAAAAAAATTATATATTAAAAGAGGGAATGATAATAGAGCCTTTAATAGATTTAGGGATTTTCACTAAAGAAGGTAAAGTTATAAATTCTAAATATGATAAGTATAAGCAAATAAATAGGTTCATTGAAATAATAGATGATGAAATAAAGAAAAATGATTATAAAGAACTTACTATATTAGATTTTGGTTGTGGAAAATCATACTTAACTTTTGTTTTATATTATTATTTTGTAGAAATAAAACATATAAATGTTAAAATGATAGGCTTAGATCTTAAGGCTGATGTAATTAAAAAATGTAATGAAATAGCTAAAAGATATAAATATGATAATTTACATTTTGAACTTGGAGATATAAATGGATACAAGTATGAAAATAATGTTGATATGGTAATAACATTACATGCTTGTGATACAGCAACAGATTATGCATTATATAATGCAATAAAATGGAATGCAAAGATGATTTTTTCAGTACCATGTTGCCAACATGAATTTAATCATCAAATGGAAGCAAATACATTATCTATATTAACTAAATATGGTATAATACAAGAAAGAATGGCAGCATTAATGACAGATGCAGTAAGGGGAAATCTTTTAGAAGCGGTTGGATATAAAACACAGCTTTTAGAATTCATTGATATTGCACATTCACCTAAAAATATATTAATAAGAGCTTCAAAATCCAAAGTTTCCAAGGAGAAAAAGAAAAAAGCTTTAAAGGAAGTTGATTCACTTATAAGTGAATTTAATTTCAATCCAACATTATTAAATTTATTAAAAAGAGATAATTTAATATAATTCATGGTGCTGTGCTTTCAGAAGTACAGCATTTTCTATATTAATGATTAAGTCTCGATAATTTTGATAAAAATAATATAGAATAGTTCAATTAGAGTATATTAACAAATGAATGGAAGGACATATATGGATAAGAATGAAATAATATTAGATATTGAAAAGAAGCTAAATAAAGAGTTTATTGGCCAAAAAGAATTTTTTAAAGAAATATCGGAATATTTTATAAATAAAATAGAAAATGAAGAAAAAGGAATATCAATTGTAGCAGGACATAAAAATACATTTAAGAAAGTAAGTATAAGGACTATTTTTGATGAATTATATGAAAAGAAGTTAATAAAAAATAAGAATTTAGATGAAATTGATTTAGCATCCTATAATTTTAATCTGGGCTATAATGCTTTTTTAACAGATTTATATGAAAAGTTAGGCAATGATAAATCTGAGGGGTTAATTTTTAAAAATACCGAAAAAGCATCAAAGGAAATAATGAAGCTATTATCAAGTATATATCCTAATACTTGTATTAAGCTAAATAATGACTATGTAATTAAAAATAAATTTTTAGTAGAGGCAAAAGAACAAGATAAAAATAAAATTAATAAAATAGTTTGCCATAATAAGTTCTTTATATTTATTTATAATTACGAAGATAAAAATGAATTTGAAGAATTTTTAGAAGTATCATTAAAAAATAGCGATAGAAATTTTCATACTAGAGAGCTTACCCAAAAAGAAAAAAATATAATTATAAGGAAGAAGTTAACAAATGAAATTGAGAAGATAAAAGATGATTTAGGGATACAAGTTCTATTAGGATTTAAGGATAATAGTAATGAGAAAGAAGAATTTGGTGTTGGTGAATATCTTCAAAAAAACTTCAGTAAAAATAGTGGCTTTGAGATTACAGAATATATATATTATAAAGTAAGTGATCCATTAAGAAACTTAATATTAAAGGAAGCTATAGAAGATGGAGAAAAAATACTAATATATGTAGATCGTAATAAACTATATTGTAATGTAAATAGCGAGATATATAGATTAAATAAATATTCTACTCCTACTTTAGATGAGGTCAGATATAAGTTAGAATCTATAATAGGTGTTAAGGATTTAAAAGAATTTTTAATAAATATAGAAAATAACTATAAGGTACAGAGGATAAGAGAAAGACTAGGGCTAAGAACATCTAGAATATCTTTAAATATGATATTTGCAGGAAATGCAGGTACTGGAAAGACAAATGCAGCAAGGATAACTTATGAATATTTAAATGCTTTAGGATTATTATCAAAGGGAGTATTTGTTGAAGTTAGCAAGGCAGATTTTATAACAGAAAATGTAAATGAAACTGCTAAAAGAACAAATGACATAGTCAATTCAGCAATAGGAGGAGTACTATTTATTGATGAAGCATATGCTTTGTGTGAAAGCGAAGATGATAAAGTTGGAAAAGAAATAGTAGATGCTTTATTAAAAGGAATTGAAGATAATAGAAATAATTTAACAGTTATATTGGCTGGATATGAAAAAGATATGGAAGAGTTTTTAAGTTTTAATCAGGGACTTAAATCTAGATTTCCAAATATAATTCATTTTGAAGATTATAATCCAGAAGAAATGTATAGAATTGCTTTACAAATTGCAAAAGCAAAGGGATATAGAATTGCAAAGAATGTAAAAAATGATTTAATAGACTTGTTTACTAGAAATCAACTTACAGGAAAAAATGATTTAGGAAATGCAAGGTTTGTAAGAAATATAATAGAAAATGCTATTATATATTCATCAAGAAAATATTTAAACAGTAATAAAAGTGAAATAGATTTATTAGAAAGAGAAGATTTTAACTTTAAAGCTAGTGCTAAATTTGATTTAGAAGAAAAGTTAAAAGATATAATAGGCCTAGAAGAAGTTAAAAATCTTTTAAGAAGTCAATATAAGCTTTTAATTGCTCAGGAAAAAAGAAAATCAGTTGGAGTAAATACAGAAATAGAGCAAAATTTAAATATGGTGTTTGCAGGTAATCCTGGTACAGGAAAAACTAGCATAGCAAGATTGGTTGCACAAATGCTTAACAGTATGGGATTACTAAAAATAGGTCAGTTAGTAGAAACAGATAGATCTAGTTTTGTTTCTAATGTTCCGGGAGAAACTGCTAAAAAGACAGAAGAAAAGTTTAAAGAAGCTTTAGGTGGTGTCTTATTTATAGATGAAGCTTATACTCTTGCTAATGATAGTTTAGGAAGAGAAGCTATAGAAACACTTCTTAAATTAATTGAGGATTATTCAAGAGAAGTAATAGTTATTTTAGCTGGATATGAGAAAGAAATGGAAGAATTCTTTGATGTAAATATTGGACTAAGGTCAAGATTTCCATTATGGACTAATTTTGAAGACTATAATCCAAATGAACTTTTAGAAATGGCTATAAGATTAGTTGAGTCAAAAGGATTTAAATTATCTAAGAATGGATATACAGCACTTAAAAAGAGTTTTGTTGATATATATGAAAATTCTGATGCACAATCAGGAAATGGTAGAATGGTAAGAAATTATGTTGAGAATTTAATAAGAATTCAAAGTATAAGAATTGCAGAAGAAGATATAAGTGTTTATGAGATGAATTTAATAACATCTAAGGATGTGGAAAGGCTTAATACTTCTCAATATGACAATGAATTTGATTTAGAAGTGAGATTAAAAGATTTAATTGGAAATGAGGAAGCTAAAGAGTTTTTAAGAAATCAATATAAATTAATGAGAGTGAAGGAAAGACGAAAAAGACTAGGTCTATCCACTGATATAAATAGATATATGAACATAATTTTTACTGGAGATATCGGAACAGGTAAAAAAACTGTACTAAATATATTATCAGAAACATTATATAGTATGGGAGTTGTAAAAGCTAAAAGTATAGTGGATTTAAGCAAAGAGGAAATTATAGATAATATGAAAAATGGTATATCTATTGAAGATATTTTAAATAGGCAAGTTGGTAAAGTAGTTTATATAGATAATGCTGAATTCTTATTAGAAGATACATCAAATAGGATAATTAAGGATTTAATTAAATTTATAGATAAGCATAGTAATAGAATAGTTATAACTTTATCAGGAAAAAGCAAGGATATTAAAAGACTTATGCAGGTAAATCCAGAATTAAATTATAGATTTCCATCAATGCTAAACTTTAAAGATTATAAGAAAGATGAATTATTTAATATGTCATTAAGTATTTTAGAAAGCAAGAAATATATTTTAGACGATGAAGCTAAAGAAACTTTAAAAAAGGCAATAATTGAATTAGATGAGAACAGAAATTTGAGTTTAAGAAATGGGTTAATGATAAAACAATATTTAGATATTCTTATTAGAGAACAAAGTATTAGAATTTGTGATCATAAAATAAATCCTAAAGAAATGAGTGTAATAATTTCAAGTGATATTATTAAAAGTAAAGATCAATTTTTATTAAAGAATATTTTTGAGTAATTGTTTTAAATATGAAGTTATAAAGAAATAAGGAGAAATAGAAAAGCAATAGTGGTAATAGGATATTTATATATTTTACTTATTCATTGCTTGTAGTTACTATTAATTTCTTTGTAGTAACTACATATCTTCAAAATTTTAGAATATGATTTAATAGAGGCAGTAGTTAGCTTGGTATAAAAATAAAACTAACTACTGTTTTTCTATAAAAAAGTATAATAGGCTTTGTATTTCAATTATTTAATTAAATAAGAAAATATTTTATTAAATATTTAAAGGTTTAATATTATCTACATTAATATTAATACACTCATTTACTTCCAAAATTATATGACTACCTGAATAAGGTTTTCCATTTACTAATATTATAACATTATCAATTCCATAATTATATCCATAAGTTAAAGCCAAGGATTTTAAAGCAGCTGATTCACCTCCAGAACCAACTTTACTTAATAAATTATAATAAGATTTTGATAAATCAACAGTTAGTGTATTATTTTCTTTATCTAATTTAGCTGAACGAATAGATAAGTCATCGCCAAAACTAAATAAATTTTGGTTTGGAGGATTCTTTAATTCATTTGTTAAGGAAGTTACTAAGGCTCCATCTATTACTTCAATTGGCTTATTTATATAATAAAATACATCATCAGTGCAATTGTAGTAATATATTCTAGAATTCATAGTCTTTTTTACAGTATCAGTTTTGTTATTATTTTCAGTATTAGAATTATTATAAGAATCCTTAGAGTATGGAATAGCAGAACTAAAATCTACATCGAAATAGCCCTTAGGAAGATCACCTTTCAAAGAAGTGTATAGTTTATCTCCAAAATAAATAGCAACCTTATCAACATCTAAATTATATGCATAAGTAGATATCAATGAAGACAATAGTCCACTTTCTGTTGAAGATCCAAGGAGCATTTTATCTACGTAGGAAGAAGAAAATACTATAGTTAGAAGTTTTTTATTTTCATCTAATTTAGCAGAGGTAATTTCTACTTCATTAGTTAAATTTAAAAAATTATTGTTAGGAGAATAATCTTGAAGCTCTTTTGTTAAAGCTTTTACTATAGCCTTGTCGGATACTTGAATCTCTTTATCTACATAATAAAGCTGCAATTTTGAAGAGTCGAAATAAAATAAACGAACTTTAGTATTAGTAATTGATTTATCTTCATTAGAATTACTATCTGGTGCTTTATCATCATTTGGTTTATCTTTGTCATTACCTGACTCTTTCTCTTCATCGACAATATTTTGGGAAGGAGTAGATACTGGCTCATTTTTATTTTTATTACATCCGATTAAAATAAGTGAAAATACTAATGAAAATATTAATAGAAATAATCTTTTTTTCATAGAATCACTTCCTAAATTTAATATCAATATAGTGTATTACTGTACATAAATATTATTGACAAAAATACGAAATTAAAATAAATAATTGATTATACTATTTTGGTCATTACAAAATAAATGGCATTTTTATTAAATTTAATAAAAGTTTAATTTATTGTATAAATATTTAAAATATAATATAAATTAAAATAGTAAAGAAACTATTATATTAATGGAAGGAGAAGAAATGAAGAAATTTTTAAAAGTTATAGGGGTAGTAATTTTAGTAGTAGTTTTAGCAGGTGGAATTTTTATATATTCTATAAGAGATAGAATATCCTTATACACAAGTATATTAAAGAAATACAGTGAGTTTGTAGAAAATGGACAAAATTTAACAGAAGATTTGTCATTAAAGTCAATAGATTCTATTGATTATGATGATATTATATATAAAAATACTAATGGAACTCCGTTGACCCTTGATATTTATGGACCAAAAAAGAGTGTTAAGGGTGGTTCACCAGTAATATTATACGTACATGGTGGAAGCTGGGTATATGGAAGTAATGAAATACCTGAAGCTATATCTCCACTTTTAGATGCATTTAGGGAAGAAGGCTTTACAATAATAAGTACTAGTTATGAACTTATGAAGGGAGAAGAGAACTTCAGTAAACAAATTAGTGATGTGAAGGATACAATAAGATGGATACATAAGAATAAAGATGATTTTGGATTTAATGCAGATAGAATAGGTGTTATAGGAGCATCATCTGGAGCACATTTAGCATTAATGGCTGCCTATAGTGCTGAGGATCAGTTTGTTGACTCACAGGAATTAAAAGATTATCCATCAAATATAAAGTATTTAATAGATTTTTTTGGACCAACGGATTTAACAACATTAGATACTAGTAATGTTCAATGGGATTTAGAGCAAATAATTAATTCAGTAGGAGAACAAAGGGAAGATATCTTAAAACTTTATAGTCCAGTGAATTATGTAGATAAAAATGAGCCAAATACTTTAATAGTTCATAGTAAACAAGATAATACGGTACCTTATGAAAATGCAGAAATATTATATGATGAACTTAAAGAAAAAGGAAATAAAGCAGAACTTATAACCTTAGAGGGAGCTAGTCATGATTTTTCACAAATAAACATAGATGAAATTGTATCAGTTGGTATAAAAATGCTAGAGTTTATTGCAAAGAATATGTAGGAGACATTATAAATGAATATTAAATAATTTTTAGCAAACTCTATTTATATAATAGTAAAACTAATTATATAAAGGAGAATAATTTATGAAAGTAATTGTAATAGGATGCACTCATGCTGGTACTTCAGCAGTTGTAAATTTAAAAGAAGTATATCCAGATTCAGAAGTTGTAGTATATGAAAAAAACGATAATATTTCATTTTTATCATGTGGAATAGCTTTAAGTGTTGGAGGAGTAGTTACAGAGCCCGAAAAGCTTTTTTACAATTCTCCTGAAAACTTATCTTGTAGTGGGATAATAGCAAAAATGAAGCATGAAGTGCTAGATATAGATTTTGATAATAAAAAAATTAAAGTTAAGAATTTAGTAAACTCAGAAGAATTTGAAGATGATTATGATAAGCTTATTTTAACTTTAGGTTCTTGGCCAATAGTTCCAAAATTAGAAGGCTTAGACCTTGAAAATATATTACTATGTAAAAATTATAATCATGCTAAGATAATTGATGAAAAGAAAGACTCAGCAAATAATGTAGTTATAATTGGAGCTGGGTATATAGGAGTAGAATTAGCTGAATCATTTGAAATGTTAGGGAAAAAAGTAACATTAATTGATGCAGAAGATAGAATCATGTCCAAGTATTTAGATAAAGAATTTTCTGATATTGCAGAAAAAGAATTTACTAATAGAGGAATTAAATTAGTTTTAGGTGAAAAAGTAGTAAAGTTTAATGGCAATAATGGGAAGGTTCAAAAAGTAATTACTGATAAAGGCGAATATGAAGGTGATTTAGTAGTACTTTGTATAGGATTTGCTCCAAGTACAAAGTTAGTAAAGGGTAAATTAGAAACTCTGAAAAATGGAGCCATAATAATAGATGATTATATGAGAACTAGTAAAGAAGATGTTTTTGCAGCTGGGGATTGCTGTATGGTAAGATATAACCCAGCAAAAGATAGTAGATATATACCTCTTGCAACTAATGCAGTTAGAATGGGAATGTTAATTGCTAGGAATATAAAAGAGCCAACATTAAGATATATGGGAACTCAAGGAACATCTGGCATAAAGATTTATGATGAATGTATAGCATCTACAGGACTAACAGAAGAAGTTGCGAAACTTACTACTAATTTTGAAGTAGAGAGCGTAATATTAAAGGAAAAGAACAGGCCAGAATTTATGCCTACTTTCGAAGACGTTATGATAAAATTAGTTTATGAAAAAGATACAAAGAGAGTTGTTGGAGGACAAATTGCTTCTAAGGTAGATATGACTGAATTTATGAATACTCTTTCAGTGGTAATTCAAAATGAAATGTCTATTGAAGAACTTGCAATGACAGATTTTTTCTTCCAACCACATTTTAATAAACCTTGGAGTATCTTAAATTCTGTAGCATTAAAAGCATTAAAATAGTGTGAAAAGTAATAAAAATGGATAATGATAAATTATTAAAAATTTTACATTATCAAAATGATAAAAATGTAAAATTAACCTCGAAAACCTTATAAAATGCTGGATTTAACCAAAGTGATAAAGGATTATCAAAATGATAATCCTTTATTTTTTTTATAAAATAAGAGGTGAAAAATGGCTTGAAATCATAAAAATACTAATAAATCATATTAATAATTAGTAAAAAAAGTTGGCATGAGTTTTGCTGTAGATATAAATGATGATTTTAATAATAATATTAAATAATTAAATATATTCAAACTATAAGGGGGAAAAGAATATGGATTTTACAAATATTAAATCACAAGCAGAGGGATATAAAGTTCAAATGACTAAATTTTTAAGAGATTTAGTTGCTATTCCTGGAGAAAGTTGTGAAGAAAAAGGTGTTGTTAACCGTATAGCTGAAGAAATGAGAGCATTAGGCTTTAATAAAGTTGAAATAGACCCACAAGGTAATGTTCTAGGATATATGGGAACAGGAGAAACATTAATAGGATTTGATGCACATATTGATACTGTTGGTATAGGAAATAGAGCTAACTGGAACTTTGACCCATATGAAGGATATGAAACTGATACTGAAATAGGTGGACGTGGTACTTCTGATCAATTAGGAGGAATAGTTTCAGCTGTTTATGGTGCAAAAATAATGAAAGACTTAGATCTTTTAAGTGAAAAATATACAGCATTAGTTGTTGGTTCAGTTCAAGAAGAAGACTGTGATGGACTTTGCTGGGAATATATAATTAAAGAAGATAATATAAGACCAGAATTTGTAGTTTCCACAGAGCCAACAGATGGTGGTATCTATAGAGGACAAAGAGGTCGTATGGAAATTCGTGTCGATGTTCAAGGAGTTTCATGCCATGGCTCAGCTCCAGAAAGAGGAGATAATGCAATTTACAAAATGGCTGAAATATTAATGAATATTCGTGACCTTAATGAAAATAATGCAGCTGATGATAAAGAAATTAAAGGCTTAGTAAAAATGCTAGATGAAAAATATAACTCAGAATGGAAAGAAGCTAACTTCTTAGGAAGAGGTACAGTTACAACTTCTCAAATATTCTATACTTCTCCAAGTCGTTGTGCTGTTGCTGATTCATGCTCAATTTCTTTAGATCGTCGTATGACAGCAGGTGAAACTTGGGAAAGTTGTTTAGAAGAAATTCGTAATCTTCCAGCTGTTAAAAAATATAATGCAACAGTAAGTATGTATAACTATGATAGGCCAAGCTATACAGGCTTAGTATATCCAATTGAATGTTACTTCCCAACTTGGGTAATTCCAGAAGATCATATTGTAACAAAAGCAATGGAAGAGTCATATGAAGGTCTTTATGGAACAACAAGAAGTGGGGCTGCAGTAACTGACGAAATGAGAAAAGCTCGTCCACTTACAGATAAATGGACATTCTCAACAAATGGTGTTTCTATAATGGGACGTAATGGAATTCCTGTAATAGGATTTGGACCTGGAGCAGAAGCAGAAGCACATGCTCCAAATGAAAAGACTTGGAAAGAAGATTTAGTTAAATGTGCTGCTGTATATGCTGCATTACCAACAATTTATTGTACTAACAAAGAAAAATAATAAAATAATTTAATTTTAAATTTGTATAAATAAAAATTAAGATAATGAAGGGTAGGAATTTAAAAATGGCTTTAATGGACAAATATATTAATGAACTTAATCAATTAGATTTCTCAAAAATGCATAATGATGACTTTATGGAGACTTGGAAAAAAAGCGACGATGAATTAAAAGCTGTATTTACAGTTGCAGAAGCTTTAAGAGATTTAAGAAAAAATAATATTTCTACAAAAATATTTGATAGTGGACTTGGAATTTCTTTATTTAGAGATAACTCAACAAGAACAAGATTTAGCTTTGCATCAGCTTGTAACCTTTTAGGATTAGAAGTTCAAGATTTAGATGAAGGAAAATCACAAGTAGCACATGGTGAAACTGTTAGAGAAACAGCAAACATGGTTTCATTTATGGCTGATGTTATAGGTATCAGAGATGATATGTATATCGGAAAAGGAAATACTTACATGAGAGAAGTATCAAAGGCTGTAAGAGAAGGATATGAAGAAGGAACTTTAGAACAAATTCCAACTTTAGTTGATTTACAATGTGATATTGACCATCCAACACAAGCTATGGCTGATGCCCTTCATTTAATTAATGAATTTGGTGGAATAGAAAACTTAAAGGGTAAAAAAGTAGCTATGACTTGGGCTTATTCTCCATCTTATGGAAAACCATTATCAGTTCCTCAAGGAATAATTGGATTATTAACAAGATTTGGTATGGATGTTGTTTTAGCTCACCCAGAGGGATATGAAGTAATGCCAGAAGTTGAAGAAATTGCTAAAGAAAATGCTAAACTTTCAGGTGGATCATTTACAAAGACTAATTCAATGGAAGAAGCATTTAAAGAAGCTGATATCGTATATCCAAAGAGCTGGGCTCCATTTGTTGCTATGGAAAAGAGAACAGATTTATATGGAAATGGAGATTTCGATGGAATAAAGGAATTAGAAAAAGAATTATTAGCACAAAATGCTGAACATAAAGATTGGCAATGTACTGAAGAATTAATGAAGACAACTAAAGATGGAAAAGCATTATATTTACATTGCTTACCAGCAGATATTACAGGTGTTAGCTGTGAAACTGGGGAAGTTGATGCTTCAGTATTTGATAGATATAGAAAACCTCTTTACAAAGAAGCTAGCTACAAGCCATATGTAATTGCAGCTATGATTTTCTTAAGCAAAGTTAAGGATCCACAAGAAGTTTTAGCTAAATTAGAAGAAGCTAAAAAGGATCGTCAAGTTAAATAAGCTTAACACTATATAAAATATATGGGCTTTTATCCAAAGACAATATAAGGATAAAAGCCCTAAACATTCAAATTAATCATATATTCTAAGAATTTGAGGGAGAGAATTATGAAAAAGAAAATTGTAATAGCATTAGGTGGAAATGCGTTAGGAAATAATTTAGAAGAACAAATGGGTGCAGTTAAATCAACTGCAAAGGCTATAGTAGATTTAATTGAAGAAGGACATGATGTTGTAATATCTCATGGAAATGGACCACAAGTAGGTATGATAAATCTTGCTATGGATGCACTAACTAAAGCAGATCATAAATACTCATCAATCCCAATGTCTGTATGCGTTGCAATGAGCCAAGGATATGTAGGATATGATTTACAAAATGCACTTAGAGAAGAACTATTAAGCAGAAATATAAATAAATCTGTTGCTACAATTATTACTCAAGTAGAAGTAGATAAAAATGATAAAGCATTTGAAAATCCAACAAAGCCAATAGGAAGCTTTATGACAAAGGAAGAAGCTGATGTTTTAATTTCAAAGGGAATTAATGTTGTTGAAGATGCTGGTAGAGGATATAGAAGGGTTGTAGCTTCTCCAAAACCAAAGAGTATTGTAGAAATTGAAACTATTAAAAGCTTAGCAGATTCAGGAAGTGTTGTAATTGCTTGTGGTGGTGGTGGTATTCCAGTAATTAAAGAAGGAAACCATTTAAGAGGAGCAAGTGCTGTTATAGATAAGGATTTTGCAAGTGCTACATTAGCTAAAGATTTAGATGCTGATTTTTTAATTATATTAACAGCAGTAGAAAAGGCTGCCATAAATTATGGTAAGGAAAATGAAGAGTGGCTAGATAAAGTTACAGTAGAAGAAATGAAGAAATATGTTGAAGAAGGACACTTTGCTCCAGGATCAATGAAGCCAAAGGTAGAGGCAGGTATAGAGTTTGCAGAATCTAAAGAGGGAAGACATGCACTTATTACATTGTTAGAAAAAGCTAAGGATGGAATTCAAGGAAAGACTGGAACAAGAATAATTAGATAGTAGGGGGCTTAATAATGGGAGAAAAGATACTATGGAAAGAAAATACAATGCCAAAAAGCAAAATAGATGGTGATTTGGATTTTTTAAATATGGATGAAATAAATAAAGCTAGAAACTTTCATAAGAGTTTTCCAGAATATAGTGTTACACCATTAGTTAATTTAGAAAATTTAAGTGAAAGACTAGGACTTGGCGGAGTTTATTTAAAAGATGAATCATATAGATTTGGATTAAATGCTTTTAAAGTTTTAGGTGGATCTTATTCAATGGGAAAATACTTGGCACAAAGATTAAATATGGATATATCAGAATTACCATATGAAAAATTAACTTCAGATGAAGTTAGAGAAAAGCTTGGAGATATAACTTTTGTAACTGCAACAGATGGAAATCATGGTAGAGGTGTTGCATGGACAGCTAATAGATTAAAACAAAAATCAGTAGTTTATATGCCAAAGGGCTCTTCATTAATAAGACTAGAAAATATCAGAAAAGAAGGAGCAGATGCTTCAATTACAGATATGAATTATGATGATGCTGTAAGACTTGCAGCTAAATATGCTGAAGAGCATAATGGAGTAGTAGTTCAAGATACAGCTTGGGACGGATATGAAGAAATCCCAGCATGGATAATGCAAGGATATGGAACTATGGGACTTGAAGCATTAGAGCAATTAAGAAATGATTATAAAGTAGAAAGACCAACTCATATTTTCTTACAAGCAGGGGTTGGATCACTAGCTGGTGGAATACAAGGATTCTTTGCTTCAGTATTTGGTGAAGATTGTCCAACAACTGTAGTAGTAGAAGCTCAAGAAGCTGCATGTTATTATGAATCAGCTATAGCTAATGATGGAAAACCAAGAGCTGTTGGTGGAGATATGCCAACAATAATGGCTGGACTTGCATGTGGTGAAGTTAATATAACAGGCTTTGAAGTTTTAAAAAATCATTCAAAAGTTTTCGTTTCAGCTCCAAATTATGTTGCTGCAAATGGTATGAGGGTTCTCGGAAATCCACTTAATGGAGATAAGAAAGTTGTTTCTGGAGAATCAGGAGCAGTTACTTTAGGATTAGTTTATGAATTGATGACAAATCCAGAGTATAAGGATTTAAAAGAATCAATTGGCTTAGATGAAAATTCAAGAGTTCTTTTATTTAGCACAGAAGGAGATACCGATCCAGATAAGTATAGAGAAATTGTTTGGGAAGGAAGCTATAATAGATAATTGACAATGGATAGTGCATAATTGATAATTAAGCAGCTTTTTAGGAATTTTAGGTCTAGAAATTTAGATAGTATAAATGTGTAAAAAGGGAAGTTCTGATTAGATTCGAACTTCCCTTTTTGCGTATATATAAATAACAGAAAAAATTTCTATTTAAGTTCAAAAACGTATTTAAGCAAGTAAAATCAATGGATTAAAAGGGGTTCGCGTTTCGTGAGGCTTTTTATAAAATAAGAGATTAACTTTTTAAAGGCAATAAAGCTTACTTAAAATTGAATAAAGTTTATATTAAATAATTTTTTTAGACTGCGCCTTTTTTATTTAAAATTATTTAAATAAAATATTAATAACAAAAAGAGAAAAAATACTTGAAATTGCTTCCAGTAGTATATATACTGTATATATAGGTATGAACAGTATATATACTGTTGTTTATAAGGAGGGACTTTAATGACTACTTTGATGGAAATAGAAAACTTAGGAAAGAAAATAGGAAGCTTACATTTAAGAGGGATTAATTTGAAAATAGAGCCTGGTTATATAGTTGGATTAGTAGGGGTAAATGGCTCAGGTAAAACAACTCTTATTAATACTATATTAAATTTATATAAGAAAGATTGTGGAAGTGTAAAAATTAATGGCATTTCTATGGATGCTAATGAAAAAGATGCAAAAGATCAAATTGGTTTTGTTCTTGATGAAAATATGTTTGAGGATAGCATGAGTGTAATAAGTAATGGAAAAATTTATGGAAGTCTTTATAGTAAGTTTGATGAAAATTTATTCCGTAAATTTTGTCAGCGTTTTGAAGTACCTCTTAAGAAGAAAGTAGGTAAGTTATCTGCAGGTTTAAAGGTTAGATTCCAGTTAGCCTTTGCTTTATCTCATGATGCGAAACTATTTATAATGGATGAACCAGCAGCAGGATTAAACCCTTTATTTAGAAAAGAGCTTATAAATTGTATGCAGGAAATTGTAGAAGATGGAACTAGAAGTGTGTTATTTTCCACTCATATTACAGAAGATCTTGATCAAGTTGGAGATTATATAGCATTACTTCACAATGGGAAAATATTTTTCTATTTAAGTAAAGAAGAGCTTCAGGAGAAATATCTAATCATTAAAGGTACTAAAGAACAAATTGAAAATCTTAAATTCTCTAATATTATTTATAGAGAATATGGAGAATATCATAATTGTGCTTTTATTGAAAAGGTAGAAGGAGAAGATTATTTAGATATGGAAGTTAAAGTTCCAATAATAGAAGAGGTCATGTATTATTTAGACAAAGGAGGGTACTCTAAATGCTAAAAATTATTATAAATGATTTATTAGTAAATTTGAAAAAGACATGGGTAAATGTTGGACTTAACATTATTTTATTTATTTTCTTAACTACTTATATATTAACTATTATAATTGTTCCACAAATACCTATGGATATGCCGAGAACAAATGATACTATAATTAAATTACTTTTAGAAGAGCATATATTAAGATCAATTATTCCTGCTATTTACGGAGTAGCATTTATTACTATGTTCGATATAACCAAAAAAATCCCGTTAAGGCTTAGTAAAGCAATGTTTGTATGTGCAGCAGGCGAAAAGGAAAAAATGAAATATATGTATTTACAGTTAGCTATAAAAATTATTTTGGGATTTATGTTTATTTTTATAGCAAGTTATAGTTATATAGGAAGAATCTTTCTTAACAGAGGTATAATATTAAGTTTAGTAGAGCTTATTTTATGGTTCTTTATTATATTAGATATTAATTTAAAAATAGGTATAGGTGAACAAGGATTAAAAAAGAAAGACAAAGAAGGATATATAATATATTCTAAAGAGGAAGAAATGGTTAATTATTATTGGATTTGTTTATTAATGCTGGAGGCTATAGTTTTTTATTCATTGTCTATTCTTAATGTGCAATTGAATTTTTTAGGTGTAATAGGTTGGAGTGTAGCTCTTATAGTAAATGCGTACATTGCTTATCGTTGTATAAATCCAATTCTAAAGAAATCTCTTTCATATGAAGATGTTTATAGACAAATACCAGATACGAAAGAAGGTTAAGAATGAATATTATTTTAGATACAGAGAGTAATATTTCAATTTATGAGCAAATAGTTAAATCTATAAAAAATTCAATTATACAAGAAGAGATAATGCCAGGAGATTTATTACCATCCATTAGATCCCTTGCTAGAGATCTTCAAATAAGTGTAATTACAACAAAACGTGCATATGAAGAACTAGAAAAGGAAGGATTAATTTATTCAGTTCAAGGTAAGGGCTTTTACGTAAAGGAGCCAAATCGTCAAAAACTTAGAGAGGAACAGCTTAAAGATTTTGAAAATAATTTTGAAAGTTTAATTAATGAGGGTAAAAAATTAGAACTTACACTTGAAGATATGCAAGATATTTTAAAGACTTTATATGAAGGGAGATAGCCTTTATGACAAATAGTATACAATGTGAAAATATAGTAAAAAAATATAAAGATTTTTTACTTAAATCAGTTTCTTTAACAATTAAACCAGGATATCTTACAGGACTTATTGGAGTAAATGGCTCTGGGAAAACTACACTTATTAATATTATAGCTGGATTAGACACTGACTTTGAAGGAAAAGTAAATATAAATGGAATTGATATAAAAAAGAACACTTCTGAAGCAAAACAAGAAATTGGTCTAATTTCTGAAAAACTTTCATTTTTTATGGATAAGACAGCATATGAAAATGGAGTACTTCTTGGAGAATATTTTAATAATTGGAGTATGGAAGATTATTATATATGGCTAGATAAAATGAATATTCCTAAGGGGCAACCATTATATCAGTTTTCTAAAGGTATGAAAATGAAATTTCAAGTAAGCTTTGCTATGGCGCATAGTCCAAAGTTTCTTCTCTTAGATGAACCTACTGCTGGATTTGATCCTGTTTTTAGAAAAGATTTTTTAAGTATGCTACAAGATATATTAAATCAAGATATAGGTATTCTTATGTCAACTCATATAACTAGCGATCTTGATAAGATTGCAGATTATATTATTTTACTTGATAATGGTGAAATTAAAATAAATGATACTAAAGAAGCCCTTGAAGATAATTTTAAAAGAAAGCAATTAGAAGATTCCTTAAATAAAAAATTTCACATAAGTGATTTACTTTAAAAATAAGGAGGTATAATAAAATGAACTATTTGGAAAATGAAAAAGAAAGAATAAAGTATTATTATCAAAAATTATTGATTGGCGTATTATTATTTTTTTACTTTGTAGTTATTCAATCAGATGTTTCTTCTCATAAAGTTATATGGGGAAAGGGATTAGATCCTAAACCTATTTCTTTTATAAATCCTATATTAGTTTTTGGAGTAATTATATTGACACTTTATCTTAACAATCATTTATTCTGGATAAAGGAACAAGGAAAACGAGTTTTTATATTAAGGAAATATGATACTATACCATTAAGTAAAAAGGAAATGTATAGTTCGAAATTTAAAATAATAATTAATAATTTACTAACTTTCTTATTAGGAGATATCATAATTTATATAGGTACTATGATGTTTAATTCTTATTTAGAAATTGATATTTTGATGAACATTGTGGAGATATTGAAAGTTATATTAGTATCAGTAATTTTAATAGGATTTCTTTTAATAATAAATCTTATCCAAGATAATAAAACTAAAAGAGAAGTTTAAGTAAAATAAGTATGAATTAATAAAGATATAATTTTATTAATTAAAAATAAAAAATATTAGAATGTTATTTCCTATGAATTATGATAGAAAAAAATTTTTATCTACCATAATTCATAGGAAATTTTTAAAATTAAGTTTTATTAAATATGGCTATAATCATATATATAATAGTTTTACTAAGTTCATATTTAGTTCATAAAACTAAAATATTATATAAGTTATAGTAAGTATTCTAAGTTTATCTTAATTATATTCATAACTTATAATATTTAAGTAAAGTCATTATTTTAGCAACTTATATAAAATTTAAATAATATATGCTTTCAATTTTGATATTTTACTTAGATAAGTCTATTAACCTTTAATCATATAACAATATAGGGATGAAGATAATTAATTGAAACATATATTTAAATTATCGTAGTAAAATTTATTGCAGGAGGGAAAGTATGTTATCGCTAAAAAATATAAAAAAATCATATGTAACAGGCGAATTTAAACAAGTTGCTTTAGGTGGGGTAAGCTTAAACTTTAGACAAAATGAATTTGTAGCAATACTTGGACCAAGTGGTTCAGGAAAAACTACTTGTCTAAATATCATTGGAGGATTAGATAAATATGATAGTGGAGACTTGATTATTAACGGGAAATCCACTAGAGAGTTTAAGGATTCAGATTGGGATGCTTATCGTAATAATAGTATAGGATTTATTTTTCAAAGCTATAATTTAATAAGCCATTTAAGTATTTTAGACAATGTGGAAATGGGAATGACATTAAGTGGAGTTTCATCTGCTGAAAAGCATAAGAAGGCATTAGAATCATTAGAAAGAGTTGGGCTTAAAGATCACGTTCATAAAAGACCAAATCAACTTTCAGGTGGACAAATGCAAAGAGTTGCTATTGCAAGAGCGCTTGCAAATGATCCAGATATAATATTGGCAGATGAGCCAACAGGAGCTCTTGATACTAAGACTAGCATTCAAATAATGGATCTTATAAAAGATATAGCAAAAGATAAATTAGTTATAATGGTAACTCACAATCCAGAACTTGCTAAGGAATATGCAGATAGAATAGTTGAGTTTAGAGATGGTAATGTTATTTCAGACACTAATCCATTAGAATCTGAAAAAAATAATACTTCATATAGTCTTAAAAAGACAAGTATGAGTTTTTTAACAGCATTAAAGTTATCAGGAATGAATATAAGAACTAAAAAATGGAGGACTTTTTTAACAGCATTTGCATCAAGTATAGGTATTATAGGGATAGCTCTAATTTTATCACTTTCAAATGGATTTGATAAGCAAATAGATATTTTTGAATCAGATACCTTATCAGGATTTCCAATTATGATAACTCAAAAGGCTGCCGAAGTTGATATAAATAGTATGATGGAACATAGTAAAGAAATGAGAAAAGAGATGTCTGGAGATGGTGAGGAAGACGGAAAGTATCCAGATACAGATGTTATTTATCCATATAATACTAAAGAAAATACATTTATGCATACTAATAAGCTAACAGAAGAATATGTAGATTATGTTGAAAAAATAGATAGCAATTTACTTTCAGGGGTATCATATACTCGCTTAGTCAACATGAATCTTTTAAAAAGTGATGGTAATGTTGCAACTCCAGTAAGTGTTTCAGACTTAAATTTATCATCTTATCCAATTAAGTTAGATAATAGTACAGAAGGATATTTAGAGACATCATATGACTTACTTTCAGGTGAATATCCAAAAGAAATGACAGATTTAGTTTTAGTTGTAGATGAATATAATAAAATAGATACAACAATTTTAGATGCACTTGGAATTGATAGTAATAAAGAAGAAATTAACTTTAATGATATTGTAGGTCATGAATTAAGAGCTATATTAAATAATGATTATTATACTAAGGTTGGAAATTACTTTACACTAGCAGGAAACCCTAGTGATATGAGTGAAATATATAATAATGAAAGAGCAATTCCACTTAAGATCACAGGAATCTTAAGATTAAAAAAAGACGTAACAATTCCTGTTTTATCTTCAGGACTTGCTTATTCAGATGAATTAAGTAAGCACTTTATAGAAGATGCTAAAAATTCAGAAGTAGCAAAGGCACAAGAAGCTGCTGATTATAATGTATTTACAGGAGAAAGATTTGATAAAGTAAGTGATAGACCAGATAGCAATAATCAAAATACTAAGGAAAATATACTTTCTTCAATAGGGGCAGTTGGTACTCCATATATGATTACTTTATATCCAAAAGATTTTACAACAAAAGAAGCTGTAACTGACTATTTGGATGATTGGAATGAAGGAAAAGAAAAAGAAGATGTTGTAATATATAATGATATGGCAAGTACATTTGTAAGTTTATCAGGTGGAATAATGGATGCTATAACAATGGTTTTAATAGCATTTGCTGCAATATCTTTAGTAGTTTCATTAATAATGGTTGGAATAATAACTTATATTTCAGTTCTTGAAAGAACAAAAGAAATAGGAGTTTTAAGAGCATTAGGAGCTAGAAAAAAAGATATAACTCGTGTATTTAATGCAGAAACATTTATTGTTGGAAGCTGTTCTGGTATTTTAGGAATAATAATTGCTTGGCTTTTAACATTCCCAACAAATAATATATTATATAAAATAACTGACTTAAAGGGTGTGGCAATTTTAGATCCAGTTCATGCTATTATATTAATAGTTATAAGCGTATGTTTAACTATGTTAGGTGGATCTATACCAGCTAAGATGGCATCTAAAAAAGATCCAGTTGAAGCATTAAGAACAGAATAAATTCAAAAGTTATAGGCAAATATCTATTAAGGTATTTGCCTATGTTTTTAACTGTACTATAATATTTATTTAAGAGATGATTTTTTTAGTTAAGAGGTAAATTTTGAGGAGAATATAATGATAAATATATTAATTGTTGAAGATGACAAAAGCTTAAGAAGATTAATGGAAGTATTTTTAAAGCAAAATGGATATGGAGTATATTTAGCAGAAGATGGAGAAAAAGCTATTGAAATATTTGAAGATAAGCATATTGATTTAGTAATATGTGATATTATGATGCCAAAAGTAAGTGGATATGAATTAGTAAAAGATTTACGTAATTCCAATTATGAACTACCAATTTTAATGGTTACAGCAAAAGAAACTATAGAAGATAAGAGAAAAGGATTTTTAGTTGGTGCAGATGATTATATGGTAAAACCAATTGATTTAGATGAAATGCTTCTTAGAATAAATGCACTTTTAAGGAGATCTAGAATATCAAATGAACATAAGTTAATAATTGGAGATGCAGTTTTAAATTATGATACATTAACAATAACAAAAGGGGAACAGATAATAGAATTAGCTAAAAAAGAATTTTATTTACTATTTAAACTACTTAGCTATCCCAAACAAATATTTACTAGAAATCAGCTTATGGAGGAGATTTGGGGTGTGGATATTGAAAGTGACGAAAGAACTGTAGATGTTCATATTAAACGAATTAGAGAAAAGCTAAGTGATTTTAATGAATTTAAAATTGTTACTGTGAGAGGGCTTGGGTATAAGGCGGAAAGAAATATATGAAAAAGATATATAATTACTTTAGACACACTTTGCAAGGAAAAATAATAGTATACTTTTTTACAACAGTTCTTTTAAGTAATATAGTTACATTTTTTATTGTATCTCCAATAGTAAATAGAAAAATTTCAGGTAGTGAACAATATTTAATTCCTATACTTAAAGAATTTCATGGATTAAAGTTTGTAATTTTAGGAATAAGTTTTATAATTTCTTTAACATTATTATGTTTTATTTCTACATTAGCTGTTAAACAAATAAAGAAATTAACTAAGGCAACAAATGAAGTTGCAGAAGGAAATTTTGATGTTAAATTAGAAACAAAGGAAAAAGATGAAATAGCTCAATTGATTTTTCATTTTAATGATATGGCAAAGAAATTAAAAAATACAGCTTATATTCAAAAGGATTTTGTAAATAATATATCTCATGAATTAAAGACTCCAATTGCATCAATTCAAGGTTTTGCTAAGGTTCTTAAAAATAAAGATTTAATAGAAGAAGAAAGAGAAGAGTATTTAAATATTATAATTGAAGAATCAAAAAGACTTGAAAACTTATCAAGTAATATATTAAAAATATCTAAACTAGAAAATCAAGATGTATTAGAAAATCAAAGCAAGTTTGCCTTAGACGAAAATATAAGAAGAGCTATACTTTTATTACAAAATAAATGGATAGAAAAGAATATTAAATTTAATTTAGATTTACCAACTACTTATTACTATGGTAATGAAGAATTGTTTTTACAGGTTTGGACTAACATTATAGAAAATGCAGTTAAGTTTTCACGTGAAAATGGAGAAATTAATATTGGAATAGAAAAAAGTTTTGATTTTATAAAAGTCTATATAGAAGATAAAGGGATTGGAATGAATGAAGAGGTAGTAAGTCATATATTTGATAAATTTTATCAAAAAGATGACTCTAGAAGTGCTTCAGGATATGGATTAGGACTTGCAATAGTTAAAAGAATAGTTGAACTTTCAAAAGGAAGAATTTATGTAAAAAGTGAATTAAATAAAGGAAGTACTTTTATTATAAATTTAAGTAGAGAATGATAGGCTTTGGCAAGCAATTATTTAATTTAAAGATTTAAATGTAAGTAGTATTTCAGACTGGAATACTACTTACATTTTTTTGAATTGCTTTCAGTAATTTTTACATTAAGTATAAATATTTAATTGTGAGATATTCCTATTTATAAGAATATTAATTTCTGTTTTTATTTAAGTATGTTTTTAATGTATCAACTATTTTTGAGATATCTTCTTTAGTAACCCAATAATGAGTTACAAATCTCATTTGACCATTTTCAACATCATTTATTTTAATATTATTTTCTAAAAAGTAATTTACTAATGCTTTAGTATCTATATTAGAATTTTTAAAACTGAAAAATACCATATTTATTTTAACATTATCTAAATTAACACTAAGTTCAGGGATTTTATTTAATTCACTAGCTAAAAGCTTAGCATTTTCATGGTCTTCGTCTAATCTTTTAGACATATCATTTAGTGCAACAATTCCTGCAGCTGCAAGGAAACCAGCTTGTCTTAGACCACCACCCATAAGCTTTCTCTTTTTTCTAGCTTTAGCTATAAAATCTTTACTTCCAGCTAAAATTGAACCAACAGGGGCACATAATCCTTTTGATAAGCAAAACATAACAGAATCACAATATTTAGTGACTTCTTTTACATCAACTCCAAGGGATGTAGATGCATTAAATATTCTTGCACCATCTAGGTGAATAGGAAGATTATATTTTTTGGCTGCATTAAATACCTCCTCCATATTTTCAAGAGTTAATATATTACCACTTGAGTGAGCATTTTCAATACAAATTAAAGATGTAGAAGGAAAGTGTATATCATCATCTTCAAAACGAATTCTTTTTTCAATTTGATCTGAGCTTATAATACCATTTGGGGAATCTATAGTCCTTAATTGTACACCAGCAATTACAGAGCTTGCCCCAACTTCATGAGCAACTATATGATTAGAATCAGCTATAATTACCTCACTACCTCTTTTGCAATGAGTAAATAAAGCAAGTTGATTGCCAAAAGTACCACTTGGAACAAAAAGAGCAGCTTCTTTACCTACTATTTCTGCAGCAAGAGTTTCAAGTTTTATAACGGTAGGATCATCTCCATAAACGTCATCACCGACTTCAGCATTAAACATAGCTTCTTTCATAAAATCTGGTTGTTTAGTTACAGTATCACTTCTTAAATCTATAAAGTTTTTCAATTAAAGCACCTCGTTTACATAAATTTATAACAATTATTAACACTATTATAATATAATAGAAGTAGATAATAAAACTAATTTATAAATAATATAGATATTATTTATTTTAAAGCAATAAAGGAGTTGTTGTTATGGGATCAGAAAAAAGAAGCCTAGAGAACATGAGAATATTTGGAGCTTTCGGATTAGTTTTAGGATTTATAGCTAATTTAGATTACTATTTTAAATACAAAGGAATTAAAATTCCATTTTTTAATAATATAGATATAAATTCTATAAGTATAATGATGATATTTTCTATAATAGCATTAGGAATTTTTTCTATAAGTAATATTAAGTTAAATGCAGAAGAGGATATACTTATAGAAGTTAAAAAGAAAACAATTATTTTAAAGATAGTCTGTATTCTTTTTGTTGTCTATTCAATGATTATAGCCATATTATCTAAAGATCCAGCTTTAGTTAGAATAGAAATATTAGCTGAAATAATTTTAATTTTAATATATATAATTGAAAGAAAGATAAAATTATTACAAATTACCGATAGGCAATTAAAATGGAAGAGAGATTATGAGTATCCAGGTAGTTATAATAAGGAAAGCAATATATTTTGGAGAATGAAATCTAAGTTTTCGCCCCATATTAAAGTTAAATGGAAAGATAGAATCAATAGGGTTAGGTGGATAAAGTTATTATTAATTATATTTTTATTATCAGGATATTTCGATAAAGAGTTTTATATATTTTTAATATTATTTATTCCAGATTTTATATATTTTTTTGAAGTTTTATTTGGATTGTACACTAAAACTAGTGGAATATGTACAGGAGTTGTAGAAACTACAAAAGGATCTACTAAAATACCGGTTTATAGAATCTATATTACTGATTATGAAAATGAATATGAAATAGCATTTAGTGTACGAGATTATTGTTATATTGCTGAGAGGGATGAAGTAGTTGTAGTTCATAGTATGATAACTAAGAGAGTAATAGAAATTCAAGGAATAAGAATGAATTTTTTATAAAATAATAAGATAGGCTGTCGTGAATTAATTATTAAGTATTTTTTTAAAATTAATTTATGATAGCCTTTTCATTCGAAGTCTGAAAATAGAAGTTAATTTAGATATATGTTATTATATTAGTTATGTAATAAATACTCAAATGATGGAAAAGGATAGGTGAAGAAAATGAAAACTAATTATCATACACATAATTATAGATGTAACCATGCTGTTGGAACAGTAGAAGAATATATAGAGGAAGCAATAAAAGAAGATTATGATGAAATCGGAATATCGGATCATCTACCTCATCCAGGTAAAAATATAGATAATAGAAATAGAATGGCATATGAGGATTTAAAAGTTTATTTTAAGGAAATAGATGATGCTAAAGAAAAGTATGGAGATAAGATATCAGTAAAGAAAGCAATAGAATGTGAATATTTTGAAGATTATCATTGGTTATATGATGAGTTTAAAAAAATTTATAAAGTTGACTATTTACTATTAGGAGTGCATTTTTTCCCTTATAAAGGTGAATGGCTTTATGTAGGTGGAGTTAAATTAACTCCAGAAATTTTAGAGTGCTATATAGATTATGTAATAGAGTCTATGGAAAGTGGATATTTTGCATATATAGCTCATCCAGATTTATTTGCTGTATCATATAGAAATTGGGATGAACATTCAATTAAAGCATCAAGAAGAATTTTAGAAGCAGCAGAAAAATTAAATATGCCACTTGAAATTAACATAAATGGATTCAAAAGAGGGAAAATTAAATATAACTTAGGTGAAAGATATTTTTACCCGGTTGAAGAATTTTGGAATTTATCAAAAGAATATAATGTTAAAAGAATACTTGGGGTAGATGCACATGAGCCTGAAGATTTAAGACTTAGATTTAGGGGAGAAGAATTTGCGAAAAAATTGAATTTAGAAATTATAGATAGAATATAAAATAAATCAAGGAGTAACAAATGTTACCGAAAATGATGTAACCCTATGCTACACTATCATTATAAGATTAATGATAGATATTGGAGGAAAAAAGATGAGCTTATATTTAGGAAAAATTCACTATTGGTTATTTAATAAAATAGTTTGGTTTGAAGGACTTGAAGAAGAAATAATTACTTTAGCAAAAAATGAAGGATTAAATATAGAAAATTTATCAAAAGAAATAAATAATAAATATGGAGAAAAATTACCTAATCTTCCTCTTGAAGAAATGATTGATACATCAAATATTCATGGATGGTTACAAGACAAGATTCATTCTGCTGAAGGAAGACTTGCAACATGGACAGGAAAGCTGTTAGAAAAAGAAAATGTATCTTCTAAATTAGAGTCGTTATATATGAATCAAGGTATAAAGGCTGCAAAGGAAGCAAAAGAAGAAGGAAAATCTGTAAGCAACGCTGTTGAAATATTTAATGCAGTAAATGACTATATATTAGATGGAATGCCTTGTGATAGAGTAAATGAAGTAATTTCACAAGATGAAAATAAAGTTGTTTGGAAGAGAAGGCTTTGTGTTCATAAAGATATATGGGATGCTGCATACGGAGATGTAAATTATTTTTATACTTTAAGAAATCTATGGATAACATCTTTTGTTAATGAAGTAAACAAAGATTTTAAATATAATGTATATGAAAATGATGAATTTTCAATAGAAAGAGTATAGGGGATGAGAAAATGAATGCAATAGAATTAATGATGGATGAGCATAAAAATATAAAAGAAATGCTAAAGGTAGTTAGAAAAGCTTGTTTTTCTGTCTTAGAAGGGGAAGAAGTTAATTATGAAGATTTTTATAATATGATACATTTTATAAGAAACTATGCAGATTCTCATCATCATAAAAAAGAAGAAATAATGTTATTTAATAGAATGATTGATGAAATTGGGGAAACAGCTGAAAAAGTAGTTAAATATGGAATGTTAGTAGAGCATGATCTTGGCAGACTATATGTAACGAATTTAAATGAAGCATTAGAAGCTTTAAAGAATGGAAATGCTGAAGCTAAATTAGACGTAATAGCTAATGCAGTTTCTTATACAAACCTTCTAGAAAGACATATTCACAAAGAAGATAATGTAATTTATAAATTTGCACAAAGAGAATTAAAAAAGGAAACTGTAGATATAATTAATGAAGAATGTGTAAGTTTTGAAGATGAAAATAATAATGTTAAAGATGAAAATCTAGAAATACTTAAAAACTTAAAGGAAAAATATTGCATTTAGTAGTTAATATAAATTAAAATTAATATGATATTAAATCAAAAAATATAAGGATAGGTGATATATATGATAACTAAGGACATGACTATTGGAGAAGTTATAAAGGTAAAGGAAAATGCACCACAAATTTTAATGGACTTTGGAATGGGATGTGTAGGTTGCCCATCATCACAAGCAGAAACAATAGAAGATGCAGCAATGGTACATGGATTAGAGTTAGAAGCATTACTTGAAGCTCTAAATAGATAAAAGACTAAAATATTTATAATAAAATGAATTAGTATGAATATACATTGAATTTATTTAAGTAAGGACTTTATAAGTCTTTATACTTAAGTAAATTCAGTGTTTTTTTTATTTTATACACAATTTTGGGTAAAAAAAAGTTACATTATACGACTTTTTAATAGCACCACTTTTATATTTCAACATAACATGTATTATAAATAAATATTAAATTAATTTAGAGTATCGTAGTTTTAAGGAAAGGAGAATTTATGTCCATTAACTTCAAAAAATTTGTGCCACGTCCAGGTCTTGTTAATAAGCAAGGACGTTTACCAGATCCATCGGAGTTAGTTTGCATAGAAGTACCTAAGGTATTTGATCAATGCTTAATAAAAAGATGTCTTGTATATGAAGAAGGTCCAGATACAAATACGACAGATAGTGAATTAAGAAGTGATCCATTAATTGAGCCTAAGAGATATATTTCTAGTAGGGACTTCAATGTAACATTAACTTCAGTAGATAAAATACCAGTTAAGGGAAACCCTAATTTTAAAAAAATAATTCTTAATTACGTTATCTCTTTCTATTCTGATTATATTGATAACAATGGTGTAAATAGAAGTGAATTCTATGAAATCCATAGAACGGATATAATTGGTAAATTCTATTGTCCTGATTCAATAGCTCAAATTTCAGCAAGTACGGAACCAGAACAATGTGAGGGTGAAGATAGTAATATTATAAAACTTGAAATGGTAGCAGAGGCACTAGATGGTCAAATAGTTGAAGATGAAGAAGACAACGAAGTTCTAGATATAACTTTAGGTTACTATATAGTTGTAAAGTGTGAGCTTATTGTACAATTATTAATACCTGCTTATGATTACTGTCCAGTTCCAAGAGAAGCATGTGAAGAAGAACCTGAGGAAGATCCATGTGAAAGATTTGATAGAGCACCAGTTCCTAAATTTTATCCAGACCAAAATTTAGAGCCGTTATTCCCAGAAAGTGATGAAGCTGAGAGATAAGTAGTTAGCAAAATTTAGTTTACTACAAAAACAGTTTTACAAACGATAATTACAAATATTACCGATGAATAAATATTAATAATACTTTAATAGTAGTATTATATTAATTCAGTACAATATTTGTGATAAAAATAATATTAAAACTAAAAACTAACGAATACTAAATTAATAAAAGAAGATATTTTATAAAAGATAGATATGAAAGGGAGGATTCAATTTATGAATTCAATGTCTAGAAGATACCAAGAGCAATATAGAAGAGATTGTGAAAAAGATTATAGAAAAGATTATGAAAGAGAAGAAGAAAAGTGTCCTACTATTATAAAATGTGGATGTCCTTCTTCTACTCCATTACCAGTTGTGGCTGCAGCAGCAACTACTACTATAACACTTGCATCACTTACTGTAGATACTTCTTGCATTTGTGATCCAGTTATTAAACTAGATTTTTCAAGTGCCTTTACTGCATTAGCTGCTGTTACTATAGGTGGATTAAGCCTTCAAGTATTTAGGCAATGTAGAAATCAAATAACTCCAGTTCCAATAGGACCTTCACATCCTGTACTTGGAGCATTAACAGCTATAGTTCTTCCAGCAGCAGTTTACACATCATTTACTGTTTGTGATGAAGATACTTGTACTAATAACGACTGTTGCACTTATACAGTAGTTGCAACAATTGCTGGTCCTCTAGCAGCTACAGTTGGAGCAACATTTAATAGCTCAACTTTAACTGCAACAGTAACTTGTAGATCAAATGCATGCGCTAGAAAATGTGAAAGAAAGTGCGATGAAAAACATTACTAGTAATCTTATAAAAAAATAAGTTAAGTAGTATAGTTTTATATAAGAAATATAAGCTAAAAGTATAAATTAATATAAGTCCCGGATGTGAATTTTCCATTCCGGGATTTATTTTGTTTAATTAATACTTAATCATGTTATATTGATTTTAACATCTTTATTAGATTAACTATATTTATAGTGGTAAGCACGAAAGTTTCTAAATTTTAATATAATAAATAGTAAGGATTTTATAACTATATTGGTTATCTAAATAGATATTATTTATGAAAGAGATATCTATAATTAAGCTTTAAAATATATAAAATTAATAAATATTTATAAGGAGGGTAAAATGATTTATTTAGATAATGCAGCTACATCTTTTCCAAAGCCGTCTAAAGTTTATGAAGAAGTATTAAATTGCATGAAAAATTATTGTGCAAACCCTGGACGAGGTTCTCATGATATGGCAATTATATCAGCAATGAAAGTTATGGAGACGAGAAATTTAATCTGTGAACTATTCAATATAAAAGATCCATTTAATTTGATTTTTACAAGTAATGCAACAGAAGCATTAAATATAGCTATTAAGGGCGTTTTGAAAAATGGAGATCATGTTATTAGTACAGTTATAGAACATAATTCTGTTCTAAGACCTCTTAATTCAATGGAAAAGCAGGGGGTAGAAATAACTTTAGTAGGAGTAGATAAAGCTGGATATGTAAATCCTTTAGATATTAAAAATGAAATTAAAAAAAATACTAAAATAATAATAATTAATCATATTTCTAACGTATTAGGAAGTATTCAAGATATTACTTCTATAGGAAAGATAGCAAGAGAAAAAGAAATTATATTTATGGTGGATGCATCTCAAAGTGCTGGAGTTATATCAATTGATGTTGAAAGTTCATATATAGATTTATTGGCATTTCCTGGACATAAGGGATTGCTTGGTCCTCAAGGGACAGGTGGATTATTTATAAGAGAAGGAATAAACTTAAGTAATTTCAATGAAGGGGGAACAGGTAGTAACTCACATTTTATGATTCAACCAGATTTTATGCCAGATAAATTTGAAAGTGGAACTTTAAATACTCCAGGTATTGCAGGATTATGTGAAGGATTAAAATTTATAAAAAGAGTTGGTATAGATAGTATCAAAAAAGTAGAAGATGAATTAATGAAATATTTTATAGATGAAATAAGAAAACTTTCTTATATAAAGATATATGGAAATAATTCTTTGAATGAAAGAAGTGCTGTAGTTTCATTTAATATTGATGGAGTTGATGCTTCTATTGTTGGTGAAGAATTAAATGAATATGGAATTGCTGTTAGAACAGGGTACCATTGTACTCCATTAATACATGACATTATAGGAACTGAATATGCAGGTACAGTTAGAGTAAGTCCTGGGTGTTTTAATGTTCTTCAAGATATAGATGAGTTATTAGAATCTATTAGAAAAATATATAATTCACGATAGAAAATCTCCAATACATATATGATTATATATGTAATAAACATTAGGATGTGAAAGTTATGGAATCTTGGAATAACTTAAAGTATGTTTATCAAGTAGATAATCCTAGTGATGACGAAAGATATAATATGCTTGAATATATACTAAAGGATCAAAAAAGAGTAGATGATATAAATAATATAGTTGAATTAATGAGCCCACCTACAGATATAACTAATATATGTCAAAGTGGTTATGGAAAAGATATAAAAGTAGCAATAATTGGTGCAGGAGAAGCAGGTTTAGCTGCAGCAGTTGAATTAAGGAAGATAGGATGCGATATTACATTATTCGAAGCAAGCCAGAGAATAGGAGGAAAAGTTTATACTTATTATTTTGATAGAAAAAATAATAAGTATGGTGAGCTTGGAGAAATTAGCATACCAGTATCACATTATACCACATGGCATTATATTAATCTTTTCAATCTTGAGACTAGACCTTTTGTAAATAATAATAATAATTCTTTACTTTATATTAGAGGGGCAAAGGCATTAAATGATCAAAAGGGAAAACAAGTAGTAAAGAATATACATCCAAAGTTTGATTTATCAAATAGTGATAAAAAGAAATTAAAAGAACAAGTAGATAAAAAATTTTATAAAAAGTATTTAGAATTTCTTACACTCGAAGAAAGAAGAGAATTATTAGAGATCAAAGATAAATATTCAGAAAAAATAGAGCAAATAGATAAATTAAGTTATAGAAAAGCATATGAAAATGCTGGATTTAGCGAAGAGGCAATATCAATGCTGGGATATCTTGATGGAAGTAAGCAATTTTTTCAAATTGGTCTTATGGAAATACTACAAAGATATTATACAGTAGATTCAGAATTTAATTATTATATTAAGGATGGAATGATAAATTTACCTCTTTCATTATATGGAGCTTTATTCGATGAAAATGAGAAAATATTTAATGGCATCGATAAAGAAAAATTAGGAAATGTAAAAGCAAAAATGGGGACACCAGTTGAAGGAATATATAGTTCAGAAACAGAAGATAGAATTACTATTAAGTATGCAGAAGGAGAAATGAAGAAAGAAGTCCTGGAGAAATTTGATTATGTAATATGCACAATACCTTTTCAAAGTTTAAGAAGAATGGATATAGAGCCTAACTTTAATTCAAGAAAAATACGTGCAATAAATGAAATGAATTATGAGACATCAGGGAAAATATATCTTTATCTTAAAGAAAGATTTTGGGAAATGGGAGGCAAATCAAAAGGAATAGTAGGGGGAAAAACCTTTACTGATATTCCACTAGTATCTATTTATTATCCTTCAGATCATTCAGAAGCTTTAAATGATAAGATAGGTAGTTATATATTAAAACCAGGTGCAAGTCCCAAGGAGTCAGGAGTATTGCTAGTAAGTTATAGTTGGTGTAATGAAGCAATGTTACTTGGAAATGAAAATGCAGAATTACAAATTCGTGATGCTATAAGATATATAGAAAAGATTCATAATCTTCCACTGCATTATATTGATGATAATTTAATTGATTATAAGTCATTAATTTGGTCTGATGTTCAATATATATGGGGGGCAGGGGCATTATCAAAACCAGAAGATAAGATATTATTTTCTTATGGAGCAAAAATGCCAGAAATGAATAATAGAGTGTTTTTTGCAGGAGAGCATATATCTCAAAAACATGGAACTCAACAAGGTTCTCTTCAAAGTGGTATGATTGCAGCTAATGAAGTTGCAGAAAGAATAATGATAAATAATAAAATTTAACTTTAATATAGAAATTAATATTTATCATAAAAAAATAATGACCTGCACAAAAGTTGTAGGTCATTATTTATATTATAAAAAATCCAATTTAAATTTATTTATTAAGTACTTTCATTAAAGTATATAAATATTTTAAAAGGTGATGATAGATAAATTCAATTAAATATATAGGAACACTTAAACTGTCATCACCATTTATAACTACTAAATTTAGTAGAAATACTAAACACTTTTAGTTATAGCTAAGAAAATAAATTTTATTAATCAACATCATCGTCGTCATCATCATAACAGTCAGGGAATAAAGGTTCTAAGTTTTGATCTGGATAGAACTTAGGAATTGGAGCCTTATCAAAGATTTCGCATGGATCTTCATCTGGTTCATCCTCACAAATAACTTTAGGAACAGGACAATAATCATATGCAGGAATTAATAGTTGTACAAGAAGTTCACATTTTACTACAATGTAGTATCCTAAAGTGATATCTAAAACTTCATCCCCATTTTTATCTTTAAGTATTTCACCGTGTAGTGCTTCTGCAACCATTTCAAGTCTTATAATGTTAGAATCTTCTTCTAGGTCAGTACTAGCTGAAATTTGAGAAATTGAATCAGGACAATAGAATTTTCCAATTACATCAGTTCTATTAATCTCATAAAATTCACTCTTAGTTTTACCATCACAATCAAGATAATCAGCATAGAAAGAAATCATGTAATTAAGCACTACTTTTTTAAATCCGCGTTTACCTTTAATTGGTATCTTTTCTACTGAAAGAAGTGTTATATTGAAGTCTCTACTAGAAATATATCTCTTAGGATCGACTAGTGGATCGCTTCTTAATTCACAATCAGTTGTATTTGTGTCTGGACCTCCACAATATACTAGGCATCTTTTAATTAAACATTGATCAAACACCTTAGGTACTTCAATACAAACTAACTCCGCAGGATCAGGTAGACGTCCTTGCTTATTTACTAGACCTGGACGTGGTACGAATTTTTTGAAGTTAATGGACATATAATATCCTCCTTTTAAAATAATAAAAAACAAAAATTTATTTACTCACATTACATGATATGTAGGAAGATAAAAGAGGTGATATTAAAAAATATATATAAAATAAATTTTTTACTCCATAAAATTGCATAATATTTGCTTATTTTAAATATAATTTTATAAATGGTTTATTTAAAAGAGAAAATAAACGAAATGAGTAGCTATATCTTATAATTAATGGTTTTTGACTATTAATATATAGGAAAATAATAGGCTAAATAACTTTATAATAGAATTCTATAAAGGGGAGAGTGAATATGAGTGATGTATGCCCATGGATATATTTAGATTATAAAGAAAACTTATGGAAATTTTCATTAAATAATAATAAAGAATTGAGCTACAGAATTATGTATAAAGAAGGGAAGTGGACTAAGGAAATTATAATTGATACAAAAGTACTTGGATTTTCTACTTATATTGATGAAAATGAAGGAATACATTTGTTATACAGTAATTCTAAATATGAACTAAGATATTGTACAATGAAGAATAAATTATGGGTAGGGAAAACTATTTATCAATTAGATAATAAAGATTTTGAGATAGAAAACTTGAAAGTTGAAATTATAGGATCTAATATGCATATTTTCTATTTGTTAGTTGGTAATGATGGAAGTGATCATGGAGTATTAATGCATTGTACTTGGAATGGACGAGAAACAACTATTAATAGATTAGCAGATATTATTTTAATTTCTAATTTAAAGGAATATTACTCTGTAAATTTAAATTATAAAGGAGATATTTATGTATTTTTCCTTTCAGATGAAGGCGATGAGATATCTTTAAATTATTGTAACTTTGAAAATCAGAGGTGGCTACAATCAAAAAGACTTTATGGAATTCAAGGAGAGGATATAGAATTTGAAGTTGCTATTGATAGGCAGGATATTCATATATTAAATAAATCTAGAGAAGGTTTAATACATTCTTTGGATCATGTTTTTATAGATTCTATAGGAAATGTAAAGCACTTTAAAATATATGAAAATAAAAACAATTTATTAGAAACTATTTTATTTATTGAAAGTAATAAATTATGCTCTTGTTGGTTGGAAAATGATAAGATTTTTTATTCAATTTTCAATAAGGATAAATGGGAATTTCCTGTTTACTTTGATAGAGGAAATAATGATAAGTTAGAAAAATATAATGCCTTTATTTGTACAGGTAATGATAGTTATATTAAAGAAAAAAGGGTTTATGGAACTGATAACTTAGATATGAAGATATATGATCCAAGTGAATTTTTAGTTACTATGAAAGATTCATTAAAATATGATAGAAGTAAATATGAAGAAAATTCTTATTCCGAAAATGAATTAGTTGAAAGATTAAAGGCGGAATTATCTAGAGAAAAAGTAGAAAATAATAACTTAGTAAATAGAATATCACATTTAAATTTGAAGTTACAAAAAAATCAAAAGTTTATGGATGAATATGAGCAACAAATCACTAGAACAATAGAGCAGAAAAGGAAGGCGGAAGAAAACTGTAATGTATTTTTAGAACTACAAAAAAAGATTCAAAAGGACCTTGAGGATACTAATGGTCAATTATTAGAAATTGAAAAATCAAAAGAAGAACTTGAGGATAGAGTGAAAGATTATTGGGATGAAATTATATCACTTAAAAATCAATTAGATATATCAAGTGATAAGGTTTGTAAATTATCATTTGAGTTAGATGAAGCAAATAAAAAGAATAAAGAAGAAAAAGAGTCTAAGATAATAGTAGAAAATAATATGAAAGAAATTCTAAAGGAAAATGCCTCACTTATGATAGAAATAACATTATTAAATGAAGAAAATAAAAAATTAGTCTCTGAATTAGTAGATAAAAATAAACAGCTAATAGAAGAAAAAGAATATAAGATGCAAGTAGAAAATCAATCAAAATATCTGCAAGAAGAAAATCTATTAATAAAAGAAGAAGTTAGGTTAATAGCTGAGGAAAATAATAAATTAAAAGCAGAATTAGATTTAGAGAGAAATCAGTCAGTTATGGAAAGGTTATTAAGAAGAAAAACTAGTAGTAGTCAAAATAATTTTTAATATATTGTGTAAATTAATGTAAAGTAACTTGCAGTATTTTAGAGCATACAATAGAGGGGGAAATTGCTTAAGAGTTAGGAATTTAGAGGAGAATATTATGAGATCAGAAGACTATGATTATGTAATGGCATTTACATCTCATTATAGAGCTGTATATATGTATGATAGATTAACTCAAAAGAAAATAGAAGTGAAATTAGTTACGGCACCAAATAAGATTAATATTAGCTGTACACAAGCATTAAAGTTTAAAGAAAAAGATAAAGAAGAAATACAAAAAGAATTGGCTAAAAATAATATATATCCAACTGCAGTATTTAAGATAATAAAAGAAGGTAAAAAAGAAACTTATGAGCTAATTGAATAAAGATAAATTAACTTTATATAACTATAGTATTAAGTAATTAAAAGGGGGGAATGAGAATCCGTGGCTAATGTAAGAAAAAAAACTATCTATTATATATCTAACTTAAGTACTGGCAAGGTATCTATAATTGATGGAGATAGTTATAGTGTTATAAAAGAGGTTGAAGTTGGTCCTAGACCGCAAGATATCGTTGTTGATGAAAAAAATAATGTTTATATTGCAACAGATAGAAATAGTAAGGTTACACTTATTGACCACTTGCATAACACTAATAAAACTTGGTATATGCCTAATAATGGAAATATAAAAGTGGATTCCATTTCTCAAAAAATTTATGTTTGTAATACAGAAGAGGTATGTATTTATAATCTAGGTAATGGAGATATACTTGGAAGAATAACAGGATTTATTGCTGCAGATAGCATGGAACTTAATAAGAGTAGAAAAAGATTATTTGTACTTGATATTTTTCAAAATGAAATAAAAGCTTATGATACTACAGATTTTAATTTAATTAAGGTTTACAAAGAAGTTGGAAATACTCCAAATTTTATGTTTATGGGGGACAGTGAACGATATTTATATATTTCCAATAAAGGATCAAATAGAGGGACTTATACTGGAAATGTATCTATATTAGATCTTGAAACAGGAAGTGTTTCATATATAGATTTTCAAGAAGGATCAAGTATTACGGATTTAGATGGAAGTGAAAATTTTTTATATGCAGCAAATAATGGATTACATAGAATTGAAGTTATAGATACAATAAATAAAAAATATATAGCAAGTATTAGTACTACTTTGCCAGACTTACAGAGAATTAGATTATCTCCTGATAAAAAAGTACTCTTGGTAACAAGTAAAGATAATGAAGGAAAAGGAGTACTTGATAGAATAGATGTTTCTAATAATGTTATTTTAGATACTTTTACTTTGGATGATAAGAATATAGTCCCATATGATATAGGAATTATTATAGAAAATAAAGAAATAGAAGAAAAACAGTATATTTCTACCAGTGCAAATGATAAGTGGAAGCAAGAAAAGGGTAACACTATATTAGCAAAAAAAGTTTTATCGACTTATAAAGAAAAGATGAATTTTCCACAAGTGTCAGTGGAAATATCATTGAAAGAAGATGATATTTTAAGTATAGAAGAAGTAATTTTTGAAAATTGTAGTGTTATAGAAGAAAGTAAAAGAAGAAAAATTTTTGAGAATAGAGATAAATATTTAATACTAGAATATAACTTTGATATTCCATACTATATAAAATGCAAAAACCAAAATGAAGAAAAATATATAATTGAAGGAAGACTTAAAGGAAAACAAAAAGCTAGATTATATATTTCAGATTATAAGGAAGGTAATGGAGTAGAATATGTAGTAAAATCGCTAACTAAGCTAATAAGTTCTCCAATAAATAAAGGTAATGTTATTAAGTTTGATGTTAGCTCTATAATTTCAACCCATGCAATTATAGAGGATCTTGTATTTATACCATTTTGTAAGCAGTGTATGGAACTTAAGGAGGATATTATGTATGAATGACAAAAAATACGATTATTTTTTAGTAAGAAATAAAATGAAAAATTTACTAAGATTTTCATACGATCATAGACTAGGGATATATTATGAAGTGCTTATAAATGGAAAATGGCAAAAAAAAGAAGTTATTTATAAAGAGAGTTTTGAAAATTTTTATGTTATTGAAGATTTTAATAAAAATATAAATTTATTGTGCCAAGATGTTAGTGGAGATATTATATTATGTATATTGGATGGATATGAGTGGAAGTATAAAACTCTCTTTTATATGAAATATAATGAAATAATGCCTATAGAAGCAAAAATTTTTTGTTCTAAAAATAATATACATCTTTTATATAATCTAATAAATGAAAGTAATACTATAGAAATGATAATCCATCAATCTTATAAGGAATTAAGTGACTGGTCGCCATTGGATGTTCTTATCAATATAGACTGTTATTCAAGTATGTCTTATTCTATTTCTCAAAGCTATAACTCTTGCGTAATTCTAATAAATTCTATGGTATACGGTATATATAAATTGAGTTCAAGAGCATTCAATATATCTAAAAATCTTTGGGAAAAGGAAATGGTTATATATATATCTAGAATGCCTTACAAAGATTTTTCTTTTTGTGTAGTAGAAAATAGAAGTCATTATCTTATTGTTACTGAGGAACGTAATCTTAATGTACTAGTTTATCAATATAGAGATATATTAACTGATAAACAAATAGAACTACAAAAAAACTTAATATTATTTGAAGATGAAGAAGTTGATTCATGTGTAATGCTAACTTTAGATAATGTATTATGGGCATTATGGATAAGTGATAAAAAGTTGTACGGATGTTTTTCTAGAAATAATGGACAAGACTTTAGTGATCCAATAGTATATAAAATTTTTGATAATATAATACCTACAAAAGCGCATTATAAAGAGTTTATAGAGGAAGAAAAAATATATATAGATAATGAAATATATATTATTAATAATAATATGGAAGTAGACTTATTTTTACATGAACTTTTAGTAGCTCAGGTAGCTTTAGATATAGATAGCAATAAGCAACATATGAAATTTGAAGATATAGTTTATGAAAATATAAATATAAATCATAAGGACATAGAAGATAGAAGTAGTGAGAAAAAGTTATCAATAAAAAATGGGGTTTTGACAATAAATAGTAGGGAATTGTAACAATATTTATACTTAATGAATAAAGTATTAAATTGAATAACCTAATATAGAAAATAAAAAAGGAGGGAATTAAGTGGAATATAATATTTTAATTGGTGGAAGTGCTGGACAAGGTCTTGATACATTAAGTGATTTTCTAGAAAGGTCAATAAAGAAATTTGGATTCTATGTTTTTTCAAATAAAGATTATATGTCAAGAGTTAGGGGAGGACATAACTTTATACAAATAAGATTTGGAGAAAATAAAATATATTCACATAAAAATGAATTAGATTTAATACTTGCTTTAGATGAAAATACAATTTCATATCACAAAGATAGATTAAAGGATGACGGGATTATAATATCAGATAAAAGTATAAAGAATGAATATAAAAAAATTATAAAATTACCTCTTATAGAAACTGCTAAAGGATTAAGCTTATCAAAGGCATTTACATCAGTAGCAGCAGGAGTAATATTAAAATATTTTTCAATAGACTTAGAAAATATAGATAAATATTTTAGTAGTAAGCTTTCAGAAGATATAAGGAATAAGAATATACAAGCAGTTAAATTGGGATATGATTTAATTGAATCAAAGCATAAAATGCAAGGAAATGATTTAAGTGATCATATATTAATAAATGGTAATAATGCTATTGCATTAGGAGCTATTGCAGGAGGGTTAGATTTTTATTCTGCATATCCAATGACACCAGCAACTAGTATAATGACTTATTTAGCTAAAAAGCAAGTAGAAACAGGAATGGTTGTAGATCAAGCAGAAGATGAAATAGCTGCTATAAATTTTGCTATTGGAGCATCATATGCAGGAGCAAGAGCTATGACAGGAAGTTCTGGTGGCGGAGTTTCATTAATGGTAGAAGCATTTGGTCTTGCAGGTATAACAGAAACACCAATAGTTATAGTAGATTCACAAAGGCCGGGTCCAGCTACAGGATTACCAACAAGAACAGAGCAAAGTGATTTAAGCTTTTTATTAACAGCATCTCAAGGTGAATTTCCAAGAATATTAATAAGCGTTAGAAATGCTGAAGATGCATTTTACAAAACTGTTAAGGCATTAAATTTAGCTGATAAATATCAAACTGTTGTAATCTTATTAACAGATCAATATTTAGCGGATTCAAATATAACAATTCCGAAATATAATTTAAATAATATTGAAATAGAAAGATATATTTCAAATGGAGAAGAACTAAAAGAAGATGAGGAATATAAGAGATACAAGGTAACTCAAAGTGGAATATCTCCTAGAATGATTCCAGGTAATTCTAAGAATCAAGTAGTTTTAGTGGATAGTGATGAACATACTGAGGAATCACATATAACAGAAGAAGCAGAGGTTAGAAATGCTCAAATGGAAAAAAGAATGAAAAAATTAGAGCTTATTAAAAAAGATATAGAAGAGCCAGAATTTATAGGCAAAGAAGATTTAGAAATTCTATTATTAGGATTTGGATCAACTTATGGAGCATTAAAAGATGCAGTTGAAGAATTAAATAATCAAGGTGAAAAAGTTGGTGCTTTAAGTTTTGGAGATATATATCCATTACCAGAAGAAGGTTTAAGAAAGTATGCAAAGCAAGCTAAAATAATAATAAATGTTGAGCAAAACTTTACAGGGCAATTAGGTAAGCTAATAACTCAAGAAACAGGAATATTAATGACTTATAGCATACTAAAATATGATGGAAGACAAATATGTGGAAATGATATAGTAGCTAGGTTAAGAAAGGAGGAGTTTTAATGTTAGATTTGAATTTGTATAAGAGTAATGATGAAATTGCTTGGTGTCCAGGATGCGGAAACTTTGGTATATTAGCATCTTTGAAAGAAACTTTAGCAGAACTTGAATTAAAACCAGAAGATGTAGTTATAGTATCAGGAATTGGGCAAGCAGCTAAAACTCCTCATTATTTAAAAGTAAATGGGTTTAATGGACTTCATGGTAGGGCATTACCACCAGCACAAGCTATAAAAATGGTAAATAAGAATCTTAAAGTTATTATAAATAGTGGTGATGGGGACTCATATGGTGAAGGTGGAAATCATTTTATTCATAATATAAGAAGAAATGTAGATATGGTACATCTTGTTCACGATAATCAAATTTATGGATTAACAAAGGGACAGGGTTCACCAACAACTGCAAAAGGTCAGATTACTTCTATGCAATTTGAAGGAGTATATTTAGAACCAATAAATCCATTAGCGTTAGCTATTAGTGCTGGAGCAACATTTGTAGCTAGAAGCTTTTCAGCAGATAAGGAACATTTAAAATCAATGATTAAAGCAGCAATGAATCATAAAGGATATGCATTAGTAGATATAATGCAGCCATGTGTTGTATTTAATAAAGTAAATACCTTTAAATGGTATAAAGATAGAATATATAAATTAGATGATAGCTATGACCAAACTAATAAAATGGAAGCACTTAAAAAAGTAGAGGAATTTGGGGATGAGGGAATTCCAATAGGTATAATATACAAAGATGATAGTAAAGAAAGCTATCATGAAGTACATCCAGTATTAAAAAGTGGAGTTAATTTAATAGATAGAAAATGGGCTGTTGAAGATACAGAAAAGCTCATAGATGAATTTTTATATAATTAAAAGATAAGAGTTATAAATTAAATTTAAAAATAGGCTGTCGTAGAAAGATATTTAATTATGCGACAGCCTCTTTTTTATGTAAATTATTTTAAGGTTTTAAAAAAATCTGTGACTTCCTTAGAGCTTCCTCTAAAAATAATTTTATCTTCTATTTTTTCTAAAGAGTATTTATAAAGAGGATCATAGTACTCTTTAAGGAATACTTCTATCCAGCCTTTATGGAAATCAACACTATTAGTAGATAATTGATTTTTATAGGCTAAATTAAGCTCATCTAAAACTACTTTGAATTTATCTCCACCAAGCTTTTTCTTAACTCTATCCATGCTTGAAAATATGTAATTAAACCATTCACTTAATCCCAGCTCTTCTCCAAATTTATTAATATACTCTATTTGAGAATCTATAACATATTCTTTTAATGTATTTTCTACACGCTCTTCTAGGGAAGATTCTAAAAACACTACGTTTCCACTGTGAAAATATTTAAAAAAGTCTTGAGGAATAAAATTCTTTCCGATGTTTTTGCCTTCATCTTCAAAAATAATATGTTTAAATCCCTTTTCTTTACACTTAATCAAAGAATAAGCTAAATTATTTTCAAAGTTAATTTGTGTAGGTTGAGGATTGGCATGGGCACCAAATGATGATCCTCTATGATTAGCTATTCCTTCTAAGTCTATTGAATTTTCTATTTCTTTCAAAACTATAGTCTTTCCAGAACCTGTGAAGCCTGTTAAAACAATAGGCTTATAATTTTGATTTTCTATAGATAATGAACTAATAAGATAATTACGAAAGGCTTTATATCCACCTTCTAGTCTATAAATCTCTCTGCCTAAAGCATCTGTAATCCATTCTTGAGCAATACTTGAACGTGATCCACCTCTAAAGCAATATAACATAGTAGAGGGATTAGACTTTATAAATTCAATCCAAGAGTTTAATCTATCCTCTTTTACTTTACCTGATACTAATTTATATCCAAGCTTTGTAGCTTCTTCATTTCCTTTTTCTTTATAACAAATTCCTATAATATGCCTTTCTTCATTATCTAAAATTGGTAAGTTGAAAGAATTTAAAAATGCTCCTTTTTCATATTCTATAGGTGCTCGTACATCTATAAGTGGTATATTTTCTAATACTATTTTTTTAAAGTCATTTATTACTGGGTATTTCATATTAATCACAATTCTTTCCTTCTATTTTTGATATTTATTAATTATTACTATTTTTTGTACGCTTTATTCAATATTATAAAATTTTATGTGTATAAGTTGCAATAAAGATTTTAAATTTAATAAATATTGTTTAAAGTGAAAATAATAAATAGTATGATTACTTTACAAATTAAGTTGTGTGACATAGTCACATAAAAAATACTTTTTATATTGTAGAATAGTCACATAATTAAAAAGTTAATTTTATTGGTAGGAGTGAATGTAGAATGTTTGGTTTATTTAATAAAAATTCAGGAAAAGTTATAAATGTAAATGATATTGATAATTTAATTGGTAAGATAGATTTAATTGATATAAGAGAACCATACGAATATAAAACTGGAAGCATAAAAAGTGCAAAAAATATTCCAATGGGGGATCTTCTAAATGATCCAGAGAAATATTTAAATAAGGACAAAGAATATCATATAGTATGCCAATCAGGAGGAAGAAGTTCAACTGCATGTAATAAGCTAAGAGGCCTTGGATTTGATGTAGTTAATGTTGCTGGTGGAGTTGGGTCATATGTTGGAAGCAAAAGAAAATAGCAAATGCTAACATATAATGAAAAAATGAAAGAGTGAAAAAATGAAAAAATTATGGATAAAACTCCTATAGGAGTTTTTGAAGTTACAATATTAATTGTTAATTATCAATTTGGCTGAGTAGTAGCTAGCAGGAGGGTTCTGTATGAAGAAAAAAATATTAATAGTTGGTGGAGTAGCTGGAGGAGCTTCAGCTGCAGCAAGATTAAGAAGATTAAGTGAAGAAGATGAAATAATAATGTTTGAAAAAGGTCCTCATGTATCATTTTCAAATTGTGCATTACCATATCACTTAAGTGGAATTATTGATGAAGCAGATAAGCTTGTGCTAATGAGTCCTGAAAAGTTTAAAGCTCAATATAATATAGAAGCTAGAGTAAATAGTGAAGTAATATCAATAGATAGAAAAAATAAAGAGCTTGAAATAAAAAATACTCAAACAGGCGAAATTTATAGAGAAAATTATGATAAATTAATTTTATCACCGGGAGCAAAGCCAATAGTACCTAATATTCCTGGTATTGAAAAAGTTAATATGTTTACTATAAGAAATGTTGTAGATATAGATAAATTAAATAAATTCGTTAAGGAATTAAATATAAAGGAAGTAGCAGTAATTGGTGGTGGATATATAGGAGTTGAAGCAGCTGAAAATTTAAAAGAAGCTGGATATGAAGTTTCTTTAATAGAAGCTATGGATCAAATATTAAAGCCGTTTGATTATGATATGGTTCAAATACTACATAAGGAAATCTATGATAATGGTGTTAATTTAGTTGTTGGAGATAAGGTTTCAAGCTTTGAAAAAGATAAAGTAGTATTATCATCAGGTAAAAAGGTTAATGCAAAGGCTGTGGTAATGGCAATAGGTGTTTCACCAGAGGTATCATTAGCAAAAGAATCAGGCATAGAACTTGGTGAAACAGGAGCTATTAAGGTTGATAAAAATTATAAAACTAATGACGATGATATTTATGCAGTAGGAGATGCAATTGAAGTATATAATTCATTAACACATTCCATGACAAAATTATCTCTTGCAGGTCCAGCTCTAAAGGAAGCTAGATCAGTAGCAGATCACATAAATGGTAAAAGAGGAATAAATAATGGTTATATTGGATCTTCAGCAATAAAGGTATTTGATTATAATGCTGCTGCAACAGGGTTAAATGAATCATTAATTAAAGTTTTAAATATGAATATAAAGTATGATATTGTAAGACTTATAACTAATGACAAAGTTGGGATAATGCCTGACGCATCACCAGTTCATTTTAAACTTATATATGAAGTTCCTACAGGTAAGGTATTAGGAGCACAAGCAATAGGAAAAGGTGATGTTGCTAAGAGAGTTGATATAGTAGCAACTATTATAAAACTTGGTGGAACTATTGAGGACTTAAAAGACATAGAGTTATGTTATGCACCACCATATAGTACAGCAAAGGATGTTGTTAACTATGCTGGCTATATAGCATCAAATTTATTAAATGGAGATTTTAGGCAGGTTAATGTTGATAAGGTAAGAAAGCTAGTTGAAAGTGGAGCTTATATAATAGATGTAAGAGAAATTAGAGAGTATGAAAATGGGCATATAAAAGGTGCTAAGAATATTCCACTTAGTCAACTTAGAGAAAGAATAAATGAAATACCAAAGGATATTCCAGTTTACTTACATTGTAGGACGGGTCAAAGAAGTTATAATGCAGCATTAGCATTACAAAATTTAGGTTATAGAAATGTTTATAATGTAACAGGAAGCTTCCTTGGACTATCATTTTATGAATATTTTAATGATAAGACAACTGAAAGAGAAAGTATAGTTACACAATATAATTTTAAATAGCTCAAAAGACTTCAGGAAGGTTTTCTTGAAGTCTTTTTCTATTAGTAGGTTTTAGTAGATAAAGGGATAAATCACATGTTTATTTTATGTATTTAATATAAACTTATACATATAATATTTAAAAGTTGTATAAAGTCTTTAGTTAAATGTGTTAAAATATAGAGTATGAGATAAAATATGTAAAAATTATTTATTGCAATTTGCTTTTATAATAGTATATTTTATTTAAATAAGTAAAAAAACAATATAAGAATGGAGAGTGAAGCTATGAAAAAAGTAGAAGAAAGATTTTTAGAATATGTAAAAATAAATACAAAATCAGATGAAACAACTAGAGTAACTCCAAGTACAAAGGGACAATTAAATTTAGCAAAAAAGTTATGTAATGAGTTAAAAGAAATAGGATTAAAGGATGCAAAGATAAGTGAGCATGGATATGTTTATGCAACACTAGAAAAAAATTGTAATAAAGATTTACCAGTTATAGGTTTTATAGCTCATATGGATACAGCTCCAGATTATAGTGGAGAAAATGTAAATCCTAAAATTATAGAAAACTATGATGGTGAAGACATTAAGCTAAACGATTCAGTAGTATTATCTCCTAAGTTTTCACCTGAATTAAAGGAATATGTAGGAAAAACATTAATTACTACAGATGGAACTACACTTTTAGGGGCCGATGATAAAGCTGGGATTGCAGAAATTATGACTGCAATGGAATACTTAGTAAATCATCCGGAAATTGAACATGGAACTATAAAAGTAGGCTTTACACCTGATGAGGAAATTGGAGAAGGTGCAGATCATTTTGATGTTGAAGAATTTGGTGCAGATTTTGCTTATACAATGGATGGTGGAAGAATTGGAGAACTTGAATATGAAAACTTCAATGCTGCAGGCGTAAAAGTTCAAATAAAAGGAGTTAATGTTCATCCAGGTTATGCTAAAAATAAGATGCTGAATTCAATTATGGTAGCTAATGAGTTTATAAATAGTCTTCCTTTAGATGAAGTTCCAGAAAAAACTGATAAATACGAAGGCTTTTCTCATCTTACAGATATAGAAGGAACTGTTGAAAATACATCATTAAATTATATTGTAAGAGATTTCTTTGAAGATTCTTTTGAAGCTAGAAAAGAAAAGTTTAAATCTATAGAAAAAGAACTAAATGTTAAATATGGAGAAGGAACTGTAGTTGTAAGTATAAAGGATCAATATAAAAATATGAAAGAAAAAATTGAGCCTGTTATGCATATAGTAAAAAATGCAAAAGAAGCAATGATAGAAGCTGATGTTGTTCCAAATGTTAGACCTATAAGAGGAGGAACTGATGGGGCAAGACTTTCATTTATGGGCTTACCAACTCCAAATATATTTGCAGGTGGCGAAAACTTCCATGGAAAGTATGAGTATGTTCCAATAGAATCAATGGAAAAAGCTGTAGAAGTTATAATTAACATAATAAAAAGATATAGCAAATAATTAATATTTAGAAGTTGAATTTTTAATTATTATTTAAATGTAAAAATAATAATTAAGTTTTTAATGATAAATTAATAGTATTAGTTACTTTATAATAAAAATAAAAATTACTACAAGCTTTTAATTCTTGTAGTAATTTTTTATAAGTTACTCTATTATATCGGATATATTTTCTTCAGTATCTTTTGGATCAATATTTGAAGAATTAGATGTTTTAGTAGGTTTTTTATTAACAAAATTATTTAGTACATTAGCTAAATCTACTCCTGTTATATCTTTCAATACTTCAAAACCATTAGCAGTAACATCAGTTACAATTTTAGCAACTTTTGATGCTCCTTGAGATCCACCATTATCTATAACAGTTAATTTATCTATTTGTTGTAAAGGACTTGCAACTTCTTTCATTACATCTGGTAAGCTATTTACTACCATTTCAACTATTGCAGCTTCTCCGTATTTAGCCATTGCCTCAGCCAATCTGTCTTTTGCTTCAGCTTCTGCAATACCTTTAGCTTTAATGGCATCAGCTTCAGCTAAACCTTTAGCTCTTATAGCCTCTGCATCTGCTTGAGCTTGGATTTTTTTAGCATCAGCTTCGGCTATTGCTCTTACTCTTATAGCTTCAGCCTCAGCTTCAGCTTGTCTAATAGCTTGAATCTTATGTGCTTCTGCAGCAACTTCAACTTCATATTTTTTAGCATCAGCAGGCTTTTTCACTTCTGCAATTAATTTCTTTTCAACAACTAAAGCTTCTTTTTCAGCAAGTTCAGCTTGTTGTTCAGCTAAAATAGAGTTATTTTCAACTTCTTGCAATTTATAGGCTACGTCAGCATTTGCTTTTGCTTTATCTTGTTCAGCTCTAAATGCTTCAAGTTTAATTTTTTTATCTCTTTCACTTTGAGCAATTTCTGCTTCTGCTTCGAGTTTTGCTTTTTGTCCTTCTCTTGTTGCACTAGCAGTTTTAATTTCTGTATCTCTTTTTCTTTCAGCTTCAGCTATATCAGCTTCTGATTTAGCAGCAGCTATTTGAGGTTTAGCTCTATTTTCTAAGTATCCACCTTGAGTACTTATTTTTAAAATTGTATAAGATATTAGGACTAAACCCATTGAACCTAATTCATTTCTTATATCATCTTCAATTCGTTGTTCAAATGAAGCTCTATCTTCATTTATTTGTTCAACGGTTAATGTAGAAATAATACCTCTTAATTTACCTTCTAATATTTGTTCAACTATAGTTTTTATTACATTTACTGTATTTTTCTCTCCACCACTACAAAATTGCTCAACGGCTTTTAATACGTTTTCGCTATCATTTTTAACTTTTACAACTGCAGTACCAACTATATTAACAAATATACCCTGTTTAGCAGGTGCTTCATTTACATCTGTTGTCATTGAGATATTTTCTAGTGAAATAGTTGAAGATGTTTCTAGTACGGGAATCATTAATCCCCCTCTTCCAAGTAAAACCCTTTTTCGAAGACCTGTAATTACCATTGCTTTATCAGCAGGTACTCTTCTCCAGAAAGATAGAAATACTATTAAAACTATAATCACAATAATTATTATTGGAAGTACGTTTAATAGTTTTTCAAGAAAAATATCCATTATTATTTCCCCCTTTTATAAATATAAATTCATATTACATTCATATTTTATCATAAAAATTTAAAAAATATGAGATATTTAGAAAAATAAGGTTAAAATATTTATAGTATCAATACCTATTATGATATAATAGGTATAAAATGTTGAAATTTATATAGTGAAATAAAAAAATATGAAATATTCTAATTGTAATAAAGACTATATATTTAAATTGAAGTGTTTTAATAATAACAATAAGGAGGAATTAAAAAGTTGGAACAGAAATTAAAAAAAAGTCTGTTAATATTATTAATACTTTTATTTGTTCCATTATCTTATCTTAAATTTTATACTGTATAATTATATTATAAGGAAAATTCAAGTGTTGAAATTATTAAAACAAAGAAGATAAATTTTATAAATAACTTTTATTGCTATGATAAAAAAGAAAATTTAAATTTATATAAAGATTCTAAAGATAATATTATATATGAAGATAAAAGAGGAGGATTATTTGATACTACATATGCATATTTAATATTAATATGGTGGGGGGGATTACTTTCTATTTTAGTAATTATTTTTATAAAAATAGAGAGTAAATTAATCACATAACTTTACATAATTAATGATTTTTTCAAATAATAAGTTAAAATTTAAATTGAATGAAAATAGAGAATTTTTCAGGAGTTTAATAATATTATAAAAAAAATCAGTTGAAGTGGGAATCGATGAAAATGAATGGATGAAAGATCAATAAAATTATTGGTATTGTTTATTAATAGTGTTCTAAAATATTTGATAACAAAAAATCTCTTAAGAATTTTATAAAACGGTGGCAAAAAAATATATATTGAATATAAGTAGAAGAAAATGCTATATTTTAGGAGAGAATTATGATAAATATTTTAGTGTTAATAGCATTAATTTTAGGATTTATATTAATTAAATGTGGAAGAAAGAGTATGAAGAAATTAATTACTTACGTAGGCTTAATAATAGTAATTGTTTCGGCTATTTGTATAATGCAGGAATTTTTCAGTGACCTTATCTGTGGTGTTACTGGCGTATTAGAAGGAATTTAAGTATCATTTATAATAAATTAAAACAAATTATATGAGGTAGAACATGAACATAGACTTACGATTATTAGATATATCAGATAAAGAAGAATATTGGAAGGTAGGATTTAAAAATCCAGATGAAGAAATGTTTTATTATACTGGAACAAAAAATCATCCTACAAAAGAAGAAATAGATGCATTTATTGAGAAATCAATTAGTAGTGAAGAAAGAAGGCATTTCTTAATATGTGATAATGACATAATCATCGGAGAGGTTGTACTTATGGATATAGATGATGAATATAAATCATGTAGTTTTAGAATAGCTATATTTAATAAAAATAACTTTAATAAAGGGATTGGATTAAAAGCTACTAACAAAGCTTTAGAAATTGCATTCACAAAATTGAATTTGCATAGAGTTGAATTAGAAGTTTTTGATTATAATCCTCGTGCAAGAGCTATGTATGAAAAAGCAGGGGTTAAGTTAGAAGGAACAAAAAGAGATTCTATTTATATAAATAATAAATTTTATCATGTACATATTATGAGCATATTAGAAGAGGAATTTAGAAATATTTATAATTAACATTTTTTAAGTTATAGATTATTAAATTTATAGAGGTGTGTAAATTGAAAAAGATTGATATGTTTTTATCAAAATTAAACAAGTTTATTGATTTAATTAAAGCTAAGTACATGATTATTTTTAAACAGAAAACTTATAAAGGTGAAAAATATAATATTAATTATGTTTTTGAGAGAAATAAAAGTTCTAAGGATTTATTAATAATATTCACAGCATGTACAAAAGTTGGTCAAAAGGCAAGATATAACTATGTTAAAACTGTAGAAAGTTTTAAGTGTAATAAACTTTTTATTTTAGATGATTTTGGATTTGACTTTAGAGGAGCATACTATTTAGGAAAAAATAAAGATTTTGCAATAGAAAAAGATGTGAATTCTTTGATAAATGAAATAACAAAAGAAGTGGAAGCAAAAAAAATGATTTTTATGGGATCTAGTAAAGGTGGATATTCAGCTTTATATTTCGGATTACCAAGAAAAGATAGTATAATTATTACGGGGGCACCACAGTATAGGCTAGGTAGTTATTTAAACTTACCAGGCCATAAGAAAATTCTCGAATATATAATGGGAGATACTAGCATAGAATCTATAGAAATTTTAGATAACTTAATGCGAAATGTTATAGAATCTAATAAGAAAAATAATAATTCTATATATCTTCACTATTCAAATAATGAAGAAACTTATGAATCAGATATAAAGCCTTTAATTGAGGAAATAAATAGACATAATTTTAATAGGTATTATGATTTACATGACTATAAAAATCATGCAGATTTAACAAGGTATTTTCCGAATTTTGTTAAAGATACACTTAAAAAATATTTATAGATAGTATGAATTATAGGTTGTATTAAGGAGGATATTAACTTGAATAATAAAAATATTATAAAGGAAATAAGGGGGCTAATTTTAACTATATTAGGAAGTGTAATAATAGTGTCATTAATAAATACAGAGGTGTTAGCGAGTGCTAAGGTCCAGCAAGAATCAATGGAGAACACATTGTATAATGATGAAAAACTTATAGTTGATAAAATTAGCTACAATTTTACAACACCTAAAAGAGGGGATATTATAATATTTTTTGATAATGAAGAAAAGGGTAATGTATTTGAAGAAAGTTATAAATATTTAAAAGAAATAGCTTCAATATCATATAATACTGACACTAGAACTAGACTAGTTAAAAGAGTAATAGGTGTTTCTGGAGATGAAATAGATATAAAGGATGGTTATGTGTATTTAAATGGTGATATGCTAGATGAAACTTATGTTAAAGGTAGTACATACATTAGAAATAGAGACTTTCCAATTAAGGTAGAAGAAAATACATTGTTTGTTCTTGGAGATAATAGAGAAAAAAGCAGAGATAGTAGGGAGTTTGGACTCATTAATATAAATCAAGTTGAAGGAAAAGCCATATTTAGGTTATCACCATTTAATAGATTTGGAGCTATAGAATAGAGTTAGGATATATATCAGATTTAAAATATTTTTAAACTAAATAATTAATATCAGTAAGTGGATAGTATTATTATATTATTCACTTTTTAATTATTACGAATATATTATAATTTACCAAATATGTTTTAGTTATAAACACATTTAGTTATAATTAAGATGACTATAGTTCTTAAGAGAATATTAATAGTATTATTAAAATTTATAAATTAAAAAAATATTTAACAATAAAGTTAGGATTTATGATAATTTAATTTGAAATATATATTTAAAAACGGCATTAAAGGATGTGATATAAGTTGGATAAACAAATTATAACTGTTTTAGTATTAAACTTTATAATTTCATTAATTGGAACATTAGCGTATTCAGTTAGGTTAGTAGGGGTTAGAACAGGGAAAATAGCTGTTACATTTGCAGTTTTTAATGTATTAATGCTTGTTTCAAGAACTGCACTGACATTCCAAACTCCTTTATTAACAAAGTTTGTAGAAAGTGATCCAAGTAGTGGAGCTTTGCTTAATATATTTAATTTAATAATTATAATTTCAGGTATAGCATCTATAGTTGGAGCTTTTTTAATACCAACATTTCAGCAAATGTTTAGTAAGGCAGTAAATCATTTTTCAATAGAAAGGTCAATTCCTAAGCTTATTATACACAGTTTTTCAAAAAATGGTGTGAAATACATGAAGGAAAGTATAGCAATTCCTGTAAAAGAAAGTTTAACAAGTATAAATTATAGAAGACTTCCTAAAAAAATTTTATTTTATAATTTTATTTCTGTAGCTATTATTACAGCGGGAGCTTTTGCACCAATATATGCAGCAAGTATATCACCAGATCTCAGAATGACTTGTTTATCTTTATCACCAGTAATTAATGGAACAGCAACAATACTGACATCAATTTTTATTGATCCTCATTTATCAATTATGACTGATGATGTAGTTGATGGCAAATGTAGTGAAGAGGATTTTAGAGCTTGTGTAATAGCGATGGTAGGAAGTAAAGTAGTAGGTACCTTTGTGGCACTGCTACTATTTGTACCAGCATCATATTTAATTGCTTTTGTAGCTAATTTTATATAATAAATATATTAAAGGAAAAATGAAAATTATATTTAAAGAAATAAAGCAAAATAAGAAAGATAGGTGCTAATCTTTCTTATTTTGCTTTATAATTGAATAATGTTTTTATTAAATTTGTTTTTCGAATATTAATTCAAAATGAGTAGCAGATCCATAAGCACCAGTTGGTGGAGTAAGTATTTGTACTAATCGCCATCCTTCCTTTGCATGATCAGTTACTATTTGATGATAATCTTGTATGGGTTTTGATTCTATAAAACCTTTTAATTCTAGTCTTATAAATTTATATTCATACATATAAATGAACCTCCATATATAGTTTTTAATTTACTCTAGTTATTTTATATCCTTTCTCTTCTAGTAACTTCAAAATGCCATCCTCACCGATAAAATGAGCGGCTCCAACTGCAACTGTATGATTTTTACCATCTTTAATTAATTCGTCGATTTTATTTGTCATACCAATGTTTCTATCTGTAAGCATTATTTTATAGTATTCTGGGCTATCATTTTTCATTTTATTATTTGATTCTTCAATAAATTCAATATCTCCAGTTTTATACGAATTAAAAAGATTTTTTGCTATATCAACTTCTTCACCAATATTAGAATTTGAATAATCATTTAAATATTTTTTTAGATATTCCCAAGTAAAAGTTTTATTTATTGTCTCAAGTTGGTAATCAACTCCTTCAAGTTCATTAATTGTTATATTATCTCCATTAGCTTTACGTAATTTAACTCCGTTTATCATAATTAAATCTAATCCATTTCCAAGTATTCCAGCTTTAGCATAACAGAGATTAGTCAATAAACTACTTAGCGAGAAAGAATTTAAATTATTTATTTCTTTTATATTGAATTTAGGACTTAATGTATTAATAATAGAAGATAATTTATTAATTTCATCTTCAGATAAATAATTTTCTATAGTTTTCCCATCTTTTAAATATCCAGAGGATTGAGTTTTCTCTATATTTTCCTTAAGTGATAAGTCGAGTTCTACAGATAAAACATCAGTTTCATCAATTATTCTTTTTATATCATCATTTAAAAAATTGATATTATTACTACCAAGATGTATAGTTCCAACTAAATTTACACTAGTACTGCCATTAGTTGCCTCCCATATATACCCTTTTGAGACTTCTTTTTCTATAGATTTATTATTGCATGCAACTAATGTAGTAGTGAAAAAAGCAATAATAAATATAAATAGTAAATTCTTAAACTTAAAAATGAATTTCATTTATATATCTCCTTTAATAATATATCTTGTATACACTATATTTTACCATAAATGAAATAAATATGAAATAAATGCAAACATATAAAGTGTTGTTCATAAAACAAGATATTTGTGCAGATATTAGGGTTTGTTTATACGTTTATATTTGATATTATTAATTTACAATAAGGAAAGGACAAAAGAAATTATTAAATATTAGGGGGAATTTTAAATGGAAAAAGTTTTAGCTACTATTTTTTTGAAGAATATACATCAGAGAATGAAGCGAATTTAATGGATGATTGTAAAAATGCAGATGGAAAAATAACTAGATTTTCAGTAATCCCGAGTGTTCTTATGATAAATAAAAATTTGATTGGAGATATCAAAATAAGGGGATATGAAGATTTATTAAAACCAGAGTTAAAAAGAAGATTGCAAGAGAATTGGAGTACTCGTAAGACTACATTTATACAAAAATATCAAGAGGAAAGAAGAAGATTATAAATAAAGTGGGTTATATAAATGGGTAATGAAGAAGTATTTGAGATTTTGAATTTTATTGAATATTCAGAGGAAGAGGTATTGAAATAAAAAAATAAAAAAGTATAGTTAAATCTTCTATGAGTAAATATTCAAATAAAGCAGATAAATGTAATATTTAGAAATTTGGTATATAATATTAATAAATAAAAGGAGGGATATAAAATGAAAAATGCAGAATATTACATAAAAAATCTAGAAATGCTACCACATGTTGAAGGTGGATATTTCAAAGAATCATTTTTATCAGAAGAGAAGGTTAGAGAAAATAAAAACCTGTGGAGTAGTATATATTTTCTTTTAAGAACAGGTGAGGTATCAAATTTTCACAGGTTAAAATCTGATGAGTTATGGTATTACCATGATGGAGAAGCACTTACAATTTATATGATAAGTCCAGGGGGAGAACTTATAACTAAACAACTTGGTATAAATATAGAAAAAGGAGAAGTTCCGCAAGCTTTAGTTCCAAAAGGATATATATTTGGTTCAGCTATGAATAATGATGGCTTTTCTTTAGTTGGCTGTATGGTTGCCCCAGCATTTGAATATGAGGATTTTGAATTGTTCGAAAGAGAATATCTTTTAAATCTATATCCAAAGCATAAGGACATAATAATAAAGCTTACTAGAGAGAAAAATGATTAATTTAAATAATTTAACATATATAATAAAATGATAAATATTTTATTACTTTTTTTATAATATATGAATTAAATGTAATTATATGGTATAATACTTTTCAGAGTTTACGAAATTTGGAGAAGTGAGGAATATGAGTAATAAAAAGCTCGTTTATTTTATCGTACCTATAATTATAGTATCAGGAATAGTAATAACCATAAATAGGTTTCTAGATAAATTTTATTTTTATAATAATGAAAAGTGTATATATAATGATAATTCAAAGATAGTGTCAATAAATGATAATTATTCCTATTTAGAAAAAAGAGGGATAAATGAAAATTCCAATACAGATATAAATTTCAAGTTTACAGGAATGGATACTATTTGGCAGGTTATCTCTAATAATGATACTGAAATCAATATAAAATACAGTTCTAATATTGAGTCTGGAAAGTTTAAAGTGGTTTTGATAGATCCATATAATAATGTTATAAATATTTTAGAGCAGACTGAATTAGGGGAAGATACATATAATATAAAAAAGGGAACTAGTAGAATAAAAATAGTTGGAAGTGTAACAACTGGAAATCTAAAAATGGACATAACGATAAGAGAATATGAAAATGGAGTAGATATAGTAGCTATAAATAGCTAGAAAAAATAATTGAAAGAAATAATTTAAAAGGCAAAATGTTAGAGTAAACTAGCATTTTGCCTTTAATTTTATAACTTAAATAAATGCTTTATAAATTGAGTTAATTCCTTTTTCAAAATCGTCATTTTCTATTCCTATAAGGATATTTATTTCGCTAGAGCCTTGATCAATCATTCTTATATTAATATTAGAATCACTTAAAGATGAAAAGATTTTAGTTGCAATACCTTTATTTGAAGACATTCCATTACCAACTGTTGCAATAAGAGCCATATTGGGATGGACTACAATTGAATCTGGATTGCATGCTCTTTTTATTTCATCAACTAAAATATCTATTTTATTATTAAGCTGTGAATCTGATATAACAACACAAACAGTATCTATACCAGAAGGCATGTTTTCAAAAGAAACACAATTTTGTTCTAATATTGATAGAACCTTTCTGCAAAATCCAAGTTCTGAATTCATCATTGCTTTTTCAATAGAAATTACGGTGAAATCCTTTTTGCCAGCAATCCCTTTTATAGGATTATTATAATCAGGCTCCATATCCTTAACAATAAGTGTTCCTGGGTCGGATGGAAGATTAGTATTTTTTATATTAATAGGTATTCCAGCATTTCTTACAGGAAAAACAGAATCTTCATGTAATACAGATGCTCCCATGTAAGAAAGCTCCCTTAATTCTCTATAAGTAATTTTCTTGATTTGCATGGGATTTTTGACTATTTTGGGATCAGCCATCAAAAAACCAGATACATCTGTCCAATTTTCATATAAATCAGCATTCATGCTTGCTGCAACTAATGCTCCTGTAATATCAGAGCCACCTCTAGAAAATGTAACTATATTTCCAAGAGGATCACATCCATAAAATCCTGGAATTACGGCTTTTTCGTAATTAGAAAGTGTATTTTTTAATGCTTTATATGTAGCTTCATTATCTAAGCTTCCATATTTATTAAATATAATGACATCTTTAGCATCTATAAACTTAAAATCTAGATAATTTGCAAGAATAATACCATTTAGATATTCGCCCCTACTTGCAGCATATTCTTTAGATGCGCCATTTTCTATATCTTTTTTTATTTCATTTAAATAATTGTCTATATCCAATGAAAGATCAAGCTCATAAACTATAGCTTTATATCTATTAGATATTAGATTAAATACATCATCTAGTGGAATACTAGATTCAATGTGTGCTTGACAAAGATATAAAAGGTCTGTAATTTTAAAATCTTTAGAGTTCCTCTTCCCTGGTGCAGAAGGTATAATAAATTTTCTTCTATTGTCAGATAAAAGAATTTCCTTTACCTTTCTAAATTGATTACCATCAGCAAGAGAACTTCCTCCAAATTTAGAAACTATAATACTCATATTTTGCCCCCTTATAAAAAGTATTTACTATATATTAACAGTAATTAAAAAAAATCTCAAATTAAAAATTATTAAATTATCAGAGTATGTTTATTTTTTTTAGGAATAATAAAAATATAAAATATAAGTAGGTGAAAATATGAAAAAGAAATTTATAATTATATATTGTATAGTACTTTTATTTAGCTTAATAGAATATAAGCCACAAGCTATGGTTATGGAAGAAGGTACATATATAAATAATGCTAAACGAGATTTATTAGTTTTAATGTTAGCTTATCCAGAAGAAATAAAGGATATAGATGTATCTGAAGATGGATATATATATTTAATACTAAATAACGATAAAAAGATTTTGTATGATGATAAAAAAGAAAAAAGTAAAGATATGAAAACAGCAAATGCAGATTTACAAGATACATTGGAGGATATATATCCATTAGAGAGTATAAGTATGGTTGTAGATGGAATGGATCCTGGTAGAGGAAGAGCTTATTCTTTTCTTAATAGTATTTATGGGAGCAATCAGAATCAAATAGAAAAGAATCTATCTTCTTTTTCAACATCTTGTGGTAATGTAATGTTTAATAAAAATGCTAAAGCAGGTGAATCTTTAAAGAAAGCTTTAAATGAAGCAAGAGAAGTAGCTAAAACAAATAATAAAATCAACAATTATATCTTCCCTATAAGTGGGGGGTATAATTATAGGGTTATACAAGATACTGGAAGACTTAGTCCGCATGCTTATGGAATAGCTATAGATTTAAGCAGAAATGATGCAGATTATTGGAAATGGGTTGATAAAACTAAAGGAAGCAAGAGAATTGAAGGTTATCCCAAAGAGTTAGTTAGAGTATTTGAAGATAATGGATTTGTCTGGGGCGGAAAATGGGAGCACTTTGATATTTTACATTTTGAGTACAGACCAGAAATAATATTAAAAAGTAAATATTTTGGTGAATCAGCAAAGATAAATAATGATAAATGGTATGAAGGCGCACCTATAAATGATGAAACACAAAGTAAAATAGAATTGATTGATGAGAAATTATAAATTTAAAGCTATGCTATTTTAATTCTAATGTTTAATTTAGTATAGCTTTTAAGCTTTTATTTTTATATAAAATGTTAACCATAGTATTAATGCTACTTGGAGGGGAATATTAAAAAATTATTGAGGATTAAAATATAAGAATATATGTTAATTAAAAAAAATATCAACTATATCCATAAAACAAAGGTAATTTTGAGATAAACGAAAATTTATAAGAATTGTTTAAAAAAACGAGTAGTTGTAAAAATGCAATGAAAAATGTTTTATTGTATAATTAGAAAATGAGTTGCTAAAAGAAGGCAAAATATAAAAGTTTTAAAACTTTTAAAGGGGAGTAGATGGGTTAAATGAAAGTTATTAAAAGAGATGGAAGTATAGTTGATTTTGACAAGAATAAAATAAGAGCTGCAATTTCTAAAGCAATGAAAAATGGAAGCGGTATTTATTTAGCAGATATAGCAAAGCTTATAGCAAGTGATGCTGAAAAATATTTTTCAAAACAAGGGGATACTCCAACTATACATAAAATCGAATCTTATGTTTACGATAGACTTGTTCACTATGGGCAAATCGTAACAGCTAAATCCTATGAAGGATATAGGGCGGTACAAGAGTTTAAGAGAAACACAAATACAACAGACGAAAGTATACTAAGTCTTTTAAATAAAACTAATGAAGATGTTATAAAAGAAAATTCAAATAAGAATTCTGTTATAGCAGCAACACAAAGAGATTTAATTGCGGGAGAAGTTTCAAAAGATATATCCAGAAGAAGACTTATTCCAACCTATATAGTTCAAGCACACGATGAAGGGGTAATACATTGGCATGATATGGATTATACTCTTTCAAATATATTTAATTGCTGTTTAATTAATTTAGAAGATATGTTGAATAATGGAACAGTTATAAATGATAAACTTGTGGAAACGCCTAAATCCTTTAGTACAGCATGTACTGTTACTACTCAAATAATGGCTCAAGTTGCAAGTAATCAGTATGGTGGACAAAGCATAACAATAAAACATCTTGCTAAATTTTTACGAGTAACTGAAGAAAAAACTTATAAGATGTATTTAGAAAAATATAATAATGAAGAACTTGCAAGAGAATTAGCTAAAGATATGAAGTTTAAGGAGCTAAGAGATGGAGTTCAAACTATAAGATATCAATTATCAACATTGCAAACTACGAATGGTCAAGCTCCGTTTAGTACAATTTACCTAGAGATTGAGGAAGGTAATGAGTATGAAGAAGAAATGGCCTTAATTTGTGAAGAAATGATAAAACAAAGATTAGAAGGTATGAAAAATTATAAAGGACAAGAAATAGGAGAGGCTTTTCCAAAACTTGTTTATTTATTAGATGAACACAATTGTCTTGAAGGCGGAAAATATGATTATATAACTAAATTAGCTGCAAAATGTACGGCAAGAAGATTAGTTCCAGATTATCAATCAGCAAAGATGATGAGAATGAATTATGAAGGAAATACTTTTCCACCAATGGGATGTAGATCACATCTTGCACCATGGAAGGATCAAGAAGGTAACTATAAATGGTATGGAAGATTCAATCAAGGGGTAATAAGTTTAAACTTACCTCAAATAGGTATAATTGCTGATGGAGACATGGAATTATTCTGGGATATGTTAAATCAAAGGCTAGAACTTTGTAAGGAAGCTCTTTTAACAAGACATAATATGCTTCTTGGAACACTTTCAGATGTTTCTCCTATACATTGGCAACACGGTGCAATAGCAAGGTTAGAAAAAGAAGAAAAAATAGATAAGTTATTAAAAGACGGATATTCAACGTTGTCATTAGGTTATGTAGGAATATATGAAATGGTTCAATCAATGCTCGGTATAAGTCATACAAGCGAAGAGGGAGAAAAGTTTGCCTTAGCTGTAATGAATCATATGAATGAAGCGTGCCAAAAGTGGAAAGAAGAAACTGGGCTAGGATTTAGTTTATATGGTACTCCAGCAGAAAACTTAATATATAGATTTTGTAAGCTAGATAGAAACAGGTTTGGAGTTATTCCAAATGTAACAGATAAGTTATACTATACTAATTCTTATCATGTTCATGTTTGTGAAGAAATAGATGCATTTAGTAAATTAAAATTTGAATCTCAATTCCATAACATAAGTCTAGGTGGATGTATTTCTTATATAGAAGTTCCTGATATGAGCAAAAACTTAGATGCAATTGAGCAAATCATAAACTTTATATATCATAATATACAATATGCAGAAATAAATACTAAACCAGATATTTGTTATAAATGTGGCTATACTGGCGAAATTAAATTAGATGATAATTTAGAATGGTTCTGTCCATCCTGTGGAAATAAAGAAGAAGCTGAAATGCAAGTAATGAGAAGGACTTGTGGTTATATAGGAACTAATTATTGGAATAAAGGTAGAACTGCTGAAATTGGAGATAGAGTATTACATTTATAAGGAAGGTTTGCTAAATGAATTATTCTAAAATAAGAAAATTTGATGTTAGTAATGGACCAGGCATAAGAACTACATTGTTTGTAAGTGGATGTACTAATAATTGTGAGGGTTGTTTTAATAAAGATTTACAAGATTTCAATTATGGTGATAAGTGGACAAAGGAAACAGAAGAAGAATTTATAGGATACGTTAAAAATCCAAATGTAAAGGGAATTAATATTTTAGGTGGAGAACCTATGGAACAAATACAAGATAAAGATTTGTTTAATCTATTAAAAAGAATAAAAGAAGAAACTAAAAAAAGTATTTGGCTATGGTCTGGCTATTTATATGAGGATATAATAAAAAATGAAGATAGATTATCTATATTGTCTTTGGTAGATGTACTTATTGATGGAAGGTTTGAAATAGATAAAAGAAATATATCTTTAAAATATAGGGGATCAAGTAATCAAAGGGTAATAGATGTGTTAAAAAGCTTTGAAAAAAAAGAAGTAGTAGAAATACAATTATAAGTATTAATATTAAAGAAAAGCACTTAGTAAATAGATTCTTTACTAAGTGCTTTTCTTATTTTCTATAAAGTATTTTGACAATTATTATAAAGTTTTGACAATATTAAAGGAATATTTTGACTATAATGAGATTATAATGGATAATTAAATTGTAAAGATCTTAATTATAAGCGGGGTGGATATATGATTAAAAACTTAAAAGTTAGAGTAAAAATATTTATCCTAACAACTACTTTAACTTTAATGATGCTTGTTATAGGCGGGATAGGAGTATTTCAACTTAATAAAGCTGATGAAAGAATGCAAAAAATGTATAATGAGAATTTTTCATCTGTACTAAGTTTGAATAATAGCATAAATGAAGAACGTAGTATTGAAACAAGTATTTATAAAATTATTTTAAATGTTGGTAATAAGAATTTTCAAGAAGAAGAAAAAGAGAAAGTAATTAAGAGTAAGGAAAATTTTGATAAAAATTTTAGCAATTATAAAAATATATATATTGATGATCACACAAGTAAAGCAATAATAGGAATTGAAACTAAATTAAAACCTTATAGAGATAAGCAAAATGAAATCATTAATTTAGCTATTTCAGGAAATGGAGCTGAGGCTAAAAAACAACTTGAATTAGTTGAACTTGATTTTGGTGAAGGGTTTAGATACGAATTAAACAAGCTTGCTAATTATAGCAACACTATAGCAGAAAGTATAAAAATAGAAAATGAGCAGGCTATAAAAAAATTAATTTCATTACTACTTACAAGCATAATATTTGTATTAATTACTGGAGTTATTGCTGCAGCAGTTATAACAATGAATATAGTTAAACCTTTGAAGGTGGCTGTTAAAGAAATGGAGATAATTTCAAAGGGAGATTTCTCAAAAGAAATAGATAAAAAGGTTTTAAATAGAAAAGATGAACTTGGAATTATATTAAAGTATATAACTATAATTCAGAATTCACTTAGTATTTTATTAGAAAATGTAAAAATAGAATCAAAAAATACAGAGTATTCTATTATGAATATTAATTCAAATATATATGATTTAAATATTAGCTTAGAAAATATGGCAGCTACTTCGGAAGAAGTAACGGCAGTTATGGAAGAAACATCTGCATCGACTCAAGAAATAGGTCATTCAATTGAAGCTATAGAAATATCTGCCGAATCAATTGCAAATAAAGCAAAGGATGGATCAAGGATTGCAGGAGAAATAAGTAATAGAGCATTAAATAATAAAAATTCCGTTAATTTGGGACTTAAGAATACAAATGAAGTTCTAGAAAGTACTAAAATAACATTGAAAGATGCAATAGAACAAACCAAAGTAATTAATAAGATATATCAACTATCAGAAATAATTATAGAGATCACAGAACAAACTAATCTTCTAGCTTTAAATGCATCAATAGAAGCTGCAAGAGCAGGAGAGTCAGGAAGAGGATTTGCAGTAGTGGCCGAAGAAATAAGAAAACTTGCGGAAGCTTCAAAAGAGTCTGTTATTAAGATAAAGGAAACAGGAAATGATATATCTGCAGCGGTTAAAACTCTTATAGATAGTTCAAATAGTTTAATTAGTTTTATGGATAAGGATTTACAAAATGAATTTTCTAATATGATAAGAGTGACAGAAACATACAAAGATGATGGAGTATTAATAGATAATATAGTAAATGAGTTTGATAAAATTTCTAATGACTTATTAATATCTATTAAGGAAATTTCAGATATTATGAATGGTGTATCTAAAGCAACAATAGAAGGTAGCAGTGGAATAGCTAATATTGCAAATAAAATTGTGGATGCAAGTAGTAAATCAGACAAAACCATAATTAACTCAAATAATGCTATGGAGAGCTCAAAAAAATTAATTGAATCTATCAATGTATTTAAAATAAGAAAGTAAGTTGAATAAGAAAGGTATTATTAAATATATCTATATTTAATAATACCTTCCTTGCTTAAACACTAACTGGATTTAACATCATATTTGTAACTAAGTATTATTTCCTTTTCCGAGTTAGGTCCAAGTGTAGTTTGGAAACATGGATTTCCATTTTTATCGGTTTCATATCTATCAGTAGCAAAAGTCATTTCCCAAGGTGCATATATAGGCTCGCATATCTTTATATTAATGGCTTCATTTTTTGTATTAGTAATTATATAATGTACTTCTTTAAGAATATAATCTGAATATTTTTGATAATTAATTATTTTTCTTTGAGATGTGACATCAAATGCTTTTCCTATTATATAGGAAACTTCCCTATCTTTAGGAATATCTTTTATAGAACTTCCTCCTACAAATTCTAAATTGCCATCAAAACGAGTAAAAGAATTTATATTACCAGAAGGAAGTGGAATACCCAAATTGTTTGCAGTTGTATTTTGAAATTTAATTATTATATTAGCATTTATAGAATCATATCCAAAGTCATAAAGTTTACTATATACAATCCCATTTTTATAAAAGTTTTTTATTCTCTTTAGTGTATTGTTAAGAAAATTATATTTATCTGGTACTGTATAAATATAGTAATCAGCAATTCCGATATCAGCAATAGGAGTACTACTTTCTAATTTAGTAGCTTGAATTGGAGCATTAGAAATATAAAGGTTTTTGTAAGCTAAATTCACATCTCCAGCAATAACTTTTAAAGTAGCATTATTATAATCTATACCAGATTTATTTATAAGATTGAACCAACAGTGAATTTCCAATGTTTTCTCATCTAAAATTATTGTATAGCTACTAGACCATCTAATATTATCAGTTAAATAATATGTTTTTATTTCTTTTGAATCAATGTTATTTCCCTTAATTAATATTGAATTAGGTATTAAATTTTCACATGTATCGCATGGAGATAGATTAGGATTTTTATCATTACAACAAAGATAGTTAAATATCATTATAAAGTCATCCATGCCTGTAATTATAACAGATGTTTCATCTATATACTTGCTTATATCAAAGTATTCAATAGAAACATAAGGATTAGAATCAGATTTATATCTTGGAAGATCTCTAGTTTCATTTATTAAAGCTATATTATTATATACTGTTAGCGAAAGATTTGTAGTTTGTGCACTTGTGGATTTTCCGTACATTAAAACCTCTTAGAATAATTGTTATAGTATTATGATATAAAAATTTATATAATAAGTGAAGAGATATTTAATATTAAAGACAAAAAAGATATTATATGAGTTTATTTATTGTGTTTTTTTTTCTAGGTTAATTCAAATGTTTATTTTGATATAGAAATAAAATAGCCGATAAGATTTAAAATCCTATCGACACTTTATTAGCTCTAATCATTTAAGATTTCTTTAACGTAATTTGGAATCATAAAAGCTCCTTTATGTAGATCTGTGTTATAGTATTTTGTAGTTAAGCCTAATGAGTTCCAGTGATTAGCATCAAAATCCTTTAATGGATGCAATTCTTTAGAAGCAAAGCAGAACATCCAATGTCCAGAAGCATATGTAGGCATATGATATTGATATGCTTCACATATATTGAATATCTCCTTTAGTTTACTAAATGATCTTTTCATTTCTCTTGCATTATGAGGGTAATAAGGACTTTCACATTGGTTTATGAGAATTCCTTTTTCAGTTAAAGCAGAGAAACAATCCTTATAAAATTCAGTAGTAAATAATCCTTCTCCTGGTCCTATTGGGTCAGTAGAATCTACTATAATTAAGTCATATACATTTTCTTTATTTTTAACGAATTTAATTCCATCTTCAAAAAATAGGCTTACTCTTTTATCATCTAGCTTATTTGATGTAAAAGGTAAAAACTCTTTTGAAGCTCTAACAACAGCTTCATCTATTTCAACCATATCTATTTTTTCAACAGTCGTATATCTAGTTAATTCTCTAACAGTACCGCCATCTCCAGCGCCTATTACTAAAATGTTTTTAATATCGTTATTAGTAGCCATAGCCACATGAGTTATCATTTCATGATAAATAAACTCATCTTTTTCAGTAACCATTGTCCAGTTATCAATTACAAGTACTCTTCCAAATTCATAAGTATCCAATATATCAATTTTTTGAAATGCACTTTGCTCAGAATACAAGTGATTTTTAACCTTCATAGAAAAATTTACGTTTTGAGTTTGATTTTCAGTGTACCATAATTCCATATCCATATCTTAACCCTCCATTTTATGCTTTACTTGAATATTGTCGTATGCTCCATTAGAAAAAGTTTTAACTTTATCAACTAAACCTCTTGCAACTTCAGTAGATTCACTTCTTTCGGCTTTTAATGCATCTTCAAGATACTTAAATGCAAGCCAAGGATTAACAGTATCACCACAAGTAAATAGATCTACTGATGCATAACCATATTCAGGCCATGTATGAATTGTAAGATGAGATTCCTGGATTATAACAGCACCGCTTACTCCCCAGGGATTAAATTTGTGGAAACAACTTGTAACTATAGTTGCATTAGATACAATAGCAGCTTCTTTCATATGCTCTTCAATGATAGCATGATCTTTTAAAATATCCTTGTCACAGTTATAGTATTCCACCAAAATATGTCTTCCTAGTTGTTCAATTTTCATAAAAATCCCTCCATAAATTATAAATTCTAGTTCCATCCAATAGATAAATATTTAATTAGCAAAAATGCTTCACTCATGAAACCTCCTAAAATCATATAAAAGTTTAGTAATAGTAAACCCGAAGTTAAACTATACTAACTATATCATTTTAGCAATAGGGGGAAATGTTGTCAATTAATATTTTTATATAAATAAAATATTAATTTACGTTAAAAATTGAGATGATTATGATGTTATATAAGTTTTTAATTACTTATTTATTCTTTATGCTAAATAGAATTATCAGCATTTTCATATAGTTCATTTAAAGCCTCTAAGTTTTCTAAATTATCTGAGTTTGAATAATATTTATTCTCATCAAAAGAGTTTTCAGATTTACTAATTATAATAGTGCATATGCAATCGCCCATTGTATTGACTGTACTTCTACACATATCTAATATTCGGTCAATACCAAGAATTAATCCTATACCTTCAATAGGTAATCCAACTGACTGAAGGACCATTGAAAGCATTACCATACCAACACCAGGTACCCCAGCAGTTCCAATTGATGCTAATGTTGCTGTTAATATAATAGTTAAAATATTTGTGATACTTAAATTCATATTATAAGCTTGAGAAATAAATATAGCAGCGACACCTTGCATTATAGCAGTACCATCCATATTAATAGTTGATCCTAGAGGAATAGTAAAGGAAGAAATTGAATTATCAACTCCCATTTCATCCATTGCTTCCAATGTAACAGGTAAAGCAGAATTACTTGAAGCAGTTGAAAATACTATAGAAGCTGGTTTGATAAATTTTTTTAAGAAAGGTTTTATACTTAGTCTAGTAAATGCCTTAAATAATCCTCCATATATAAAAAGGGAGTGTATAAGTAGAGATAGAAGTATAACTATCATATATTTAATAAGTGGGATCATTGCATTAAATCCAATAGTTGCAAAAGTATTTATCATTAATGCAAAGACACCAAAGGGTGCAAAATTCATAATTAATTGAACTAATTTCATTATTACTTCATTTAATGAGTCAAAGAAGTTTTTTACTAGAGAGGATTTTTTTCCAACCATACTTATAGATAAACCAAATAAAATTGAAAAGAAAATAACTTGAAGCATGTCTCCTTTAACAAATGATTCAAATGGATTAGTAGGAATTATTTCAATTATAATATCTATAAAAGATTTATTTTGTGAAATTACTGGTTCATTTACTAATAGATGAGACATATCAAGTCCAGTACCAGGTTTTATTAATATAGAAAGAAGTATTCCTATAGTTATTGCGATACATGTTGTAGTGATATAAAAGAAAAATGTCTTTCCGCCAACTCTTCCAAGTTTTTTTATGCTTTCAATTGAAGCAGCACCACATGTCAATGAAATAAATACAAGAGGAACTACCATCATCTTTATTGAGGATAAAAATATACTAGATAAAACCTTTACAAATCCATTTAAAATAATAGTATCCCGAATGAATTCAGATTTTAAACTTTGCACTAAAATTCCAAATAGTGCACCTAATAACATTGAAATAAATATTTTTTTTGTTAAGCTATAAGTTTTTTTCATAAAATACCTCCTAAATTTTCCCTTTTAAATACCATAATAATATTATGATATATATATAGAAAATTGACAAGCTATTATAAAAAATAAGTTGTCAGAATTAATGTTTATTAAAGTTTGTACTAATATACAAAAAAAATAAAATATATAGAAAAAAAATAAGTAATCATTTACAATTGAGGTAGAAATGTTTATATAATTAATTTTATTAAGTATATGCAATATAAAATTAATTGGAAACGTTTCCGAAATAGATCTTTGATAATTTAATAAAAAGGAGGATTTTTATGAGGGTAAATAGTGTTTTAAAACACAAAGCTAAGCTAAGCATATTTACAGTTATACTATTTTGTCTAACATTAATACCTATTCCAAACAATGTAGTTAAAGCAGAAACTACTGGAAATCAAAAAGTTAAAGTTAGATTTTTAAAAGAAGATAATGATTATTCTGGATGGAATATTTGGACTTGGTGGCCAAGTAAGGATGGACATGTAGTTGAATTTACACATAAGGATGAAAAGGGTGTGTATGCTGTAATTGATGTACCTAAATCAGGTGAACTTGGAATTGTTATAAAAAAGGGAGAGTGGGAAAATAAGGCTACAGGAGATGTTAAATATGATTTATCTAAAGGTGAAAAAGAAATTATAATAACATCTGGAGTTCTAGATAAAGGCAATCCAGAACCGAAAAGTATTGAATATGAAGAGTTATATAAGAATTTTTCTAATATTAATATAAAAGTAAATTATAATAGACCCAATAAAGATTATGAAGGATGGTCTTTATGGAATTGGATTAAAGGTGGTCCAGAAGGTAAAGAAGGATTCTTTAATAAAGAAAATGAGTTTGGATCAGAAACAACAATTTCTTATACAGGAATTACTAGTGATTCAAGGACAATAGGGACAAAGGGAAAATATGAAGATTGGGAAAAACAAGATAGTTTTGAAAGAATAATAGACTTAGCATATCTTGACTGTAATGGAAACTTAGAAGTTTATTATAAACAAGATGATAATAAAACATATTATGTAAAGCCTGTTACAAATGTTGAACCTCCAAAGGAAGAGTCTCCAGAGACTGGAGAAATAATAGCTGATGAATTAGTTAATCAGTCAGGAGGAAAAAATAAGTGGTTTATAGCAGGATCATTTCAAAATTGGAATAATAGTAACCCTGAAACTCAATTAAAACATTTAGTAGATGGATTTTTTGAATATTCAACAGTTTTAGAAGCAGGGAAGCATGAATTTAAAATTGTCAAAAATGGAACTTGGGATGGATTTAGCAATAATGGAGATAACTTTATTTTGAATTTAACTGAAAAGACTAAAGTTAATTTCTATGTTAATGAAGAATTAAATCAAGTTAAGATAAATGTACCTGGAGTTAATGGAATACCTCAATATATTTCAGAATTAAGTAATGACAAGTGGCCAAGATTAGTTGGAGATATTCAAGAAATATTTGGGGAAGGAAAATGGTCTCCAGAGAACGCTAAGCTAATGTTTGTAGATTATAATTTTGATGGAAGTGTATATAAGCTACAAAGAAATCTGCCAGCAGGAAAATTTGAAACAAAAGTAGCTTTTGGTGCAAATTGGGACGAGAGTTATGGGTCAGATGAAACTGGAAGCAATTTAATAGTAAATATTTTAGATCCATCAGATGTTGTATTTACTATAAATTACAAGGGAGATAAAAAATTAACTCATAATTATAAGGTAACAGAAGGAAATTTTGATGGGCTTATAAATAAATCAGCAATAAAATTTGATTCAAGAAGTATCACTTATAAAAAACCATTTGGAGCAATAAAAGAAGAAAGTGAAAATTTAACACTAAGAATAGGAGCGCAGAAAGATGATATTCAAGTTGTAAAGGCTGAACTTACAGATGGTAATGGAGTAGCAAAAAGCTATGATATGAGAAAAGCAACTACAATCAATGAAACAGATTATTATGAAGTAATAATACCAAAAGCAGACTTTAAGGGGATTGGCATTTGGGGTTATAAATTTATATTGGTTGATGGAAAAACAAAGCTTGAATATGGTGATGATGGGTTAAGTGGTGGAAGTGGATCAACAGCAGAAGAAGGTGCATTGCCATATAATTTAACAGTATATGATAAAGATTATAAAACTCCAGATTGGATGAAGGAGTCCGTTGTATATCAAATATTCCCAGATAGATTCTTTGATGGAAATGAAGAAAATAATAGAGCTAAGTTATTAGATGGATATAGAGGATATATTGATACTGATGGAACTCTTAAATCATATGATATTCAATATTATGATGGAGGAATAAAAAATGATCCAGCATCATCAAAGGTATGGGGAGAGTGGAATGATTATCCTGAAAACCCAAGACATGCAACTCCTGAAAATAAACCATATTATCCTAATTCAAAAACAGATAATATATGGACTAATGAATTTTATGGAGGAGATATTCAGGGAATAGAACAAAAGCTTCAGTATTTAAAATCAATAGGGATTACAGCTATTTATTTAAATCCAGTAGCTTGGGCAGCATCTAATCATAAATATGATGCAACTGATTATAAATCATTAGATCCAATGTTTGGACAACCTGTTTATAATAAAGAAGGTGATCCTACTTCAGGATTAAATTATGAAGCAACTAGAGCAGCTTCAGATAGAGTATATCAAGCTTTTGCAAAAGCTGCTGAAGAGAATGGAATTAAGTTAATAGCAGATGGCGTATTTAACCATGTTGGCGATGATTCTATATATTTTGATAGATATGAGAAGTATCCAGAAATTGGGGCTTATGAATATTGGAGAAAGGTATGGGATAAAGTTAATACAGGAAAATCTAAGGAGAAAGCAGAAAAAGAGGTTATTAAGGAATTTGAAAATACAAAAAACCCTTTAACTGGTAAAAATTACTCTTATCCAGAAGACTTTAAGTTTACAACTTGGTTTAAAGTAGAAAATGAATGGGTTACAAGAGATAAGGATGGAAATGCTTTAGATGCAAAAGATCAGCATTATAAATATGAAGGCTGGTGGGGATATGATTCATTACCAGTAATGGAGGCAAAAGCGCCTCAAGAAGGTGATGAGTTAGCGATTTCCGGAAATCATGAATGGAATAATGTTGATTATAGAGAAAATGTTATTGGATACGATTTAACAGGTATGAGTGATAGAGAAGCAGAAAAAAATATGGAATATGCAGCATCTCAAAGATGGATGTGGATGGGTGCAAGGGGTTGGAGATTAGACGTTGCACCAGATGTATCAACAAGTACATGGCAAAAATTTAGAGAAGCTGTAAAATCAACTGCTGGAAGACTAGATGTTAATGGGAATGTAATAGATGACCCTGTTATATTAGGAGAGGAATGGGGAGTTGCAACTCATTATTTACTAGGAGATCAATTTGACTCAGTTATGAATTATCAATTTAGAGCTGCACTTCAAAATTATATAATAAGTGGTAATGCTGAGAATTTTAATAATGCATTAGAAGTAATAAGAGAAAATTATCCAAAAGAAGCATGGCAAGCTATGTTAAATTTAGTAGATTCTCATGATACTATACGTAATATAACTAAGATAGATAATCCTACATGGGAAGAAGAAAACACTAAGATTGCTCCAGAAGCATCAGACAATGCATTGAAGCTACAAGCACTAACAGCTATATTCCAAATGGGATATTCAGGAGCACCTACAATTTACTATGGTGATGAAGTTGGAGTAACGGGAACAAAAGACCCTGATTCAAGAAGAACATTCCCATGGGAAAGAGTTTTAGAATCTAATGGAGATTATTCTGCTGTAGGTAGATATTCAGAATTATTTAATGTATATAAAAATGCTGCAAGAGTCAGAAATGAAAATCTTGATTTGTTTGCAACTGGTGAACTTCAAACTGCTTATGCAAATGATAATGTTATTGCTTATGCAAGAAAGAATTCTGAAAAGGGAGCATTATTAGTTTTAAATCAATCAATTACAGAGAAAACTATTGAAGCAGATGTAACGGGATTCTTACCAGAAGGTTTAATTTTAAAGGATGAGTTATATGGAAATATATCTGCAACTGTAAAAGATGGAAAAGTAAAAATAACAATTCCAGCTCAAACAGGGTTAATGATGGTATCTAACAATAAAATAATAACAGTTGATAAAGTGCAAGGACTTAAGGCAAAAGCCGAACAAGGAAAGGTTATTCTTACTTGGAATGAAGTTTCTGGTGCTACAAAATATAATATCTATAGAACTAATCTTGAAGGTCAAAAATCTGAAAAGGTTGGAGAAGAAACTAATACAAGTTTTATTGATGAAAATGTTGTAGATGGAACAAGATATTATTATTATGTTACAGCTATTAAAGAAGGTGGCGAAAGTGAATTTAGTGATTCCGTAACTGCATTACCATCATTTAATATTAAATCAATTAGTAAACCTAATGCTGTAAAAGATTTAACTATTGGTGTAGGCAATAAAACTGATGAAATAGTTGTAAATATTAATATTCCAGGATTAACTGACAATAGTGAATATAATGGAAAGGAAGTTCCAAACTTTGAAGCTAGACTTATGTATTATAATGATGAAACATCAAAAGATAATGCAAATAGTACTAAGTTAAGATACAAAGCTGATTTAGATGATGGGTCAAAAGCTTATTATGCAACATTTGAACCAACAGAAGCAGGAATATATAAATATTATGCTAAAGCAACAACAAATGCTGGAGATAATTATACAGAGTCAGTTGAAGCATCAATGAATGCAATAATGAATAGTGAAGATAATACTGCACCAAAATCACCTATACTTAATGATATTCTTGTAGAATCTAATAGAGCAAAACTTAATTGGGAATCAGATGGAATTGATGTCGAAGGATTTGAAGTATATCGTAAAGAAGGTAATGGTGAATTTGTAAAAGTTTCTGTAGAAGATAAAGCTTCTAGAGAATTTGTAGATTTTACAGTAAGTAATGATAAAAACTATACTTATAAAGTTACAACATATGATAAATTCTATAATAGAGCGTATTCAGAAGAAAAATCTGTTACTCCAACACTAGTTATGGTAGATGTAACATTAAGACTTCATATTCCAAACTATACACCAGCTACAGATGATATTTATATTGCAGGAGATTTAAATGGGTGGAATGCATCAGGTGGAAGACTTACAGTACCAAGTGGAGCAACATCTAGAGATGTAGTAGAATATAAATTTAAAATGATGGCAGGAAAGAGCATTCAATATAAGTATACAAGAGGTTCATGGGGTACAGAAGCATTTACAAGTCATAATCGTGTTCAAAATGACACTGAGGATTATGGAAATTGGGCATATAGTTCAACTGATACTAATATGAAGTTAACAGTTAAGAATCAAGGTGGAAATTCAATGATTGTAGATGATTATGTACTTCGTTGGGTAGATATGCCTATGATGGTTTCTATGCCAAGAATATCTTATGGAGATAGTATAGAATATGAAACTGATAAAAAGGAATTTACATTAAAAGCTACAGTGCCATATGGAGTAGAGTTTACAATAAATGATGAAGATATTAATAAATTATATACTGGTGCTATGGACGAATATGGCAATGTATATGTAGAAAAAATAGGGTTAAAACCAGGAATGAATGAATTTAAGCTTCATATTGAGCCTACACAAGAAACTATTGATTTACCTTGGTATACCGATGACGGTAGAGCTGGACAAGCGACTAAGACAATAATAATGAAAATTAATTGTACAGCAGAGCCAGAAGAGGAAAAGCCAGAGGATGTGAAGGTAACAGGAATAAGTTTAGATAAGACATCAGCAGAATTAAATATAAATGAAATCTTAGAATTAAAGGCAAGCATTTCACCATCAGATGCAACCAATAAAGAAGTTACTTGGACTTCAAGTAATGAAGATATTGCAAAGGTAGATGAAAATGGAAAAGTAACAGCAGTAGCAACGGGGAAAGCAACAATAACTGTTACAACAAAGGATGGAAACTTTAAAGCTACATGTGAAGTTACAGTGAGAAATGAAGAAGTACCAGTAATAAAAGTAACAGGAGTAAGTTTAGATAAGACATCAGCAGAATTAAAGATAAATGAAAGTTTAGGGTTAAAAGCTAGCGTTTCACCAACAAATGCAACAAATAAGGAAGTTGCTTGGACAACAAGTAATGAAAAGATTGCAAAGGTAGATGAAAATGGAAAAGTAACATCAGTAGCAGCGGGAAAAGCAACAATAACTGTTACAACAAAGGATGGAAACTTTAAAGCTACATGTGAAGTTATTGTAAAAGAAGATAATGAAACAACTAATCCTATAGAAAATATAGTAGATAAAGTAGAAAATCCTAATGGAAAGAATGAAGTAGTTATAAAAAATCCATCAAATGAAATTAGACTTGAAATAAAAGATATAGAAGCTATAAAGGTTGGAAATGGATTTTTTGAGATTAAGAATGGAGAAAATACTATAATACTACCATTTAGTTTAATTGATAAAGATCTATTAAAAGAAGGTTCAAGTATAATTTTTGAAATGAAAGCTAATGAAGATGCAACTATTATGGCTGGAATTAAAGGAGTTAAAAAAATATTTGAATTTAATTTATATGTTAAGACTGGCGATAATATAGTTAAAATTCATGAATTTAAAGATGGAATCGCAACTGTAACTATAAAATTGACAGATGAAGATTTAAAAGGATTAAACAAAGAAAATTTAGCTGTATTCTATTATAATGAAGAAACTAAGACTTTTGAACAATTAGAAACAACTATAAATGGGAATGAAGTAACATTTAAAACATCACATTTTAGTAAGTTTATAATTGCAGAAAAAGCTAGTAATGAAAGTGGACTAACATTACCAGCTACTGGTGGAAATAATCCTATAAGTGGAATAATATTCGGATTTCTATTAGTACTAGCAGGAACATTTTTTGTATTTAATAAAAAGAATAAATTAACAATAAAATAATTAACTTGAAAAGGGTTATATTTAATAATAAAAATATAATCCTTTTTTAAATTTCTTTAATATATTTAACTGAAGATTTACTTAACATAATAAATCTAAATTGATTAACATAATGTAGAAAAGTTTAATATAGGTTGCTGTATAATAAATAAATAATAAAAAATAGTATAATATTTTAAGAATATTAATTAAAATACTAAATATTATGTCGATATATGAATAAAAATAATTATTATATATAATCATATTCGACTTGAAGAACAGAAACTAAATGATAAAATTAAATTAGTAAAAGATGGAGGGAGGAGTTTTTTGGGGGAGGTACAAAGAAATTCTATTTAAAATTTGCATTATAAGTTTGACATAATTAATCAGAGGTATAAGTAGAAATACTTATATCAAGAGCTTATTAAAATATTTTAAGGGGGATGAATATGAAAAAGCTTTTAAAAAGCAGGATATTAAGCTCATTTATGACACTTACAATGATAGTAGGACTAATAACTGTACCAGTAAAAGAAGTTAAAGCAGAAAAAGCAAGTGGCGTAGTAATAAGTGAAGTATATGGCGGTGGAGGAAATGGTGGATCTAAATATAAAAACGATTTCATAGAGCTTTATAATCCAACAGATGCTGATATAAATATTGATGGTTGGAAGATAGAGTATGCAGCCAAAGCAGGTAGCTTTGCAGGAACATCAAATTTCACTATTTTATCAGGAGTTATTAAAGGTAATGGATATTACTTAATACAAGAAGCAAAAGGAGCTGCTGGAACTGATGAATTACCAGATCCAGATATAAAAGATGGTAAAATAGCTATGGGTGGGTCTGACTGTAAAGTTAGACTTGTAGATAATAATGCACAAGTAATTGATTTAGTTGGAGTAGGAGCAGCTAATGAAGCAGAAGGAAATGCTACTGCTAAAGGAATGGGAAATACTCTAAGCGTTCAGCGTAAAGATAATGATGGTTCAAATAATGGAATAACTAATGGTTGGGATACAAACAATAATGAGAACGATTTTTATGCACAAGAACCAACACCTAGAAGCTCAACATACTCAGCTGTAAAGATTGAGTTAACTGGATTAGCAATTGATGAAAGTATATCTTTAGAGGCTGGAGAAAGTAAAAACTTAACTCTTATTTATACTCCAGAAGATACAACAGAAAAAGTTGTGGAATATATAAGTTTAAATCCTGAAATAGCAACAGTAGATAAAGATGGAAAAATTGTTGCTGTTAAAGAAGGAGAAACAACTATAGAAGTTAAATCAACAATAAAGCCTAATATAAAAGCAGCGTGTAAGGTGACTGTAAGTAAAGCTACAGATAAAATTGGGCCAACAGTTAGTGATTTAAAGCCAGCAAATGGACAAAATATAGGAGATCTAAGAAGACCTGAAATTAGTGCAACTTTTAATGATGAATCAGGAGTAGATATTGATTCAATTAAGTTACTCTTTGATGGAGTTGATGTAAGCGCTAACATATCTAAAGAAAATCAAACTATAAAATATTCTGTAGCAGAAGATTTAGCGGATGGAACTCATGGTGTTTTAGTTGAAGTTAAGGATAACTTAGGAAATTTAACATCTCAAGAGTGGAAGTTTACAGTTGGAGAAGTTAAGAAAAATTTATATTTTGGCCAACTACATTCTCATACTAATATATCAGATGGTACTGGTACTGTAGATGATGCCTATCAATATGCAGAAAATAATGCAAAGGTAGATTTCTTAGCTGTAACAGATCACTCTAACTGGTTTGATAATGATACAAAAGCAAGCTTAGCTGATGGATCAATGAGTGTGGCTTGGAATAAAGGATTAAATGCTGCAGATAAATATAATAAAGATGGAGATTTCGTAGCTATTTATGGATATGAAATGACTTGGTCAGGATCAACTGGTGGATATGGGCATATAAATACTTTTAATACACCAGGGTTTGAGACAAGAACAAATAGCAAAATGGATTTAAAAAATTACTATAATGCTTTAAAAACCCAAAAACAATCGATGTCACAATTAAATCACCCAGGAAAGACTTTTGGAGATTTTAGTGACTTTGCTTATTATGATGCTGAAATAGATAAGCAAGTTACATTAATAGAAGTTGGAAATGGTGAAGGAGCTATTAGAGGATCAGGATATTTCCCTTCATATGAATATTATACAAGAGCACTTGATAAAGGTTGGCATGTTGCTCCTACTAATAACCAAGATAACCATAAAGGAAAATGGGGAAATGCAAATACTGCAAGAACTGTTGTGGAGGCATCTGATCTTTCAAGAGAGTCTGTTTATGATGCAATAAAAGAAAGAAGAGTTTATGCAACTGAGGATGAAAATTTAAAAATTTCTTATGAAGTTAATGGAAATACCATGGGATCAATAATACCGCAAACCGATTTATTAGAGTTTAATGTTAATGTTGAGGATATAAATTCAGGAGATAATATTAAAAAGATTTCAATAATAGGTGATGGTGGTAAAGTTGTTAAATCAATTGATAATATAAACTCTACAACTAAGAACTGGTCATTTACATTAGATAAATCAACAAGTTCATATTACTATGTAAGAGTAGATCAAGCAGATAGTGATATAGCTGTTACATCTGCAGTTTGGGTTGGAGAAAGAGAAAACTTTGGCATTTCTACAGTAGATTCTGACACAGAAGTGATTATTGCTGGTGAAGAATTTAATATAGGAACTACTATATATAACAATGAAGCGACACCTATAAATAATATTAAAGTAGAATATTATTTAAATAATGGAACTGAAGCTATAAAAACTGAAACTATTGAAAAAGTAGATGCAGGTTCATCAATTGTTGCAAAGTTACCACATAAATTTGAAAAAGCGGGAGATTATTCTTTCCAAGTAAAAGTGACAGCTACTATTAACGGACAAGTTAAAGAGTTTAAAGGAGCTATTGAAGTTGAAGTTTTAGGAGCAAATGAAGTTTCTAAAGTTGTTATAGATGGCGCACATCAAAATCAATATGTTTCAGGAGATTATTCAGGAAAAGTTACAACTTTAACTGCATTAATGGCTCAAAATAATATTAAGTCAGTAATAAATACTAAGCCTATAACAGATGAAGTACTAAAGGGAGCATCACTACTTATAATGTCAGATCCTCAAAGTACAGTAAAAGATACTTATGGATTGACGCCACAAAAATATACTGAGGATGAATTAGCTGCAATAGCTAGATTTGTTCAAAATGGTGGAAATATTGCAATAACTTCTAAGGCAGATTATGGAGATGCTAAGGATGAGTATGGAAATGCAATGCAAGGAAATTCTGTACTTGAAGCAATAGGTGCAAAAATAAGATTTAATGATGATCAGGCAACTGATGATAACGAAAATGGTGGGCAAAATTATAGATTATATTTTGATGACTATAACACAGAAAGTAGCTGGATGAACGGAATAGACATTACTAAAAAATATAGTTTTTATAGTGGATCAACACTTATAATGCCACCTGATACAACAAATATTGATATTTTAGTAAGAGGACATGCAACTACTTATGGAAATGATGCTGATAAACAAGGTGATAATGCAGCTGTAGGAAAAGGAGAAGTCATTGGATTAGCTGTTGAGACATTAAGTAATGGATCTAAAGTTGTAGTATCAGGAGCTACATTCTTCTCAAACTTTGAAATGGATGGATTAGATTATTCAAACTATCAAATAAGTGAAAAAGTTCTTAAAGAACTTGCTCCAGCTCCAGAACTTAAAGTTAGTAAAATTGCTGATGTTAGAATAGATAACAATAACGATAATCTTCCAGATAGATTTGGTGAAACAGTAGTAGTTGAAGGGTATGTAACAGCAGCCTCTAATGTAGCTGCACCTGGAAATTCATTCTTTGATGTTATTTATGTTCAAGATGAAACAGCAGGATTAACTATATTCGGTGTTTCAACAACAGCAGTAAAATTAGGTCAAAAGGTAAGAATTAAAGGAAAAGTTTCATCATATTTAAATGATGCCCAAGTAGCTCTTAAGAATGAAAGTTTAGGATTACAGATAATTGATGAAAATATTAATTTAGTACAGCCGATTAAACTTTCAACAAAAGATAGTATGCTAGAAGAAAAAGAAGGTCTTTTAGTTAAAGTTGAAGGAAAAGTAATTAGGATTGAAGGACAAAGTATATTTGTAGATGACGGTTCTGGAGAATCAAGAGTATATGTTGAAGGTTATGTACGAAGTAGTAAAAATCCAGGTGTAGATGATGAATGGAAAGCTAGAATTAATGTAGGAGATAAAATTTCTGCAATAGGACTTGCATCTGAAGATCCAGAAGGTCATAGACTAAGAGTTAGAGACTCAGCAGAAATAGAAAAGTTACAAGATAATGAGGATGTGAATGTAACAGGAGTAAGCTTAGATAAGACATCAGCAGAATTAAAGATAAATGAAAGTTTAGGATTAAAAGCTAGCATTTCACCAGCAGATGCAACAAATAAAGATGTAACATGGACATCAAGTGATGAAAAGATTGCAAAGGTTGATGCAAATGGAAAAGTAACAGCAGTAGGAGTAGGAAAAGCAACAATAACAGTAACAACAAAGGATGGAAACTTTAAAGCTACATGTGATATCACTGTGAAAAATGAAGAAGTACAAGTAGTAAAAGTAATAGGAGTAAGCTTAGATAAGACATCAGTAGAATTAAAGATAAATGAAAGTTTAGGATTAAAAGCTAGCATTTCACCAGCAGATGCAACAAATAAAGATGTAACAT